>Ga0172367_10005003_pt1 | contig 16191 bp, 17 predicted proteins | sample Lak10m_FD_114542 | JGI IMG/M metagenome (GOLD analysis project Ga0172367, IMG submission 114542) | Freshwater microbial communities from Kabuno Bay, South-Kivu, Congo - kab_022012_10m | ecosystem: Environmental > Aquatic > Freshwater > Lake | place: Democratic Republic of the Congo: South-Kivu...
ATAAATTATTAAAAATAGTCTGCGCTGTAATTAATTCTGGAACTGCTTATACTGAAAACTTTAAATCTATTAATCCAACATTATTAAAAACAGCTTGACTATGTCATAATATTCAGTGTGACAATGGTTTCTAATCCTTCTTAATTCTCAAATCAATTCCCCATAACAATTTATTTCTTAGTGTTTCAAAGTAAGTTGTTAGGGATGTGTGCACTAATTTTAATGGGCGATCACTTTTACAAATTTTAATTTCTGTCGGCGGAGGAAAATCAAAAACTCTTTGTCCATCACAGCTAACCTGCACTTCTTTGTAAGGTGAATCAGCTTTTATAACTATCTCCTGCGAGCTTGGCAGCACCAAAGGACGAACTGTTAAACTATGGGGTGATATTGGTGAAAGAGTTATCACGTCTGTCTTAGGTGATACAATTGGTCCACCTACTGAAATTGAATAACCGGTTGAACCTGTTGGCGTTGCAACAATTAGTCCATCGGCGGAAAAAGTTGTAACGTATTCGCCATCAACCCAAACAGTTAGCTCAATCATTTTAGGCCAGCCGCCTTTATCAATCACAATATCATTTATTGCATAAAGCTTTTCAGTTTTGTGCCCTAATGCTTCACCGCTTATAACCATTCTTTCTTCAATGCTGTACTTTCCTTCTTTAAGTTCCTGGATGATCTTATCCATCTGATCAATGTTTGCCTCAACAAGAAATCCCAATTTACCCAAATTAACACCAAGCACAGGCTTATTATAAAACTGTGCATTAAAAGCTGTTGCCAGCATCGTTCCATCACCACCTATTGAAATTATCAAATCCGCTTTTTCATAAACTTCTTTATCATCGGTTACAAAGTCATCAAAGAGTTCAATTTTAATTTTATCCTTATCTTCCGAAAGAGATTTGGTAAGGATATAATCAATTTGATTATTTTTGAGTTTGATAAGAAAGGAGTGCACAACTTCAAAAACATTTTCTTTGGTTATATTGGCGATGATTCCTATTAACATAATTTTCTCAAAGTTGTTTTTGTGTGGATTAAAATTACTATTTTTTAGGGAGAATTGCTTTTACAATAATTCGGGCAATGCTTTGATGACACTGACCGGACTAATTGAATTGATATCAAGATCTGAATCGAAACGATATTTTTCCAGGTAATTCAAATCATCCAGATTTTTTTCAATATCCTCCGGATAAAAATATCTGCCATTAATTTTCATTTCTTTTGGATACGGCATAAACCTACCGAATCTTTGGCCATTAGAAATGCAGATAAATGGAGTACCGACTGCTGCTGCAAAATGTACAGCACTTGTTTCATTTGAAATAAGAATTTTAGAAAGAGAAATCAACTTGGCTAATTGCGGTAAGGTTGTTTTGCCGGTCATATCAAAACAAGCTTTTGAGGTATGGCACTTAACCATTTTTCTTGATAACACAGAATCATCAGATGATCCGGCAATAATAACATTTAATTTATAGATATTAATTAGCTGTTCAATAATTTGTTCAAAGTTTTGGTAATGCCAACGGCGTTTCTTTTCCTGGGCACCCGGAAAAATAACTGCAAAATCTTTTTTAGTTGGAAGTTGCACGTCGATGTTTGATGTTTTTATCTCTGGTTTGGTAATTACTATATTTTCCTGCAAAATATTTACAAAAAATTCTTTGTTATGATTAAACTCAAAAACAGTTTTTGTTGAATACGGAATTAGTTTGGTGTAATATTTATCTGTTACCAGATTTCTTTTCCATTTCACATAAGCATCTGGTGCACCAACGTTTCCAATTCTTTCATCTGCACAACTTGTTTTAACTATTGAATCTCCGAACAATATCTCTCGGGAAAATGTAGTGTCAACTACAACTTCAAATCCCGATTTATATACTTTTTTTAAAAGTCCGAATTTATAAAATGGGTTATTGTTAAATTTTTTACGATTTAACCATATAAAATCATCAATCCCATCTTTATCAAAAGTTTCGGCTAAATCTTTCCAGACTATATTACCGCATAGTGTAATTTTATAACCCTTAAATTTTTTACTTTGTTTTAACCTTTGAAATATATTTCGAATGAGTACATAATCACCAATTGCATCCAAACGAATTAGCAGAAGAGTTTTGGGATATCTGGTCTGCTCAGAAAATTTTAAAATTAAATCAATAACCCGGTATATTAAAAACCGAAAAATATTCAGAAACTTGTTGGCGTAGATATTTATCATTTTAAAGAATTATTGCGTCTTAGATGATCTAAGCAATATCGAATCTGAAAGCGTTTTACTTTTCATCATTTTTTTTACAAAATAAAATAGCCCGAATTTGCATAATTTTTTTTCAATAGCCATAGTAGAATAATTTATTTTTTTTGATGTAAGTAAATGGATTCCATTTATATAATAATATTTTAAACCAAAATGATTTGCCAGCCAAGCAAATGTATTTTTAGAATAAAAAGAAATGTGCTGCCCATGTTCAAATCCATAATACCACCAACTATTTGGATCGGGTATTTGGTTTGGCAAAAGCTCTGTGGAAAAAACTATTGTGTCACTTTGTTGAAGCATTCTCTTAATATCTTCTTTAGGATCAACAAGATGCTCAAATACTTCAAACGCTGTAACAAATTCATATTTAGTATCATGATTCGCATCAGCTTCAAAACCTTTCGCTAATAAATTTTGAGTATATATATCGTACCAATAAAAATCGAAACCAATATCCCGCATTAGACGAGTAAAAATTCCATACCCTCCTGCATAATCTAAAAACTTTCCATCTGTATCAAAGTTGAAATAAATGAGGACAGCTAACATCTTTGAAAAACTTATATTGCGATCAACCAACCCAGTATCAGAAATATTTATACTTCTTGAGTAAGCTTCATCAAGCCAGAATGGATCCTCTGTGAATAAATACCCGCAATTATTGCACTTAAAATATTTTACATCATATTTCTTTAAAATCTTAGAGATAAATACTTGCTGTGTATTTGAATTACAAATTTTACAGATCATTTATTCCATATTCCTTTTGCTCTGCCTGAAATTAATTTTCTATATTGAACTGGTGATCAAACTGAAGCAAATATCAAACATAATTTAGTGGCAACCTTAACACCTATAACACTAAAGGCGATATTTCTTGATAGAAATATTGACGAAAGAAAAATTAGTAATGCTGTGAAAAATTGACTTATACTCGTCCATTAGAAATAAATATACCATATTTAATCAATTTATAAATATTAATGTCTAATATTTTAAAGCAAGTAAATTACAGAGTTTGAATTATTTAAAATAATATCTTCCGATGAAAAATGTAGCTTAATAAAATTTGTTTGAAGTTTATCATAATCTGTCCTTTTCATTGCAAAATATTTAGCTCCTTTACTTTTAACGTCTGAAAAAAATGTTGAATCTATTCTATCACAATAAGCATTAAAACCTTTTCTATGAGAATTATAAAACCCGACTGGATCACCATCGTTAAGAATTATAACAGGAGAATCTAGTGGTACGATTTTCTTTATATCCAGAGCTAATAAATACATCTCATCATTTTTTTGATCCTGTTTGTTTAAATTTTGAATCACCCAGATTGATGAAAGAATTAAAATTAATATTAAAGCCAAATGAAGACTCACTGAAGGCAGAGATTTAAGATTACCTAGTACCATATATTTTCCGAATACTTTACCCATGTAATAAACCATAGGCAAAATTAAAGGAAATTGATAATAGGCGTGTACATAATTGCCTTTAGCTACAATAATTAAATAAATAAATGCTGAAAGCAACCATACATCAAAAAATGCATCCCCCTCTTTTCTCTTCATAAATAATCCATATAAAAAAATCGGGAAACCAATCCAGGTTAAATGTTTTGAGGCTATTGTATTAAAAATAATGCTGTTCCAAAAATTCAAGGAACCAACTAATGCCCAGTTACCCCACTTATCTTCACCATATTCCCATATACCAAATGTTACACCTGTCTCTAGTTTTATTAGATGGGCATAATAATACCAGGCTCCTGTCAATAACAGAACAAATAAAGCGTATAAAACTATCTGAGGTTTCAGAAACATTTTAAAATTAAATTTTTTCCATGAAAGGTAGAATAATAATATCCCAATATGCAGTGATGTTATTTTAAGAAGACAGGCAATTGTAATTAAGAGCATTGATAAGACAAAAAATACTTTTCTTTTATTATCCAGCCATTCTACAAAATACCATATTCCTCCAGTTATTCCCATCAGCATCATCGGTTCTGGTTGTATCTGATTACTGAAAAGAATATTAAATGGTAAAAATGAATAAATAAGAATAGACCAAAACGCTGTTTTTTCATCCGAAAATTTTTTAATCAGGAGATAAAGGAACCACATTGATAAGAATGAAAACATTAAAGACAAAATCCTTGGTATTAATTCATTTATACCAAAAATTTTATAGAAAATTGCGGTAATAAATGTGTAAATCTGAAATTCTGATTCCACCATAGCCGGTGGTATTCCTGCCCAATCAATTTGTGGATGAAGAATATTAAAATCGTACTCTACAAAGTTTCTGGCCATTGCTGCAGTGTCGGCTTGACGCCAGGTATTCATTCCACCAATTGGTTTATAAATATTAATTAAACGTACTATAATGCTTATAATTATAAGAATAAATAATAACTTTGGCTTCATTTTTCCTCTTTTGAAAAATACATATTACGATCCAGCAAACCAGAATCTGAAAGATTTATACTTCTTGAGTAAGCTTCATCAAGCCAGAATGGATCCTCTGTGAATAAATACCCGCAATTATTGCACTTAAAATATTTTACATCATATTTCTTTAAAATCTTAGAGGTAAATACTTGCTGTGTATTTGAATTATAAATTTTACAGATCATTTATTCCATATTCCTTTTGCTGTGCCTGAAATTAATTTTCTATATTGAACTGGTGCCCATATCGATGCAAATATTAAACATATGTTTGTTGAAACCATAACCCCCGTTACGCCTAGCCCAATATTTTTAGCAAGAAAGATAGAAAGTGGAATATTTAAGAAAGCTTCAATGATGGAATAGTAAAGTTGAATTCGAACTTTACCTACACCATTTAAAAAATATCCAAAAATATTATTCCAGTTTGCTATGATTACAAATATTCCAGAAGCAACTGAAAGCATAAATGGAACTTGCACTTGGGGTCCAACCCAAAGACTATAAACAAAGTTGGAAGCGATAATCATCACAATAGCGATAACAGACAAAATCATCCAGATGATAACTAATTTTCTCACAGAGTTTTTAATCCAATCAAATTCTTTTTTTACAAAAGCTTCTGTAAACGCAGACCAGAATGGCGCGAGTGCTACATTAAAAACTAATGGCACCATATAAAAATATTTGTATGCAACATTATATGTTACTACTAATTTGGGTCCATAAAGCTGAGTAATTATAATATTGCCAGTTGTAAAGACAATTAAGCTGGAAATTTGAATAACAAAAAACTGCATTCCGAGTTTAACTAAACTTGATGAGTATTTAAGATTTACAAATTTGAAAGATGGCGAAATATTTTTAAAGTGACCGCCAAATAAAAACACAGATGCAATTAAAAAAACTAAAACCGGAATTCCACTAGAAACTAAAGCAAATACTGTTAAAGATGATTCGGTATAAATAGAAAGAAGATAAACAATTAATAATGTTAGGGAATTTGTAATTAAACTTAACCCGCCATTAAGCGCTGGACGCTGATCTGCATTAATAATGGATGTGATAAGTTTGAGTAAAAACTGGACAAGGAATAGAATAATTACATAGAGCACTAAAGTGTTGAGTAGTATTGTGTATTCTGTTGGCGCCTGAAGAATATCTGCCCAATTAAGCAAACCATGAATCGTAAAGTAGATTATAAATGCAAAAAAAATACCCACAGAAAATACAGCATAAGCTGTGCTAACATAAATCCGGGCTAAATTAATATCATTAAGCGCAAGAGCTTCGGCTAGTTTATTCCTTAAACCATTTCCCAGCCCAAAATCAAGATTTATTAGCCAACTTAAAATTGAAGCGAGTGTGAGCCATATTCCATATTCTGTTTTACCAAGATAATTTAATGTAACTGGAACAATTGCCATTAATGCAATGAAGTTAAAAACGTGCAAAATAAAAAGTATAACAATATTCTTCTTCGCTTTTTCAGTCCTGGAAGAATTCTTAAAGCTGAATAGTTCTGATGGTGAATATTTTATATTTGGTAATTTCAAATTTATTTTTGTTTATGTTAGGATAATTTTTTCAGCTTAGTGAATACTCTTTCTCCAGAATCGGACAAGAAAAGTAAAGCCAACTTTATCTAATATACTTTTTAAATAAGTCCTGAATAACCTCAATTGCAGTTGTATATCCAAACTAAAACTTATAAATCCGTTTTTTTTAGCTGCTCTTTTAACTTCAAGAATTGACTGAATTTCATTAGCCCATGATTCACCACCTGCACTCATAACGACTACCGGATTTTTATCAAAGTAATAAAGCCTGTTACTCAAATCTGGATAACCATTATATAGTCTACAATAAAATTCAAAATCCATAGAGTATCGGTATGATGTATCAAACAATCCAACTAAAGCATAAACTTCTTTTTTAATAAACATAGTTGGATGGTTAAGCGGCATTGTTTTAAAAGTATCCAACTTATAAGGTTTTCTTAAGTAGGATCCATATTTCGGATCAATGAACAATACATCTCCATGAAAAATCAGGTATTCTGATTTTTTAAAACTGTTAGCTGTTTGCTCAAAAATATTATCTGAATAATAATAATCATCTGAGTTAAGCATTGTCAAAATATCACCTGACGCAAAATCAATCCCTTTATTAAATGCTTCAGAGATTCCACTATCTTTCTCACTAATAATCCTTAAATTTAATGGTGAATCTTTATACAATTTTTCAATTATTTCCAGAGTATTGTCGCTGCTGAGATTATCAATAATAATATGTTCAAAATCTTTGTACGATTGTTTTAAGATTGATTCAACATTCTTAGCAATTGTTTTTTCAGAATTGAATGTTGGTGTTATTACTGAGATTTTCATACAATGGAAAATTTAATATTGCAATAATTTCAATAGAGGCTTGGAAAATATAACTTTTTAGCTGGCGAATGAAAAGAACCTTATTAATATGATTCAGAATAAACAAAAAAAAATACTTTACATTACGTCAAGGGCCGACTTTGGTGGTGGATCATTGCATGTAGATGATTTAATTAAATATTTTATTGATTTTTTTGATGTTTATTGTGCTTCCCCTGTTGAACCCCCTTACGGTACAAAATGGCAATCAGAACTGAAAAGATTTCATCATTTTAAACTCCCGCATCGTAATTTTACAATTAAGGATCTATTTGCATTAATTCGTTTTATTAAACAAAATGAAATTAAGCTGATACATGCTCATGGTAAAGGTGCTGGGATTTATGCACGGTTAGTTAAACTTTTTATTCCAGGTTTAAAAGTTATTTTCACATTTCACGGATTTCATCCTGATAATTACGGTTTATTTAGTCGAATTTTGTATATCTGGTATGAAAAAGCTGCTGCCATTTTAACAGATCATTTTATTAATGTTTCTAATAGTGAAAACAAATTATCTATTAAATACAAATTATTTGTTCCTTCAAAGGCATCAATTATTTACAACGGTATTAAAAGTTCGTATCCTATTCACCAAAATAAAATTGAAGCCAGAAAAGCACTTGGGTTAGATTTAGATAAGTTCACAATAGTCTCAGCTAACCGATTTGATAAGCAGAAAAACCTAATTTTAGTTTTACATATTGCTAAACTTCTCATAAATAATAAAAATATTGTATTTTTATTATTAGGAGATGGTGAACAATTTGAAATAATAAAGAACCTTTCCCATAAAGATAATTTATCAAACATTCATTTTATGGGATATAAATCCAACGTTCAGGAATTTCTAGAAGCATCTGATCTTTATCTTGCAACATCTATTGGAGAAGCTTTGGGTTACTCATTAATTGAAGCTTGCCGAGCTAGTCTTCCAATTTTGGCCACAAACGTAAGAGGACATAACGAAGTTGTTATTGACAATTATAATGGCTTTTTATTTGAATTAAACGATGCTAAAAAGGCCTCAATAATTATTGAAAAATTATTTTCAGAAAGCAAGGAACTAATCCAATTGGGGCTTAATGGTAAAAAATATTACGAACAGAGTTTTGATATTAATTCGACGTATAAGAGTATTTCAAATGTTTATTCAAAATTTTAAAACAATAGATTATTAATTATCAAAATGAAAACCGCAATTGTACACGAATGGCTTGTAAACTATGCCGGTTCCGAAAAAGTTGTAGAATCCTTTACAAACATTTGGCCGGATGCGGATGTTTTTACCCTTGTTGATTTTTTAGATGATGATTTAAGAGATATTATTCTTAAAGGAAAACACGCGCATACTTCCTTTATTCAGCATTTACCTTATGCAAAAAAGCAACATCGCAAATATTTGCCTTTGTTTCCTCGTGCAGTGGAATCGTTTAATCTAAAAAATTATAAATTAATTATTTCAAGTTCACACGCAGTAGCAAAAGGAGTTAGAAAAAAGAAAAATCAACTGCATATTAGCTATTGCCATTCCCCTATGAGATATGCCTGGGATGACGCTGATTATTATTTACAGGAAGCGAATTTAACTTCAGGATTTAAAGGAAAGTTGGCGCAATATCTTTTAAAGTATTTAAGAAGATGGGATATTAAATCAGCTAAAAATGTTGATTACTTTATTGCAAACTCAAATCATATTGCGGCTAAAATTAAAAGAATATATAACAGGCATGCTGACGTAATTTATCCGCCTGTTGACACTCAAAAATTTTCTTTGGTTACTGAAAAAGAAGATTACTATTTAACTGCTTCCAGATTAGTTCCATACAAAAGAATTGATTTAATTGTTGATGCTTTTGCAAATATGCTTGATAAAAAACTTGTTGTAATTGGCAGTGGACCTGAAAAAGAAAAAATTCTTTCCAAGGCGACTCCAAATGTTGATGTGATTGGCTATCAGGATTTTGAAAGTTTAAGATCATACATGCAAAAATCCAAGGCTTTTGTTTTTGCGGCTGAAGAAGATTTTGGAATTGTTGTTGTTGAAGCAATGGCATGTGGTACCCCAGTTATAGCATTCGGAACCGGAGGTGCGGCTGAGACAGTTGTAGAAGGAAAGACAGGGATTTTGTTTAAGGAACAAACTACTGATTCAATTATCGAAGCTGTAAAAAGGTTTGAACAAATCGATAGTTCATTAAATTATTCAGAAATAAGTCAACATGCTGAAAAATTCAGTCGGAAAAAATTTGAAAATAATTTCAAAGAATATGTGAATGAAAAATTTAAAAGTTTTCAACACACAAAATTAAATAAGAAAAATGATCGTTAATAAAAAATCCATTTACACATCAAGATTAATATCTGATTTAGTGCTGCTAAATTTATCCTTTATAATGGCCGCAATACTTGCACAGTCTTTTGAAATACTTCTGGCTCGTGATTATATGTTTGTTCTGTTACTTTTACTTAATATCGTTTGGTTTGTAAACACTAATCTTTCAGGGTTTTACTCGGATTTTTTCACTAGGTCATTTTCATTCCAGTTTTTTAATATTATAAAAATTGTTTTGTTCCAGATTGTGCTTACTGTGTTATTCATTTTCCTAACTAAAGAAGATTTATTTACAAGAAATTTTATAGTTTTTTATGGATTGATTCTTACTCTATCTATCAGTTTACGCACTGCAATATTTAAAAATATTTTAATGTCACTGCGAAGAAAAGGCAAGAACATAAGAAACCTTTTAATTATCGGAGCTGGTGAAGTTGGTAAGAATTTTAAAGAAACTATAAATGATAATCCCGATTTCGGTTATCACTTTTCAGGATTTCTTGATGAAACTATTAATGGTGATGATATTATTGGAAATCTAGATCAGCTTGATGAACGTATAAAGCAAAATGAAATTGATGAAGTTGTTATTGCGCTATCTTCACAGCCTCCGGAATTATTAGATGAGATAATAAGGATATGTAACATAAATGCAGTTAGAATTCATATCATTCCGGATTATTTTAGATTTTTATCAAGTAGATTTCAAATAAGCTCAATAGGGAATTTTCCCATCATTACAGCTCGGCAGGAACCACTTGAAGAAGCCAATCGCCGATTTTTTAAACGTTCTTTTGATATTGTGTTCTCATTTTTAGTTCTAGTTTTTTTGCTTAGCTGGCTCTATCCAATAATTGCATTATTAATAAAATTGGATTCTAAAGGCAAAGTTCTGTTTGTTCAGAAACGTATTGGTGCAAAGAATCAAATGTTTGAATGTTATAAATTCAGAACTCTAACTTCTGAATCATCTCAAGATACGGAAACATTTAAACCTGTTTTATTAGGAGATAAAAGAGTCACAAGTCTTGGTAACTTCTTAAGAAAATCAAACATAGACGAACTGCCGCAATTTTTTAATGTATTAAAAGGCGATATGTCTGTTGTTGGTCCAAGACCGCACGCAATTCCATATCAGGACTTATATGGTAAAGTATTTGAAGAAATAAAAATGCGTCATAATGTTCGTCCCGGTTTAACAGGCTGGGCACAGGTAAATGGTTTACGCGGCGATGTTGAAGATGAAAAAGAAAATAATCGTAGAACAATTATGAGAATGAAATATGATTTGTGGTACATCGAAAACTGGACTATGCGCCTTGATATTCAGATTATTTTGATGACAGTCTGGCAAATGATTAAGGCTGATACTAAGGCAGTTTAAATTCGTATAGCATTTCTGTTTTATCACAAACTACAAATACTTTTTTGTTTTTAGAATCAACCACTAACCCTTCCGGCTGTTTAACTTTGATATAATATTCATTAATCATTTTTCCTTCAAGATTTGTGTGAATTATTTTTGCAGATTCATCACTTAAAATCCAGAGCGAATTATCTGAGTGTGAGAAAAATATATCCGAATAATCTTTGGCAAGTTTAAGCTGTTTCCTAAAAATTTCTCTAAAGCTGCTGTCAGTTTTAATTAATAATCCCGGATTTTTTTCATTCAGGAAATAATATTCTTTTGTGTTAACATCAAAACAAATACCTTCCAACCCTTCATTCAATCCTCCCTTCAAATCAAATTGTATTCTTTTAGCTTCTTTGCCAGAAGTATCTACAATTACAATTTCTCTTGTTCTTTCAAGAATAACTGCAAGGTTTACTGAATCAATTACAGTAATTCCCTCCAGATCCTCGCCATCAATTACAAATGTCTTTAGAACATTTCCATATAAATCCAGCTTATAGACTTTACTGTCACTATCGCCAACCGACCAGAAATATTTACCATCAAACGACAGAGCTAGACCTGATGGTTCAGGCACTTTTATAGGCGACATTTTTTGTAGGGATAATTTTTCGGCAATTGGTGATTCTTGCCTGTTAGTATTACATTTGTACAGTGATAATGTAAGCAAAAGAATAAATATGATAGTTGCACAATTTTTGATCAAGTATTTCATAAAATTCGATTTTAGTTAAATTTCTGGTGAATATTTTATAATTTATTTTAAAATCTATTTTAATATACTGTTTAGGATTAAGTTTTATTTGAAAGGAGAGTTAAATAAATGGTGCTAAGTGAAGGATTTTTCAGATTATCCGCGATGGTGGGATTTTTAATTATACTTCTTGTGCTTTTATTTGGCTACCTTTTTTTTGAACCATTTCTTACAGAAGAAACGATTACAATTAAAGTGATAAATAAGGCAAAATTTGGAAATGAATCGGGCAAGTATTTTGTTTTTACTGAAGAAGAAGTATTCTATAATTCAGATAACTATTATCAAAGTAAAGAAAATGCTAATGAACTAAATCAGCAAATTTATGCGGGAACAACTTATAAAGTTAAAGTTGTTGGAATTTATCTTCCCTGGCTGCCCCGATTCAGAAATATCACAAAAATTCTGGAAATAAACGGAATACCGTTTATTGAAACTCCGATAATGAAAAAATAATATTCAGATTATTCTAACATTTTTATTATTTTTCAATCGACAAATTATTTTATTAACCCAAATATATAAGGGGATCTTTTATGGCAGTTCTTATAACTGATGAATGTATTTCTTGCAATGCTTGCGAAGTAGAATGTCCTAATAATGCAATCTATGGAGCAGGAGATTCTTGGATTCTCGGTGGCGAATCACACGACGCTTTTAACTCCGATCATACGTATATCGCACACGATAAATGTACTGAATGTGTTGGCTTTTACGATGAACCACAATGCATCCCTGCATGTCCTACCGAAGCTATTACTATGGATACGGATAGACAGGAAACTAAAGAACAATTAATGGCTAAGAAAGAACATTTAGATAAAGTTGGAAGATAATTTTTTCTAAACTTTTTTAAGGGAGCGTTAAGCTCCCTTTTTTATTTTTAAATATTGGAAAGTTGAAAACGTTTAATTTTAAATTCAGGGTTTCGATTTCTTTTGAACTTTCTTCTTAAGTGTTTGTTTTTTTGTCTCGCAGTATTTTTTTGTCATCTCATAAGCATCAAAATAACCTAGTTCACCCGCCTTCTTAAAATCATAGCAAGCCCTATCAGTCATCTCAATTTTAATCTCACTTACACCCCGCAAGTAATAAGCTTTCGCAGATGATGTGTCGAGTTTTATGATTGTGCTGTAATTATCAAGAGCACCGGCAAAATCGTTTATTTTTGTTTTTGCTTCAGCAAGGATAAACAACGTGCTGATATTTGTTGAATCAATTAATAAAGAGTTTTCATAATCCTCAATAGCTCCAACAAAATCACCTGTCAGCATTTTTTCATTAGCTCGATTGTAATAAGCGACTCCGTCAGTTGTGTCTAAAACCAGAGCCTTGGAGTAATTATCAATTGCAAGTTTACTATCCCCCATCATTGCATAGAGGTTACCAATGTTTACATAAGTAGCTGGATTTTTAGAATCAATCTTTGAGGCATTTAGATAATACTCTAAAGCTAATTGATTTTCTCCATTCAGATATTCCAAATAACCCAAATCAAAAAGTAAATCTGCAGATTCAGGATTCAATTCATACGCACTACGAAAATCTGATTTAGCTTTTTCAAGTTCAGTATTTTCAAGAAACAACTTCCCTCTTAAATGAAGTGCACTAAATGTTTTTTCCAGAGTTAACGCTTTATTCAAATCATTCATTGCTAAGTTTTTGTTTCCAATTTTGTAATTTGCTTTTGCTCTTAAAACATAAAAATCAGGTTGATCTTTTTGAATCTCGATTGCTCTATTGATAAAAGTTAGTGCAGTCTGATATCTGCCTTGATTATATGCTTCTTCAGCGGAAGTATATTCTGGTAATTGCACAGAAGCAGAACAACAAACAAATAATAGTTCTAATAATAAATAAACCAGAAATATTTTTAATATTTTCATCATAACTAATAGTAATTTTTTGTGGATATGATACCCGAATAACGATTTATTTTATAAAAGCAATTACATTTCATTTCGAGTATCCTTATCTAAAATATATTCAATTATAGTTTCACCATCTCTAAGTGGATCTTCTTCAACTCCAGTTTCAAAATTTTGATCAACTTTTATTGTTAATCGTTCTGCGGCATCGCGAATATTTTGAGGAATTGTTTGATCTTTTTGAAGCTGAGTTAACATACTAATTGAAGATTCTCCCCAATTTTTTTCGGGGTGATTTTGGAGCCAATATTCAATTGCAATTCCGCAGCCGCGTCTTGCACAAACTCTAGCTTTGCCGGAATTTCCAATCTTTTTAGCCTCTTGTCCTGTTCTTATTTCAGCGTAAGCATTGATATAAGCTAAATCTCTTATGGGTTTCATGAATCAATCAAAAAAAGTTTTTCGTTCCGGGTCTATTAAATGAAGTTTTATTTCATCCAGATGTTTTTCATTTGTACGATTCAATGACAATGGTGGTAATTTATTAAAGTCAAAAAATCGAACATCTAAAGTTTCATCGCTAGGTGTTGCTTCACCGCCAATTAATTCACAAAGAAAAATTATTTTGAAAGCATGAAAAAATTCCAATTTGCCGCCAACTCTGTTTGCATCAAAAACACCGATAACTTTAATAGGTTCTACATCAAATCCACTTTCTTCTTTGCATTCACGTATAGCAACTTCCGAAGGAAAATCACCAACATCTGCCCAGCCGCCGGGCATTGCCCAGCAATTATCAGTTGTTTCCTGAACGAGTAAAATTTTTCCATCTTTCATTACAGCGGCACGAACATCAATTTTTGGTGTAGCATAGCCGGGATGATCCATCAAAACTTTTTGTACAGATTCTTTTTCCAGTGTTGTATGATGTTCAACTATCTCAGCGGTTATTTCAGTTAATCTTTCGTAACGATTTTTTTCGTAATCTGTAACAGCAAATGCAGCACCGGTTTGAGCAAGCTGCTGAATCTCTCTTGCGATATCCAGCCATTTTAGTGTTAAATCTTCTGCCATATCTTTTCTTGTCATTCCGGCTTTAAGCCGGAATCTAAATTATTAGAAAGATTCCCGCCTTCGCGGGAATGACCATTTTTTAAAAGGGATTTGTAGCCCAAACCGTCACTTCGGGAATAAAACCTCTGTCATCCATTTCCAAAGCAGTAACAATTGTGTGTGCGATTTCTAAAGGTCGTAATTTATTTTTTACTTCCGGTTTTTCTCTTCGCTCATTATCTCCAAATGCAGTAGTAACTTCACTTGGGTTAACAAGAATAACACGCACGTTATATTTTCTTAATTCTGCCTGCCAGCATTGTGTCATTCCGCGCAAAGCAAATTTAGATGAAGCGTAAACTGTTCCGTTTGCAAAACCTTTTGTTGCAGCAGTAGAAGCAATGTTAATTATGTTACCTGATTTTTGCTTCTTAAATAATTTAGCAGCCTCACTTGCCATTAAAGCAGCACCAAAAACATTTACATCATAAACTTTATGGAATGATTTCATATCGAGTTCGGTTATTTCATTCCAGGCATCACCAATTCCTGCGTTGTTGATGAGGCAATCAAGTTTTCCAAATTGTTTAAGAAATATTTCATAGGTTTTGTGTACAGCTGATTCCACAGCAACATCTAAGTGGATTGCAAATGCACTGATTTCTTTTGCAACTTTTTCAAGTTTTGATTTATCTCTACCAGTGATTGCAACTTTACCGCCTTTCTCAATTAAAAGTTTTGCTGTTGCTTTACCAATTCCTGCACTGCCCCCGGTAATAAGAAATGTTGAATTATTTATGTTCATATAATGCTCCTTCTCTTAAAATATAATATTACAATTGATGAAGAATTATATTTATAAATATAATTGTAGATGAATAAACATTCTATCTAAAACTTACTTCTATTATAACCGGATAATGATCAGATGGATATAAACCATTAAATGTTATTGTGTCGATTATATGATATAAGACTCCCACTTTATCATTTACAAAAATAAAATCAATTTTATTATCGGGCTGTATGTCTTTACCAAATCCATTAAAAGTAATATTGCCCCCAACATTTTCCGTTCTTGAAATTGATTTTGAATCAGACAGTTGGCTTTTAATAATTTTATAACCTTCTGAATTTGAAGTGTAATTAAAATCTCCGGATAGAATTATAGGATAATCTGCTGAGTATTTGATAATTTCATTTATGAGCAATTTTGAGCTTTCCGTTCGCGCTGTTTCACCAACATGATCAAAGTGAGTATTTAAATAATAAAACTCTTTTGATGACATTAAATCTTTCAGCTTAATAAGTGTCACTGTTCTTTTAAACATTGCATCCCAGCCTTTGGAAACAACTTCTGGAGTTTCGGACAACCATAATGTTTGTTTTTGCTCAAGTGAAAATCTTTTTTTCCTATAAAGAATAGCTGTTGATTCTCCGCCTTCTTTTCCATCTTCACGACTTACACCGTACCAATCATATACGTCCAACATTTCAAACAATTCATTTACCTGAAACATTTCTGCTTCCTGCAAACCAATCAGATCAGGTTTGTGTGATTTGATAAGATATGCCACAAGATATTTTCTGTTGCTCCAGTTATTCACA
>Ga0172367_10005007_pt1 | contig 16186 bp, 17 predicted proteins | sample Lak10m_FD_114542 | JGI IMG/M metagenome (GOLD analysis project Ga0172367, IMG submission 114542) | Freshwater microbial communities from Kabuno Bay, South-Kivu, Congo - kab_022012_10m | ecosystem: Environmental > Aquatic > Freshwater > Lake | place: Democratic Republic of the Congo: South-Kivu...
CATGCTGCTTGCCGTGCTTCTCTTTATGAAACGCATGTCCGAAGCGGTCAGTATCGAGCAGCAAGGGCATGAAGAATTAATGGAAGAAATCGAGAAGCCGGATTTCAGACTACCTCCTAAAACGATCGTTTATGCGATGGAAGGGCCTTACTTCTTCGGCGCCGCACATCGTCTGGAGAATGCGCTGGAATTGGTGCATAGCCATGCCGAGATATTGGTGCTGCGTTTAGGCAAAGTACCGTTCATCGATGCCTCCGGTATGCAGTCTCTCTGGGATTTACTCGATAACTGCAAGCGGCATAAAACACGCCTGATTTTGTGCGAAGCGCGACCTAACGTACTGGAAAAAATGAAACTTGCCGGCTTGCTTGGGCAGATCGGTAAAGAAAATGTACTGGAGCATATCCACCAGATGCAAATCGCCAAGAAGGAGCGGCATGACAAATAAGGTCATGGTCATTCAGGATTTACAGAATAAAACTTTCGACAGTGAAGCATTCACAAGTTCGAGGAGTTTAGTCGTCGAACACTGCACTACTCAATCTGGTGCCCTGTCTGCATTCCAAAAAAATCGGTATCGATGCGTAGTGGTGTCTATCGATATGGAGAACGAGGACCCCCTTGCGATTATCGGTGCGCTACGAAACATCGAAACCGCGTTAGGCTTATCTCCCACTCAGATTTTAGTAGCAAGCAGATTGCGCCAGTTGACTCAGTCAGAAATCAGGAAGTTCAACATCGGCGGTCAAATTCGATCTCATCGCATGTCGTAATACTTCGACCCAATCGCTCCAACAGAGAAATTTTTGTGGGTAGCAGTCTTTTATGCCCATGCTGAATGCGAGCTTGTTGATTAGGAATTCGTAAGACCATGAAACCCATCAAAAATGATACTTTCCTCCGTGCATTATTACGTCAGCCTACCGCATACACCCCCGTCTGGATGATGCGCCAAGCCGGCCGATATCTTCCGGAATACAAAGCCACACGTAAGCTCGCCGGCAGCTTCCTCGGTTTGTGCACAAGTCCTGATTATGCGACGGAAGTCACGCTGCAACCGCTAGCGAGATTTCCGCTGGATGCCGCCATTTTGTTCTCGGACATTCTGACTGTGCCGGATGCCATGGGTTTGGGCCTGTACTTCGCCGAGGGCGAAGGCCCGAAGTTTGAGCGTCCGCTACGAGAGGAAAGAGAAATCCGCGCCCTGCAAGTGACCGATCCTACCGATAATCTGAAATATGTAATCGACGCCGTCAGCCAGATTCGCAGGGCGCTGAATGGCTCCGTGCCACTGATAGGTTTTTCCGGCAGCCCGTGGACGCTGGCGACCTATATGGTGGAAGGCCAAGGAGGATCGGATTTCCTCATCATCAAAAGAATGGCCTATGAACGACCTGACTTGCTACATCACATCTTGGAAATTACTACCCAATCCGTCATTGCTTACCTCAACGCACAAATCGAAGCCGGCGCTCAGGTCGTAATGATTTTCGACTCCTGGGGTGGCGCATTATCGCATGCAGCTTACCGCGAATTTTCACTGCAATACATGCAGAAGATCGTCGCCAGTCTGATCAAGGAGTGCAAGAGCCACCGTGTCCCTAGTATTGTTTTCACCAAGGGTGGCGGACTATGGTTGGAGGCAATGGCCGACATTGGTGCTGATGCGCTTGGGCTGGATTGGACTATCAATATCGGTGAAGCCAGAAAGCGCGTCGGGGACAGGGTTGCGTTACAGGGTAACTTAGATCCTGCTATTCTGCTGTCGACGCCAGAAGCCATCGAGCGGGAGACGGTTGCCATCCTTGCCAGCTACGGCCATGGCAGCGGACACGTGTTCAATCTGGGGCATGGGATTACACAGCATACGCCGCCGGAGAATGTGCGTGCGATGATTGAATCTGTTCATTGGCAAAGCCGCCGTTATCACTCATAGCGCCAGTTCCCAGATTCAACTGTATTTACCGGTCATTACGGCATTTCTGAGCCACCGACCGCAATGGCCGATGAAGAGACGGTCGCAACCAATGAGATGAACTTCCACTCCTGGTCGAGAGCACGTATATCCCACCACGCCGCCGCCCTGCCCCGATACGCGAGTGGCGTTCGTCCTGTATGATTCGGAACTGACCTTGACGATGAATGGGTACGTGCCGGCGACGCTTCTGTGCAGGGATGCCGGAGCCATGCTGCCTTTCGGTGAGGATCGCACCCAACGGCGGCCTTGGTTTGTCGTGAATCCTTGCGAGGCAACGGCTACGCCTCGGGCTTCATGGCTGCAACCGTCCGGCTCAACAAATTTCCCCGGCACTGCGTGCCTTCCTCGCGCAACAAATTTCTTGTTCCTCCCGGTCCTTCACTGCGTTGCGGCCGCTGCGCGATGCAGCCCGCCCGACCCTCGCCCTTCGGATCACCGACAAGGCCGCGATGGGCGCGACCTTGCACCACCAAAAGGAGATTTATCATGGCAAACATCGGCACCTTCACCGCACAGAACGACAGCTTCACCGGCACGGTTCGCACCCTGACGCTCAACGTCAAGGTCAAATTCATTCCGAACGCCAAGGAGAGCGAGAACGCCCCGGACTACCGCATCGTCGCCGGCAACTTCGAGATCGGCGCGGCATGGAAGAAAATCAGCAAGGCAGAGCGGCCCTACCTGTCGGCAACCCTGGATGACCCGTCGTTCCCGGCCACCATCTTCGCCCGCCTGGTCGAAGGCGAGGACAGCACGCACAACCTGATCTGGTCGCGCAGCAAGGGCGACTGATCGTCGCCCTCGGTGCCCTGCCCAAGCGGCGGGGCACTTTCGATTTCAGCGTCCGCGTTGGACGCATTTCCGTAAAAGCACAATTGCGGTTTCGTGCATCGGCGGCAAGCCGCTTTCACGAATTTGCGGTTCCGTGGAAATCAGTCAATGCGTGGAGTCGGCTTCGTGCATCCGTTGTTTTTACAGGGAAGCAGTTTCGATATTTTCAGGGATCGAAATTCCGTGCGTCCACCGGCTGATGCCGGGGCGCGCTGTCGTGCTGCGCATCGAGCCACCACTGGCGTCTCGCTCCTTCGGCTTCCATCACTGACGCCTGCGCGCTTCGCTTGCTATAGCGGGCAACGGTGGGGGCTGGCTTGGTGTTCCCTTCACCTTATCACGGCGTTCTCGCCGTCAATGCCTGCGCGTGCCTTGCACGCTCGCGTCCTGCGGCCGTCTGCGAACCCTGACGGCTGCGCTGCGCCGTGCTTGTCGCGGTCTCGGGCAATCCCGCCCTGAATCCTTCCAAGGAGAAGACCATGACGAAGCTCATCACCGACGAACAACGCGCACAACTGCTGGCCAACGGCCGGCAGTCCCTCGACAACGACGATTTCGACCCACCACCCGTGGTCAAGCTGTTCACGCCCGATGCCGGTGCGACCTGGCTGCTCACCGAGATCGACCCGGACGACCACGATCATGCTTTCGGGCTTTGCGATCTGGGGCTTGGCTTCCCGGAACTGGGCTATGTGAGCCTGGCCGAGTTGCAATCCATGCGTGGCTATCTCGGCCTTCCAGTCGAGGTGGATTTGCACTTCATTGCAGCAAAGGCGATCAGTGCCTATGCGCGTGAAGCGCGGCTCGCGGAGCGCATCGTGGCGTAGCTGTCACGCGGGCGCTGCCGCTAGGCAGCGCTCTTATCTTGCCTATTTGCCCTTCTGGGCCTGGATAGCGGCCAGCTCGCGCCGCACGCGCTCGATGACTTCGCTCACACCCTTGCTGTCGCCGCCATAGGCCAGCGTCAGCAGTGTGAGCGGATGCACGTCCATGACCTCGCACAGCTCCGCGACCTTGCTCAAGGTCGGGCTTTTCAGGCCACGTTCGAGCGCACTCATGTAGGTGCGGCTCGACACGTCCGAGAAAGCTTCCTGGCTGAGGCCACGGGCTTTTCTGACTGTCTTGAGTGCCGCAGGGAATGAGTTCTTCGTTGACATCAAATCGTTTCATGCAAAACGAAGATGACACCTTATAGCGCCCTATAGAGCTACAATCTATAGTGTTCATTTGGTAGCATTCCCTACTTGAGCTTGTGGCGGGCGTGCCTAGGCTGAAAGCCGCTTCTACTGAATTCATGGCTTTCGTACTGACGCAATCGCCGATTCGTGTATCCGCCGATTCGGTGGTATTCGCTTTAACGATTTGGCGCTAAAGTGCACTTGCGCAGATACGCTTTTGTTCATCAGCACGTTTGTGCAAAACCGTCGCCGCATTGATCTTGACCACTTGCGAGTTGCGATCATGAACCCACTCATCACCGACGCAGAGCGCGTCCAATTGCTGAATAACGGCGCTGCCGCCGCGCGTGGCGAGCAGCGCGATCCGTTGCCGGTCGTCAGGTTGTTTACCCCGGACGCACATGCAATCTGGCTGTTGACCGAACTCGATCCCGACGATGGCGACACGGCCTTTGGCCTGCTCGACCTCGGCATGGGCAGGCCGGAACTCGGCCATGTAAAATTATCTGTCCTGGGAGGCATACGCGGGCCACGGAACCAGGCCGTCGTACGTGATCTGCATTTCACGCCACAGCGTCGGCTCTCCGAATACGTCCGGCAGGCGCGAGCGGATGGATCAATTAACGATTGACTCATCTTTGGCCCGCTACGGGGGCGACACGCGGCCCTTCGGCCATAGCAACACTCGCCGATGCAGGCCAATGATGGAACTTTACCTCCCCATCATCATCAACTTAAGAGCTTGCATTTATGTGATTAACTCAATAACAGTCGAAGACCGAGGCTGTCTTGCCCACCGTGTCCCCCGTGGCGATTGATTTCTTTCTAATCGAGAGGAGGTTTCGCCATGGCAGATTCGAGCGCTGCTCACTGGCATCCCAGCGCTGCATACCTGTACGTCCTGCATCTGGACGGCCCCGCGCTGGCTTGGGAATACCTGCGACGCAACCCGGAATACCGGCGCACCTGGCAACGCCACCGATGCCACTCACAGCACGAGGCGGAGCGCTGGGGCCTGCGCCTGCTGGAAGACCCCACGCGCGATGCACGCGACGCACACCCTGACTGGTTCCCTGATCCATCCTCGGTCGTCCAGGTTTATCCGGATATCGATCCGACCGATGATGCACTGCCGTTTCAGCTCTGGAGCATCCCCGGTTACAAGCATCTGACGCACGACGGCAAACGCCTGGTGCTGACCGCCCATCTCATCGACGACATGCTGCGCATGGCAATATCGCCAGCCCTGGAAGACGGCATGGCTTACGCTTATGCCGTACGCGCCGGCTGCCAGCTCCGCGAGCGCTGGCACGCAATCGAAGCCGAGTTGACGATGCTCGACGACGCCAACGCACGCCGCGCCGCGACCGCCACGGACAGACCCGGCCGCGTGCCCATGCTCCACATGCGCACCTTGCAGGCGCTCGATGGCACGCTGGCAGGTGCCTCTCAGCGCGAAGTGGCTGAAGTTTTATACGGCATTACCACCGTCGCCGAACGCTGGTACGACGACAGCGATCTGCGCGCCCAGGTTCGCCGCCTCATCCGGCGCGGACAAACGCTCATGGCTGGTGGATACCACCGCCTACTCTAACTCGGCTGGGCCGCACAGGGACGTTAGCGCGGTCGCGCAAAACATCCCTGTGCAGAACGCCTGACTTTCCCGAGACTGCTTCCAACCGGCGGCGATTGCTTCGTCGGCGATCTTGACCGATGGAGGCACATATCATGAGACCCGCACCGTTACGGCAGTATCCTGTACCCGACGCTACCCAGCAGCCTACCCAGACCACGCAGTCTGCGCGCTACCTGACCAACAACGAAGCCGCCGAGTTCCTGCGGCTGTCGCCGCGCACGCTGGAAAAACAGCGCGTCATCGGCGGCGGGCCGCGTTTTCGCAAATTCGGTCGGCGTGTGATGTACGCCATCACCGATCTTGAAGCGTGGGCAGACTCTCGCAGCTTCGAGATGACTTCCGACCCCGAATACGCTGCCAGTCATTCTGGCGTCCGCTGATCAGTGATGGAACACGTCACTGATGGCCATCGGGCAAGACCCGCAACAAGAGCAGCTCGAACTGTTCCATGCTTTTTCAGGAGAGTTGCCAGCACGCGATGCGCAGGACCTGATGGCGTATCCGTTCTTTTCGCTGGCCAAGAGCAAGCGCACGGCACCGATCGATTTTCGCACCAGCAGCGTGACGGTGCGGGTCGAAGGAACGGCCGAACATGGGATCGCGACCATCTGGGATGCCGACATTCTGATCTGGGCCGCGAGCCAGATCGTCGAGGCGCGCGATGCGGGTATTCGCTCGTCGCGGCTGATGGCGGCCACGCCCTACGAAATCTTGCGTTTCATCGGTCGCGGCACCTCGCTGCGCGACTACCAGCGCCTCAAGGCAGCGCTGGATCGCTTGCAGTCCACCAGCGTGGCCACCTCGATCCGTCAGCACAATGCGCGGCGTCTGCATCGATTCTCCTGGATCAACGAGTGGAAGGAACGTGCGGACGGCCGGGGCCGGCCGCTTGGTATCGAACTGATCCTGCCGGACTGGTTCTACGCCGGCGTGCTCGAAGAGAGTCTGGTATTGACCATCGACGCCAACTACTTCCGTCTGACCGGCGGCATCGAGCGCTGGCTGTACCGCCTAGTGCGCAAGCACGGTGGCTGGCAGCGCGATGGCTGGCGCTTCGATTTCCCGCAGCTGCACCGCAAGTCCGGCAGCCTGGCGCGCTTCACCGACTTCGCCTACGACCTGCGCCGCATCGTGGCGCGTCAGCCTTTGCCGGGCTACACGCTTGCCATCCTGCAGCCAAGGCATGGGCCGGAAGTGTTGACCTTCCGCGCCTTGCCGTCAACGGCACCACTACGACCCGGTGGCAGCTTTGGTGCCGGTGCAGTGCCTGTGGAAAAACGGTGAATCCACTCGTGCTATCGGGAGTAGAAATCCTCGTGCTATCAGGAGTGACCGTCTCGTGCTATCAGGAGTACGGATCGACCGGAGAGCCATTTTCGGCGCGGAGTTTGGTGTCTCTTAACTTAGCTTCTAACTTTAAGTCTATAAAACTAACAATTAAAAGCGCCCGCACGCTGTGGATAAACCCGCTCGCCGGAGGCCAAGCAACATGATCATCGCGCTGCTCAACCAGAAAGGCGGGGTCGGCAAGACGACGCTCGCCACGCACATCGCGGGTGAGCTGGCTATGCAAGGCAGCTCAGTGATCCTGCTCGATGCCGATCCGCAAGGTTCGGCACTCGATTGGACCCAGCTTCGCAGTCAGAATGGTTTGCCAAGATTGTTCAGCGCTGTAGGTCTGGCAAGGGAAACCGTGCATCAGGAAGCGCCAGAACTGGCCAGACGCTGCGATCACATCGTCATGGATGGCCCACCCCGAATTGCCGCCCTCGCGCGCTCCGCGCTGCTCGCGGCGGACCTGGTTCTGATCCCAGTGCAGCCAAGTCCTTACGACGTGTGGGCCAGCGCCGAGATGGTGTCGCTGATTCGCGAGGCGCAGGTGTTCCGGCCAGCGCTTCGCGCGGCCTTCGTCATCAACCGGCGGATCAGCACCACGGTGATCGGGCGCGAGGCACGCAATGCGCTTATCGATCAACCATTGCCCTCGCTGTTGTCGGAGGTTCGCCAGCGCATCGTGTTCGCCGACAGCGTGGCCAGGGGTCAGCTCGCCCGCGAACTCGACGCAGACAGCAATGCCGCGCGCGAGATCGCGGCGCTCGCCGCTGAAGTATTGAGGATGGCGCCATGAAGAACGGGAAACGCGTCGCCATCGGTGCGCGTCCGCCAGCCAATCCGCAGGCCGACGCCTGGGTGCGCCAGGGCGATGGTGCAGACATCGGAAAAACCGATCTCTACACCGCCCGCTTGACCCTCGACGTGACGCCGGCGCTGCGCGCCCGCATCAAGATCGAGGCCTTCACACGCGGCATCACGGTCGCCGAGATGCTGCGTGCACTGCTGGAACATGAATTCCCGGAGAAGCCGCAATGAACGCAGTCCAACAGACCGCGAGCGCGAGCCTTCCCACACCGCGCACCGTGCTATCGAGCGTTGCGAACGACACGCCGCTGACGCGCGTATCGCTGGCGTTCGTCGAACACCGGATCAACCTCTACCTGCGCTTCGGCCATCCAGTACGCGAGCTGCGACTGGACCGCTGGCGGCGCAGTGCGATCTTCGCACCGGCGGCTGTGTTCTGCCGCGTGCGATGGGAGTCCAATGACTACGGTACGACGCGCTGGCAGCTCATGGTTTTGCAGGCGTGCATGCCGCTCGACGCCGTGCAGCGCATCGCCGGCATCCAGCCGGGCGCGCGCCTGTTGCTGCGCGCCGAAGGCGAGTTGCAGGTGCAGTCAGTGCTGCCACAGATCGACGCCATCGAAACGCTCGGCATCGATCCGGCAGCGGTGTCACCCGCGTACTGGCGCACGTTGGGCAACCGGCTGATCGCGCGCCTGCCTCTGCCGGTCTACACCGCCGAACGGCATACGGCCTACCTCGCAGGCGAGGTGTTGCGATGAACACCTGCGTCCATCGCTGGGCCGTCGCACTGTTCACCGTCCTTGGCATTGCTGCACTCGCCTGGCCGTCTGACCATACGCCCGTTGCACGCCTCGTCTATAACCCAAGTGACAGCGTGCCGCGCGGCTGGTACCGCATCGGCCCGCCCGACTCGCTGCACGTCGACAGCATCGTGCTCGCCCGGCTTCCGGCAGACGCCGCCGCGCTGGCTGCGCAGCGTGGCTACCTGCCTGAGCACATCCCGCTGCTCAAGCGCATTGGCGCGATGTCGCCGCAACAGGTGTGCATCGAGAAGCACATCGTCCGCATCGACGGCGTGGCAGTCACTGGCGTCCATGCAACAGATGGCCGTGGCCGTCCACTGTCGGCCTGGCAGCAATGCCGGCGGCTTCGCGATGGTGAGCTGTTCCTGCTCAGCGCAACCAATCCGGCGTCGTTCGACAGCCGCTACTTCGGTCCCATTGCTGACTCCGCCGTGATCGGCAGCGCGCAGCCCTTGTGGACGTGGGACACGCGATGAACGTGCAGCACTGCACGCCGTTCTTCGTGCAGCCCCACTGCACGTCGCTTGCACCACAACCTGCGGTTGCGGTGCTTCACCCGTGCAGACCATCGCAGCCTGACCGTCTGAGCCGGTCGCGTCAGCGATCGGAAAAGACGGAGGGCAAGATAAAAGGACGCGGCACTTCGTTGCGTCGAAAGCCTTGTCTGCACGTGGGTTGGCGCGGCACGCGCTTTGGGTGGCCATGTGCCGTGTGCGGCACAAAGTCCGCGCCAGCACTGATCGAATGGCGTGCTTTGTCCGCTTGGCTTGGCCGTGCTGCGCTGGAGTTCATGCCATGAGCAAGCAGGACGATGACCGTTTCCGCATCCGCCCCGGCGCCCCCAGGAACCGCCAACAGAAGTTCGTCTCGCAGGTTTTGAAGGAGGTCAGCAAGGCTGGCGGCAGGTCGATGCGCAAGTCGGGAGCACGGCCCGGCGCACGCCTTGGTCGCGGGCATGTAGCCGCCAGTTTCACCGGCCGCTCTGCGCAGCCTGGCTCACGGCGCGTCACCATCAAGACCCGGCTGGTGAACCTCAAACAGGCCGGGGCACGCTCGACTACCACGCATCTGCGCTACATCGAGCGGGAGGGCGTGGGCCGCGATGGCGAACCGGGCCAGGCCTATGGATCAATAACGGACAACGCCGATCTGGCCGCCTTCGAGGAACGCGGCCGGGAGGACCGGCACCAATTCCGTTTCATTGTCTCGCCCGAGGACGCCGAGCAGCTCGACGACCTGCGCACCTATACCCGCCACCTGATGAGCCGCATGGAAGCCGACCTGGGTACGCGGTTGGACTGGGTGGCCGTCGATCACTGGAATACCGACAACCCGCACACCCACGTCGTGCTGCGCGGCAAGGACGATAGGGGCAAGGATTTGATCATTTCCCGCGACTATATCGCGCAAGGCATGCGCGAGCGGGCCTCGGAACTGGCGACCGAATGGCTGGGGCCGCGCACCGAGCTGGAGATACAACAGAGCCTGCGGCGGGAGGTCGATCAGGAACGATGGACCAGTTTGGACCGCACGCTGCAACGCGAAGCGCAAGGTGGGCTGGTCCACATCAATCAACCCACCGAAGACCCCAAGCGCAGGCAGCAGCGCGCGCTATTGATCGGGCGACTGCAACGCTTGCAGCGCATGGGGCTGGCGCACGAGTCATCGCCCGGCGTGTGGGCCGTCCACACCGATTCCGAACAGATTCTGCGGGCGATGGGTGAGCGTGGCGACATTGTGCGCACGATGCAGCGGGCCATGAGCGGTGTGCCGCGCGACTTGGCGGTGTTCGATGCTGGCGAGAACGCCCGGTCGGTGGTCGGTCGGGTAGCCGCCAAAGGCATGGCCGACGAGTTATACGACCGGGGCTATCTCGTGGTCGATGGCACCGACGGCAAGGCGCACTACATCGCCTTGAATGCCAAGGCGGAGCTAGAGCAGTACCCGGTGGGGTCCGTGGTGGAGGCACGCGGGTCGGCCGAGATTCGAGCGGCCGACAAGAACATCGCCGCGCTCGCGGTCGATGGCCTGTACCGCACCGACCATCACCTGACGATGGCCACGGCCCAGGCCACGCCTATGCGCGACCCCAAGGAGGTGGTTGATGCCCATGTGCGCCGACTGGAAGCACTGCGCCGGGCGGGCATTGTGGAGCGCGTGGCCGAAGGGGTCTGGCGGATGCCGAAGGACCTGCCCGAACGAGGTCGGCAATACGATGCGCAGCGGCTGGGCGGCGTGTCGGTGGAACTGCGTTCGCACCTACCCATCGAGCGGCAAATGCGAGTGATCGGCGCGACCTGGCTGGATCGGCAGTTGATCGATGGCGCCAGCCGTATCGCCGACAACGGCTTCGGCGGCGAGGTGCGCGAAGCGCTGCGGCAGCGGTCGGATTTCCTGGTCGAACAGGGTCTGGCCGAACGGCGCTGCTCACGCGTGGTTTTAGCGCGCAACCTGCTAGCCACCTTGCGCGGACGCGAGATAGAGGGTGCGGCCAAGACCATCGCTGTGGAAACCGGCCTCACGCACCGGGCCGTCGCCGACGGCGAGCGCGTGACCGGCACCTACCGCCGCAGCGTGCAACTTGCCAGTGGTCGCCTCGCGATGCTGGACGACGGCATGGGTTTCAGCCTGGTGCCGTGGAAGCCGGTGGTGGAGCAGCGACTGGGGCAGCAGGTATCGGCTATCGTGCGGGGGACATCGGTTACTTGGGAGCTGGGGCGGCAGCGTGGACGGTAGGCTTAGGGCTATTTCTAAAATGGTGGCCGCCGTTGCCAGCAAAGCATGTGCGCAGCTAACAGTTGGGGCTTCAATATTGGTGGTGGGGCGGAACCTCGCGCCAAACCTATATAACTCAGCGCCTTTGAACGACTGCAAACTCCTGCGGAAAGGCGCGGAACCTAGCCCCTGCTGCTCACATCGTATCAGTACCTGCCGGCCTCGGCATCAGCCAAATGCCCCAGATCGGCCGCCAGTTCGATTCCGTTTGCGGAATTGAACCCGCGTCCGCTTCGGCTCACCCGACGTTCGTGACCTCGGCGTCGATCTGCACGATGAGCTGTGGCTTCCCTACTCGCCCGTTGCGAGCCACGCATGGTTCACCACGCGGTCTTTGACCTGGACATAGTCATTCTCGTCATCGAAGTGATCGCCCCGTAAATCCCAATGCTGCGGATCGAACTCCGTCGTGAAGAATCGGCGCAGTTCCGCTTTCAGAGAGGCGGCCAAGGCGGCACGCGCCACAATGCCTTCCAGTAGCACCTCATCCGAGTATTTCCGGGTCACGCGCAGCAACACCCGCTCCGGATTCTCGGTGCGCAGCACCGTGAGCACGGCCTCCTGTCCTTCCTCGTCGATCTCCATCTGGATCGGCAGGTCGCCTTCGTCGATTTCGCGGCCCCAGGCGACCATCTCGCCGAACGGGTCGAACACCTCGGACAGGTGAATCGTGGCTGTCGCGACGTCGAGTGTCAGGTACAGCTTCGCCCAGCCATATTCCTCCATCTCCAGCCGGATGCCGATCTGGGCGTCAGGCAAGCCGGGGCGGATCACGAACCACTTGGATGGCTCCTCAGCGGGCCGGTGCAAGCCCGCGCGCGCCCAACGCTCGGTGCTGTAGGAATACAGCGCCCCGGTATTGCCGGCGACGAAGAAAGGCGTGAGGGCCGACCACGCGCCAAAGCGATCCGAGCCTCGCAGTCCGTGATACCACTCCATCAGTTCGCCATAGGCGCGCCAGTGAAAGTGCGCCGCACTGGTGACACGAATGATGCCTGCCGGATTGTCGAGAACCCCGGTGACGTAGTCGAACGACTCGTGAAGCCTGTGAAAGAGACCGGGCCTGGGCCTGAGCGCAAAGAAGCCATCGAGGCTTTCCTTATCCGCGATCATCAGGTCGCCGCCGAATACTTCGTCGAGCTTGGCCTGTACCGCACGCCGCCTGTCCGACATCGTGGTCTGATGGCAGTCGATCAGCGCGGGAATTTCCTGAAGCGCCGCGCGCGCCTTCTCGTCGCGGCACAGGCGCAAGGGCAAGATCAGGCCGACGCGCGGCGCGACGCCGGGATGATCCCCGCCCGTGCGCGCGCCAACTGCGAAGAGGCCCGGAGCGACTTCCGTCTCCCGCTCGCGCAAGTCGCGTCCCGACGCGCCGTACTGCGCGATGTAGAGGCAGGGCAGCAACTCATCCAGACGCCCGAGCAGTTGGCCGCAATTGCGCGCAATTTCGCGCGACCGCGAGTGCTCGGGCTCATCACTCTTGCTCCAACCCAACATCATGATTCACCTCCCTCCGTGCGGACGATCTGATCGATGGTCAGCCATTGGCAGGTACTCGCCGGGCGTCCGCCCAGCCGTTTGCCAGAGACCAAGTTTGGATGGATAATATCATCACTTTGATGATGTATGATGGCGAATCATGAATAGTCGAACCTCCACATCCAGCATGGCCGCAGCCGGTCGCGGGTAAGGAACCTTCAGCCATGCACCCACAACGCGTCGAGAGCTTGAGCCACGCCCAGTGCGAGCGGCTGGCGTACATCGACTTCCGGCTCTATTTCCTCGGTGAGATAGGCCGCCCCGACCTGATCGACCGCTTCGGCGTGGCACCGGCGGGCGCGACCCGTGATCTGGCACTGTATCGCGAGATCGCTCCCAAGAACATCGAATTCGACGGCAGCAGCAAGGTGTACCGGATCGGCAAGCACTTCGCGCCGCTGTTCGAGCACGCCCCGCAGCGCGTGCTGTCGTCGCTGGCCTTGGGCTTCGGCGACGGCGTGAACGCGGCGTCCGCGCCGCTGCTGCCCTGCGAATCCCCGACGGCCCTGAGCAACCCCAAGATGGACGTGTTGGCCCCGGTCTGCCGCGCCATCCACGCCAAGCGCCCGGTCGCCATCCGCTACCACTCCATGAGCAGCGGCAAGACACAGCGGGTCATCGTGCCCTTCGCTCTAGTGGACACGGGCCTGCGCTGGCACGTCCGCGCCTTCGACCGCAAGAGCCGCGAGTTCCGCGACTTCGTCGTCACCCGTATCGAAGCCCCCACGCTGCTGGACGAGGAGCCCAAGGCCCACGAGCGCCCGGACAATGACATCCAGTGGACGCGCATCGTCGAGCTGGATTTCGTGCCGCATCCGCGTCTGGCACGGCCCGAGATCATCCGCATGGACTACGCCATGACCGACGGCACAATCCGCATGCGCGTGCGTGCGGCGGTGGCCGGGTACATGCTGCTGCGCTGGAGTGTGGACTGCTCGCCCGATCACCGACTCACCGAAGAACAGTACCGTCTGTGGCTGGCCGACCCGCTGGCCCTGTATGGCGTCGAGAACGCGAAGCTGGCACCCGGCTACCAAGCGCCGACGAACCAGAAGAAACGATAAGGGAAGAACAAACGCAATGGCCAAGACACTTGAAGCCCACGACAAGCTGATCCGCGAAATCTTTGAGGCCAAGACAACCGTGACCGAAGGTTTGACATCGTGAATAACAACAAAGAAATCGAACGAGCAGAACTCCACAAAACCATCTGGCGCATCGCCAACGATCTGCGCGGCAGCGTTGACGGATGGGACTTCAAGACCTATGTGCTCGGCATGCTGTTCTACCGATTCATCTCGGAGAACCTGACCAGCTACCTCAATGAACAGGAGCGCAAGGCGGGTAGCGCGGATTTCGACTATGCCGCCTTGAGCGACGCAGATGCCGAATTTGGTCGCGCCGAGACGGTAAAGGAAAAAGGCTTTTACATCCTGCCTTCGGAGCTGTTCGCCAATGTGCGCCAGCGTGCCCGACTGGATGCCAACCTCAATGAAACCCTAAGCCGCATATTCGCCGACATCGAAGGTTCGGCCACCGGCTCAGACAGCGAGGACGATATCAAGGGTCTGTTCGACGACCTCGACGTAAATAGCAGCAAGCTCGGCCCCACGGTCGCCAAGCGCAATGAAAAACTGGTCAAGCTGCTCGACGCCATTGGCGATCTGCCGCTCTCCAATGGCAGCTTCTCGGACAACAGCATCGACCTGTTCGGCGACGCCTACGAATACCTGATGCAGATGTACGCCTCGACTGCGGGCAAGTCCGGCGGCGAGTTCTACACCCCGCAAGAAGTCTCCGAGCTCTTGGCGCGCATCACCGTGGTGGGTAAGGCCGAGGTCAACAAGGTCTACGACCCGGCCTGCGGTTCCGGCTCGCTACTGCTCAATTTCGTCAAGGTGCTGGGCCATGACAAGGTGCGCCAGGGCTTCTTCGGCCAGGAAGTCAACCTGACCACCTACAACCTGTGCCGGATCAACATGTTCCTGCACGACGTGAACTACGAGAAGTTCGACATCGCCCACGGCGACACGCTCACCGATCCAGCACATTGGGATGACGAACCGTTTGAAGCCATCGTCTCCAATCCGCCTTACTCGATCAAGTGGGACGGCGACGCCAACCCTCTGCTCATCAACGACCCGCGCTTCGCCCCGGCGGGGGTGCTTGCGCCCAAGAGCAAGGCCGACCTTGCCTTCACTATGCACATCCTTTCTTGGCTGGCGGTCAACGGCACGGCGGCGATTGTCGAGTTTCCTGGCGTGCTCTATCGCGGCGGCGCGGAGCAGAAGATTCGCCAGTACCTGATCGACAACAACTACATCGACGCCGTCATCCAGCTCCCGCCCGACCTGTTCTTCGGCACCACGATTGCGACCTGCATCATCGTGCTGAAGAAATCCAAGTTCGACAACGCCACACTGTTCATCGACGCATCGAGCCTGTTCGTGCGCAACGGCAACAAGAACAAGCTCCTGTCAGAGTATCGGCAAAAAATCCTCGATGCCTTCACCCAGCGCAAGAGTATCGACCATTTCGCGCGCTTGGTGGAGAACGGCGACATTGCCGCCAACGGCTACAACATCGCCGTCTCCAGCTACGTCGAACAGGCCGACACCAATGAAGCCGTGGACATTCGAGCGCTCAACGCAGAAATCGCTCGCATCGTGGCGCGGCAAGCGGAATTGAGGAAGCAGATCGATGCCATCGTGGCTGATCTGGAAGGAGAACAAGTGTGAGCCATATCGACGATCTCATCGCGCAACTATGCCCAGATGGCGTTGACTACAAGGCCATTGGCGACTTCGGTGAACTGGTGCGTGGCAATGGGATGCCGAAATCTGACTTCGTAGAGTCCGGGGTTGGGTGCATCCACTACGGGCAGATTTACACCTACTACGGCATTTGGACGACGGAAACGGTTTCGTTCGTCTCGGCAGCGAAGGCCGAAAGGCTGGCCAAGGTCGATCCGGGTGATCTGGTGATTACGAACACCAGTGAAAACGTCGAGGACGTGTGCAAGGCGGTTGCGTGGATTGGAGAAACCCAGATTGTCACGGGCGGACATGCCACGGTGTTGAAGCACGGCCAAGACCCCAAATACCTCTCCTACTACCTGCAAACGCCGCACTTTTTCGCTGAGAAGAAAAAACACGCGACGGGCACAAAGGTCATCGACGTTTCGGCAAAGAGCCTTGCGAAGATCAGGATTCCAGTGCCGCCACTTGAAGTGCAACGCGAAATCGTGAAAGTGCTTGACACTTTCACAAAGCTGGAGGCGGAGCTGGAGGCGGAGCTGGAGGCG
>Ga0172367_10005008_pt1 | contig 16184 bp, 17 predicted proteins | sample Lak10m_FD_114542 | JGI IMG/M metagenome (GOLD analysis project Ga0172367, IMG submission 114542) | Freshwater microbial communities from Kabuno Bay, South-Kivu, Congo - kab_022012_10m | ecosystem: Environmental > Aquatic > Freshwater > Lake | place: Democratic Republic of the Congo: South-Kivu...
TAACCAAGACAACAGGGAGCACATATCTATGTCCTCAGAATCTGTAAAATCAGATAAAAAAGAAAGCCATGATTTTTCCGAAAATGGTGATTGGGAAACTCCCATGGATAGGGATATCTCTGATTCCCAGGAACATCCAAAGGCATCTGTTTCCCTTGCTGCTATTTTTGCAGGACTCATTGTAATTGCGATGCTTGGTTCCTATCTTGCCTTTTTAGCTGAGGCAGATAAAGATCGCGATCTTGCATCTGCCTATGATATTACCGAATCAATTACTCCTATATTGGATTCCGCGAAAATGCTTGCCCCTCTCCAAATACGCCTCGATCACGGAACAATCCCTGAGGATGCTGAAAGTGATTTGCAAATAGATGCCAACATAAGCACTTCCATGACGACACTGCCCGAGGTAAGCTATGAGTGGCAATTCCCCGAAGGTGTACACCTTGTCGCTGGCCTTGAGAACGATGAGCTTACAGGGCTAAAAGGGGGGCAGCCCATTAAAATCAGTATTGTTGTGAGCGGTTTTTCTAAACAAAAATCAAAGATAATTTCATTCCATGCCCATACTGAAACTGGCAAAAATCGGCTCAGCCAATCAGCCCTCCTTACCAGTCGTCCCGAAGATTATGCAGAAAGTAATGCTCAAGAAAAAATGAAGGCTGTTAGAAAATCTGAAAATGGAAAAAGAAATTAACTTGATAATGCCCTAGACAGTAATCACTTCCACTGCGGGATCAAACTCTTCCTTTAATATTCCTTCAATGGCCATCAAAGTTCCTGTCGTGGAGCTTGGGCAAGTTCCACAGGCACCCTGATAAGATACATAAACTTTATTATCTTCATACCGAATCAATTCAATATCACCGCCGTCGCCTTGTAATCCTGGGCGAATAGTCCGATCTAAAATCTCTTCAATTTTTTGCATTTCAGGAGAAAGGTTCTTCCTCAGCTCTTTTTTTTCATCTAATTTTGTTTGTTGTGGATTATGCATTGGCATACGAGTTTGAATGACGGAAACAACAGCCTCCTGAAATTCCTTAATCTCAGCATCAAAATTATGTGTAATCGTGATTACGTTTTGAAAAAAATGAACCTGCCGGACATTTTCGACCTGAAATAATGCTCGAGCCAAAGGATTGACCTCCGCCTCCGGAGCATCCGCATAAGTTGCTTTGCCTTCATTCAATACGGGCCGATCTAAAATAAATTTCCAAGCATTTGGGTTGGGTGTAGCTTGAATTCGAACTAAGATTTCCTGTTGACTCATTTTAACATCTCCCGGGCCATTTTTATGGCTGCAACTAATTCTTCAATATCTTTTTCATCATTAAATACAGATAACGAAGCTCGTATCGCTCCTGTTATACCAAATCGACTCATTAAGGGCTGAGCACAGAGATGTCCCGAGCGAACCGCAATACCTTTTTGATCAACGAGCTGAGCAACATCAGAATGGTGCACGTCTACAAAATTAAAAGACAGCAATCCTGCATGTCGAGTGGGATTTCCCAAAATTCTCAATCCCTCTATATTCCGCAACTGGCCTTTTGCAAAGTTCAATAGTTTATATTGATCTTCATGGGTTTCATGTATTTTCCAATCTTTAATAAATTTTAAAGCAGAACCCAAGCCTATAACACCATCTACATTTGGAGTTCCCGCTTCAAAGCGATAAGGGATCTCATTAAAAGTAGTCCCAGTCCAACAAACCTCTGAAATCATACTCCCGCCTCCCTGATAGGGCGGAAACTGATTTAATAATTCGCACTTTCCATACAAAATGCCAATCCCCATCGGAGCAAATATTTTGTGACCCGAAAAAACCAAGAAATCACAATTCCACTTTTGAACATCAATAATATCATGGCAGACTGATTGAGCTGCATCCACTAAGGTTAATACCCCATGGGACTTTGCCATTTGGCAAATTTTTCCAACTTCTGTGATGGTACCTAAGACATTAGAGCATCCTGAAAATGCCAAAAGTCTACTTCCTGGCAACTTATTTTGAAGATCCTTTAAATCAAGATCACCTTGTTCGGTAATTTTTACGACTTCCAGTTTCAAAGATTTTTTTTGTGCAATCATCTGCCAAGGTACGATATTGGAATGATGTTCCATTTCGGTTACCAGTAGAGTATCCCCTTCCCGAAAATAAAAATCGGCCAAGCAATTCGCAGCAAGGTTAACTCCCTCAGTAGTTCCTCGAACAAAAACTATTTCGCGGGTTTCTTTGGCATTTATAAAATTCCTTACTTGCTCTCGAACTTCCTCAAAGGCGACAGTCAATCGATCTGCTAGATAATGAGCACCTCGGTGAACATTGGCAGTTTCAAATTGATAGTAATGTTGCATACGTTGTATCACTGAATAGGGCTTCAAAGAAGTCGCAGCACTGTCTAAATAAATTAAATTGTATCCATTTACTTTTTGTTCTAAAGCTGGAAACTGTTCACGAAGGTCGTTTGCCACTTTATCCCTTCCCATAAAAACTCTTCACTTTTTCTTCTAAGTAATGAACGAGGTTCAAGTCCTGAAGGGCCAAAAGAACTTCGTTGGAAAATCCAGTCATCATCATTGTCATTGCAGCATTTTTATTGATGGCACGACTTTGAAGGTAAAACAGCTCATCCTCACTAAGGCGTCCAAAAGTTGCACCATGTGTTGCAACAACATTGTCAGCCTGAATGTCCATTTCAGGTTTTGAATTTGCTTCGGCATTAGGACTCAATAATAGGTTTTTATTTAACTGGGCAGATTCGGCTTCCTGGGCTCCAGAATCAATGCGCACTTTTCCATTGAAAATTCCTATTCCACGATCCTTCAATACACCCTTGTACAATTGTGAACTTTTAGAACCCCCAACCTGATGATGGATAAGAGTGTGGAAATCGGAAGTTTGTTCACCCTGCGCTAAATAAAGTCCATTCATCCGCACATTGGCGCCGCCACCACAAATATTACAATCCAACTGATGTCGAGAAAGTTTAGATCCCAATGAAATGGCCAAGGAATCTAGATTAGCTCTCTCTGCAACTTTCAACTCGGTCTTCCCTATTGAGTAGGAAAATCTATTAAGAGTTTGCAAATGTACCAACCGTAACTGAGCCGAATCAGCTACCCTCCAACTATCCGAGAAATTAACAAATTCCTCAGCTAGGTCATCCAAAGAAATCCATTGTACAATAGCAGAAATTCGGGCTCCCGTTTTAAGCTGACAGCGCAAACGCGGATGTAACATCACTCCTGAAATTCCAGAAGTTAAAAAAACAAAATGCAGCACCTTGCTTAAAGTAACGTCTTTTGAAACTTCCAACTCAATCTGTCTATCAAAACAAATATCGTTTAACAAAGAAAATCCATCAACCGAAGTCTCAACCTCTTCCAGGGAATAATGAGAAGCATTTTCTTTCCAATCCCCCAACGATTGAATAGAAATCCCTGATCCTTGAATTTCCGCTAAATCTGGGGACCGATCAACATCCAAAACTCCATTTACGAATACCAGTCTAAGACTATTCTCAATTCTCAAATTTCTGAGAGCTTCAGTGATCTTTTGCTCGTGACCGGACATGACAAGTCGTTCTTTGTCATGAAACCAAGACCATTCCCTTTGCAAAATAGGTTTTATATTTAAATATCGCCAAGCTTCTTCGGATTTTTGGGGAAAACCCAGTTTCTGCAAATGCGTCCATCCTGCATGCTGCATATGTTTGCGAAGTGAGGCATTCCCCCGATTTTCATTGGCATCAAAAATTTGCCCTGCTAAATTTTTTATTATTGCGACTTCTACCATTCCTCACCTACCGACTGACTACAAGAGCCAATCATATCCCTTTTCTTCTAATTTTGTCGCTAAGGACGCATCGCCAGTTTCAATAATCTGTCCATTCGCCAAGACATGGACAAAGTCAGGACGAATATAATCTAATAAACGTTGATAGTGGGTAATGAGCAATATTGCATTTTCTGAGTTCCGTAACTTATTCACACCTTCAGCAACGATCCGTAGAGAATCAATATCAAGTCCTGAATCCATTTCATCTAATAATGCCAACCGCGGCGACAATACTGCCATCTGCAAAATTTCATTGCGCTTTTTTTCCCCACCAGAAAATCCCACATTCACGGGTCGATCAAGAAAATCTTCCCGCATTTGTACCAGCTTCATTTTTTCCAAGACAAATTGACGAAAATGAACCTCCTCCATGGGTTCCGAACCATGATGAGTAATAATCGAATTAAATGCCGTGTGTAAAAAACTAAAATTACTGATACCCGGTACTTCAATGGGATATTGAAATGCTAGAAAAACACCCTCTTTGGCCCTTTCATCTGGATCCATTTCCAATAAATTTTTATAAATAAAATTTATTTCATAAAGAACTTCCCCGGACGTGACTTCATAGCTGGGATGACCAGCCAATATTTTCGACAAAGTACTTTTGCCTGAACCATTAGGTCCCATAATGGCATGAACTTCACCTGCTTTTATATTCAGATTCAATCCTTTTAGAACTTCTTTATCATCTACTTTTGCAAAAAGCTTATTGATTTTTAACATAGATATTATCCCACACTGTTTTCTAATTTCATTTCAATTAATTTGACCGCTTCCACAGAAAACTCCAAAGGTAATTCCTTAAATACTTCCTTGCAAAATCCATTAATCAGCATGGAAATGCTTTGTTCGGAATTTAAGCCCCTCGATTGCAAGTAGAACAACTGATCTTCACTTATCCTTGAAGTACTTGCTTCGTGCTCCAATACTGCAGAATTATTTTTTACTTCAATATAAGGATAGGTATGAGCACTGCACTTGTCGCCTACCAACATTGAATCACACTGAGAATAATTACGAGCATTTTCTGCTCCCGGCATCACCTTCACCAGGCCCCGATAGGCATTGCGAGAATGCCCTGTAGAAATTCCCTTGGAAATGATGGTACTTTTAGTATTCTTTCCAATATGAATCATCTTAGTCCCCGTATCGGCCTGCATATAATCATGGGTCAATGCCACCGAATAAAAAGAACCTTCTGAATAATCACCCTGCAAAATCACCGAGGGATATTTCCAAGTTATAGCAGATCCCGACTCGACCTGGGTCCACGAAATCTTAGATCTTTTTCCCGCGCATTTTCCTCGCTTGGTTACAAAATTATAGATTCCACCACGGCCCTCTTTATCGCCTGTATACCAATTCTGTACCGTAGAGTATTTGATTTCAGCGTCCTCTAAAGCAACCAGTTCCACAACTGCCGCATGCAACTGATTTGTGTCTCTTTGCGGAGCTGTACATCCCTCTAAGTAATTTACATAGGAACCAGGTTCCGCTATCAATAATGTTCGTTCAAATTGCCCTGTATCCTTTGAATTGATACGAAAATAAGTAGAAAGATCTATCGGACACCGCACTCCTTTCGGAATGTAGCAAAAAGATCCATCTGAAAAAACTGCAGCATTTAGTGCTGCGTAAAAATTGTCAGAAAAAGGAACAACAGTCCCCAAATATTTTTTTACCAATTCGGGATATTTCTGAATGGCCTCAGAAATCGAACAAAAAATAACACCTACTTCCTCTAAAACTTCTTTTTGAGAGGTCCCAACACTGACACTATCAAAAACAACATCAACAGCGACGCCAGAAATTCGTTTTTGCTCCTGCAAGGGAATTCCCAATCGTTCAAAAGTTCTAATCAATTCAGGATCTAAGTCTTCTAATGATTTTTTCTTCTCAGATTCTGTCCCGGGCGCCTTGGGCGCTGAATAATAAGAAATATCTTGAAAATCAATGGGTGGATAACTGACGTGGGCCCAAGTTGGCTCCTGAAGAGTTTGCCAATGTCGAAAGGCCTTCAAGCGATATTCCAACATCCAATTGGGCTCATTCTTTTTAGCCGATATTTTGCCAATTACTGTTTCGTCCAATCCCTTGGCAATTTGATCGACTTCAATATCTGTCACAAATCCATATTTATAATCGTCTTTATTATGGACCATCGTTTACCTCTTTGGTTTCTGGTCTTTTCTGGCGAACCGAGAAATTGGAAGACTCTATCGAATCTTTGGACGAAAAAGAATCTACGGAATTCACTGCCGAATCACTAAAGATCTCTTGCAAAGTTAGATTTTCATAAAATTTGTTGAGTTTGCTATTAATGACCTGTACCGGAGATGAAATATTGCAGGTCGAAGAAATTTCACATATAGAATCCGGGTTAAGACATTTTACCAATCCTCGAGTCCCCTCGATGGCACTGATAAATTCCCCCAAAGAGATTTGCTCCAAATTGCGGTTCAAACGATATCCTCCACCCGCGCCATGCTCTACCTTCAGAATATTTTTTTGTGAAAGCAGTTGCATAACCCGAGCGGTCGTATCAAAAGAGATACTCAAGGCTTCGGAAACCTCTCCTGCCGATGAAAGTTCAAATGCTGACTTTTCACCGAGATAACGCAGGGCCATAAGGCCATATTCTACTGTTCTATTGAGCTTGATCATGGGAGGGAACTTAATCGAAAGCCAATTGAAAAACAAGATTAAATACGTTAACTTTTGCCGTATTTTTTAACGTCTTAAAATCAGAAGGAATTACCATGCGATTTTTAAGTATTTTAATGGGTAGCATTCTCGTCACTATCCTGATTTTTATGATGGCCCGCTTCTGGGGGCAAAGCCAACAATATACAGCTTATGAACACCCTTTCTTTAGCGCCTCGTCTGCCCCCTTTTATATTGCTCGGGTTAACTCACTCGGGGAAGCCGCCTCAGCTGATATATTGAGTCCCCAAGCTATTTTTTGGCTCGATGTGCGCCTCACTCGCGACAATAAAATAATATTGGTAGAAGAAGCAAAATCAGAAAAAATTCTAACAAAAGAAAAATTGGGTCTTGAGTCCTTTCGCGGGCCAGGAGTAACTCGGTATACCTTTGACGAAGTGCAGAAATATATTCCAGGCTCTACGACTTTGACTGAAATACTTACGAAATATCCCCTTCGTAGAATGATATTGAATATCGTAGATAATGTTGAAAATATACATCAAATTGTCTCTGAGAGTTTGCCGGACCCTAAGGCCAATGAACAAATTCTAATTCAAAGTGACACCCATGTCGTTATGACGAGCATTAAAGAACTGCGTCCCCTTTGGCTTTATGGAACCAGTCAGGCTGATATTATGAGACTACTTTCCTTTGAGTCTTTGTTTATCCTTCCAGCAGCACCCTTTAAAGGAGATGTTTTCATAACTCCCATTAAAATTTTGGGACGCCATGTCTTAAATGCCGCCGTCATAGAAGAAATGAAACATCGAAAAAAGAAGATTGTTATTGGACCCATCTCCAACGAAAATGATTTTAAGGATGCGAAACAACTGAGCCCAGATGGATATTTTTTGGAGAATCCAGAAATTTCCGGACGATGGCTTCAGATGTAATGAGGGAGGATACCACAAACCATGCACAACCCAACTGTTTCAATGAACACCGGAGTGCTTGATTCCATACTTCAAGCCAACATCATAGTACAACTTATTTTATTGATCCTTGTTGTTCTCTCTATTTTATGTTGGTCGATTGGAATTGCAAAATATTTGCAGCTTAAGTCTATACGACAGGCCAACGAGCTTTTCCTTGGAAAATTCTGGAAAGTATCTTCCCTGGATACCCTCTATGAAGATCTTGATCAATATGCCCAAAGCAATATTGCTCGGATTTTTCGCAGTACCTATTTGGAATTAAAAAAATTGGCAGAAAGTCCACTCCTTATGCGGACAACTGGGGAGCGATCCAAACCTCAACTGAGTGGTATTGATAATCTAGAACGTGTCCTTCGGAAAACTATTGAAATTGAGGTGAGCCATTTAGAAAGTAAGCTCAATATTTTGGCAACAACGGGAAGCACCGGTCCCTTTGTTGGACTCTTTGGAACTGTCTGGGGAATCATGGGGTCTTTTCAAAAAATTGGCGCTACTGGATCTGCTAGCCTCGCGGTTGTAGCACCGGGTATTGCCGAAGCCCTTGTTTCTACGGCTATTGGTCTTGCTGCTGCGATTCCTGCCGTCGTTCTTTACAATCACTTTGTTGGGCAAATTCGCAGACAGGAAATTGATCTTAATAATTTTTCTGCAGATTTACTCAATGTGCTTAAGCGAAACTTTTTTGGAGAACCTTAAACATGGGGATGTCCACTCCAAACAGCGGTCAACGACGAACCACCCTTAGTGAGATCAATGTAACACCCTTAGTTGACGTTATGCTGGTCTTATTAATTATTTTTATGGTGACGACTCCATTAATCCAGCAAGGAATTGAAGTCGATCTACCCAAGACAAGCTCTAGCGGAGTGGCCGTTACTGAAGAACCCTTCACTCTCACCATTGATGCAAACAAAAAAATTTCAGCCGGAAATAATTTAATTCCCATATCAGAATTAAAATCTAAATTGAAAGCAATTTTTCAAGATCGCAAATCCAAACAAATTTATGTTCATGCAGATAGAAGAGTGGACTATGGCACTGTTGCCGAAGCAATGGCAGAAATTCGTGCCGCAGGAATTTATAATATCGGATTAATCACTAACCCCAAAGTTGGCCAGTGAATATTTTAAGTACCAAAGACTCAGTCCTTCAAAAAGAAACTTTTGCGATGGGAGTAAAAATATCTGTCGCCGCCCATGCTTTTATTCTAGCCATTGTTGCTTTAAAGGCGGTGTTTATTCCAGACGTCGAATTACAACCGACTGAAAATGCTATTCGAGTTGATCTCATTGCCCTTCCTGATAAATACAAACCCAATGATACTCCAAAAACTCCTTTACCCGATCCTACATTCGAAAAAGAAGTTTCAAAGCCCAAAGTGGAGCCACAGCCGCCTCCACCCGCATCAGAAGTTTCGGCTAATTCCTCAGAAAAAAATGATGATTCCGTAAATTTGAACCGAATAAAACAAAAACAAGGAGATGCTCTCAAAAAATTGAAAGCTCAATCCGCATTAGAAAAAATTAAGGAAGATCTTGAAAAAGAGGATTTGAAAAATCTAGCTAAGCAAAATGCTGCAAGCAAGCTCAAAGGAAATATTGCTGCAAATGGAAATTCACTCACAGGAATTAGTAAACTTCAACATGACTCCTACGTTTCTGATTTAGAAAGATCCATAAAGAAAAATTTTTATTTGGCGGAATGGCTCCGCAAAAAACAGCTAAAAACAGTTGTACGCATTCGCTTTAATAACCTTGGAATAATAATTTCACATACGATTGCTTTAGCCAGTGGAAACCCTTCTTACGATGAGGCCGCCATAGACGCTATTGAAAGAACAGCTCCCTTTCCATCACCTCCTGAAAAGCTCATTGATTATTTTGAGAGTAGAGGCTTTGATGTTGAGTTTACTGATAATAAATAACTTTTGTTTTTCATGAAGACCAGGAGTAAAGTAAAAATGAAGTTTAAGTTAGCAAAATTAAATCCAAAAGGAATCTTGCCCGTCACCCTTCTCATTATGGGTTTCCTTGCAGGCTTAGCTGTATTCTTTTCACCCTTAAAGGCAAATTCTGAAGAATCTCAAATCTATATTAAAATTGGAGAAGCCCATTCAAAGAAAAGCTTAATTGCCATTCCCCCTATTCAGTATTTTGGGGCCCCCACCCCTTCGTCTAAGTTTCAACAGATTGGAACCGAACTTTTCAATGTCATTAATAATGATTTAGCGGTTTCATCCTATTTTCAAATGATTCCCCACGATGGTTTTCTTGAGGATACTTCAAAAGTAGGTCTAAAGCCACTTCCTGAAGCCAATGGATTCAAGTTTGCTAACTGGACGGCCATCAAGGCAGAATTTTTAATACGAGCTGGATTTTCAATAATCGGAAAGGAGCTCACTCTCGAGGCCTACCTCTACCATGTCCCCAAAGGAACACTTATTCTTGGAAGAAAATACGTAAGCAAAACGGGAACAGCTCGAAAAATAGCGCATACTTTCTGCAATGACCTCCTAAAGTCTTTAACAGGAAAAGAAGGCATGTTCCTATCAAAAATTGTTGCAACTTCAGATCGCAATGGTGGTGATTTTCGGGAAGTGTATACCATGGATTGGGATTCAGCGAACTTAGAGAAAATAACTAATCATAAAACAATTGCTCTTTCTCCTTCTTGGAGTTCTGACGGACGTTTTATTGCCTACACAGCATTCGTACAACAGGCGAAAACTAAAATGCGTAATGCGAATGTTTTTCTTTATGATAGTAAAATCGGATCTAGTAAGTTAATTTCTTCAAGGCAGGGAATCAACTCTGGAGCAACATTTACTCCTGACAATAAATATATTTTATTAACATTGTCGGAAGGCGGAAGTCCGGATATTTTTAAAATTGATCTAGATGGAGGCCTTTCCAAACGCCTTACTCATGGTCCCAATGCAGCAATCAATGTTGAGCCAAATGTCAATTGGGTCGGAGACAAAATTGCATTTTCTTCCGATAGACATGGACGCCCTATGATTTATACCATGAATTTAGATGGTTCAAGTGTTGATCGTATTACTTTTGCGGGTGTTTTTAATTCCACACCCGCATGGTCGCCCGATGGAAAAAAAATAGCCTTTGCGGGACAAGAAGATGATCATTTTGATATTTTTGTAGTAGATGCCGATAAAACAAATATGATTCGAGTGACATCAGCACGTAAAACCAATGGAAAATGGTCTAACAATGAAGACCCAAGTTTTTCACCTGACGGTCGTTTTTTAATGTATACAAGCAACCGTTCTGGAAAAAATCAGATTTATATTTCTACTGTTGATGGATCCGAGGAACGCCAGATTACCGATGACAATTTTAATTATTATAAACCCAAGTGGTCCCATAATTTTGAGTAATTTTTATGTCCAAGATTCAATTCACTTCTTGACGCACCACCTTAGATTGCTAAACTAAAGTCAGAGCATATACATCAAAACTTGACCCTTTATCGAGGCTTCAATACAAAAGCCTTTCGAAATAGGGGTTCTTAAATGAGGAGGCACAATTTGTTAGGCAAGTTGAATCTTTCGAAAGTTTTCTGGATTTATTTCATTGCATTTCTTTTAGTTGCTTTTAATTTCAATGCCCATGCTGAAGGCACTAAGGGCAATGAGAAGGGAAAGACCGAAGGAAAGATTGACGTTAAAACTGAGAAATCGAAAGAAAAAGAAAAAGAAAAAGGAATGACTGATAAGGTAAGCTCAAAAAAAGGAAAAGACATGATTGCGGTTATCGAAACAAATTTAGGAACTTTTAAAATTAAATTATATCAGGAAAAAACACCGTTAACGGTGGACAATTTTGTAGGTCTTGCTGAAGGAACCAAAGAGTGGACGAACCCAAAGGGTGAAAAAACAAAAAGTAAATATTTTGATGGTATTACTTTTCACCGGGTCATTGATGGTTTCATGATTCAAACTGGAGATCCACTAGGAACCGGAACCGGTGGACCTGGTTATAATTTTAAAGATGAATTTGATAAAACTTTACGCTTTGATAAGCCCGGAATGGTTGGTATGGCAAATCCAGGAAGACCTGATTCCAACGGAAGCCAATTTTTCATTACAGTCAAAGAAACAAATTACTTAAACAACCGCCACACCATTTTCGGTGAAGTCATAGATGGAATGGATATTGTTACTAAAATTTCTAAAGTTAAAACATTGCCTGGTGACAAACCAGCAGATCCTGTCGTCATAAAATCTGTCACCATCCAAAGATAAATTGAATTTATTTCTTATTTTAATTGTGATTAGAAAACGCGGTGGCAATTGCCCTGCGTTTTTTATTTTAAAAGGAATATTCAATTCCAAAATTCAAGGAATGCAACTTGTGAGATATTTTGGAAGCGGAGTTTTCTCCCCGGGTTCCAGTTCCCGAAAATGAAGTTGAAGCATATTCGACGGAAAATTCTCCCATCCATTTAAGGCGTGGATTAATTCGATAGTAACCCATAAAACCAAAGGCGCTGAGATTGCTGCTAGAGCTTCCACCGGAAGTAGGGTTTTCTTTCATTAATTTGGTTAAAAAATAACGACAATACAGGCCCAGCTCTAAAGGCAGGCTTTCTATAAGTTGGAATCGTCCTAAGAATCCCAAATAATTCCCTCCGTAGGACATTGAAGTCAAAGCGACTGGATCTCCCTGGTCAGGATTGTATTGAGTAGAATGACTTCCCAAAGTAAATTCGACCTTCGGACCAAAAAAGTTTTCATTGAGAAGAATATTATAACCTACATAAAAACTGTACTCACTGAGGGACATGATCAATTTACTTGGACTAGAGTCAGTAATAGGATTTGGCAAATCAAAAACAGATTGTGTTGAAGTAAAACCGAGGGCCCAATCTGAATTAAGCCAAATTTCTGCCTTCAAACTAATAGAGGGCATAAGATTATTATTGGCATTATAAGCACCACTTGTCAGAAGTGAACCTGATTGAGCATATTGGCCTATTCCTCCTAATAGAGCAACCTGCCCATACTGAGGGCGATCCTGAGGAAGCCACTCGTCTGGACGTTTTCCAAAGAATTTCTCGTCTCCCGTTGAGGTAGGATTTTCGTCTACGACTGTCCCATCATTTGCAATAATTGGATTGGAATAGTTGGTGTATCCGGGTGGCCAAACTTTGCTACCAATACCAATGACTCCAGGCTCCTTTTCAAAGATAATTTTAGCAAAGCTCATCGAATCATCTGCCTTAAAAATCTTTGCTTTTCCTAAGATCTCCTTTTCTACTCCCACCATAAAGTGAAGCTTAGGATGACGGTGAATTTTGAGAATCTGGATAAGATCAACTTCATCACCCGCTTTTAATCCCTTTCGAGTTCCAATATTGAATGTAACCTGTTGAGCTTGTCGACTTAAAACAAATCCGCGAAAAGGGAGTTTTTGAATAAGTTTCGAATATAAATTACTAAGTTCCTTCTTTACATCACTTATTTCAAATTTACTGAAAGAAGTAGTTTTTTCTTGAGTTAAGAGCTGTCCATCCTTCTTTGTGTAAAGAGTCAGACGTAAATTAATTCCATTGGGATCCTTAGAAATACGAAGCTCCAAAAAACCTTCCGCTCCCGAGGAATTGAGCGCCTGTTGAATTTCATCGGGCTCTTCTTCATAGTCTATTGATTTCTGGGGTACAGTTTTTGTTTTAATTACTTCGTTGCTTCGTTTTCGTGAGCTCTCTTTTGAAAAGGAATTTGTACCTTCCGTTAGACTCCAAAGTCGGTCCTCTTCAATCAATTGTAATAGATAAATAGTTAGTGGTTCTGAATATATCCCCCCCACATTGTCCGGTGAAACTTCTACCAGAATTCGCTTAATGAATAAATCTCGATCATCTAGACTAACATAAGTAGCCCGAGTTATTGCCTCAGGGCTCAGCGGCCTGGTTTGAGCAGAAATTTCAAAACATAGACCCACCAAAAATAAGGGCAAAAGATATCTTAAGAACATATAAGATATTCTGCCTATGGAATTTTCTAAAGTAAAATTAAATGTCTTTTCTTTAATCATTCGAATTCAAAACACGTCCTAAGTTCCAATAAAGTTTTTTGTACTTTTGCCGATTTTTTTTCGATGAATGAGAACCTTCTTAAATTAATCAATTTTATGATATTTGCGGTCTTGCAGGCGTCGTCGCCATTACTTCTCCCCCAAGCCCTGGCAGATGAAGTAGATCTAGCTGACCTTTTGTCTAGTCAATATGAAGTCAGAAGAAATCCCAAACCTAAGAACACCAGGTCCTCACCATCAAATCGGGCAATTCGTTCACCTGCTTCAGACGAATTAAATAAAAAAAATAAAAATTCCGGATCCCTTACAAAAGAGGCATCCTCGTTGCCTCCCTCTCCCGAGTCTTCTCAAATTTCTGAAACTTCCAAATCACCAGAAAGAAATCTTATCGAAAAGATAGAAGAACCCCCACTCTCCGAACAATTTAGCAGTCTATTTAATAAGGAAGGTAATTCGTTGTTAGACTATTATAGTGACAAAATTCATCCTGAAGATATTCGCAACAATCGACTCGAAGTTGACATTCACTCAATGTATTCAGATATAAAGTCCCACTCCAACTATTCCTATCGTCAATATGAAACCCAATTTGTTGGCTTTGATCTAGGTACTAATGTTTGGATTACTCCTGGCATAGGCATTACAAGCCGAATTTCATACTCAATTGCAGCAAGCATTCCCAATTCCGCTCCTAGTAACTCTAATTCCCTGGCTAAATTTGAGGATTTAGATTTTGGATTTAAATTTCGTAGATTTTTTGGATCTTCAAGGAGAGCAAATTACTTTGAAACAACTATTGTTTTATTAGACAGTAAAATAAATGTTTTAGCAGATGACTCGCAAAGAATGCGTACCAAAACGAATGGGATCGCCGTCCTGATGAATGTCTATCTGCCAGTATCTCCCCATTGGACCCACCATTTTGGAGTATTCTTTGCCCCCAGATTATCCCACAGCGAAGCAAGCACAGGAATAGAGGCCTTTTCTGGATCGCCAGGAGATTCGAATAAGTTTGGCCTCATCGTTGGTAGTGACCTCAAATTTAATCGAGAAAATCAAGTTTTGCTCGATTTGGGAATTTATTCTGAAAAGAATCAATTTACCGGGCTAACTTCACTACAGGACCAAGACACCAATAATGTTCTTAACAATACGGCCGTAAGAACCACAACTTCAGTATTGCGAATTGGCTATCGCTGGGGAAAATAGACTCATTTGATAGACTTTTGTAGAGATTAAGAAAATTTTTAAGGCATTTAAAATATTTCCATTTACAATTTATTTATGTCGTTGAGATACATGATACTAGACGATTCGCTATTTGTTCGGGAACTGATAAAACCTGTAGTGGAGGCCTATGGCCTTTATTTGGTAGGAGAAACTGATAATTGTTCTGAAGCTTCTCAACTTATAGCCACTTATCAACCCCATCTCGCTATTGTGGATTTAGTACTTCCAAATAAAAATGGGCTCGATTTTATTAGCGAGACAATTCAAAACTATCCCAGAATTAACATTGTTGCGTGTTCAACACTTAAAGGTGAAGAAATTAAACGTAAAGCGTATTTTTCCGGGGCAAAATTTTTTCTAGAAAAGCCTTTTACAAAAGAAACTATTGGAGAAGCCATTCGTGCTTCGATCTCAAATATGATAATTAAGGGAGAAAAAAGTGGGTGAACTTAAATATGTTATTAAATGCCTTTTGTTTACTATTGTTATTCTGCTAGCACTTCAAATTAAAGTAGGAAACAGAACTCTCGAATCCATAGGTAGTCAATGGATGCGAGATTCCCAAGTTGGTAATTATCTTCAGAATGTGGGCGAAGGCGGCGCTTTAGTATTGAAAAATTTAGCCACATTGATCAAGGAAAAAGCCAAAGAGTTCGGCTCGTCCCTTTCTGAAAATCTAAATGCCAAAGCAGAAAAATAGACTGTTGGAGCAGAGTCTATTGTTTAGGAGGTTCAGCATTGGCGCGCGATAAATGAGTAGGAGCAACTGAATTTCCTGCTCTGATCCCTCTCGTTTGGGTGTTGCGTTGGCCTCTACTATCATTGAGTCCTACCGGGTCTTGTGCGCCACAGTTCGATCCGCCCGCAAATACCATTTGGCCCGCTAGGGTAAACACCATAAAAAGCAATTTAACTTTGAAGTTCTTTCTCATAATATCGACTCCTTCTAAAAGAATCTATTGCAAATCATTTGAAATGATTTACTTGTTTGTAATGTCTCAATAAGGGACTTATGCGATAGATGTGCCAACTTGGAACAACCTAACAAAATACATGCTTCAGGTTGAGACGGTAATTAAATCGATTTAAGAGTCATTTCAGTACAGTTTTGACTCAGGCTGAGGCATTCCTTGCTCAATTTTGAACACAATCGTCAAAAAGATTATCGACTTTCTGGCAAAAAAAAACCGAATTCTCTTAAAGAGAATTCGGTCTAGAATTAAATCACTGCTTATAAGCTAAAGTGAATGAATTCGGTCTGATTACATCATACCGTCCATGCCACCCATGCCGCCCATGCCACCCATACCGTGACCACCAACTCCACCAGCTGCTTTATCTTCCTTTTTAGGAGCTTCAGCAATCATAGTTTCAGTAGTCAACATTAAGGAAGCAACAGAAGCTGCATTTTCAAGA
>Ga0172367_10005009_pt1 | contig 16184 bp, 14 predicted proteins | sample Lak10m_FD_114542 | JGI IMG/M metagenome (GOLD analysis project Ga0172367, IMG submission 114542) | Freshwater microbial communities from Kabuno Bay, South-Kivu, Congo - kab_022012_10m | ecosystem: Environmental > Aquatic > Freshwater > Lake | place: Democratic Republic of the Congo: South-Kivu...
CTAACTGACTTTCTAGCTGACTTTCTAACTGACTTTCTAACTGACTTTCTAACTGACTTTCTAACTGACTTTCTAACTGACTTTCTAACTGACTTTCTAGCTGACTTTCTAGCTGACTTTCTAGCTGACTTTCTAGATGACTTCTCACCTGGAGGAACAATTTTTTTCCATCTATAGACGCCATTTGCCGCAGCGACAGAATGATGGATATATCCATCATTACCTATCTCATACCTCCCTTTACAATCTTGAGCTGAATAGGGAGGTCCTGGACGTTCTGTGTATTTCTTTGTATATAGACGAACACATGACATTTTATATATGCATATAAATATTTAGAAGAAGAAGCGTTGAGCCTTATCGCGTTGCGAGTCAGCAAAGAAGTTCTTGACTGACATATTGTAGTTAGCACCTTCGGCTCGGTAGGCGGTAGCGTTCTCTAATGGGACAACGCTGATAGGAGCCTGTTGACCAACAGATGTGTACATACCGCTTGGTCTAGGTGCCTGTGTGGGAAGTGCGGGTTCACCGTTCTGGACTGTGTTCATGAACTTAACGTTACCTTGACCGATAACCTCGTTAGGGTTGCAAGATCTAACTGCACCCATGATGCTGTAGTATGTTGGTACGCGTGACATTTTTATACTTATACACTTTTTGTCGCTTCTGAGATTTTCCGAGTTTCAACATTAAAGGTATCGATGTAGTCTCGGTATAGTTTCTGCATCCGATAGATATCACATTTACAGTCGGAGAGAACGTACTTGGTATGTAGTTTTTGGATCAGTTCTTGAGCACGTTTTCGGTATCTCTCATAGTGTGTATACACACTCTCTGGGTCTTCTATGTAGACACTTTCCATCCGTTTTAGAGTAGTCTCCTGAATCTCTCTCAGACGGTTCTTGAGTGGTTTCAAGCGGTCACTTCCAGAACGTAATGTCTCGACTAACTCTTCAATGTAACATCGATCCATCTCAAACATCTGCATCTCAATATAAGCAATAAGAGGCGTCTTGAATGAACGAACCGATTGACTGACAACTGGCTTATTGAGAGCTGTCTCCAGGCTGTAACATGGACATAAATTCATGTCTTGACCTTTGCCGATAACACTCGCGTCGACGATTCTATTCAGGTCAAAATCGACGCGATAAGTTACAGTCTCTAACTGACTATTCTCCATCTCATGCACTATCTTCTTAAGAGGTACTGGAGACGGTCTCCATTTCGATGAGCGTGGCGTGTCTAAAATGCGAGCTCTGACAGGAATTTCGACCTCAGTTTCCATACCATCTTCTCCTAGATAGACCTCATCTGGATCGATAAATTCAAAGTGACTGTTCGCATCTTCCCTCATGTTCTCGACATCTCGTAACACTTTTGCATAGATATCCTCTCCATCTGAAACGACGCTACCAGACCTTGACCTGACACTTGACATCTCATCGTCAACATCTTCCATCAACTTATTGATGTCAATAGTCTCGGCCGAACCTAATGTCGACTCTCTCGGTGTTATGGCTTGTTCTATCTTGTCTTGAGAACCATCTTTCGGCTCTTCTTTAAGTTCAGAATGAGGTGCTTTAAGCTCTTCTCTTGGTTCTTCTGTGAGGTCAGAATGAGGTGCTTTCGGCTCTTCTTTAAGTTCAGAATGAGGTGCTTTAAGCTCTTCTCTTGGTTCTTCTGTGAGGTCAGAATGAGGTGCTTTCGGCTCTTCTCTTGGCTCTTCTGTGAGGTCAGAATGAGGTGTCTTAGTCTCTTCTTTCGGCTCTTCTTTTACGTTATCGATGGAGACTGGTTCGCCAAAGAGAAGGTCCTTTTCGGCCGAGTTCTCAAGAGGTTCACTCGACTTTGACTTGAAACTTGAATTTGGTGTCTTGATCGGGACCTCTGGGAGAGGTGTCTTTGTATCTATAATCTCGAAGGTCTTGTCGAGATCGTGATGTGAAATCGGGCTACTCATTTTGAATAGCGAGAGTTCTTGGAAACACTAACTGAATATTGAGCTCGAAATAGAGACACTTGCAAACATGAGGGTAGCGACTTTGAACGTGCACGGGATGGCTAGTTATCGTGATATGGCTGCGTTATTACTCCTAGTGAAGACTCATCGAATCACCATTCTAGGACTTCAAGAGGTTCCGATGAGGACGGCTGAGTTGATCGGCAGAACTCTCAACTACTACGTGTATACGTATCCAGACTCATCCAATGCATTGATCACTAAAGACCTTCCAGTAAGTGTCGAAAAGCACATTATGAAGTGGGAGGAGTTTGAGAAGAGGAGTGCTATCAAAGCCTGCTATTCATGGGGTTGTCTGATGGTGACTCACCTTGATCACCTGTCAGAGGATGCTCGTTTGGCTCAGTTGAGACAGCTCAATCTGGCCGATGTTGACATTCTGATGGGAGACTTGAACTCGTCTTGGTCTGTCGACTACACACCAGAACTGTACAGTCGGATCTCAAGATCCCGTGAGGTGGCTCTATTAGAGGAGCCTCGAGATGACGTTATCGACTATCTATTGTCACTCTCGTTTATAGTTCACTTGGGAGAGAGTACATGTCCTTATGGGACTCGGGTTGACTACATTCTAACTCGACGTCCAATCTTGAATTATTACACAGTCGACACTATTCAAAGTCACCTCACCGATCACAAGATGGTCGTGGCGATAGTGTAGATATATCCTTTAAAAATGAAGTGTAATCAAAAAAAAGATAAGTGGAAATGTCTCTTGTTTTTCGTATTTCTGACATTGATCCGGTGAGTGATATCATCGCTCGAGCGTTGGAATTGGATTCGAGTTTGGTTATTGAGAAGGGTGATCGGAAGCTCACTATTCACTTCAATAAACGGGAAATTGCAGAGCAGTTCAAACAGGAACGGGATGCTCAAGGTAAGAAAACTAAGTGGGATAGAGAAGCTAAGAAACCAGAGACGGTCTCTCTAGAACAGTTTGGACAGGTAGCGAAACATCTTGAATTTCTAGCTCAAGAACTTCACGATCTCAAAGAGTCGATGGCTCGACAGTCTTTGAACAACTCAAACTGGTCTTCCTCGTCGAGACCGTCTCAAGAAACTTCATTTGAGTCATGGTCCTCGCGGAACTCTCGACCAAGTCCGAGAAACCTCGAAGCTGCCGGTTGTCTAGTATATCGCCCGTACACTCCACAGATAGTCCCGATGCGTCAGTCTAGTCAGGCCACTAACGAGGTGGTTGTTGATTCGATTAGTGCTCCCAACTGTAATTGGGGAATGAGTTCAATTTCTAACGTCGGAGGAGAATCTTCAGGTGGTTCTCGTCCGTCAACTAAGCAGATTCTTCAGATGTTGACGAAATTGAACACTCCAACACAGCCTGCCGCAGCCTCTTCAAGTGGTGTTGAAGAACCTGCGAAGCGTGGTCGCGGTCGTCCGCGAAAGAATCCAGTTCGTGATCAACTCATTGAAGAACTCAAGAATAAACTCTCTGAGGATAACGATGAGGAAGAGTAACATTTGAAAAGAGAACCACACATAGAAATGTGTGGTATTTGGGGTGTTGTCAGTACAAGTCCAGTTCAGATCTCTGACGAGATGAGAGCTTGTTTTCAGAGTCTACAAGAACGTGGCTGTGACGGTTCTAACCTGATGTCTATAGGAGACTCTGTGATGGGTTTCCATCGGTTAGCGATTGTAGGTCTTGGAGAGTCCGGAAACCAACCCTTCCATTATGAAGATGACAAGTACCATTATTACATGGTGTGCAACGGAGAGGTTTACAACTATAGAGAACTCAACAGTTTGTTTCTGACAGGTACTGAATTTGAACCCAGGAGTGGTAGTGACTGTGAGGTCTTGTTTCGGCTGTTGATCGTTCTAGGAAAGTCCCTTCGCATGTCGATGGTGAGAGGTGTTTATGCAGGTGTCTTTAGTCGTATTCACAAAAAGTCGGGTACTACAACTCACTATATCTTTCGAGACTCGTTTGGAGTTAGACCACTCTACTATGCGATAACACCGAAACGAGTCTACTACTCATCAACTCTGTTTAGTCTTAACTACTTATCTCATGAGGTCAAACAGTTCCCGCCAGGAACTGTCCTGTCAGTAAAGCATCCGATCGGATGCGAGTACCACACTTACAAGTATCACAAGTTTTATGCCAATATGACTCCGGACTACTCTCGAAACTATCCGATCAGTTTAGCTCCAAAGATCGTACGTGAGTCACTCATTCGAGCTGTTTGTGTTCAGAGTTATGCTGACCGTCCGGTATGTTGTCTACTATCTGGAGGTGTCGATAGCTCACTAGTAGCCAGTATTCTAGCTTACTATTCTCCGACTCCAATTCACACTTTTACTATCTCAACTGAAGCCGGTGGTCTTGACGTCGAGTTTGCAGAAAAGGTTTCCAAACATATCGGTAGTGTTCACACTCATGTTCGTGTGTCAACCGAAGAGGCTTTGAAAGTAATTCCAGATGTTGTCAGAGCTATCGGAACTTATGATACGACTACAGTGAGAGCTTCTACTTGGCAGTATCTCATCAGTCGTTACATAGCTAAAAACACCGACTTCAAAGTCGTCTTCTGTGGAGATGGAAGTGATGAGATTCACGGCTCATATCTGTACTTCAAGTATGCACCATCTGCATCAGATTTTGATAGTGAGTGTCGAAGGTTAGTTTCAGACATTCACCACTATGATGTGAGACGAGCTGACGGCGCCACATCCTGTCACGCACTGGAGTTGAGAGTTCCATTCCTAGATACTGAGTACGTAGCAAACTACCTTCATCTTAATATGAGAGCTCGTATAGGTCATGTTGAGAAGCAACTTCTCCGAGCGGCTTTTAACTGTAAGGTTCCAGACGGTTCTCGAGACTGGCTACCAGCTGAAGTTTTGAACCGTCGAAAGGAGGCGTTCTCAGATAGCACCTCGACGACAGAAGAACCTTGGCGCGAGACTGTCAGGAAACACGTCTCGACTCTCAATCTACCACACCGGGAATACAAGTATCTACCACCAGTTACAGACGAGATGAGATGGTACCGGTCACTCTTTGAACAACACTTTGGAGACAAACGAGAAAAAATCGTTCCATATTTTTGGATGCCAAAGTGGATAACTGTACCAGACGGCGAACCAAGTGCTCGAGCATACACAGATTAAACACTAATGTTTTATGGAACTCATACAACTATAAAATGGATATAGTTAGGAAACGTTCAGAAAGGGAGTGGTTTGAAGAGTTGACTCGACAGGTAGACGAGTTGAGAACGAGACTACCCTATAGTGACTTTAACACAAAGAGAGTCGACAGAGTCATCGAATCGATACATAAAGGTGACGAGTCAGCTAGAGAACGTCTCTTTCTCTCAACTGGTCTTAGTCCATCTGTAGCTGAGTTTATCGTCGAAAGACAACGAAAGTTCGCTTCCACTAAGGAGACTCCTGTTGGCTCGTTTGAACTGTCGGGACCGGTCTTGGAGCAGCGAGTTGTCTACGTCAACGGAAACCCTTCCGGTACTTATCTCGTCACTATCGACTTGAAACTAAGAGAGACTCCATACATTTTGCATCTGTTTCTATACTCACCGGAGACGGTAGCTGAGAGTCTTCTCGATAGTAAGACTCCAGTTGACGTCTCATGTCCAGCGACACTTTATGGTTGTAGTCTCTACATTGAGAGAGTTGAGTGTCTTTATCGTCCCGGAGAGGTTACCATCTACCTCTCAAATATTTCGATTTTAGAGTCTTTTCTAGACGAGTATGAGATGGCAAACCGAACTATCATTGAAGTTGAGATGGAGGGTATCCTCTCATCAGATATCCAATATCATAGACTAAGAGACAAGATTCCAGAAACCTCCAATTTGGTACTGGAAGAGTACCGACATTCACGCGCCGCTAACTCTCTCACCAGACACCTCTACGATCGGATTCATAGTCTTCCCAGGTACTCGCAACTGGAGACCTCACTAAGTGCTTTTCACGACAGTCTCGCCGAAGTCACTGTTAAGATGAACGAGTACACTCGAGCTCAAGAACAGCTAGAAGAAGCTCTCGCAGCGACAGAATACTGTCAGTCAGATGCTCAAGAGAGAGTCTCGAAACAGCTCTCCAAGTGTCTGAATAGTCGAGAAAAGTACCATCTTGAATACCAGAAGACTCTCCAAAAGTTAGGTTATGAGCTCCTCACAGCCTCTGAGAATGACTTCATTAGGACGTATCTTCCAGTGGTTAAAAGTCCTCAATATCGTCTTACGAGAGAGGTCGAAACGTGTCTCCAGAGGTACCGAAATCGACACCTAAAACCTAAACTTGAGGCGTCAATTCAAGCACTGGAAAATATCGAGTTAGAGCTCGAAAAGTTCTCTTTGAGAGCTCTTGACAATATCTCAGTTGACCTTGCCGAGACTCGAGAACTGTGTCGACATCGACCAGTCTATCCGACTAGACCTGTCGACAACTTTTTGAGTGAGTCACTATCACTACTTCAAAGACAGGTAGACTCGAGAACACTCTATCAACTTTCTTGTCAACTACTGGACTACTCTGAACAGTACCATGAACAACATTCTGACCAACTTCACGAGTTGAGAACAAGACTTCTCCTACAACTGTCCGATCTTATAGTTGAGACCCTGCCGGTCGCAAAGACCTATCCAGAAGCTGTCAGACTCTTCCAGTACCTGTCTCAGTCTCGACCTCAAAGTGAGACTATTCCAGCTCACGAGTACATACAAAAAGTGATAGATTTGAATGAGACTCTCACGCCAGAAGGTCTCACTTTCCAACTGACAGAACTTCTCTGCTATCGTCCAGAAACTCTTCCAGAAGAGATCCAGACTGAACTGTCCAGATTAGTCGAGACAGTGAGACTTGTCTACACAATTCACGTCTCGACTCGAAAGAACCTCTACCTGAGACAGCTTTCCGATCTTATCGAGAGGACCTACCGACAGCTTCAAAAACACACATTTACATGCACTACAAAAGTGACTTATAGTGAATTTCATCATCTACTCTCCGAGGCCCTTGAGAACCCGACTAAGAAGACTGTTATGAAGGTATACTCTTGTGACATCACAGAACTCTGCAATGACCTAGACACGATAACACTCTTAAAGTTGAGTCAGCTACTATCTCTTCTCGAGCTAAAAAAGTTAGAAATTCAGAAAGAGAAGTTAAAAGTTAAAGTTGAGAAGTTATCGACACTAGTCTAAAACTTGACATAAACTCAACTAAAGGAAAGTTTCTGCATATACAAAATATGCAGTTCAGGGACATTCTCACCAGTGTTTTTGACGATAGCTCGGACATGGTGACAGTAATTGATAGTGAGTACCGGTACCAGTACTTCAACTCGAAGTACACTGACTTCTGTCAGGTCAACCTCAACCAGACACCTCTACAGAGTCAACCTCATCTTCGACAATTACAGGACCTTCTCGAACCGACTCTAAAGACCGTTCAAGAGACTAAAAGTAAAGTCTCTCGACACGTCACCATTCGAGAGTTAGACTATGAAGTTTCTGCTTTCACAGTCTCTGACACTGAAGACAAGACTACTGGTCTCGTCTACATTCTCAAGTGTTCTCACAATCAAGTCAACGTCAACAAGTTTCTGACGTCTCTAGTTCACGACCTGAAGAATCCAGTCAGTGCTATCATCGGACTGGCCCAGATTCTAGAACATCAGAACTCGATGTCGAACCAGACCGCCGAGTCGGCTCGTATCATCGGCCGGTCAGCCAAACGTCTCATATCCATCATTGACGATGTCATGTTGATAAACAAGTACACATACCATGTTCAAGCTATAACTTATGAAGAGGTTAACTTTCAGAAGCTAGTCGATGAGATTGTCGAGATGGACTCTCAGACTATCCACCAGAAAAATCTAACTCTCAACATCAACATTGAGACTCTCCCCATCAAGACCTCGAAAACCCACATGAGACACATCCTTATCAACCTCATCAACAACGCTGTCAAATATAGTAACAATAACGGAACGATTGGAATCACCATAAGGTCTACTCCAGAAAGGTTCACTCTGATAGTGTCTGACACTGGTATCGGTATCAGTAATAAGAACCTATCCAACCTGTTCCAACCATTCACCCGTTTCGCCAACAACATCATCGGAACTGGTCTCGGTCTCTACCTAACTAAAATGCTCATTGAGCAGCTCTCTGGACGTGTCACCGTTCAGAGCACTCTAGATGTCGGTTCGGTCTTCACTTGTGAGCTTCCACTATAATCACCTTCTTGTCGACGGAACGTGCGTACTCGATAGTGTGTTTAGTACCTGGACTGACACCATCCCAGAAGGCTACAACCATGTCTGCGTTATCAACGACGATTCTAATGACTCCAGCAGCCTTTCCATAAAGCTCCCATCGAGCTGGATACACTGTAAACGGAATACTGTTCTCACTAGCGTACAGCTCAGCTAGACTGTCCGCTCCACGAGCGCCACCACTCACGATTCGATCTCATTAAGAACACTCTCCATCTGTGAGTAGTCCTTAAAATCACGACTTCCAACGACACCTACACAGGACATTTATATCTATGCCTATAGATATATTCATTTAAGTTTTGAATGGATGAACATCACTTTAACCTTTCTTGAGTAACAACAACATTACCAGTATCTCATTTCGATTCATGAAAAGATATATATACTGTCACAACTGGTCTGGTTTCACAAGTGAAAAAGCAGACTTCTAACACAGAAATGACACCTCTTCGTGGTCTTGCTTTCCTAGTCGCTTACAGTGCCTTTGCCTATCTGATGGCGGCTTCAGCTAACATGTCTACAACCACTTCAGTGAAGTGTGATCTTTGTGAGATTGCTGTCAAGTACACAGACGACTTTTTGACTCGTAACAAGACTGAAGTAGCGATTGAAGAGGTTCTGGAGCGTGCTTGTAACATTGTCCCGTCTCGTTACGTCTCTACATGTGATCAGTTCATTGTGGAGTACACTCCAGTCCTTCTCAAGTACCTAACTGAGAAGGCAGATCCAGACACGATCTGTGCTCTGATCGGTGTGTGTTAGTCAACAAAACTAACAGTGACATGGTCATAATTCTTGGCAAGAAAAAAGATAAAACTGATCGGTTACTTTTACGAATCGAGAATCCTTATTCATAGATTTAAAAATGAAAACATCAACTCTTCTATTGTTAAATAGAAGATGCCTCAGAAGTACAGCAAATTCCGTGATCCTCGCAACCACATCCTCCAACGTCCTGATACGGTCGTTGGAAGCATCGTCTTCAAGAAGATGTTGCAGTTCATCTGTGTGGTCGATCCAGCTCTCGGACTGAGCATTCAAAGTCGTCTCATTAACTTCAATCCAGGTCTGGAAAGGATCTTCCTCGAGATCCTCTCCAATGCACATGACAACGTCATCCGAAGCAAGGAGACTTTGACACCGGTCAAGCACATCAATGTGACCGTTGCAGATGACTACATTGAAGTCTACAATGACGGTCTCGGTATTCGTATGGTTGAAGTGACTGATGAGAATGGTGACATTATCAAGGGAAGTCTTGCACCAGAAGTTATCTTTGGTGACTTGTGGTCTGGAAGCAACTTTGATGATACTGAAGTCCGAAACACTTCCGGTCGTAACGGTTACGGTGCTAAGCTCACAAACATCTTCTCTAATGAGTTCACAGTCGAAGCCTATGATGAAGACTCTGGAAAGGTCTTTCTTAAGACTTGGTCCGAGAACATGTCCAAGAAGACAGAAAACAAGTTCTCAAAAGGGAAGGGTAAGTCTGGTTGGACTCGTGTACGGTTTCAACCAGACTACAAACGCTTCGGATGTGAGAATCTACCTGAAGAGATGAAGGCTTACTTTCACAAGCTAGTGGTTGATGTAGCTATGCAGCAACCGAAGACAGAAGTCACCTTCAATGGAGAATTGATCAAGGTTCGTAGTCTAGAGGATTATTCTCATCTCTATGTCGGGTCTCAGGCACCTCTCATCACGTTCAAGTCCGGAGACTCTAACGTGGTCGTTATTGACTGTTCAGCCAAGCTCGATGATGATGAGGAAGATGATAACAAAGACAAGAAGGAAGACAAGGAAGAGAATGATAAGACACCTCAAGATGAAGACTTGTTCACAGAGCTCCGCCAGACTCTGGCTGGTTCTTCAATCTCATTCGTCAACGGTATCTACGTTGCCGACGGAGGTATCCATGTTGACACGTGGACAGAAGCTATCGTCCGTCCACTTCTCGACAAGCTATCGCGTTCTCTCAAGCTAACCAAGAAGACAAAGAAGGTTGAAGACAAAGACGAGAAGAAGACTAAGGATGAGAAAGAAAAGGAGAAGAAACGTGCTGAGAAGGAGAAGCTCAAGCCGACTTGGATGAAGCTCAATATGAGTGACATTCGAAAGCACCTAGCTATCTTCATCGTTTGTACTCTAGACAAGCCATCCTTCGACTCTCAGACTAAGATGAAGCTGAACGCTCCAGCTCCTAAGATTGTCGAACCTTCTGAAGCTCAGCTCGGTAAGATGGTCAAATGGCCTTTCCGTAAGCACATTGAGTACATGATGCGAGCTAAGTCTCTCGCTGGCCAGAAGAGTACAGATGCGACTCGAGACGGTTGGCGTAACATTGAGAAGCATACACGCGCTAACTGGTTCCGAACTAAGAAGGCTCTAAAAGCCACTCTTATCGTTACCGAAGGCGACTCTGCCAAGGGTAGCGCAATCGCATCTCTAAAGGCTCTGGAAGGTGGCAATGACGCGTACGGTGTTTATGCACTCCGCGGCAAGCTGTTGAACACTCGAGCCGCCTCAATCACTCAAATCAACAAGAACAAAGAGATTGCTGAACTCAAGCAGATTCTAGGTCTCAAACATGGAGTCGACTACTCAGATGATAAGAGTTACTCAAGTCTCAACTATGGCAAACTTCAAATCTGGACCGATCAGGATCTGGATGGAGACCATATTAAGGGTCTGATTCTGAACTGGTTTGAGGAGAACTATCCATCTCTGATTAAACGAGGTTTCGTGACAGTTATGAACACACCTATCGTCATCGCTAAGGTCAAGAAGGAGACTATCTACTTCTATGAGATCGAGAAGTTCCGAAAGTGGTATGCTGAGCAGATTGAAGCTGGAGTACGTGGTATCTCAGTTGCCTACTTTAAGGGTCTAGGTACCTTTGAGAAGCGTCAGATTCAGACAGTAGTCAAAGAGGAACACAAGGTCCTCTCGTACACACTCGACCACAAGGAAGACTCAGATGCGATGAGTCTTGCATTTTCCAAGCTACGAGCTAACGACCGGAAAACATGGATTCAAACATACCAGAACAATCCGATCGATCCGAGCCAGGTAACTCAACTATCACTAGCAGACTTTGTCAACCGGTGTCTCCGCTCATACTCAGTGTCGACACTACAGCGAGCTATCCCATCTGTTCTTGACGGGTTGAAGGAAGGTCAACGGAAGATCCTACATGTATGCAGAGATAAGAACATCAACACACCAGTGAAGGTAACTTCAGTAGCTGCTGATGTTACCAAGTACGGTGCTTACCATCACGGAGAGAGTTCTCTTGAAGACACTATCATCCATCTAGCACAGTGTTGGCCTGGTCGGAATACACTTCCTCTAATGTTGGATCAGGGTAACTTTGGGTACCGTTTTACTGGTGCTGGAAACTACTCACAATCTCGGTATCTCTTCAGCTGTCTTACACCGATCGCAAAGTCAATCTTCCGGGTAGACGATGACTCACTCTTGACGTATCTAGACGATGACGGTAAGTCAATTGAACCTGAGCACTTCATGCCAGTTCTACCACTTATCCTCTTCAACAACATGGAAGGTATTGCAACTGGTTGGAACTCAAAGACACCCTCTTTCAACCCGCTAGATGTGATCGCGTGGATTCGAGCTTATCTTGAAGGTACCGTCTCACATGAGAACCCACTTCTACCACAAGGTCAACTCAAGCCCTGGTACATTCACTTCAAAGGTACAGTAGAACTTGACGACCCGAAGGAGGGTGCTATCTACGCTGAAACGTTCACTATCACCGGTCAGGCAAAGCGCGAGAACGGACACGTTATTATCACAGATCTACCACCAAAGGTTATCCCTTGCAAGTACCTTACATTCCTCGACAAGCTCGAGACAAAGAAGAAGATTCAAAAGTACAGTAACTACTCTGGTTCTGATGAGATTCACATCGACATCACTCTCAACTCGAATGAGCTCTCAGACGACCAGTTGATGCTTAAGTCGAAGGGTACTTTCAAAGGCATGATTCTGCTTGATAAGGATGGTCTTCCACGACGGTTCTACTCAGCTGAAGATGTGCTCCTCTACTGGTGTCCAATCCGTCTCGACTACTACCAGGCACGAAAAGAACATCTCATCAAGGTGACAAAGACTGACATCATGTTCTGTAAGAATCGAATCCGATTCATCACTGAAGTCAACGATGACACACTCATCTTGCGTAACAGAGAACTGTCTGAAGTCACTGCTGAGATGGAGTCAACGGGTTATGACAAGAAGGATGACAAGTATGAATATCTACTCTCGATGCCAATTCAGACCATCAGCAAGACACGTCTCGCAAAGCTAGAAGATGAACTCGCCGCTAAGAAGAAAGAGTTGGCCCGTTACAAGAAGATGACTCCTGGAGACTTCTGGGAAAATGACCTCACTTTGTTTGAGGTCGAGTACCAGAAGCACCTGGAAGACCGTCTGGAGAAGGCTCGAGAACCCTTTGAAAACCAGAAGCCAAAGACAGTCCGACGAACGAAAAAGTAGGCTACTCAGAAGGAATCAGAAAATGAACTACAAATTAGTTCATGTCAACAGTTAGATGAGAACAATTAAATGATTATAGTAATCTACCGAACAAGAAATGTCTCGTCAGTTTGCTGAGAGGATTGTAGGACATATCTGGAAACAACTTGAGTCTTACCATATGACACGCATTTATCGACATCGACTAGATGTCGACTGTCTTAAAGTCGACAGCTGGGAAAAGCTCTTTTCTGAAGAGTCTGATGAAGATCAGAAAGTCATCATCTCAATGACACAAAAAAGAAAACCTCTATCTGATTTTGCTGGTATTCATATCTACTATAGTGGTCGTGTATATTTTGTACTCGCTCCAATTGGATGTTTTGATGAAATTATCGTATCAGAAGAAGATGTAGAGATGAAAGCACTTTCTAAGAACGTCGAAGTATATGTCAAAACTCTGTTCCCACGAGTTGCAGTTCAAGAGATTATCGAAAGACATCAGAATCCACGTTACATGTGTGAAGTAGCATGGCCTCGTCCAGCTAACGGTCAGATAGAGGTTAGAATCTTTCCGAATACCACGACTTATGGTATGAAGGTCTATGACCATATTTATGGTATTATAGACAAACATCTGTCTCATACTCCACAAGAAGATGTCATCGATTATAGATCTTATGGTGATGGTAGGTATATTTGGACTCACATCAACGTTGAATGTTTTGATGAATTTCTTAAGTATATCGACAACTCCATCTCATTCTATAACCCTACAGATGTATCAGAACTTTCAAATGAAGAGCTGATTCAAGAACTAGAAAGTTTCGTTTCATTGGGTAATGTTTTTGGAACTACTCAACTTCTAATTCAAGAGTTGAGGAAGAGACTGTCTTAATTTCCTATATGTATATATGGGACATTACTTTCTTAACCGACGATTTCGTCGTCTTCTCAGAGAAGCGTCAAATAACCTTTGTCTCTCAGGAGGTATTAGTTTTACCGCCTCGACAAATTTAGATGACATGTTCACACCATAGATACTGTTTACTAGTTTGATATACCTCGCGAAGGCTTTGCGAGGTCCGATCCGTTTGCTAATGTTCATAGCATGCATGTCATTAGCTAGTTCATCTATCTTTTCAGTAAACACGAGATCTTTTCCTTGTGGGTTCGAAGCTCTAATCTCAGCAATTATAGCTTTGAGACAGAAACCTAACATGTAGATATCGATCCTGGTGTAGATTTGTCTTATATATATCTTTGCCTGATCGCTCATGAACATGTTCACATCTTCATCGATAGTCTTATTATACTCATCGAATGACGGGTTAGTATAGTATTCCTTCAGTCGAGGAAAGTAGTAGTAAAGGTCCATAATTTTATTCCTGATATCGAGTTTATGATTAACTATCTCTTTCATCTTATTCACACGTTTATCAAGAGACCATGTTGGCGGCATATAATAATTTGTGATATCAGTTATTAACAATCTGGCTTGTGGAGTATGAAATAGGTAGTCTTTGAAGAAATAGTCTAGCTCGCGTTTGGGTAACTTATCATCTAGTTCTTTTGCTGTATATAAGAACCCAAAATCGATGAATCTAATGTCGTAGTCGTTGAGATTCTGTTTGACCATAATATTGGCCGGTTTGATATCTAGGTGATAACTATCGTTATTATGTATCACAAAGAGACCGAAGAAGAGTCTCCACAAACCTTGATAAAACGAGGTTATATCACTGATAATAGCTTTCGGACTACTAGATGCAGTTTGTAAATAGCTTTCCAAATCACGTCCACCCTCTTTGTAGATAAGTAAACCAGTGTCGAAATTGTCCTTCGGATACTGTCTCTTTAATTTAAGGACTCGTTGCAAATCAGCTGAGTCGCAACATGTCTCTAGACAGTTAGAGTCACCACCACATTTGTTGCATTTTATTGGCTGAAAGTTACTGTGACATTTCTTGACTATAGGATAATGGAAGATCCCATTCGGGTCTAGTTGTTTCACTTTATCCATCATCTTCTCTTCATTGTCAGCCTCTTCGCCATTCATTAGCTTAGAAACGTAGTCGTCACTACTATCAAAACTACCATCGTCACAACTAAGAGATGGTTTGTAGACACATCCATAGGTACCGGTTCCGATTCTTTTAGAACCCATTTTTAAGGTCCAGAAAAAAAGTGAAAATAATTCCGTGTTGTAGTGTAAATCATGTCTTCGATGCCCGAGTTTCTTCTCTACACTGGTGGTCAGAGGCCGTGTGTGGTCTGTAGGTGTGACTACAAGGATACGGCGACTCGAGATGCTCTCAAAGGTGTCGGAGTCTGGAACGCGGCTATGAAGGTCTGGACTGTCTCAGGTGACAAGTATGAGCTTCTCAAGTCCAAGTTCCTGGACCTACCAACTTCTTACCTGCAACTCGAATCATTCGACTACAAGAAGCAAGACAAGACTGAACTGGCTGATCGTCCTGTGACAGTAACTGGTACCTGGTACGCAGTAGAAGGAGGTGCTGTCTACCAACAACGAGAGAAGCTGAAGGAGCTAGGTTGCATCTTCAGTTCAGCTACCAAGTCCTGGCTAGTTCCATCTACTATCTATGACACAGTGATGAGGACAGTCCTCGGGTTCAAGGACCATGAGGACGGAGATGTTAACTATCCAAAGAAGACTGTCAAGAAGACTAAGAAGTCTCCGGTAGTTGACAATGAATCTGAAGAAGAGAAACCATCTCGTCTAGTCAAGAAGAAGGCTCCTGCCAAGTCCAAGTCTCCAGTAGCAGACGATGAGGAACCTGAAGAGGAGCCTCGTCCTCGTCTGATCAAGCCGAAGAAGACTAAGTAAGAACAAGACTAAGAACAAGACCTTCATGTATACAAAATACATGAAAGTGTAACACCTCAAAAATGTACGAACGGGTTGACCGGGTTCATAGGTGGTTATTCATAGGTTTCGTGGTTTTGGTAGTGGTACTCTACGGATGGCAATCTGGTGAGACATTACACCTCAGAACGTGACTGTACTATCTTCAAGGGTGAGTGTCCAAATGGTCACTATTGTGGTGTTAACGGGAAGTGTCAGTTGGGTAAGGAAAACGACAGTTGCTTCTTAGGTTTGGCTCAATGTCAGAACCCTTACAACTGCTATCCTGACTTCAAATGTCATCGTTTCTAGAGTCTAAAAATTTTGGTCTGAAAGTTGAGAAGTGATCGGGTAAGTAGTGGACATCGGACCAACTTTTTGGTCGGTCGAAAATCTAACTCGTGAATGGAGAGGGTCTTTCGACCCTAATATGATGTTTTCCGAAAACTGATCTCGTGGGAGCCTCATAGGAAGCGTTTTTCCAACTTTGAAAAAGTTCGGACTTTCCGTGGTTCATATCA
>Ga0172367_10005010_pt1 | contig 16182 bp, 10 predicted proteins | sample Lak10m_FD_114542 | JGI IMG/M metagenome (GOLD analysis project Ga0172367, IMG submission 114542) | Freshwater microbial communities from Kabuno Bay, South-Kivu, Congo - kab_022012_10m | ecosystem: Environmental > Aquatic > Freshwater > Lake | place: Democratic Republic of the Congo: South-Kivu...
CAAAGGATCATCGAGAGCGGCTGGCCGTGGCGCCGGGCCTCGTCCACCTCGGCCGCGAGGCGCTGGTTCATGTAGGCGCGGTTCCAGAGGCCGGTCAGCCCATCGATCTGGGCTTTCTGGGCCAGCATCTTCATGAGTCGCTGCGAACGGATGGCGGTCCGGACGCGGGCCTTGAGTTCCACCACCTCGAAGGGCTTGCTCACGAAATCGACGGCACCCTGGTCGAGTGCGCGGACCTTGTCCATCGCCTCTTCGGTGCCGCTGATGAAGATCACCGCGATGTCCTGCGTGAGCGGATCGTTCTTGAGCGTGGTCAGCACGTCGAAGCCGTTCATGTCCTCCATGTCGATGTCGAGGAGGATGACGTCGGGCTGGAGTTCGCGCGCCATCGCAAGGCCTTCACGGGCATTGATCGCGCCATGGATCTCCAAGCGCTCGTGCTGCAGGCGGAACTTGAGCAGCCGATGGATGAGTTCGCTGTCGTCGATGGCCAGGAGCCGTGCCGCCGCGGCGGTGAACGACATGGGATCGATCGAGTTCATGGGACGACCCTCCCGCACAGGGTGATCAGCGCCTGGGCGGCCAGCTGGGCATCATCGATGCGCCGCTCGCGAATGGCCAGGTCGACGGCACGCGCAGCATCGGTCACCTGCGGAAAGCCGTAACCGCCGCCCGCTCCCTTGAGCTGGTGGGCCATCGTGCGCGCCTGCTCGATCGCACCTTGATTGATGCGATCAAGGATGGCGTGAGCACGCCCGGGCAGCGATGCGACGAATTCGGCGATCAGGATGGCCATGTCGGGATCGCCTGCAAACTCGCTCGTGATGGGTCCATCGTCGGGCATGACGCTCGTGAGAGGGTACGCCAAGGCGGCGCCGCGCTAGCATGGATCCTTCCGCCACGGACCGCCCCATGATCCCGAATCCTCCCGCCAAAGACGGTCAGCTTTCGTTCCTCTGGCTGCCGCCCCACCGCGTGCAGGGCTTCAGCGTGGCTGGCGAACAGACCGTGGTGCACGTCCCGGAACTCGAAGTGGCCTTCGATGTCGGTTTCTGCCCGCGCGTGCTGGTGCCGTGCCCATCGATCGCCCTCTCGCACGCACATATGGACCACATCGGCGGCCTGCCGTACTGGTTCAGCCAGCGGTACTTCCAGAAGTTGCCGCCCGGCAAGGTGCATTGCCACCATGCGATTGCGCAGCCCCTGCTCAACATGATGAAGGGGTGGGTCGATCTTGAGCGCCAGCAAACGCCGCATGACGTGATCGGGATGGAGGATGGCCAGGAGGTCCTCCTCAAGCCGAACATCTGGCTGCGGGCGATCGAGGTGCGGCACACCGTGCCTGCGCTGGGTTTCGTGGTGATCGAGCGCCGCAACAAGCTCAAGCCGGAGTTTGCGGACCTGCCTGCCGATGCCTTGCGCGAGGCCAAGGCGCGCGGTGAATCGATCACGCGGCAGATCGACATCCCGCTCGTGGCCTACACAGGCGACACGGAGATGGGTCCCTACCTGTTGCGTGATGAGTTCCGCCAGGCACAGACCGTGGTGACGGAGTGCACCTTCTTCGATCCTGAGCATCGTGGCCGTGCTGCGACCGGCATGCACCTGCATGTCGAGGACATCCGTGAACTCCTGCAGGCGTGGACGGCACGTGACGTCGTGGTCGTGCACCTGTCGCGCCGCACGATGCTCTCGTATGCACGGAAGCGGCTCGATGAAGTTGGTGGCGAGGGCCGAGCGCACATCCTCATGGACCACCGCGCCGGGCGTGCTCGTTATGAGAGCCAAGTCAATGAGGATCGGGAAGCAACCGAGGCGCGAGATGGTTTCGGTGGTGCCGAGGAACCAAGGACCACCTGATGCGTCGATCGGGGCATTGATGCTCCGGCGGCAGCCACCTATATTCCGCCCCCCGCCCAGCACTGGGCGACCTCGGCAGGGATGCCGCTCGACACGACGAACTGGACTGGGATCCCATGGGAACCGCTTCGATGCGCATGCATGACGATGACCTGAAGGCTGCACTCATCGCCTACCTGCGCAAGCACCACACCGAGGTGTGCAGGCAGTGGTTCGATGACATCGGCTTCGGTGGGATCGATGGCGGCGTGCTCCGCCTCGTCGTCGGTGAGCCGGTGCAGCTGAACTACCTGCAACGGGCATGCGGAACGCAGTTCACGGATGCGGTGCAGGCTGTGACCGGGCGGTTGCTGGCGGTGCGGTTCGTCGGTTCGAGCCCCGAACTCGTGCACGAGCCGGCGCCCGATGCGGTGACCGCTGACATGCCGGGGTTCGGCGAGCAGATGCTGCTTTCGCCGGATTACTCCTTCGACATGTTCGTCGTCGGTCCGGGCAACCGATTGGCACACGCCGCTGCGCTGGCCGTCGCCGAGAAGCCAGGTCGCGCCTACAACCCATTCTTCATCCATGGTGGTGTCGGGCTGGGCAAGACCCACCTGCTGCAGGCGATCTGCCAGACATTCATCCGCAATCGGCCCTCCACCAAGCTCTGCTACATCAGCTGCAGCACATTCATGGATCTCTTCCACGAGTCTGTGAAATGCGGCCGCATGCAGGATTTCCGCCTGCGCTTCCGCAACGTGGATGTGCTGGTCATCGATGACATCCACTTCCTCTCCAAGCGCGACCACTCGCAGGAAGAGTTCTTCCACACGTTCAATGCGCTGCACCAGGCAGGCAAGCAGATCGTGCTCTCGAGCGATGCCGCGCCCGAGGACATCCCGGAGCTGGAAGAACGCCTGGTGAGCCGCTTCAAGAGCGGGCTCGTGGCGTGCATGGAGCGCCCGTGCTTTGAAACCCGTGTGGCGATCATCAAATCGAAGGCCAAGCTCGTTGGCGTCGAGTTGCCGGACGAGGTTCCGGCGTACATCGCTGCGCGCATCGATTCGAACATCCGCGAGCTCGAGGGTGCGCTCACCCGTGTGCGAGGTCACGCCGCCGCAAGCGGCATCCCCATCACGCTTGAGAGCGCCAAGGCCGCGCTGCATGATCTTGGTAGCGGCTCTGGTGCACCAAGCCTGCAAGCGATCATCGTGGCTGTCACGCGCTACTACGACATCAAGCTCGCCGACCTGATGTCCCGTCGACGCACGAAGTCGATCGCGCTGCCGCGCCAAGTCTGCATGTGGCTGGCTCGACGCCACACCCGGTTCAGCCTTGAAGAGATTGGTGGTCATTTCGGCGGCCGAGACCACACCACCGTCCTGCATGCCATTCGAACCATCGAGGAGCGCCGGACCAGTTGCCAGGAACTCGGTCGGGCCGTGGATGAGATCGAACGCTCTCTTGGTCCGAGAACTGTCGGTTAGTCGGGTCCAGGCTTTGGTTGGGAAGCCGTGGACAAGGTGTTTGGTGGCGTCGTGAGCGACGGGGTTTGAGGGCGCGCACATTGGTCGGTACTCGGACCGCGCGACGTAGGCCACCCGCCGATCGAACGGACGCCTCTGGCTTCCGTCACGAAGACCGACATGTCATCCACATGTGAAACGTGTTGTAAGTGCTTGTCTGTGTTGGTCTTGTGTTTGGATTTGTTGGTCTATCCACAAGTCGTCAAGCACTCTTCCTACGACGACGATGTCTTTTCTTCTCACAGAAGAAGGGACGGAAGGCCTGTCAAGACTGGCACGCCGCGCACCAGACGGTCGTCCGACCAGCTACCGGCCCAGACTTCAAGGGCCGGGTGCATGTGACACACGGTTGGCCGGCCCGCCCATAGACCCTGAGCGATGCCTGGAAGGCCCCAGCCCCGCCCATCATCCGCCGATAGGTCCGGATCGTGCTTCCGCCGCTGGCGAGGGCGGATCGCAAGATTGTCCCGAGCGCCCGGCCAAGTGCCTCGAACTGGTGCTCGTTGAGCTGGTTGCAGGGGCACTGCGGCGCGATGTTGACCAAGGAGAGCGCCTCGTCGGCGTAGATGTTGCCCACACCCGCCACGGTGCGCTGATCGAGCAGTGCAGCCTTGATGGCACGGCGGCTTGTGGTGATCGGCGCGGACCATCCGGACGGCAACGCAAGCGCATCGGGGCCCAGGCGCGACCAGCGAGCCGCGAGCGCGGTGCGATCCTTGAGCCACGTGACGCCACCGAATCGCCGGGGATCCACGAAGCGCAGTTCGCGCGATCGATCAAGCGCCCAGGCGATGTGTGTATGCGGCTCGAGCGGCGCAGAAGCCGGCACGACGCCGAACGAGCCCGACATGCCCAGCTGCACGACGAGCACGCTGTCATCCGCCCCGACCAGCGCGAGCTGCTTGCCATGACGGACAAGGTCCACAACGCGAGCGCCGAGCAGCAACCGATCAACCCGACGCGAGGCGCCAGTCACGACGCTCCAACGATGCACGCGGACCTCGACGATTGTGGATCGTCGCAGCGCAGCGCGCACCTCACGGGCGACGGCTTCGACTTCTGGGAGTTCCGGCACGCGAAAACCTGCGGGAAATGCCGCAGCCGAAGTATAGTTTCACATCCCCGTCGGATCCCATCCGGGAACCCGTCGGACCACACGAAAGGCCATCCATGGACGCTCCCGCATCGCGCATCACCGGTTCGAGCATGCTGGAGCGATCTGCCTCCGTGAAGGGGGCGTACGAGGCCCTTCGGCAAGAGCTCGCCGGCACGATCGTGGGCCAGGACGACGTGGTGCAGCAGCTGCTCCTGGCGATCCTGTGCGGCGGCCACGCGCTCGTCGAGGGCGTGCCCGGCCTGGCCAAGACGCTGATCATCGGATCGCTTGCGAAGACGCTCTCGCTCGACTTCAAGCGCATCCAATTCACGCCCGACCTCATGCCGAGCGACGTGACCGGCACCGAGGTGATCCAAGAGGACAAGGCCACAGGCACGCGCGAACTGCGGTTCATGCGCGGGCCCGTCTTCGCGAACATCGTGCTCGCCGACGAGATCAACCGGACGCCGCCCAAGACGCAGGCGGCGCTGCTCGAGGCGATGCAGGAAGGCCAGGTCACGTCCGGCGGGACGAATCACCGGCTCCCGCGGCCGTTCTTCGTGCTGGCCACCCAGAACCCGATCGAGCAGGAAGGCACCTACCCGCTGCCCGAGGCGCAGCTTGACCGGTTCATGTTCCTGATCAGGATCGGCTACCCGACCGAAGCGCAGGAACTGGAAATCGTTCGCCGCACGACCGGTCGGTCGCGACCGGAACCCAAGCGCGTGCTCAGTGCCGAGGACTGCACGGCGCTGCAGGAGATCGTGCGCGAGATGCCCGTGCCGGATCATGTGATCTCGTATGCCCTGCGCATCGTGCGCGCGACACGCGGCAGCGACGCCTCTGCACCGCCAATGGTGAAGGACTACCTGTCGTGGGGCGCCGGGCCGCGCGCGAGCCAGTTCCTGGTGCTGGCCGCCAAGGCCAAGGCGCTGCTCGATGGTGACCACCATGTCATGGTCCACCACATCCGATCCGTTGCGATGCCCGTGCTCCGCCACCGCATCGTGACGAACTTCAACGCACAGGCCGACCGCGTGACGAGCGATGACGTGATCGCTTCGCTGCTTGAGTCCGTGCCCGTCGAGTCCACCGATCCCGTGACGGCCAAGGGCCTTGATCGCACCATGCCGGTGCAGTGAGCCCCGCCGTGGCGACCCCAGGCCTTCGCGCTGAGCAATACCTCTCGCCCGAGACACTGGCGCAACTTGCGCCATTCGAGCTTCGCGCGAAGATGATTGCCGACGGCGTGATGAACGGCATGCACCAGTCGCCGCTGCAGGGGATGGCGGTCGAGTTTGCGGCGCACCGCCAGTACACGGCTGGCGACAGCATCCGCCATCTTGACTGGAAGGTCTTCGGTCGCAGCGACAAGCTGTACGTCAAGGAGTATCGCCAGGAGACCAACCTCGATGTGATGATCCTGGTGGATGGATCGGCGAGCATGTCCTTCGGCACGCTCGGCGTGAAGCAGGGTTGGGGCGGAACCGACGCCACGCGACGCCGCGGCGCATGGACCAAGTTCGACCACGCCACAGCAAGCGCCGCAGCGCTGGCGTTCCTGTGCCTGAGCCAGCGCGACCGGGTGGGCGTGGCGGTCGGCGCGGATGGTCTGCGTGGCGTCGTTCGCAAGAGCGCGACGCGCGACCAATGGCGATCGATCGTGCGATGCCTCTCGTCGGAACCGGTCGAGGCACGCTTTGCTCCGGCGGCATGCATCAATCAGCTGCTTGCACAGACCTCCCATCGCACGCTCTTCGTGATCTTGAGCGACTTCCTCGGCGATCCAGAAGGATTGCGCAGCGCTTTGGCCCGCCTGCGCCACCGTGGGCACGATGCGATGCTCCTCGCGATGCTCGACCACCGGGAACTCACGCTTGATCTGGATGTCGAGGCCCCGTTCGTCGGGCTCGAGGGCGAGGATGCTCTCGACGTGGATACGCGCACGATCCGCAAGGCCTACCTCGACGAGTTGCAGCGGCACCTGCAGTTGATCGATCGCCAGGCACGTGCCTTCGGCTATGACTCGCAGGTCTTCGACACGCATGAATCGGTCGGGCCGGTCTTGGCTGCATTGCTGTCCCGGCGCGAGGGCATGGTGGGTGGAGGGCGGCGATGACCTTCATCAGTCCATGGCTTGCCGTGGCGGGTGCCGCCGCCATGGCGTTGCCGATCCTGATTCACCTGTTCCTGCGTCGCCGCCAGAAACCGATCGAGTGGGCAGCGATGGAACTCCTTCGGCGCGCGGTCCAGCAGAGCCAGCGTGCGCGTCGGGTGGAGCGATGGATCCTGCTGGTGCTGAGGTGCCTCGCACTGCTGTTGGTCGGCCTGGCCATCGCGCGGCCTGCCACCGTGACGGCGATCTCGATGAACCAGCCCGTCGTGCTGGCGGTGGTGCTGGACGACAGCGTCGCCTCGCGTGTGGCCGCATCGAGCACGACGCCTGGCCAGACGGCCTTCGAAGCAGCTCGCGCGGCCTGCATCGAGTCGATCCGCGCGCTGCCCAGCGGCTCCATGGTCCACGTGTTCACCACGTCCGGGAGCATCGAGCACACCAGCGAAGCCGTCCTGCCCGATCGCGCCGTAGCCCTACTTGGAGCGCTCGAACCCACGCACGAACCATCTCGCGTGCGCCAGGCTGTGGACCGCGCTGATGATGCGCTGCGTCGCATGACGATGCCCGGTCGGATCGTCCTGGCCAGTTCGTTCTCGCGTGGTGCCATCGACACGGAAGCCCAGGTCCTGCCGGCCACCAAGGCAACGCTCGAGATTCGCGATGTCGGCTCCGATGACACCGGGACTGCGGCGATCGTGTCGATGGTGCAGCGGACGCTCGGACCGCAATCCACAGGTTCCATCACGGTGGATGTCGCGGTCACGCGACCAAGCCACGAGCAGTTGCGTCGCAGCATCCCGGTGACCGTGACGGATGTCCTGACCGATCGATCCGCGACGGCCGACGCGATCTTCATCGAGGGTTCGCAACGGGCCGTGGCGACCGTGACGCTGGCGGTCGATCCAGCGCTCACCGAGCATGCGTGGATGGCGACGATCCCGTCGGATCGTCAGCCGGCGGATGACCTTCGGGCCGCCACGATCTCGACGGTGTCAGCCGATCCGGTGCTCGTCGTGGATCGTGAGCGCCTCGACATCGACGAAGGTTCGAGCGCCCAGTGGATCGAACGCGCTCTTGAGCCTGTTGCTGGCATGGGACTGGCCCACCGGCGGATGGATCCCTCTGATGTGCGCCCGGGATCGCTCAAGGGATCCAGCTCGATCATCATCTGCCGGCCGGAGCTGCTTGACGGCGCTGCGTGGACCGAGTGCGCCGCCGCGTGCGAATCGGGTGCGCTCGTCGTGGTCGTTCCACCGACCGACGAGACCTTCGTGGAGTGGCAGGTTCCGTGCGCTGCCCTGCTTGGCCCTGGTGTCACGATTCGCCGTGACCACGTCAATCACGATCCACCGCGGCGCCTCCAGCCACAGCAACCCACGAGCCCGATCACCCAGCTGATCGCCTCTGAACTGACGGAACTGGTCGCGCCGATCGAGGTGAGTCGATCCGTGGTGATCGAAGGCCCATCGACCACGGTGTCGCCGATCCTCTTGATGGATGACGGCACGCCAATGATGGTGCTGGCGACCAAGGGTCGCGGCGTGGTGGTGATGTTCGCCACGGCACCGGTGCCGTCGTGGAGCACCTTGGCGACCAAGCCGATCTTCGTGCCGCTCGTGCAGGAGACGATCCGTCAAGGCGAAGTGCTGCTCGACGCCGGTGGCAGCGTGATCATCGGCCTTGGCCGGCTGCCAGAGGGAACGACCGAACTTCGGCCCATCCGCGGATCGACTTCACAGGATGTCTCCCTGACCATTGATCCTGCTGGCGTGATCGTTGGTGACGAGGCCAAGCCCGGCATCATGCAGGCGATCACGACACAGAACATGTCTGCCGGTTCGTCGCGTACCGAATCGCTGGTGGCCCTCAACGTCGATCCAGCAGCCTGCGATCCCCAACGCAACGATCCAGCGCGGCTCGCGGCGTGGATCAACCAGACCCTGACCACACCAAGCAGTGCCGCGACCGCGACCAACACGACTCAATCATCAACGAGCGCGTCGGTCTGGTTGCTGGTGGCCGCTGCTCTGGTCATCCTGACTGAGACCTTGCTCGGTCGAACGTTCTCCGTTCCGGAGCCGAAGGCCACATGATCGACCACCCGATCATCCGCTGGTTGCTCGGGATCGACGTGGATCCATCCACCCAAGGGTCAGTCCGGCTGGGTTGGGAGCTCCCACTCGCCGGCTGGATGTGGCTGGTCGGCATCAGTGCAGCCATCGTGCTCGCATGGCTCGCGTACACCCGCATGACACCGCGTCCGTGGGTCCGGCGCACCCTGACCACGCTTCGGACAGCGGTGCTCTTGCTGATGCTGGTGCTCGTGGCACGACCGGTGCTTGAGTTCGTCGAGGAACGCCGCGAGCCGGATCGCATCGTGATCTTGGCCGACCGCAGCAAGAGCCTGCAACTGGCAGACTGGAAGGACAACAGCGGCACCCTGCGGACTCGCGACGAGCAGTTGCGGTCGAGCCTTGGGGCGATTCGGCTTGGTGATCGTCCTGTGGAATGGTTCGCCTTCTCGAGCGACGTGGCGATGATCGAGCCCATGGAGCCCGGACCTGCCGATGGCAGGACAACCGACCTGCCGCTGGCCATCGATCGATCGTTGCGCCGCTCCGGGACCGGGCCCATCGGTGGACTTGTGCTGGTGAGTGACGGTCGATCGACACGACAGATCGATGCGCGATTGATCCGGTCGCTCACCGCGCGGTCGGTTCCCGTCTATGCCATCGCCCTTGGTTCACGCGATCCGCTCGGCGATGCCTCGATCACGGATGTGCAAGCGCCGACCAAGGCCTTCGTGCGCGATCAAGTGCCTGTGGTGGTGCAGGTCCAGCCGCTGCGTGATGCGCCGGCTCGGCTGGAACTCGTGAACGTGGCCACGGGCGCCGTCGTCGACCGTGCAACCGTGCCGGCCGGTGCACCATCGACGCATGTCCTGGTCGCCACCACGGAGTCCGGCGAGTCCATGGAACTTCGCGTTCGGCTTGTCACCGACGCCGAGGATGCCGTACCCACGAACAACGAGGCCACTGTGACGCTTGGCATCATCGACCGAGCGGTGCGTGTGCTGATGGTGGAGGGTGGTCCCCGGTGGGAGTACCGCTACGTCAAGAACATCCTGGTGCGCGAGCCATCGATGGAATCGAGCATCATGCTGCTCAGTGCCGACCGTGACTTTGCCCAGGAAGGCAACATGGCGGTCACGAGGATCCCGACGACCCGCGAGGAGTTCGATCTCTACGACCTCTTTGTGATCGGTGACGTGGCGGGCGGCCAGTTCAGCGATGCGCAACTCGAAGAGCTCCGCCGAGCCGTGACCGAGCGCGGCGCTGGCCTGCTCCTGGTCGGCGGCGAGCGGTCCATGCCGATGCAGTGGATCGGCACGCCGATCGAGGATGTCTTTCCGATGCGCCTGTCGAGCTCGATGCCAAGGCAACCGGAACCCGTCGTCATCGAGCCCACGCCATTGGCCAAGGGGCTTGGGCTCCTTCGGCTCGGGGATGGCGAGGATCACTGGCCACCCGAACTGGGTCGCGATGGTCCAGCGTGGTCCCGGCTGCAGTGGATGCAACGCATTCCGTTCGAGGATCTGAAGCCCACCACCGAGGTCCTGGCGACAGCCATCGGATCGACGACCGAACCGATCGGTGCAGCGGTGCTCTCGATGCGATTCGGTGCCGGGCATGTGGTCTACGTGGCGACTGACGAAACGTGGCGGTGGCGCAACGGGATCGGCGAGGCCTACCAGGAGCGATTCTGGATCCAGCTCGTGCGCTACCTCTCCCGCGCCGGACTCTCGGCGGCGAGCGGCGGCGCGCAGCTGTCGGTCGAACCCACCACGATCACGGTCGGGCAAGCCGCCACGATCCGGCTCGATGTGAAGGATGAACTCATCCAGCGTCGGCTTCCCGATGCCATCGATGCACTCGTTTCACGCTCAACCCAACGCGAGGACATGATTCGCCTGTCGACCGATGCAGCGACCAAGGGATCGCTGGTGGTGGGTCTGGCTGGTGTCTGGCAACCTCGGCAAGCTGGTGAACATGAGATCACGGTCACGGACGCGGCCTTGGGCGGCACGTTGACCGCACGCGTGCGCGTGATCGAACCTGATGACGAGTTTGCCCGACCCGAGACCGATCACACCACCTTGGAGTCCCTGTGTTCATCCACAGGTGGCCGCTTGCTCACCGCTGCCGACCTGGCCAACTTGGCGACCGTCATTCCAGATCGATCCACGTTCACGGAGCGCATCGAGCGCGTGCCAGTGTGGTCGAGTCCGCTTGCGTTGATCCTGCTGGTCGTGCTGTGCGGCCTGGAATGGTCGATTCGAAGGATGGTGCGGCTTGCATGATCCGCGCCAGATGATCGATCGCGTGATCACACGCGCACGGGTCGCACTCACGATCGCCCTGCTCTCACGCGTGGTGCGCAACACACTCATCGTGCTTGCGGTCTTGGTGGCCCTTGACTGGGTCTTCCGGTTGCCGGTCGGGTTCAGGATCGTGCAAGGGGGCACGGCGGGCCTGGCCCTGGTGGCCTTTGCCGTGATCGGCGTGTTGCGGATCCTGGCGTTCAAGCCAGGCCGGATCGATGTTGCCCTGCGCATCGAGCGCAGTCGTCCTGAACTTCGCAACCGACTCGCCGCGTTGCTCGAGTTCGAGGCGCAACCCAAGGACGAGCGCACTGAACTGCTGGACCTTGGCCTGCCCGCGTTGCGTGAAGAGGTCGATCGGGCGATGCAGGGTCTCGATCCAGCATCGATCACGTCGATGCGTTCGGCAACGCGCCCGGCGCGGCAACTTGCGCTGGTCGTGGTCCTGTGGGCTGGAGCCCTCGCGGTGCTCCCATCGATCGTCGGCGTCGGCATCGTTCGGGCCGTGGCTCCGTGGAGCGACGCACAGTGGCCGAGCCTCACCGAGGTCGCGGATCGCACGGATCGATCGGTGGTGGCCACAGGAACATCGTTCCCATGGAAGGCCGAGCTCGTCCGTGGGGATCCATCGCGCGAGCGCGTGAAGGTCGAGTTCAGGATCAAGACCGGCAGGTGGGGTTCATGGCAATCCGGCTGGCTGGGCAAGTCAGACGGATCAGCGTTCGATCGCATGCAGGATGTCCCCGTTGATGCACGCGAGATCGAATACCGATTCACGACGTCCGATGCAGCCACCACCACAGCCTTCATCCGGTGTGTCCAGGCACCGACCGTCGTCCGTGCGAACCTTCGCATCACACCCCCGACCTACCTGGCAGGTCGTGGACCTTCGACGATCGATCTTCTTCCTGCAGGATCGTCACCCACTCGTTTCCACGAGTGCGTCGAAGGCAGCATGGTCGAGCTCGAGCTGGCGTTCTCGCGACCCGTCAGGATGCCGGCTGACGAGGGCGGATCACCAGACATCGCCACGGCACTTGGACTCGACGCACCATGCGAGGCATGCTCGATCACGACCACACCATCGTCGTGGACTGCATCGATGGATCTGGTCGAGGATCGAGCGATCTCCATCTCGGCCAGCGACGAGGACGGCGTGGCGATGATCGAGCCGTTCGCGCTGCGGTTGGTCGCGCTCCGTGACCAACCCCCCATTGCGCAACTGATCCAACCAGCAACGGACCAGACGGTGTTGCCGACCGCAAAGGTCCCCGCCGCGTCCCATGCCGAGGATGACTTTGGCTTGGTGCGGGCGGCGATCGCGGCCCAACGCATCGCTGGCGTGGAGGCCGCACCAGAGCGGTTGCTCGCGGAGACGGCCGAGCGGTCGCTTGCCCAGGATCTGACGACGATCATCGATCTTGCCGAACTCGAGGCGGCCCCCGGCGACGTGGTGGTGGTGAGCGCACTCGCGCAGGACGCCTACGAGCGCGACAGCGTCCGGCGTGAACCATCCCGAAGTGCTCCGCGGCGCTTGCGCGTGATTTCGAGCAGTGACTTCAGCGAGGAGATTGCCTCCGCCACGGCGGCGCTCCGGCAGGGCGTGCTTCGGCTCGAGGAGCGACAGGCTGGTGCGCTGCAGTCGACGGATCGGCAGGCGGTCCAGCGTGATCAGGCCGAGATCGCCTCGCGTACGGCCACGAGCTCCAGGCAGGCGCGTGCACTCGCTGATCGCGTGCGCATGAACGAGGATCGCGATACGCCGACCTCGCGGCTCCTTGACGAGGCCGCCAACGTGCTTGACGAAGCCCGTGCTGAAGCATCGTCCGCCAGCGAGACAGCGACCGCGAGCGACCCAACGGACTGGCGCACACCCAAGCTCACCGAGCAGCAGGAGTTGGCACAGGCCACCTTGGAAGCAGCAGCGCGACTGCTCGATCGCGACACCAAGAGCTGGGAGGCATCGCAGTCGCTGGCTCGCGCAGCCGAGGCGATCCAGGCCAGCCAGGCCGAACGCAAGGCGCTGGCGGAACAGGTGCAGGGCAAGTCGCGCGATGAACTGGCTCCTGGCCAACGAGCGGCACTCGATCGCATCGCGCAGCGTGATGCCGAGACGGCCCAGGCCTTGCGCGAGGCAGCGGAGTCGATCAAGGCGCAAGGCGAGGAGCTCGAGCAATCAGACCCGGCGCAGGCCGCGGCGATGCAACAGGCCGCGGGCCGTGCCCAACAGGAGGGCGTGGTCAGCAAGGTGGAGCAGTCGGGCGAAGAGACACGCGACAACGCCATGCAGCAGGCACAGCGATCAGCCGAGCAGGCTTTGGAATCGCTTGCACGCATGCAAGAAGACCTCGATGCAGCCCAACGGCTCGAGTCGACCGTGCTCAAGCGCATCGCCGAGGAACTTGCGGATCGACTCAAGCAACTGATCGCCGATGCCGAGGCCTCGATGCAGTCGGTCGACGATCTTGGGGAAGATGACCCCTTGCCGCCGCAGGCGATCAGTGGTGATGTCGAACGCTTGCGCCGAAACACCAACGCCGCGCTCGACGAAGCCATGCGCATGGAGCGACGGCTTGACGCGGTGATCAGGCTGATCACGCCTGCGATCGGTCACGAGGAACAGGCGCTCGTTCGTTTGGCAGCGCTCCAGGAACTCGCCGGTCGAGCCGACGTGAACCGGGCCATCGAGGCCGCACAACAGGACCTGCGCCGCGCACTCGAAGCCACGCAAGCCGCCGCCAACGAAGCGAAGCAGGATGAACAACGCCAGGCCCAGCAACGATTGGCCGATCAATGCAAGGCGCTCGTGGCCCAGGAGACCGCCATCGTGCAGGGCGCCACGGAACTCGGCGAGCAGGCCGATGCTCGCCGTCGGCTCGTGGAGGGTCGGCGTCTGGCACTCGCGCAGGACGAACTCGCCGAAGGCATCGGTGCACTGATGGCGGACGGCGAAGTCGCCAAGAGCGAGATCTTCGGCGAGGCGCTCTCACAGGCGGGTGCTTCAAGCGCACGTGCTTCCGAGGCGTTCCGCCGATCGGATGGACTGGCCGAGGCGACGGACGCGGCGCGTGACACCCTCGACACGTTGGCGGGACTCGCCAGTGCCTTGGCCGACAAGTCCCGGGAGAAGGATCGATTCGCCGAAGCGCGCGATCAGGGCGATCAACAGAACAATGCAGCGGGTGGCGGCGGAGGTGGTGGCCAGCAAGGTGGCATCCTGCCGATCGCGGAACTCAAGTTGCTGCGCGACCTGCAAGCCAAGCTCGGCCGACGCACCGTGCGCGCCTTGTCGGACGGCGGCGATCCGTCGATCGTGCCGACCCTGCGACAAGCCCAGGAACGGCTCGAAGCCATGGCAGGACGGCTGCGGGAAGCGATCATGCAGGCTGAGGGCGGAGCCCCGCGCATCACACCTGTCGATCCCAACGCCCAGGAACCTGAGGCCACACCATGAACCACCGGCCAACCTCCAGCGTGAAGCATGGCATGATGGTCATCATGCACCAAGGCCTCTGCGTGATGCTGCTCGCGGCCACGGCCGCCGCGCAAGACGTGCCGCCACAGGTCACCGAGCCGCCGCGAGCGAAGACCCTTGATGAACTCCTGGGCATCGAGGGTGACGGTGATGGGTCGCAGGCCGCACAGGATGATGCACGCGCCCGGCTCGATCGCGATCTTGGCGAGCAGAAGCTGGCGGACACCTTCGAGCGCGCGATCGAAGGCATGCGCCGCTCGACGGAGTTGCTCGATCGATCGGCGGCGGCGGCTGATGTCACGCGGACGCAGGACGAGATCCTTGCCCGCCTCGATGCGATCATCGACGAGGCGTCGCGCCGCCAACAGCAGCAACAGCAATCAAGCTCGTCATCGAGCTCATCATCGAGCTCGAGTTCAGGCAAGCCCAAGCCTGGCCAACAGAATGCCTCGGGCCAGCAGTCGAACGAAGGCGAGGAGCAGCGCCGCGCCAACGCACGCAACAATCGACAGGAACGCAACGGCAAGGATCGGCAAGGTGCCAGTTCTGGCGAGCAGCAAGGCGACGGCCCCGCCATGGAGGACCCGCTCGATCCCGACGCATTCCTGGCTGGTGAGGCTGAATGGGGGGCGCTCCCGCCACGCGTGCGCGAGCAGATGCGCCAAGGCATGCGTGAACGCATGAGCAGCGTCTACCGAACCTGGACCGAGCGCTACTACGAGCGCGTGGCCAAGGAGTCCAAGCCATGATGCCGGTCTTGCTCGTGTCGGTGATGCTCGTGCCAGTCCTGATGTCGCCAGCCGTGCATGCCCAGGCTGCTGCGGCCCAAGCCCCCGTCGCGCGCGCGCCGGTTGATGACGATGCCGGCGCTGAGAATCGCCCGATGGAGGGCGAGACCACGCCGGCCTGGCGCGCGAGCGTCGATCGTGGCCTTCGCGCCCTTGCAGCCTTGCAGAACGATGATGGCTCGTTCGGTCGCGGCCGCTTCGGTCGGCACAGCGGCATTACGAGCCTGTGCGCCTTGGCCCTCATGGCCGATGGCCACTTGCCTGGTCGTGGCGAGTACGGCGACCAGGTCTCGAAGGCCCTCGAGTTCGTCCTGAGCAATGTGACCGAGAGCGGGTTGCTCTCGGCCGAGGCAACAGCGGGGCCGATGTATGGACACGGCTTCAGCACACTCTTCCTGGGCGAGATCTACGGCATGAATCCGCAGGACACGCGGGTCCGCGACACGCTCGTGCGCGCGGTGCAGCTCATCGTGGCCAGCCAGAATGCCGAGGGTGGCTGGCGCTACAACCCCGTGCCCAACGATGCTGATGTCAGCGTGACGATCTGCCAGGTCATGGCGCTTCGCAGTGCCCGCAACGCCGGGATCAAGGTGCCGCGCGAGACGATCGATGCAGCGATCAACTACATCCTGCGCTGCCAGAACGATGACGGAGGTTTCCGCTACATGACGGCGCTCGGACAGAGCGCGTGGCCTCGCAGCGCGGCGGGCGTGGCAAGCCTGTTCTATGCCGGCGTCTATGAAGGCGACTCGATCACGCGCGGCCTCTCGTACATCGCGCGCAGCGACGGCACGAATGCAGGCGGCCCGATGGGCACACCGCACTTCCACTACGGCGCCTACTACACCGCGCAGACCATGTACCTGGCCGGTGGATCGTGGTGGCGCGACTGGTGGCCACAGGCGCGCGATGGCTTCATGGCGACCCAGGAACGCGACGGCCTTTGGGTCGATCACCA
>Ga0172367_10005011_pt1 | contig 16170 bp, 16 predicted proteins | sample Lak10m_FD_114542 | JGI IMG/M metagenome (GOLD analysis project Ga0172367, IMG submission 114542) | Freshwater microbial communities from Kabuno Bay, South-Kivu, Congo - kab_022012_10m | ecosystem: Environmental > Aquatic > Freshwater > Lake | place: Democratic Republic of the Congo: South-Kivu...
CGCCATCGCGCTCGTAGAGGGCGATCACATCCTTCATGGGGGTGGGTTCACCCCGATCGTCGGCCAGTAGGGCGTCAAGCAGTAGGGCATTTTGGGGCACCTCGTTGCCCCGGTACATCCTGGTCGAGAGCCAGCCAAAGCGATACTCGCCCACGTCGAAGGCGCTCCTCACCACCCAGGTGGGGTCGATTTCGGCATAGGGTACCACCATCTCCGATAGCCCCGCCCGGTAGAGAATTGGACGATCTACTCCGTCCTTAAGGTAGGACACCTGATACAGGGTCAGCCCCTCGCGGGGGTGCAGAAGGTAGCGAAACTGCCAATTTCGCCAGCTGACGGTGTTGCCCTCCAACTTGAAGCTGTAGCCGAGGGGCTGCTGAATGATCAGGGGTTTGGGGGCGGGCTGCAGCGGCGCAGTGGTCTTCTCGTCGTAGTCAAAGTTGGCCTTAGAAAAGGGCTCAACCCCCGTATCAACCACCTCTGCCACGGTGCGATCGGTCAGGTTCACCACCACCATCAGTCCTTCAATAGGAGCACCGTAGTAGTTGATGCGGTTGGGCTGGTAGTAGGTATAGCCACGTATCAGTCGCTTACCGCTGGCCCGTTCAGCCGCACTCAGCATTCCTGGCGCCCAACCGTCAACTACCGCACTCTCAAAGTCGGTAATACCCCGCTTCACCATGGCCGATCGCCAGCGGGGGTCGGCCTTAGCGAGCTGGCTGAGGGTCTCAAAGTCTTCGTCGAGAATGGCAGGCTGTACACCGGAGACCTCCTTCCACAGGGTCAGCTGGGCGATGGTCAAGTCAACCACCGCCTCGTAGGTCATATTTTTCTGGGGCTCTAGCACCACCACAAAGGCAGATCGGGGAACGGCATCCCCTGGATGAAAAGCCCATACCCGCTCCTTATCGGGCTCTTGCAGGGAAATATTGGCAAACCGGGCCTGGTTAGATAGGGGATGGGCGGCTTTGATCACCGCCACCGCCCTGTTAATTTCGTCAGCGGTCAAGGGGTTGAGGGGATGGGTCGGGGGATGGGCCGGGGTGGGAGCCAGGGTCAGGGTAGCGATTAAAACCAGGACGATCGCCCCCACCCATAGATATCGGAGTCTTTTCAATGCCGCCATCATCGCCGCCCTTTGCTTGTTGAGCCGTCAAACCACGCATCAGAAAACCAGCCTTAACTCGAACAAATCCCAGCGGTATCTGCGCCTTTACCCGTCGATAAATAGTTGACAGAAAATAGTTGACTGACTACTAGTCTGGGCACCCATCAAGGCGTCCGCCTTGATGGGTGGCTTCGGCAAAAGATGACATCTTTGACCTGGAATGGATTCAGGCTAAAATTACCATGCCCGCTGGCGGCAGGTCTACCCTGACCACCCTGCGCCCCTGGTAGGACTGGTGACCAACGACAAAGCCAGCAGCCAACAAAAAGCCCCTACCGGTGAGGGTGCGGCCGTAACGTTAGTCGATGGCAGGTCACGTTCATTAAGCCCAGGGGGAGCAGGCGATTAACCCAATCTCTAACTGTCTAGATAACGGGGTACACCTGACCCATCATTCTTAGTCTTTCGCGATGTCGCTCGATCCGATAGTTGCCTGCATTCACGACCACCTCGCCAGCCTCCCAGAGGACCGGCGTCGGACTCTCGCCCAGGCCACCACCCTCCGGGCCCGCTCCCTGGGGCTCACCGTGCTGCGTGGGCAGAGAGACCTCGACATCCCCCTCACCCTGACACCGGAGATCGTCGACGGGGCTACCCTGAGCGAACGGGGCCGCGACGCCCGGGCCGTCCTCGCCCAGGAAACAAGGACCGATCAGGCCCGCCACCTGTTCGCCCACTTCGGCCCCCTTGAGCAGCGTTGTCTCGAGAATTGGGAGAGGGCCAAGCACGTCACCATCGCCCGGGTGGACTGGTTCATTGACGCGGCTGGCTGCCACCATGCGCTCGAGCTCAACGCCATAATCCCCGCCATGACGGCCTACTTCGACGCCGCTGCCTCGGCCTGGATCGAGACGATGGGGGCGCATGTCGGCCTCGACCACGCTACGATCTCCCGGCTGCTTCACCAGAACGGATCCAACACCGAAGAACTGCTCGCCTCGATTGTCGCAAGATCGGGCCGACACCCGAAGGAATGCTCGTCGCTCGCGATTCTCCACCGCCGGATGGCAGTGTGAGCTGCGATCGCCGGGATCGAACCACAGCCCAGTACATCACCTATCCTTGCCTGATCCTTGAGGTTTTATCCGACAGTACGGAGGCCTACGATCGCGGTAACAAGTTCTTCCGCTATCGTCAGAATCCCCAGCTACAGGACTACCTGTTGGTCAGTTCCTCAGTAGGCTGGGGCCGCCAGGTAGGAGACCACCAGCCCCAGCAGGGAACCGGCGATCACCTGGAAGGGGGTATGCCCCAGCAGTTCCTTCAAGCGGTCTTCGTTGAATTCGGGTTTTTCCTGAAACAGTTCATCGATAATCTGGTTCAGAATGCGGGCCTGTTTGCCCGCCGCCTGGCGCACTCCGGCGGCATCATACATGACAATAATCGCAAATACGCAGGTGACGGCAAACCCGGGGCTAGACCAGCCTACAGTCTGGCCGATCCCTCCGGCCAGGGCCGTGACCAGGGCGGAGTGGGCGCTGGGCATGCCACCGGTTTCCACCATTACCCGCAGGTTGAGCTTGCGGTGGCGGATCAGCTCAATAATGCCCTTCAGCACCTGGGCCATCAGGCAGGCGATCAGGGCCACCAACAGCACATGGTTATTGATGATGTCGCTAAAATTTTCCATGGTTAGGGGGGGCTAGGGCTTAGTGGGTCCGGGCAACGATGTAGTCGGCGATCTCCAGCAGGGGCTGGCGACCTGCTCCAAAGTCGGCCAGGGCCGCCTTGGCATCCCCAATCAGTCGGTTGGCCTGCACCCTTGATTCCTCCAAACCCCAGAGGCTGGGGTAGGTGGCTTTCTGGGCGTCGAGGTCCTTACCGATGGACTTACCCATGGTCTCGGCGGTGGAGGTGATGTCAAGAATATCATCGACAATTTGAAAGGCCAGGCCGATGCGCTGGGCGTAGGCCCGCAGGGCTTCGATCTGGGCATCGGTGGCCCCGGCCAACACCGCCCCGGCGGTGACGGAGACCTCTAACAGGGCCGCGGTTTTGTGGTTATGGATAAAATTCAGGGTTTCCAGGCTGACGTTGGCATCCCCTTCGCTGGCCAGGTCAACAATTTGCCCCCCCACCAGGCCCTCCCCCCCCACGGCCCTGCCCAGGTCGGCAATCACCCGCAACACCCGCACCGGATCCGCCCCCTGGCTATGGCGGGCAATAACCTCAAAGGCGTAGCTGAGCAGGGCATCCCCCGCCAGGATCGCCACATCCTCGCCGTAGACCTTATGGTTGGTGAGTCGGCCCCGGCGATAGTCGTCGTTGTCCATGGCGGGCAAATCATCATGGATTAGGGACATGGTGTGGATCATTTCCAGGGCACAGGCGGTAGCCATGGCGATCGCCCGATCCCCCCCCAGCAGCTCGCAGGTGGCCAGGCAGAGAATCGGGCGCAGCCGTTTGCCCCCCGCCAGCAGGGAATAGCGCATGGCCTCGTAGAGGGTTTCCGGGTACTGCAGGGTGAGGGCCTGATCCAGGGCGGCCTCCACCCACTGCCGTCGCTCCGTCAGGTAGGTGGATAGATCAAACTCGTTTGCCGTCAGGTCAAAGGAAGGGGCTGGCACCATAGGAAGGACTCGTTGCAAAGGTCTCTCTAGAATTATCGGGGCAGTCATCTGGGGGCCAGGGGTAGGACCTGCCCTAGCCGGATAGTCGTTGCCGATAGCTGAGCAGGGTATTTTCCAGCAGCATGGCCACGGTCATGGGCCCCACCCCACCAGGTACCGGCGTAATCGCCCCGGCCAGGGGAGCCACCTGATCAAAGTCCACATCCCCCACCAATTGGCCGGAGCCATCGGGGCGTTGGACCCGGTTAATCCCCACATCCACCACCACCGATCCGGGCTTGACAGCCCCGTCGGTGATCAGGCCGGGTTGGCCCACCGCCGTCACTAGAATATCAGCTTGTCGGGTCAGGGCGAAAAGGTCAAGGGTGCGGCCATGGGCCACGGTGACGGTGGCATTGGCGGCCAGTAACATCAGGGCCATGGGCTTACCCACCAAGATGCTACGGCCCACCACCACCGCCCTGGCCCCCTCTAGAACCAGATCATGGGCGGCCAGCAGGCGCATCACCCCGGCGGGGGTACAACTGCGCAGGCCCGGCTCCCCCCGCACCAGGCGTCCCAGGTTGAGGGGGTGGAGTCCATCCACATCCTTGTCTGGGTCGATGGCGTTAAGAATCGCCACCGCATCCAGGTGGGTCGGCAGGGGCAGTTGCACCAGAATGCCGTCAACCGCAGGGTGATCGTTTAACCCCTGGATCAGCTGTAGTAGCTCCGCCTGGCTGGTCTGACTGGGGAGATGCCGGCCAAAGGAGGTGATGCCGACCCGTTCGCAGGCCCGTTCCTTATTGCGCACATAGGCGGCACTGGCGGGGTTATCCCCCACCATCACCACCGCTAGCCCCGGTGGCCGGTGACCTTGGGTGGTGTAGGCGTGAATTTGTCGGCTAAGATCGGCCTGTACCTGCCCGGCCAGGGCTTTACCGTCGAGCAGCTCGGTCATGGTTACAACGGAAAGGGGAACATCTGAAAATACTAGGATAGTAGGCACGGTCTCAAGTTTTCCGTCCCAGTTGCGTAGACTTTTTCCTTAGTGATGCAGCGGCGAGGTCCTCACCATGGTGTTTCCCCTCAAGTCCCTCACCTATCCCGGCTTAATTGGGTTGGGTCTGGTGGCCCTGGTGGGCTACGGGGGCAGTCTTAACCCCAATTTTGGGTTTACCTGGCGCGATCGCCTGCATCAGCTGACCGGCCTGGCCTGGCTTGACCCGGTGCTACCCCTGGGGGAGGTGGGCCGCCAGGGCCAGGGCACCGTTTATCTGCAGGGCCAGGTGGACCGCCACCTCTCCCTGGTGGGGCAGAGCCTCTACCAGCTCCAGGACAGCTCCGGCCAGATTTGGGTACTCAGCCCCCAGGCCCCACCGCCACCGGGAACCCAGGTAACCATCCGGGCCCGGCTGCACTATGAATCGATTTTGATGGCTGACCAGGAGGTGGGTGAACACTACGCCGAGGAGTTAGACCGGCTGGCCACCCCCCCTCCCCAGGTGCGGAACAAGGTGGGATTTCCCCCGTTGCCCCAGTCCCCCCGAGGGGATGAGAAAATGATAGGCTCTTAGAAATGCTGTATATCGATTTTTATTAAGAGAGGAAGAGGGGAGATGAAACGACTGGTTAGCCTATTGATTAGCGCCATGGTATTGCTAGGTTGGTGGCTGAGTCCGGCTCAGCCCGCCCAGGCCCTAGGGCTGAATAGTACCGCCGTGAGCGCCATCACCCTGCTGGCAGAACGTCCCCTACGTAACGCCGTAGATGCTAAGCTCAGCACCGAGTACGGGTCCAAACTAGACCTGAACAACACCAACGTTCAGAACTTCCGCAAGTACCCGGGGCTCTACCCCACCCTGGCGGGTAAGATTGTCCAAAATGCCCCCTTTAACCGGGTGGAGGATGTCCTGGATATGCCCGGCCTGACGGAGAAGCAGGTAGAGGTGCTGAAGGACAACCTGGACAACTTTACTGTCACCGTGCCCGACCCAGCCCTGGTGGAAGGTGCCGATCGCTTTAACAATGGCGTTTACAAGTAACGCTAGCGATCCTGGAGCGGTTGATGTATTGGTGGTGGGGGGTGGGGCCGCTGGTCTCTACGCCGCCCTATCCATCCCTCCCCAGTGGCGGGTGGCCTTGATCACCAAGGACAATTTATCCCTATCCGCCAGTGATTGGGCCCAGGGTGGCATCGCCGCTGCCCTGGGCCCTGAGGATTCCTTGGCCCTGCATCAAGAGGATACCCTGCGGGCCGGGGCGGGGCTCTGCGATCCAGCGGCGGTGGACCATCTGGTGGCGGCCGCTGCCCCCTGCATCCATCGCCTGGTGGAGCTGGGGGTGGCCTTTGATCGCACCGATGGCCATCTGGCCATGACCCTGGAGGCGGCCCACAGTCGGCGCCGGGTGCTCCACGCCGCCGATGCCACCGGTCGAGCCATTGTCTCGATTTTGGCGGAGGCCGTGGTGCAGCGGCCCAACATCAGGGTTTACGAGCGGGCCTTTGCCCTGGACCTGTGGTTAGACCAGGGCCGCTGTCGGGGGCTGTTGGTGGCCCACCAGGGGCAACTGCGCTGGTTGGCCGCCCAGGCCACGGTGCTAGCCACCGGTGGCGGCGGTCAGGTCTACGCCTACACCACTAACCCTGCCGCCAGCACCGGCGATGGGGTGGCCATGGCCTGGCGGGCCGGCGGCCAACTGCGGGACCTGGAGTTTTTCCAGTTTCACCCCACCGCCCTGGCCCAACCCGGCGCTCCCCCCCTGCTGATCAGTGAAGCGGTGCGGGGGGAGGGGGCCCACCTGGTGGACGGCCAGGGCCATCGCTTTGCCCAGGACTACCACCCCGATGGGGAATTAGCCCCCCGGGACGTGGTCAGTCGGGCCATTTTCCAGCACCTGCAAAAAACCGGCGATCGCCAGGTCTGGCTGGATATGCGGGTGATCGACACCGACCGGCTCCAGCACCGCTTTCCCAACATCCTGCAGCTCTGCCGCCAATGGGGCTGCGATCCCCTGGAGCAGCCCGTGCCCGTCGCCCCCGCCGCCCACTACTGGATGGGGGGAATTACCGCCGATCGCCACAGCCAGACCAGCATCCCTGGCCTCTACGCCGTGGGGGAAAACGCCAGCACCGGGGTGCATGGGGCCAACCGCCTGGCCAGCAACTCCCTGCTGGAATGCCTGGTCTACGGCGCTGAACTGGCCCATTTGCCCCTCCAGCCCGGGGCGGACATCGCTCCGACCACCCCGCCGAGCGGCCCCGCCCCCGCCCTGGAACTGACGGCCCTGGACGGCGGAGCGATCGCCGAAAAACGACAACAGCTCACCCAGCTGATGTGGACCTACGCCGGCATTAGCCGCCAGCAAGGGGGGCTAGAGACCGCCATCGCTCAGCTGCAGGACTGGCGCCACCAGTGGCAACAGCACCCCCTGCAGGGCCCCCTGGCGGCCCTGACCCCGGGCTACGGCCGGGATCTCGGCCCCATCGATCTAGAAGCCCTGCGGGCCTGGGGGGAACTGGGCAATCTCTACGATATTGGCTGGCTAGTGCTCAACAGTGCCGCCTTTCGCACCGAAAGCCGGGGCGGCCACTTTCGAGCCGATTACCCCCAGCCTGACCCCGCCTGGCAAGTTCATAGCCTGGTCACCGCTGGGCAGTGGTCCACCTCTGCCCCCATCGCTAACCATGACGCGTCCTGCCCCTAACCCCCTGAGGGTCCGCCCTGTCTCGATTGCCTGGGGCGACGATCGCCGCCCCAGGTGCAGATTTCTAGCCCGCTGGGGCTACCGCCCTCCAGTCCTCTGGCTGTTAGGGCTGGTCCTGACCCTGGGGCTGCTCGCGACACCGGTCCTGGGCCGCCCTGGTGACCGGACCCCGCTGTTGATTGATGGTCGGTTTCTATTTGATGGGGTGGGGCCGGCCAACCTGCCTGTGATGGAACGGGTGGCGGCGATTCAAACCAACCTCATGGCCACCCTGGCCACCCTGGCGGTGACCCTGGCCCTGCACTGGCTGAGCGGTTGGCTCTGGCAACGGTGGCTGCAGCCCCTGGTGGGCCGGCTACCCGGTTCTCCTGACCCCCAGGAGGGGGCCGCCACCGGCCTGGGGCTACTGCTGCGGCTGGGGCTATGGACCCTGCGGGCCACCATCTGGGTGACCGCCCTCAGCTACATCACCCGCTGGTTTCCCCTCACCCGCCGGGTCAGTCATCGGGTTTCTAAAAGCCTGAACGATGGCTTATTTGCCCGCAGTCTGGCCCTGGGGGGGCAGGCCTATTCCCTGTTTGACCTGCTGTTGCTGCTGGCCACCCTGCTGGCCCTGGTGATTTTAGCCAATACCGCCACCAATGGGCTGAGGTCGCGATTTTTGCACATTACCGGTATTAACCAGGCCGCCCAGGAGGAGATCGCCGTCCTGGCTAAATATACCCTGATCCTGCTGGGGGGGGTGGTGATCCTGCAACTCTGGGGCATTGACCTCAGCTCCATTGCCCTAATCGCCAGTGGCCTGGGCATTGGGATCGGTCTGGGGTTGCAGGGCCTGGTTAAGGACGTGGTCAGCGGCCTGGTGATGGTGTTTGAACGGCCCGTGCAGGTGGGAGACTTTGTGGACTTCGGCCTGGTCAAGGGCACGGTCACCCGGATTGGGTCCCGCAGTACGGAAATTCGCACCCTGGACCAGGTGGCGATTATTGTGCCCAACTCCCGCTTCCTCGAGAACGAGATCGTCAATTGGAGCCATGGCAACCCGGTCTCCCGCATTCGTCTGCCGGTGGGGGTGGCCTACCACTCCGACCCAGAGCAGGTGAAAGCGGCCCTGCTGGCCGCCTGCCAAACCCACCCGGAGGTGCTGGCCAGCCCCCCACCCCAGGTATTTTTCTTGGGGTTTGGCGACAATGCCCTCAACTTTGAGCTGCTGGTCTGGATTGCCGAGCCCCACCGGCAACTGATGATCAAAAGTGACCTCTATTTTGCCATCGAAGCCGCCTTTAGACAGCACCACATCGAGGTGCCCTTCCCCCAGCAGGACCTGCACCTGCGATCGGGGAGCCTCCCCATTGACCTGAGCCAGGCCACTCAGCAATGGCTGAGGCAGTTGAGTCAGAGGGACCCACCCCAGTCCCCTGGCTAGGGTAAGGGCCGACCGCCGCTGCATTCCTGGGCTATTCCCCCGGGTCTGAGATCTAGTGGTCTAGCAAGATTCAAGGGAGTCGTAAATCTCTCCCTATCTCCCTATCTCCCTATCTCCCCTGCTGGTCTCAACCTTAAAGTGACCGGTTGAGACCAGCAGGGGCCAGGGCTAATTTTCTAGACTTTTCTGAAAACCTCGAGCGTTTTTAGCAAAGTTAGCTAAAATTACAGCCGTATTTAACCTGAAGTCAGCTCTGGGTGACTGTTGGGGTTATTCAGAGTAGTTTGTCTAGGAATTAAGGGAGCGATTGTCATGAAGCCAGCCTGGCCCCGTTATCCATTCAGCCGTTGGTCAAGGCGGCTGTTGCGGTTGTTTTCCTTAGCGATCGCCACCGGTTTTATGGCGATTAACCTGGCCATCCCTGTCACGGCGGCCCTTGATCAGGCCAGCAGCCCCGGACCAGCCCTCCATCCCCTTGAGTCGGGGTCACTCCTGGCCCAGGACACCAGTAACAACAGCACCCTTCATTTCAACACCACCAGTTACGTCGTCAGCGTTCATCCCCGCAATACAATGGCTCTCAAGATGAATGTCTACCGTAGAACCCCCGCGCCCTCCCGCAGTGAGGCCCTGGACAACCCCGTCACCTATCGGGGCTCCCTGAATAACGACGGTTGGGTCAGCTACGATGCCTTTGGCTCCCGAGATGGTCGTAATGTGATTTTCCGGGCGAGTGCCAATGCCAGTACTCGTCAGGCTCGCCTGGAAATTTTAGATGCTTCAACCAATTCCATTATCCTTAGTGAGAACAGCACCAGCATTACCGCCTTCAATGTTCCCAACCAGGGTGGAACAAGCGGCGATCAATTGAGGGATACCCTAGTGGGCTTCGAGACCCAAAACTATGCGGTGCGGGTCTTCCGGCAAGCCAATAGCACCCAGCGCAAGGTGAATGTTTTTAATAAGGCCTCTCAACAACAGGTGGTGAACGGCCAGCCGGCCACGGCGGTGGTCAATGCCGGCCCCCCCTACGAATGCTGGGTGAGTTATTTTGGCGGCATTCAGTATAACGGTGCCCCAGCCCAGTACTTCATCAGGGTCAGCTCCTCCGGTGAGGCCTTGATCGAGGCGATCAGCGCCAACGGCACAATTCTCATGTCTGAGCCCAGGATTAACACCAGTCCCCTAATCACCAATATCCCCTTGGAAGACCGGCCCCAATGCTTTGGCTCAGGTAACCCCTCCAGTAGCCCCAGCAACCTATCCCCCTTCATTGCCGCAGTGTTTGGCGGAGAGGCGGAACTGAATCAGTTGAAGCAACTGGCGACTTCAACCAATTTAGGCGGGGGCCGCGGCATTAGCGGCGGTACCTGTGTGATTGACCCCCGCATTGAAGGGGCCCGGCAGGGAGACTTTATCAGTGTGGCGGAGTGCGACAACCGTAACGACGCCGGCGCCGTGGTGAATTTCCTGCGGGGTCGGGGCTACAACGCCCGACTGGTCTACCGTAACTTCAGGTATCGCTAGACTGTTTTGGGTGAAAGACTGTTTTGGGTGAATCTGAGGGGTGAGAATTCTCATCCCTTTTTTGTGGCCATAGCTTCAGATTAAGACCCTGCGGCCACAGGGTGTATCCCCTGGTAGACCCCGCAGCAAGGCTATGGGTATTCCTCCGGAGACTATGGGTTTTACTCCAGCCCCAGTTCTCGCCGGAGGGTCTGGATGGATTGTTCGCCGATATAGCTATTGCACACCACCAAGTGGGGGGGGCGGATCAGGTCCTCCCGGGCGGCAGCGATGGCCTGCTTCAGGGCGGGTACGCTGGGGGCATCCAGCAGGATAGTTTGGGCGCTACGCACCAGGGAGTTGAGTTTGTAGGCGTCTTCGGTTTGGGCAGTGAGGGCCAGGATATCATCCCCCCGCAGGCTGTAGACGATCACCTCCGCCGCCCGCAGAATGCCGGTGCTGAGGCTGACCAGGCCCAGGCAGGCCCCCTTGGGCAGCTCCTTGAGCAGGGCCAGTTCCTTTTTGTAGTCGTAGATATCCACGGCGATCACCCGCACCGACTTGGGGGCGGCGATCGCCTCCGCTTCGGCGATAAAGTAGCGACTGGTCACCACCGTCCCCGATCGGGCTTGGGAGAGCACCTCCGCCAGCTCCTCCAGGGGCACCAACTGCAGGGGAATGGCCAGGGCGGCCTCCAACTCCTGGGCAATCAGCTGGCCAGCGCCAATGTCTTGACGGGGCACCGTCACCAGCACCCGGGCGCTACAGCGCAGACGCCAGTCGATCTCCGCCAGGAATAACTCCCGGGCCTGGTGGAGGGAGCACCCCTGGCGCAGCAGTTCATCCAACCCGTTTTCCACCACCTCCCGGGCCTGGGGAAACTCCTCCCACAGGGCAGATTGGGGCCGGGCACTTTCCCCCGTCCCCTGCTCCCGCACGTAGATGCCTGACCCAGCAATGGCCTCCACCACCCCCGCCTCCTCCAACTGGCGGTAGACCTTACTAATGGTGTTGCGGTGCAGGCCGGTGTAGGTGGCTAGCTGCCGGGTGCTGGGCAAACGGTAGCCCGGCGGGTACTGACGGGAGGCAATGGCAAACCAAATCTGACTATAGAGCTGGGTGGAGGCGGGGATTTCGCTATCTGGTTGAATGTGAAACTGCACGACTCCCTCCGGGTGAGCTCCAGATCATGGCCCTTAGCAGGCATTGTAGGCAATTCCGTTCCCTCCCAGAGGGGATCGGGGGCAATGCAATAATTTTTGACAATTGTCCCCAGCTCTCCCCAGGGCCGGGGTAAGGTAGGGAAAAGAAATCCCTGTTGTTGCGGAGGAGGGCGCCGTGATCGCCGATTCGATCCCCACGGCCACTGTCACCCTGATCAGCGGTGACCAGTCAATTCCGGCCTACCTGGCCCAGCCCCCCCAGCCGGGGCCCTGGCCTGGGGTGGTGGTGGTGCAGGAGGTGTTTGGGGTCAATGCCCACATCCAATCGGTTTGCCAGCGCCTGGCCAGGGCGGGCTACATCGCCATTGCCCCCCACCTTTACCACCGCCAGGTGGCTGACTTCGCCCTGGGCTACGGTGAGGCGGAGCTGGCCCTGGGCCGTCAATATAAGATGGGCACCCGGGCGGAGGAGCTGCTGCAGGATATGGAGGCGGCGATCGCCTACCTCTACGCCACGGCTGGGGCCCAGCCCGGTGGGGTGGGCTGTCTGGGTTTCTGCTTTGGTGGCCATGTTGCCTACCTGGCCGCCACCCTACCCCAGGTGCAGGCCACCGCCAGTTTCTACGGTGCCGGCATCACCACCACCTGCCCCGGTGGCGGCCCCCCGACCCTGGGCCGTACGGCGGCAATCGGCGGCACCCTCTACGGCTTTTTTGGAGAGCAGGACCCCCTAATTCCCCTGGCGGAGGTGGACCAGATCGAAGCGGCCCTGGTGGAACACCAGGTTCCCCACCGCCTCTTTCGCTACGGCAGAGCGGGGCACGGCTTCTTCTGTGATCAGCGCGACAGTTACCAGCCCGCCGCCGCCCAGGATGCTTGGCAGCAGGTGTTGGCCCTGTTTGCCGCCACCCTACCGCCGGGCCCTGGCCAGAGCGATACTCCCCCGGGTAAGGACAAACCGCACCATGGCTAACCTCAACCCCCAGGATGAACTGGCCTGGCAGCGCAACCACCGGGCCGCCGACCGGTCCCTCCTCTCCTTTCTACGCAGCAGCCTCACCCTGGTCAGCCTAGGGGTGGGGGTTGATCAGGTGGTCAGCGCCATTGCCCCATCCGGTCGCCACCTTGATGCCTGGGTCCATGGGTTCAGCTTGGCCCTGATTGCCCTGGGGGTGGTTAACCTGGGCCTGGCCAGCCAGGACTACCGGCAGGAAATTCGTCGATTGCAGGCTCCGGTCTATCGCTATTCCCCCCGCTGGAGCCTGGCCGCCGCCACCAGTCTGGTGGTGTTGGCGATCGGGGGGGTGACTGGGGTCTGGCTGGGGTTAAAACTAGGGCGGTGAGGCACGGGTCTAACCCAAAAATAAAATCACCCCCAACCCCGCCATCCCCAACAGCAGAATGGCGGGGACCACCAGGCGATTCAGGGCATACACTGAAGATAGGAGATAATTATGTCGTTCCATACTGCTAATCTCCAGTCGATGTTGAATCAGGGCAAACCCCAACAACAGCAGCCCAAGGCTAACGAACCCCAGGCCGATCAGGCTGGCGGTTTCCTGGGTGATGGCCGGGTTGCTGGCGGGGAAACGCTGGCGCAGGCTAAAGAAAATCTGATCAACGGCGAGGCCCAGGCCGATCAGGCTCAGGCAGGTACCCAGCCAGGCGTTGAGGGTGCGCTCCGCCGCCGCCCGGTTGCGCTCCCTGGCTAGCTCGTTAGTCGTGTTGATGGCATCTTCGGGTGGCAATTTGGTAATGTCGATAATTGATGATCAACTATTCTATTATCTCTATTATTGATCGCTCCCTACCCCATGACCCCACCCAACCCCGCCACTGAACTGGCTAAGGAACGGAATCGAGCCGCTGAGGAGCGTACCCTGATGGCCTGGATTCGCACTTCCCTGGCCCTGATTGCCTTTGGCTTTGGCATTGATCAGATTGTGGTGGCCATTCACCAGGCCCTGGGGGATGTGGTGAACCCCCTGCGGCTGACCTATATTTTGGGTCTGGCCTTTGTGGCCCTGGGTACCCTGGCCCTGCTGGTGGCCGCCCTCGATCATCGCCACCAATTGCACCGCATTCAGCGCAATGATCTGATCTACCAGACCCGCCGTTCCCCGGCGCTGATGGTGGCCTACCTGCTCACCGGGATTGGGGCGATCGCCTTCTTTAGTGTCCTGCTGGGTTCCCTGCTGCCCTAGGCCATCGCTGCCGCTCGGGTGGTCCAGCCTATCAAAGCGGGCGACGGGACACCACCACCAACCCCCTATTCAACCCTCAACGCATGGTGACAAACTCCTCGGCGGAGCTGGGGTGAATGGCAAAGTGTACCCCGTCCGTAAACCCTATTCATGCAAAAATAATTCATGCAAAAATAGCGAAACTCTAATTACTTTCCTGAGTCGCTATTTGCGATTCAATCAGATCTGCAATCTCGGTGTAGCCAAGGGTGCGGGCAAACTCTGCCGGAGTTTCGCCTTGATGGCTTTTCTGGTCGAGAGGCACTCCATGGTTTAGCAAGATTCGTACATTTTCAATATGTCCATGCCAACAAGAATCGTGCAGAGCGGTATAGCCGTTATAAGGACCTTGAGCCGTGAGATCGATATTAGGAGCGAGTTCCAGCAAAACCTGCAATGCCTTCGATTGTCCTGCATAGCAAGCTTTATGGGCAGGAGTGGCGGCCATAAGGTAGTCATTAATCGTTTCTTTTGCCCCTGCCATCAATAGCTCCCTGACAATATCAGCATGACCCAGAAAGCAAGCCACCAGTAGAGGAGTTTGTCCATCGTTGCCGGAACCGATAACAGGAGACTTTTCGTTTACATCTATCCCTTGTGCGATCAGCGCCTTGACAGTGGCCAGATCGCCTAACATTACTGCAGACATCAGTTTCTGCGAGTCTATAATGACCTGATCTTGGGAACGTTTTGCTTCACATAATTCAAGGATTTCCTTCCCCCATGCTTCATCGGAGGGGGCAGTAAATCCGGCTGTCCAAACCTTCTCTGTGCCTAAAAAGCTAAAGACAGTTTGTTGATGATGCCCAACGATTGTAACGGAAGCTCCCCGTGATAAGAGGAACTTAACCATTGTCACTTTCTTAGCCCAAACAGCATCAATCAAAGGGGTATGCCCCGTCGCCGCTGACTGTAGGTTAATAAATGCCCCTCGATCCAAGAGCAACTGGGCAACATCAACCACCCCACTTTGGGCTGCTTTGTGCAGAGGTGATGCGCCTAAAGAGCTATCTACCGTGTATAGATCAGCTCCAGCATCTAGTAACTGTTCTACGATGCCAGGCAGCCCAAAACCACAAGCAACCATGAGCGGAGTCAAATTATTGCCCAATCGCTTATTGACATCAATACCGGCTGAAATTAGTTCGGCAACCTGTTGATAGCTATTGGAGCGAATAGCTTCGTAAAGACTTAACGTCAAATCTTGCATATTCATCTGAAATGGGAGTTTACTTGACAAATCAGCACTTAAAGGAATGAACTTTGGGAAACGGTCTAAATGACCTTAGGGATCTAGAAAACTTCTAAAATCCACGACAACTAAGGGTCCTAGTAAGAAATAGTGTTTTCGATTTGAATTAGTCAAGATATAGTCGCTAACACTGGCCTCTTTTTGTTCTTATTAGCGGATTTCACTCGGGTGAAGTACGATGTAATCACCCCCCAATATCCCCCCTTGATAAGGGGGGTACAGCGTGAAATTCCAACAACCAAGTGCTGGGGGGTAGGACTGAGCAATTGGGCGTTTCACTCTATCGAAAACCGCTATATCACTTCGGTGCTCAGAAATCATCAAATTGTTTGCAGGACAGACATAATAGTATCACCTGTCTCCTTCGATGATCTTCTAACGAATCATAGCATCCAGAGATGCCAAATCTAATCCTTTAGCTTGGTAATGAGCTCGAGCGACTTCAAGTAAAGTAAACCCATCGTCATAGCCGACCATTTGACCACTTTCTATACTATCAACATAAATCAACCCACCTTCCAGATGGAAAAACGCGATCATGTCTTCTGTGGCATCGTCGGGAACAATTAACGTATGCATTTCCCCTGGGGGCTCATAGACATAGGTTCCCGCTTTGGCCCGCCAAGGATGCTCAAGATATCCCCAGGTTCCCTGAATAGTATATCCATGAACAATTCCTACATGATAGTGGGGATTAAGCTTCGCACCGGGTGGTAACCTCAAAAGATTGGCAAAACCACCACTGGTTACATTAAAGTAGCAAGCCTGGAAAGATCCTGGCCCGTAGGGAACCCACAGATCTTCATTAAAAATGTCTGTATCAATCGAGTATTCGGACCTTAGCCTTTTATCAGGAGTTAAGCCGTCGGTACGAAATTGAAATTGAAATTGACTATGATCACCACCGCAGACAGTCATAGGAAATCCCTCGAAACGAAATAGAGACCAAACCTGAAATCACACTAAATTCTCAGGATAACAAAATTTCCCAGAGAAACATTACCTGACAAAAGTTTTTATTAATAGATCTAAAGCCTACATTCCGCAGGTTGCTTTTGGTTTCTAGGTGTGTATGTAATTTCCGGTTGCTAAAGCCATTGAAGCCTCGTTGGTCACGCTTCGAAATCCAGGGTCAACCTGAGTTTCGAAATATTA
>Ga0172367_10005012_pt1 | contig 16169 bp, 15 predicted proteins | sample Lak10m_FD_114542 | JGI IMG/M metagenome (GOLD analysis project Ga0172367, IMG submission 114542) | Freshwater microbial communities from Kabuno Bay, South-Kivu, Congo - kab_022012_10m | ecosystem: Environmental > Aquatic > Freshwater > Lake | place: Democratic Republic of the Congo: South-Kivu...
CTGTAAATGATGAAGTGGTTACTTATGGCAAAGAATGGAATTTTTACGGCGGAGTTTTATTTGGATTTGAAATCCTAAATTTTAATCAATCACAAAAAAGAAGATAATTGAGATTAAGATGAAATATAATATTTTTATTACCGCGTTGTTTTTATTATCAATAATTATAAACGCTCAGGATAATCAAACAAAAAATTTTACAGGCAGCTTAACAACGGATGCAAAACTTATCCTTACAGAATATAAAGCTGTTGAAAACCCGCAAATAAAATTATTAAATGAAAATAAAAAATCGCCTATACTTGCTGGTTTAATGTCTTTGGTAATTCCCGGTGCCGGAGAAATTTATGCTGAAGAATATCTTAAAGCAGGAATTTTTGTTGCGATAGAAGCTGCAGTAATTACAACCGCAGTAATTTATGATGGTAAAGGTGATGATAAAACAACTGAGTTTGAAAATTATGCTGATGATTATACAAACCCAGAGCACAACTGGAGTGTTGTTAGATATGCCCAGTGGTTAAATCAATATGAGATTACTGATGAAACAAAAAAAATTGCAATAAATCCTGATGAAAATCTTCCGCCCTGGCAAAGAGTTAATTGGGCGCAGCTAAATGCTGCTGAAACAGGTTCGCATAAACTACCAAGACACGGTGAACAGCAATATTATGAGTTGATAGGAAAATATCATCAATATGCCGGCGGATGGAATGATTTTACTGGCGGCGCAGATAAAAGTCAGGTATCACCAAACTTTTCTTTTTATTCCGGGATGCGAGGCGATGCAAATGATTTTTACAACATGGCAAGCACTGCTGTTATTGGTATTTATCTTAATCACTTTTTAAGCGGGCTTGATGCTGTATGGTCAACTGTAAGTTATAATAAAGATCTTGCGGTTAAAGTAAGAGTTGATAATATTCAGTTAGTTGATCACACAGAATTTTATCCAAAAATTTATCTAACATATAATTTTTAATTAAGATTTTGCAGCTCAGTTCGCCATGGCGAATCTGTCCTGAGTTTTTTTTGAGTTTTATTGTTTAGTTAGTTCAACTTCCTTCATTCCCAAATCCTAAATCGTTATTTTTAAAATATGAAATTACCATTAATAGCAATAGTTGGCAGACCAAACGTAGGCAAATCAACACTCTTTAATCGCTTGATAGGAAAAAGAGAAGCAATTGTTGATGATCAGAGTGGTGTAACACGCGATAGAAACTACGGCGAATCTGACTGGAATGGAAAAAAGTTCAGGGTAATTGATACTGGTGGATATGTTCCAGAATCATCCGATCTTTTTGAGTCAGCAATCCGTGAACAAGTTGAAGTAGCTGTACAGGAAGCTGATTCAATTATTTTTTTAACAGATGTAAAAGACGGCGTTAATCCAGTTGATAAAATTATTATAGATTTACTTCGACAATCTGGTAAACCTTATTTTCTTGTAGCAAATAAAGTTGATGCAGAAATGCATGCAGTTGCAGCAAGTGAATTCTATTCATTAGGTGTTGATGTAGTTTATGATATTTCAGCACTAAGCGGAAGAAAAACCGGCGATTTACTTGATGATATTACAAAAGATTTTCCCGCTGCAGATCAGGTTGAAGAAGATAAAAGATTAAAGATAGCAATAGTTGGAAGACCTAATGTTGGTAAATCGTCACTTACCAATGCGCTGTTAGGATTTGATAGAAGTATCGTTACTGATATTCCAGGTACAACCCGCGATAGTCTTGATTCAATTCTAAAATATTACGGCGAAGAAATTGTTCTGATTGATACTGCTGGTTTACGTAAAAAGAAAAAGGTTGAAGAGAGTATTGAATATTTTTCTAACCTTAGATCATTTAAAGCAATCAGCGAAAGTGATGTTACAATATTAATACTGGATGCAAAAACCGGATTTGAAAAGCAGGATCAAAAAATAATTGATGAAGTTGTTAGATGGAGAAAAGGTTTAATAATAGCTATAAATAAATGGGACCTGATCGAAAAAGAAACGAACACTGCTAAAAAATTTGAAGATGATATAAAAGATAAATTAGGTACAGTTGATTTTGCTCCGGTAATCTTTATATCGGCGTTAACAAAGCAAAGAATATTTAAGTTGATTGATCTTTGCAAAAAAGTTCAGGGAGAAAGAACTAAAAAAATTTCTACATCAGAATTGAATGATACACTTTTACCAGAAATTGAAAGAAATCCACCGCCAGCCTCACCAACAGGAAAAGAAGTTAGAATAAAATTTGTTAATCAAGTTGGAGATTATTACCCAATATTTTTATTCTTTAGCAATTATCCCAAACATATTCCAGATCATTACAGACGATATTTAGAAAGAACTATTAGAAGAATTTATGGTTTTGAAGGTGTACCAATAACAGTAAGTTTTAGACAAAAGTAGAATTGAAATGAACAAAAATTTTTATTTAGTCGAGCATCCTTTAATTAAAAGAGATGTAACAATTTTAAGAGATGTAAATACACATACAGAACTTTTTAGAGCAGCTTTACAAAGGGTTTCAAATATTCTTGCTGCAGAAATTTCTAAAAATTTTTCTCTTACAGAAATTGATATTGAAACGCCATTAGAAAAAACTAAAGGTGCAAGATTAACGCACAATGTTATTCTTGTTCCTGTGCTTAGAGCTGGATTAGGAATGGTAAATGGATTTTTACAAATAATTCCTGAAGCAAAAGTTGGGCATATTGGTTTGCAAAGAGATGAAGAAACTCTAAAGCCTGTTGAATATTATTATAAAGTTCCTAAGAATTTAGATACAGCAGAAGTAGTATTGCTGGATCCAATGCTTGCAACCGGAGGCAGTGCGGCGGAAGCATTAAAATATCTTAAGAATCGCGGTGCTCAAAAATTATTTTTTGCCTGTCTTGTTGCTGCTCCAAAAGGAGTAGAAAAAATCCAAACCGAGCATCCTGATGTTAAAATATTTGCCGCAGCATTAGATAGAGAATTAAACAACAAAGGTTATATACTTCCTGGGCTTGGTGATGCAGGTGACAGAACCTTTGGTACACTTTAATTATAAAATTTTTTTAACTCTTTTTCTTTTTGCACTTTCTGCTTTAAGTGCACAAACATTCCCGGATAAATCTGTTCACAAAATTTTAAAAAATGGAATTGATTTAATTATAACTCAGAATTATGATGAAGCCGAAAAAGTATTTAAGAGATTAGAACAAACCAGAAAAGACATTCCACTTGGTAAAATTTATCTTGCCGCCGTTAGTATTGCAAAATCCTACGATTATGAAATACCATTTGATGATAAATATATTAACGGCAAATTAGAAGCAGCAAAAAAAATTTCTGAAAGATTACTTGAACAAAATGAAAATGATTTGTGGAATAAATATTATTACGCACTAACACAAGGCTACATTGCATATTATGATGCATTACAAGAAAGCTGGTTAAATGCTTTTTCAACAGGATTAAGTTCTGTATCAGCTTTTGAAGATTGTTTAGAAATTGATAAAAAATTTTATGAAGCTAAAATTGCAATCGGAAGTTTTAAGTTCTGGAAAAGCAGTAAAACAGAATTTATTAATTGGCTGCCTTTTATTGATGATGAAAAAGAACTTGGAATTAAATACCTTAAAGAAGCTGTAAAGAACTCTGGTTATAATTCGCATCTTGCAATTCATTCTCTTATCTGGATTTATATCGAACAAAAAGATTTTGAGGCTGCAATTAAGTTAGCACAAACTGCGTTGGATGAATATCCTGAATCAAGAATATTTAAGTGGGGGCTTGCTAGAAGTTATGAAAATGTTGATGTGCAAAAATCAATTAATCTTTACAAAGAAATTTTAGATTCCTATCCACAAAAACTAAAATCAAATTGCGTTAATGAAGTTACATTAAAACACATAATGGCTCAGTTGTTTGCAAGATCTAACAAAAAGCTTGAAGCGTTAAAACTTTGTGATGAAATATTGTCAATAAAATCATTTACAGATTTTGAAAAGGATAAATTACAAAGCAGGCTTAAGCGTGTTAAACAACTTAAACAAGATTTAGGTAAGTGATTTAGGCACATTTCTCTAAAACCATCTCTTTAACTAATCATTAAAAAAAACTAAATTGTTTTTGGATTAAAAAATCTATGTAAAAACCTAAAACAATGGCAGTAGAAAATCCTAAATATCAAAAAATGCTTGATAACCTTCTTGGGCTGTGTAAAAAGAATATCAGTTCTGTAAATGAAGCACTTATATCTAAAGCATTTGAATTAAGCCTTGAAGCACATAAAAATGATTTACGTGCATCTGGTGAACCATACTTTACTCATCCTTATGAAGTTTCTACAATTGTTGCTGAAGAGTTTCCGTTAGATGATATAACTATTGTTAGTGCACTATTACACGATGTTGTTGAAGATACTGAATACAGTTTAGAATTTATGACTCGTGAGTTTGGTAAAGAGGTTGCAGAAATTGTTGATGGCGTAACAAAGATTAGCGGAATTTTTAGAGGACACGAAATTACCAAAGCAGAAAATTATCGTAAGCTTCTTTTATCTATGGTTAAAGATGTTCGTGTAATTTTAGTAAAGTTTGCTGATCGCTTGCATAATATGCGAACATTGGAATTTGTTAATCCTGATAAGCAGCGCAGAATTGCGCAGGAAACATTAGAGATTTATGCACCGTTTGCTCATCGTTTTGGTTTAGGAAAAGTTAAGTGGGAACTTGAAGATCTTGCATTTAAATATCTAAATAGAGAAGCGTATGAAGAACTTGCCCGAAAATTAAAAGCTAAAAGAAAAGATCGCGAATCTTATATTAAAAAGTTTTCTGATCCGATAATAAAAAAACTTGATGAAGAAGAACTGAAATTTGAGCTGGCAGGAAGACCTAAACACCTTTACAGCATTTATAGAAAAATGGTAAGACGTAACAAACCATTTGAAGAAATTTATGATCTGTTTGCAATTAGAATAATACTTGATACACAAAATAGAAATGAGTGCTATACAACGCTGGGCATTGTAAACCAAATATATCTTCCTGTTCCGGATCGTTTTAAAGATTACATCTCAATTCCTAAAACAAATAATTACCAATCAATTCATACAACTGTTGTTGGACCGGATGGAAGATTAGTTGAGGTACAAATACGCACTAAACAAATGCACGAAGTTGCAGAAAAAGGTGTTGCTGCACATTGGAAGTACAAAGAAAATAAAACTGCAACAGACAGCGAGCTTGAGGCGTGGGTAAACTGGATTAGAGATATTTTTGAAAATTCTTCGCGTGATGATCAGCGTAAAGAATTGATGGAAAGTTTTAAGTTAAATCTTTACCAGGATGAGATTTATGTTTTTACTCCTAAAGGTGATTTAAGAAGGCTGCCTGTTGGATCAACACCGGTTGATTTTGCATTTGATATTCATAGTAAAGTTGGTTTTCATTGCATCGGCGCAAAGGTTGATGGAAAAATTGTTCCGCTTGATACTCAATTGCACAGTGGTGATCAAGTTGAAATTATAAGTTCAAAAAATCAACATCCAAATAAAAACTGGATAAAGTTTGTAAAAACACACAAAGCAAAAAACGAAATTAGAAAATGGCTTAACAAAGAAGAGCAAACTATTGTTGAAGCCGGAACTGAAATATGGGAGAAGAAAATAAAAAAACTAAAACTTTCTTTTTCGCCGGATGATGTTTTAAAAATCTCACACGCTAATAAGTTTGATAATTCAAGACAATTCTTTAAAGCTATTGCACAAAACACTGTAAATCTTGATCAGGTTTTAACAGCAACTGCGCAAAAAGATGATAAAGAATTTGAGAAGGAAGCTGAGTTTCAAAAGTTTGCTAAAGTTGCAAGAACTGATATTGGCGGGATATTAGTTGATGGAAAAAAATCTGGTATAATGTACACTTACGCAAAATGCTGCAACCCAATACCAGGTGATCCTGTAATTGGGTACATAACGGTTGGCGAAGGTATAAAAATCCACAGAAAAACCTGTGTTAATTTAATTTCGCTATCAAACACAGATGCTGATAAGTTAGTTAGTGTTCAGTGGCCGGAGGCTGAAGGATCGCTTTTTGTTGCAGGCATTACTATAAAAGGTAAGGATAGACCAGGAATTTTAAATGATATATCACACTCGATTGTGACACACCAGAATACAAATATTAAATCTATAAATATTAATTCCAGTGATTCATCTTATGAAGGCAGCATTACGCTTTATGTAAATAACCTGGAACACTTAAACAGAATTATAGAAAGATTAAAAAGAGTGGCAGGAGTTTATCTGGTAGAAAGATTTGAAAGTGCTTGATGATTGAAAATTCTGAATCAAGAATTATGGCGTTAGATTTTGGGCTAAAGAGAATTGGTGTTGCGCTTTCCGATCAACTTAAAATGTTTGCTTATGCTCATACAACAATCCTTAACAGCGAAAAAACATTTGAGCAGCTTGCTGAAATAATTAAGGAAAAATTTGTTGCAGAAATTATTTTAGGAATACCTAATGAGAATAGAATTTCAAAAACTTCTGTGGTTGAGAATATTAAAAAATTTAAAACTGAGCTGGAGCAAAAATTTAATCTTAAAGTTACTCTATGGGATGAAACATTTACATCTTCAATTGCTCAGCAAAGAATTATCGAATCCGTAAGTAAAAAACAGAAACGAAAAAGTAAAGAATTGCTTGATATGCATTCTGCCGCAATAATTTTACAGGAATATTTAGATTCAATTAAATAATTAAGCTTAATTGACTTTGCCACCTTTACAAACTATTTTTTCTCATCAAATTTTTTAACGGGAGCACGTAAATGACTTTTGAATCGTTAGGGATCATTGAAACAAGCAGTGTTTCTGCATCTCTAAAAATATTGTTCGGTATCCAGAAAGAAAAAGAGATAAAGATTGTTGGCAAAGAAATTTTAGGCGGTGGCATAGTTACTTTATTCATTAAAGGCAATTTGGGAGCAATCAAAAGGGCAATAGCTTTTGGCAGACAAAATTTAATAAGTAACGATGAATTTAGAAGTTCGCATATTATTCCATTACCGCATCAGCAATTACTTTTAAAATTTGATTTGGAGAAAAAATAATTATGATAAACTCAATTGGATTAATTGAATCAAAAGGGTTAGTTGCTTTAATTGAAGCTGCGGATGTTATTCTAAAAAATTCGCCTGTTAAAATTTTAGGAATAAAGAAATTGGAAAACGGATTAGTTTCTTTAGCTGTTCAAGGAAACAGTGATTATGTTAAGGCTGCTGTTGATGCCGGAGTTGAAGCTGGGAAAAGAGTTGGAGAAATTTATTCTTATTCAGTGATTGATAATCCTAATGAAGAATTTCTGAAAATATTTGGCGAATTGTTTGCTGAAGTTGAAATTAATAAAACTGTTGAGAGCAAAACTAAATCTGAAAAAACAGATATTAAAGTTCAGAATAAAATTGAAGATATATTTCCGGCTAAAGTTGTTAATCGTTTAGAATCTAAAAGGGAAAAATCTAAACCAATATTAACCACACAGGCAGTACAGGCAAAAATTGTTAGAAAAAGTAGTGACCAAAAATCCGAAAAGATAAAACCACAAAAACCGATTGATGCGCCGGAAAAAAACTTAGAAACAGAACTCAATCCCAAACAGGATGAAGCTGCTGAAAATATAAAACCTGTTTCTACAATTGAAAGATTGAGGCTTGAAGCTTTAGGACAGAATAAGAAATCACTTACTGAACGAACAACAAAAAATGAAAATGAATCTGAAGAGGATGAAATAAATAAAATTGATCTTTCACTTGAACCCAAAGACATTGATTTTAACAGTATAGAAAAAATGAATGTACATAAGTTGAGAAATTATGCAAGAAAATTTCCGGAGTTTCCGATTAAAGGCAGGGAAATATCTCGTGCAAACAGAGATGAACTTGTAAAATTATTTAAAAATCTTAGCAAGTAATAAAATTGAAAAGTAAAATAAACTTAATAATATTTTCTGTACTCTTTTCTATAATAGTTTGGGGTTCTGTTACACTTTCTGAAGAGTTTTTTTCATCTGAACAGTTTAAATTAAAAGTTATAAACCAGCCAAAAGGTTATACCTGCGGACTTGTAAATCCAGAAACAGTTTCTATCAAATTAAAAGCTCAGGGCTGGCAGCTTTTATCTCTTAATCTGGCAGGTAATAATGAGTTTTTAGTTTCTGCCGAAAATGACAGCGGAAAATTAGTTGTTGATCCTTTTAACGAGATAAATGAAAACCGCTGGATAAGTGCAGGCATTAATGTTTTAGAAATTAATCCGCGCCGTGTAAATATTACTGTAGAAAAAATTAAGTTTAAAAAATTAAGGATTGAACCTAATGCAGAGATAACTTTTGCAGATGGTTATGGTTTGGCAACACCAATTAAAACATTTCCAGATTCAGTTTTAGTTTCGGGTCCGGCAAGTTTAATTGATAAAATGAGTTCGATAAAAAATAAATCTGTTGAAGTTTTGTCTGTTGACCAAAAAAGATCAGTGATTTCGGATTTAGAAGCGCCGATGGGATTTACTTTAGAACAAACCCAGGTTCAGCTATCATTTGATGTTCAGAAAATTGTTGAGAAATCATTTGAAAATATTAAGGTTGTAATTGCAGATGTTCCGAAGGACAAAGAAATTGTACTGATTCCTAATGTGATAGAATGTAACATACGCGGTGGAATAAATATACTTGGTAAAATAAATGCTGATCAGATAATAGCATCAATAAAATATAGTGATATTGTTTATGATACATTGGGAAGCATTAAGCCGGAAATTAAAATTCCTGTAAACACAAATCTTGTTTATATAAAACCAGAACACTTAAATTATATCATTAAAAAATTTAAGTAATAATATTCAACTCAATAATAATCCGAATAAAATATGTTTATAACTTTTGAAGGTATAGATTTTTGTGGTAAATCAACCCAGGTAGAAATTTTAAAATCTTACCTTATCCAAAAAAATAAAAATGTTCACTTAATTCGTGAACCAGGCGGAACAGAAATATCAGAAAAAATAAGAGAAATACTTCTTGATAAAAAGAATAATGCAATGGTTATGGAAACAGAAATATTTTTGTTTTCAGCAAGCCGTGCACAACTGGTTAGGGAAGTAATAAGACCTTATTTGAAAAAAGGATATTTTGTAATTTCGGATAGATTTCACGATTCTTCAACTGCGTACCAGGGCTATGGCAGAGGTTTGCCAGTTGAAACTATAATGAAAATAAATAACCTGGCAATTGGTGAAACTGTGCCTGATTTAACTTTTTTTATTGATATTCCAATTGATGTTTCGATACGCAGAAAAAATAAAAAAACTCACAACGATCTTGATAGAATTGAAATTTCTGATAGCAGTTTTTTTGAACGAGTAAGAAATGGTTATCTTGAGTTAGCTAAATCTGAAAAACGTTTTAGGGTACTTGATGGAACTCAGCCTATAGAAATTGTAAGCGAGCTGATTGTAAGTGAAATTTTAAAATATGAAAGTCCTAAATAAATGAAGAAACGAAGAACAGCTTATATTTTTTCGATTGTTGCTGCAGCTTTTTTGGGTTTTGGTTTTTTTGTAAGCCAGAGTGATATTTATTTTGAAATAACTAAAAACCTTGAGCTATTTGGCAAAGTGTATAAAGAAATTTCTTTTAATTATGTAGATGATATTGATCCCCAGGAATTTATGCGAGCCGGAATTAAAGGTATGTTAAGCAAGTTAGACCCGTACACAGTTTTTATTGATGAAAAAAATCAGGACGATATTGATTTGCTTACCAATGGAAAATACGGCGGCGTTGGAATCTCTATCGGTATAAGAAATGATAAAGTTACAGTGATGGAAATTCTTGAGGGTTACTCGGCACAAAAACAGGGAATTAGAATTGGCGATATAATTACCGCAATTGGAAATAAAAAAGTTGAGCCAGAAATTATTGATGAAATATCATCTCTTGTAAAAGGTGAACCGGGAACTTCAGTCCTGTTAAAAATTTTAAGATCAAACGAAAATGATACTTTAATATTTAATCTTATACGCGAAGAAGTTATAATTAAAAATTTGATATTCGCAGATTTTTATCCTGAAAATTCTAACAACGTTTATCTTAAACTGAATAACTTTAGCCGCTCTGCCGGTGATGAGGTTTATTCAGCATTAAGAGAATTAAAAAACAAAAAAGAAATACATTCAATAATTTTAGATTTAAGAGGTAACCCAGGCGGATTGCTTGATGTTGCTGTTGATATTTGTGATAAATTTTTAAAGAAAGATTTGCTGATTGTATCAACGCGGGGTAAAGATCCAAAAAGTGAGAAAAAATATTTTGCTGTTGAGGAACCTTTGGCTGGAAAGGAAAAGTTAATTGTACTTATAAATGGCAGCAGTGCTTCTGCTTCTGAAATTGTTGCCGGCGCAATTCAAGATCACGATCGCGGTGTTATACTTGGAACTCAATCATTCGGGAAAGGTTTGGTGCAAACAATTACGCCATTAAGTTTTAACACTTCGTTAAAAGTTACAACGGCAAAATATTATACACCAAGCGGCAGATGTATTCAGAAAGTTGATTACTCAAAAAACAGTAATGTAATTGCTGATTCTGATACTATAATAAAAGGCAGCTATTCCACTGATAATAAACGTACAGTTTTTAGTGCTGGGGGAATTACTCCCGATACAACGATTAAAGATGAAAATTTAAGTGATTTATTAAAAGATCTTTTAGCAAAAGGTTTAATATTTGGTTTTGCAGATAAGTATTTTTATAAAAATGAAAAATCAGATTTTGCAAAATTAAACGATGAAACATTGTTAAAAGAATTTTCATCATTTCTAAAATCTGAAAAATATAAGTATGAATCTGATGTGGAGAAAAAGATTGATGAAATCGTAAAGCATCTTAACGAAAATCATAACACAAAAGATTTTACTAAAACTCTTGAGCAGCTAAAGAAGAATATAGATGATATGTTTGAAATTGAATTTAAAGAAAATAAATCCGAAATTTTATCTGAAATAAAGGTTGAGTTAGCCTCAAGATATTACGGAAATTCAGGTGCAATTATAGAAAGTTTAAGATACGATAAACAGGTTACTTCTGCTTTAGAACTAATTAAGAATGAAAGTAAGTACTCATCACTTTTAAAGAATAAGAATTAAGTAACACAATGTTAAAAGCTTTAAGACGAGCCAGAGCATTTTATAAAATTAATCCTGCATTGGGCATCTGTCCATCCTGCAAAGCATCAGGAACTCTTAATAGATCTCACTCCAGAAGTTTGTATGAAAAATTTATTAATCGTTTTACAATAAAAAAAATTTATAGTTGTAAAAGCTGCGGCTGGCGTGGTTCAATCAGAACCATAGCAATTACATCAGCATCATTATTAATAGTTTTGTTGTATGTAACCCTAATTTCTGGTTCAGCATTTATTACTTATCAAATACTTAAAAGATTGTTATAATAAATTATTTTATTATTTAAATATTCAATTTGTGTATAGAAAAAAATGGTTTGTAATAGGAAGTTAAGGTTTGTTTTAAAACCATAAATTTATAACTTTGAATGTAAGAAAGATAAATAATTGGTAAATAGCAAACAGGGAAGACCTACTAATGCCCTGTAAATCCGCGCTTAAAAAATCTAAATTAAATGTTATATAATGCAGGTTAAAACCTGGTTAATTATTTTTTTGCCCTAAAACAGCAAAGGGATTTGGATGAAAAAATCTTTTCTGGATTTTGTTTTTAGAAATAGGTTGCCTGTTACATTGTTTGTAGCAGTAATGTCATTTGTGCTCACATATTACGCTTCAAGAGCTGAAAGAGATGGTATAGGCTACACACCTGATCAGCCGATTGCTTACTCACATAAGCTGCACGCCGGCGATATGAAAATTGATTGTAAATACTGTCACGTTGGCGTAGAAAAATCCAGACACGCAATGGTACCAGCAGTTGCAACTTGTATGAATTGCCATACAGTCTCTCGTAAAGATCGCCCTGAAATTATCAAGCTTACGGAATATTATAGAGATAATAAGCCGCTTAAGTGGAAGCGTATTCACAAAGTTCCTGATTATGCTTATTTCAATCATTCAGTTCATGTAAATAAAGGGATTGATTGTACAGCCTGCCATGGTGAAATTACAACAATGGAAAAAGTTGGACAAATGAACTCTTTTACAATGGGAAGTTGTTTAAATTGTCATCGTAACGCACATGCAAAATTCCCGGAATTGCGTGATAAGATAAAACCTGGTCCAGAGTATTGTTCAGCCTGTCATAGATAAAGAAAAATTAAAAATCATAAAAGATTTTATATGAATAGAAAAAAATTTTTTACATCGGTTTCATTAGGTGCAGTTGGGTTGGCAATTTACAACTCATTTCCAATGAAACTATTTACTAAAAAATCTAATAACCCAAACAGCACTGTAAAAGTTAAGATCAATCCACTTGCAGTAAGCAGAAATCCAAAGGGTAATAAGAATGTCTGATATAAAATCCGATAACAATCAGAATTTAGAAAGCTCAGAACTTCAGCCAAATTATTGGAGAAGTTTTGAAGCTCTGTATAACGATCCTGCAGTTATTGAAGCAAAAGCTCACGAATTTAATGAAGGTGTAACTGATGATTTCAGCACATCCGGAATGTCCAATCTTTCAAGAAGAAAATTTTTAGCGCTGCTTGGTGCTTCAGCAGCATTGGCTGGTACGGCTTGCACAGATTATCGTGATAAAGGCGAGATTGTTCCATATAATAATAAGCCGGAAGAGATTACAGTTGGGAAACCAAATTATTATGCTTCAACCTGTACTGCGTGTGCAAATGCTTGTGGTATTTTAATCAAGACTCGTGAAGGAAGACCAATTAAAGTTGATGGAAATCCAGATCATCCGGTTAATCAAGGAAAGATTTGTGCTAAAGGACAGGCAAATATTTTAAATCTATATGATCCTGAAAGATTAAAAACACCGTTACTCGGTAGAAATTCTACTTTTAATGAAGTTAGCTGGAAAGATGCTGATACGGAAATAATAAAAGCACTTAATTCTGTAAATGGTAAAGAAATTGCAATTATTACAAATCCTATAATTTCTCCAACATCAATAAAAGTTTTAGAAGATTTTAAAGTAAAATATCCTGCAACTAAAATATATTCTTATAATTTCTTTAATGATGATGTAAAGAATCAAGCTTGGCAAAAAACTTTTGGTTCACAAAAATATCCGTTACTAAAATGGAATGAAGCTAAAGTTATTGTTGCTTTAGAATCTGATTTTCTTGGAACTGATGGTAACAAAGTTGAGAATTCAAGATTGTTTGCTCAAGGCAGAGATGTTGAATCAAAAACTTTTAACAGGTTGTATTGTGTTGATAGTACTTTAACGATCACCGGAAACAATGCTGATTATAGATTGAGATTAAGACCTGAAGCTCAATTTGAATTTGTAATGAGTTTACTGAATGAACTTAGTAGTAAAGGTGCTTTAAATCTTTCATTAAATACTTCGGGATACTCACTAAGTGAATTTGCTTCTAAGTATAACTTAAATAAAAAAGTTTTAATTAAGTTAGCTGTTGATCTTGCTGCAAACAAAGGCAAATCCATTATTGATGCAGGCTCTTCATTACCGGAAAATGTTCATATTGCTGTTAATCTTTTAAACGAAGCACTTGGTAACTCTGCAATGTTTAGAAGTGATGCCGTTGTTACTTCATTAATGGAAAATTCTACAAAGCAGGAAATTGAAACATTAGTTCAGAATATGAATAATGGCAATGTTGCTGTAGTTGTCCATCTCAATTGTAATCCTGTTTATCATTTGCCAAAGGATTTTGGTTACAAAAAAGCTTTAGATAAAGTTGCAAATGTTATTAGTTTATCAGAGAGAGAAAACGAAACTACTTTTGTAAGCAACTTTGTTCTTCCAATCAATCATAATTTTGAAAGCTGGGGTGATGCAAAAACAAGAACCGGAGTTATTTCACTTCAGCAGCCGGTTATTAATCCTATAAATAAAACACGACAAAAAGAATCAATCTTATTAACGTGGATAAATGGAAATTCGGATTCGTATAACGAAACTCTTTATCATCAGTATTTGATGAGTAATTGGGAATCATCAATTTACCCAGCATTAAATTCTAAAATTGATTTTAAAAGATTTTGGTTCGGTGTTTTACACGATGGAATTGCATTAAACAATGAAACTAATTCAACAAGCAAAACATTAAATAACTCTGTTACATCTTTATTAACAAATTCAGTTTCTGTAAATGGATTTACTGTTATAGTTAAAGAAAGCTATAATATTTCTGATGGAAGTTTTTCTCATAACGGTTGGATGCAAGAGTTACCTCATCCAGTTTCCAAAATTACTTGGGATAATTATGCCGCACTTTCAGAAAAATCCTGCAAAGATACTGGCGTTAATAATAACGATTTGATAGAAGTTAATATTGGTGACAGAAAATTATCATTACCTGTCTTTATGCAAGCAGGAACTGCAGATAATGTTATCATTATCGAGTCTGGTTTTGGTAGAACAAACTCTGGTACAGTTGCAAACGAAGTTGGATTCAATGCTAATCTTTTATTATCAAAAAATTCTGATCTAACAAATTGGATTTACACTGGGGCAAAAATTTCTAAAATTGGTGACACCTATAAGCTTGCCTCGTCTCAAGAACATCATGCTTTTGATGATCCTAAAGTACAGGATTTGCATAAATCCAGAAACATAATTCAAGAAGGCACAGTTTCTCAATTTTTAAGGAACCCTGAATTTTTGAGAGAACATCATGAAGGTGAACATCCGAGTGTTTATGAGCCTCATCCTTACACAGGAGTAAAATGGGGAATGGCAATAGATCTTAACAAATGTACTGGCTGCGGAGATTGTGTTGCCGCTTGTAATGTTGAAAACAATGTTCCGGTTGTTGGTAAAGATCAGGTGCTTACAAGCAGGGAAATGCAGTGGTTAAGAATTGATAGATATTATTCAGGTACACCCGAAGATCCTCAAGTTAGTATTCAGCCAATGTTGTGTCAGCATTGTGATCAGGCACCTTGTGAAAATGTATGTCCTGTTGTTGCAACTAATCACAGTCCTGATGGATTGAATCAAATGGTTTACAATAGATGCGTAGGAACTCGTTATTGCTCAAACAACTGTCCTTATAAAGTAAGAAGATTTAACTTTTTTAATTTCCGTGATCATTTTAGAGATAGTTATCAAGAAAATCCTATACTTGCATTAATGCACAATCCAGAAGTTACTGTTAGATCTCGCGGAGTTATGGAAAAATGTACTTTTTGTGTGCAAAGAATTTCTGAAGCAAGAGCAGATGCAACACACGAAAACAGAAAACTTAAAGGTAGTGATGTTACTACTGCTTGCCAGGATTCTTGTGGATCAAATGCAATTTATTTTGGTGATATAAATAACAAAGAAGAAGAGTTTTATAAATATAGAAATCACAAGCTTGGCTATTATGTGCTTGAAGAACTTAATGTTAAACCAAATGTAACATACATAGCTAAACTTAGAAATATCCATTCGGAGGAAGTATAGTGAATATAGATTACTCCCAAGAAATACCAGCGGTTGCAGGCAGGCTAACACTGGCTCAGATTGAAGAGCTTGTTGCTAAGCCAATGGATACAAAACCTGATAAAAAGTTTTTTATTGCACTTACTATATCAGGTTCGTTGCTAATGCTTGGTGCTGTAATGATTGGGCTTAGCTTTTATTATGGAACCGGTTTATGGGGAAATAATCAACCGGTTGGCTGGGCTTTTCCAATTGTTAATTTTGTGTTTTGGGTTGGTATTGGTCATGCAGGAACATTAATCTCAGCAATTCTTTTTTTGTTAAGGCAAAAATGGCGTACCGGTATTGCACGATTTGCTGAAGCTATGACGATTTTTGCTGTTATGTGTGCAGGAATATTTCCGGTGATTCACACAGGTCGTCCTTGGTTAGCTGGTTACTTATTACCTTATCCAAACCAGCATAGCCTTTGGGTTAACTTTACATCACCATTATTGTGGGACGTATTTGCAGTATCTACTTACTTTACGGTTTCACTTGTTTTTTGGTATGTTGGATTGATTCCTGATTTTGC
>Ga0172367_10005013_pt1 | contig 16166 bp, 8 predicted proteins | sample Lak10m_FD_114542 | JGI IMG/M metagenome (GOLD analysis project Ga0172367, IMG submission 114542) | Freshwater microbial communities from Kabuno Bay, South-Kivu, Congo - kab_022012_10m | ecosystem: Environmental > Aquatic > Freshwater > Lake | place: Democratic Republic of the Congo: South-Kivu...
GATCTCGATCCGGATGTCCTCGCGCGCGCTTGCGCCCCGGGCGTGGTTCGCGTGCAGGGCGATTTGCGCGCGAACCTCGAGCTCCCGACCTGCGATCTCGTCCACCTCGGGAACTTCTCGGTCGGCTACCTGCGCACGCGCGCGGAACTGCTCGGGTACCTTGACCGGACTCGGCGACGCCTCGCGCCCGGCGGCGTGCTGACCCTCGACACCTACGGCGGGGCTCGAGCGTACCAGCGCGGCGTCATCGAGCGTCGACGCGTGTTGCGGGATGGCAGCGTGGTCGAGGCGCGTTTCGAGCGGGTCGAGTGCGATCCGCTGCGCGCGCGCGTCGTCGACCACCTGCACCTCCGCCGCTGCTTGGGCGCGGCCGTGCTCGACGACCACCCGCGCGCGTTCATCTACGAGTGGCGGCTTTGGACGCCCATGGAGCTGGTCGAGGCCGTCGAGGAGGTGGGCTTCGCCGGCTGGCGCTGGCACGCGGAGCTGGGCAGCGGGCGCGCAGGCGTGTCGGGCGCCGACCTCGACGAGGAGTGGGTGGTCCTGATGGAAGTCAGTCGCGGACCAGCTTGAGCGTGAACGGCATGGACGCCGACGGCAAGGGCACGAAGCGCAACGCGACCACCTGCTCCCCCGCCGGCGGCACGACGACGCGCTTGGCCATGAAGCTGCGCGTGTCGTCGGGCAGGTCGTCCTGCTTCCATTTGCCCGCCCAACCGACCTGCACCTCGGCCGCGAGCAACGCCGCGCGCGCAGGCGGCTCGTCGCCGACGAGCACTTGCCACGCGAGGCCGATGTCGGCGTCCTGCTTGCCGAAGCGAAGGTCGAGCGACAACGGCTCGTCGCCCGGGTTCGCGAGGCGCAGCTCGATCTCGTGCTCGACGAGGTAGTTGCCGATCGTCTCGGGATGCACGTAGGGCGGATGCAACAGCATCGGCGCGGTCTGGCGCGCATCCGGGCATTCGCTCGTCTGCACGGCCGGAGCCGCCATGAGGAACGACAGCCCATCCGCGTCGATACGCGTGGCGTCGAGACGCGCGCCGCCGCGCCAGAGGAAGTTGCGCGAGACCCCGCTGACCCGACGCACATGGCACTTGGGCGGAGGGATGGACAAGTCCATCGTCTCCTGCGACCGCGCGCCACGCGCCAACAGCGCCTCGCAAGCCTCCGAAAGCTCGTGGAGCGGCGTCGACGCCCCGACGGCGACGACATGCACCTCGACGCGCGCCGCGCCACCCGACGCGGAGGCAAGTTCGGCACGCACGAGGCCGTTCACGAAACCCGAGGTCGTCGCGTCGACGCCGGCCTGCTTGGCTTGCAAGCAGGGCGTCCAACCGATCGCGCGGCCTTGGCGCGGGCCGAGGCGCACGCTCTCGAGTGGACGCGTCCACGATCCCTCCAACAAGGCGCGACCCAACTGGACCTCCGGACCATCGAGCTCGGCGAACCGGCCGTCCGTGGCCATCGCTTGTCGCGGTTCGACCAGCACGTCCTCGTCCAGGAGGTTCTTCGCGTACACCACGATGCGCACGCTCTGGCGCGCGTCCTCCGGATCGCGCACGAAGTGGTAGAGGAAGACCTCGAACGCGCCATCGATGCCGGCGAAGCCAGCGGAAAGCTGCGTGCGCATCGCCTCGGGCACGCCGCGGCCATCCTGCATGTCGAACGGCGGCAGCACCTTGGTCGTCGAATAGAGCACGCCCACGCCACGGAACAGCTCGGGCAGGTCCGAGTCGATGCGCAAGGGCCAATCGGCGCGCGGTACGAGCTCGCCCGGCAGGAGGTAGCCGTTGCAACGCGTGCACTCGTCGACGCCGCGCAAGGCGACGAGAGGGGTCCAGCGAGCTTGGGCGGCGGGCACTTGCGCGACGGCGGCGAGCAGCGTGGCGAATGCGATCATGGCGCGAGCGGATCGTTGTGTCCCGCGCGCAGCCGCAGGACGGACTTGAGCGCCGACTCGGCGACGAGCCGAGGTGCGTCCTTGGACTCGGACAGGGCCTGCAATCGCGCGGCGATCATGGAACGGGATCGGTCGTAGCCGTGCCAGCCGAGCGCCTCGGCCGCGGCGATGCGCGCGGCCACGGGACGCGAGGAGTCCTCCGCCAACGCCAAGAGCGGCGGCACGGCGCGCTGCACGCGATGCAAGCGGAAGCGGCGCGCCGACTCGACCAGCTTGCGTTCGGCGCACGAGGGATCGGACAGCGCAGCCAGCTCGTCGGCGAAGGCTCGCAGCGGGGACTGCGCGAGTTCCTCGAGCTCCGCGCGCACGCCGGGGGCATCGAGGCGCGGGCCGAGGTGCTGGGCGAGATCCACCAGCTCGGCGCGCACGATGTCCGGATGCAGGCGACGCAGGCCTTCGCGGGCGTCGAAGGCCACGCGCGGCGATGGATCGAACAACGCGGCCAAGGCCAAGAGACGGATGTGCTCGGTCTCCCCCACTTCGACCATCAGCTCGATCGCCTTGCGACGCAGCAGTTCGTTGCCGTCGCGCGCGACAAGTTCCAGCACGCCGGCGAAGTCGTCCGAACGCGTGGCGGCCAAGGCGCGCAACGCTTGCAGCCGCACGCAAGCGGCCGGGTCGCGCTGCAGCAGCTGGCGCGCGGCATCGTTGGACAAGGCGCCGCGACGGGCCAGCATCCACGCCGCCTGTTCGCGTTCGCGCGCTCCGACGCCGGTGGCGCCGAGCAGCGCGGAGAGTTGGTCGTTCGACCATGCCGCCTCGGCCCAGGGATCGACGGGAACGCCGCCACGCGCCGTGGCGAAGCCGAAGGTCCCGTCGCCAAGGCACTGCGACTCGAGGTAGGGACTGCGCTTGTGCCAACGGCCGAGCCACTCTCCGGAGGCGATTTGGCCGAGATGTTCCTCGGCGACGATGTCCTGCGAGACATTGACCGAGTTCGCCACGACCACGCGGGTCGCACCGCCCTCCAACCAAGCCGTGGCGACATCGCCCTCGCGCTGGAAGGCGCCCATGAAGCACTGGTCGAGCAAGGCCACCTTGGCGCGTGGACGCGCGGACCGCGTTTCGGAGGCATCGAGCACCAACGCGGCGGCGTGAGCGCGATCGGCGGCCTCGACCTCGGGCTGCATCGCGTCGAGCAACCACTCGACGGGTACCTGCGCCTCGCCTGCGAGGCGTCCACGCGCCGCATCGAGCGACTCGCCATCCGCGACGGCGCGCCGCAGCCGCGAGCGCAAGCCACGCAGCAGGGCCGCGCGCCGCGGCTCGGTGGTGCGCGCTTGCGGCTCGCCCAAGAGCAACTGCGCATCGACATCGCCACGGGCATGGACGACGCACAGATCGAGGCGCGGATCGGCCAAGTCGCGCAGGAACCCGGAGAAGGCGCGCGCGCCTTCGTGGTGGTGCCAAGCCGACCACGACCCGGAGCCTTGCGTCGCGGGCCCGAACAAGCCGGGCAAGGCCTCGCGCCACAACTCGCGCCGCGCCGACCATGCATCGAGGGACTCGGACAGGTGGGCGTACCCTTCGAACGAAGTCGCGCGCACGAGCGGCCGCGCGCCAGACTCGATCTCCCTGGCGCGACCTTCGAAGTAGTCCGCCAACGCAGCGCGCGCGCGCGGACCTTCGAACGCCACGCGCGAGATCCAGATGTCGCGCTCGAGCTTTTGCGTGGACGAGCCTTCGAGTTCGAACCACTGCAGCGACCCGTCGCCCGCGGCGCGCGGCAAGCCGCGCCACGTCAAGTCGAAGTCGGCGTAGTACGCGTCGGACGGCACCGACGAGTCTTCGCGCGGATGGACATCCTCGTCCATCTTGAAGGCCGAGGTGAGGTGTTGCGCGCCACGCAGCATGGGCACAGGCAGCTCGCCGGCGAGCACCGCGCCTTCGACGCGCGCCTCGCGGTGCAAGCGGCGCAGTTCTTCGCGCAACACCTCGGCCGAAGCGTCCTCGGACAACACGAGGACCACACCCACGCCGCGCGCTGCATGGGCGGCGCGCCAGGCGTCGAGCGAAGCACGCGCGAGCTCGTGCGTGGCGGCGTCGACGACCAGCGCCGTGGAAACGGGCAGGGGACGCTCCGGAGCTTGGATGCGGAGCGCCTGAGCCAGCAGGAGCGGAAGCATGGCGCATCCATGGTCGCGCCGAGTGGCCGGCGAGTCGAGGGGTCGTTCGCCAACCCACCCGCGACGGGCGAGCCTCGGGTAGGCTTGGATGGGTCGCCGCTCGTGGGTCGAGGCATCCTGCGAGCGCCCGATCCCCCGCCAGATCCCACGCCCAAACCACTCCCGGACCTCCACGATGCTCGACGCCTTGATCTTGTGCGCCATGGTGCAACTGCCAGTGCAGCGCGTGACCGATTCGACCACCGACACGCTCGTGCGCTTGGCGGATCTGAACGGCGACGATGACTACAACGACGCGGGCGAGGCGGTGCAGGACTACATCGACACCGTTGGTCCGTTGCCGCTCGCCAACAACGTCGGCTTGCGCTCGACGGTCGACGGCTTCGTGCTAGTGACGGACAACAGCGAGGACACCGTGTTCGCCTTCCGCGACCACAACAACGATGGTGACTTCAACGATCCGGACGAAGCCGTGCGCTGGTTCGACGGTCGCGCCGGCGGCAACCTCTCCGGCATCCTGATGCCCTCGGCCAACGGCCTCGTGCGTGGCTCCGACGGCGTCGTGTGGGTCGCCTCGGCCAACTCCGGCAGCACGGGCGTCGATGCCGTGCTGCGCTTGCAGGACGCGAACGGTGACGGCGACGCCAACGACGCGGGCGAAGCGCTCGAGTGGTGGTCGGCGCCCGGCAATCCGGCCGGGGACTTCGTGCCGCAGGCGGTGCAGATCGGCCTCGACGGGGCGATCTACCTCTGCGACGCGCCCTCCACGGCCGGACTGCAGAAGGGCGTGTACCGCCTCGTCGACGCCAACGCCGACGGCGACGCCAACGACGCTGGCGAGCGCCTGCCGTACTTCATCCCGCCGTTCGGCGTCGCGCCGTTCTACTGGTGCCTCGAGGTCGACGCGCTCGGCTGGTTCTACACCGCCGACACGGGCAACGAGCGCGTGTGGAAGTTCAAGGACCTCAACGCGGATGGCGACGCCGAAGACGCGGGCGAGTCGTTCCTGTACTGGTCGGTGGGCGCAGCCAGCAACATCTGGGACTTGGCCATCGACTCCAACGGCGACGTCTATTGCAGCGACAACCAGGGGACCTCGCGCATCATCCGCCTGCGCGACGCCGACGGCAGCAACACGATCGGCGCCAACGAGGTCCTCGTGGTCTACGACGAAACGCTCGCCGCGGTCGCCATCGGCAACGGGCGCGGGATCGACTTTTCGCCCGCACAGCCGGCGGGGACGCCGTTCTGCTTCGGCGACGCGGGGGCCTGCCCGTGCGCGCCGGCCGGCAATCCCGGCAAGGGCTGCCCCAACAGCATCGCTCCGGGCGGCGCGCGGCTTTGGACCAACGGCGTCGCCAGCATCGCCGCGGACACGCTGTCCCTCGATGGCCGCTTCATGCCGGCGAGCAGCGCGCTGTACTTCCAAGGCACGGCGCAGTTGAACAACGGCTTCGGCACCGCCTTCGGCGACGGCTTGCGCTGCGCCGGCGGCTCGGTGATCCGCCTTGGAACCAAGCTGAATTCGGCCGGCGGCACCTCGCGCTACCCCTCGGGCGCCGACGCCGCCGTGAGCGTGCGCGGCCAGTGCACGGCCGGCGCCACGCGCACCTACCAGGTCTGGTACCGGAACGCCGCCGCGTTCTGCACGCCAAGCACGTTCAACCTCACGAACGGCGTGCAGGTCGCGTGGGCGCCGTGACGATCGCCGACGTCTGTCCAGTTTGCTGGACAGACGCCGCGCGATCGCGCCGCGTCAGATCTTGACGGTGCGCCATGGCGTCCATGGGCTCGCGCCCGTGGCGCCCACGGCGCGCACGCGCCAACGCCACCAACTCGGGAAAGTCTGGTCGCTCGCGGTGGTGGCATCGACCGGCGCGACGATCGTGCCAGCCGGCGTCCACAAGCCACCTGTCGGTCGCAACTGGCGCTCGACCTCGTACCACGACTCGTTGCCGGCGTTGTCGCGCCACGTCAGGTCGACGCGCCAACTCGAGTCTGGACGGCGCGCCGCGAAGACGGTCGGCGCGCGCGGCGGCGGCGGTGGACGCACGATCAGGATCGCCGTGCGAGCCTCCGACAAGCCGCCGGCGTCGGTGACGCGCGCCGTCAACACATGCGTGCCCGTCTGCAGGTTCGCCACCACCACGTACGCACCTACGCCCAGCGGACCTTGCAGGCTCGAGCTCCACTCGATCGCGGCCGAGAGCACGCCGTCCTCGCGGTCGCTGCTCGTGCCTTGCAGCATGGCCGAGGCACCGTGGGCGATCGCGGTGCTCGTGCGTGGAGCGAGGATGCGCACGGTGGGCGGAGTGTTGGGCGCGGGACTGCCGCCGACCGCCGCACCCGCATCGAGCAAGCCACCGGTGGCGACGACTCCGGTCCAACCCGGCAGCGGCCTGGCCGTGGCGATCAGGCGCTGGCGCACTTGCAAGGCGCTCCACGCGGGATTCGCCGCCCATACCAGCGCCGCGGCCCCCGTCGCGTGCGGAGCCGCCATCGAGGTGCCTTGCAGGTGGCTGTAGCCGCCGCCCGGCCAAGTCGACTGGATCGCCACCCCTGGCGCTCCGAGGTCGACATGGCGTGCGCCGTAGTTCGAGAAGTAGGCGCGCGCTCCGTCGTTGTTGCATGCGGCCACGCCGAGGATGGTGTCAAGTGGATAGGACACCGGGTACGAGGCGCTGGCATCCGTGTTGACATTGCTGTTGCCCGCCGCGGCCACGAACAAGTGCCCCGCGGCGCCGGCGTTCCTGATGGCGTCGCTCAGCGCTTGCGTATAGCCGCCACCTCCCCAGCTGTTGTTCGACAGCTTGATTCCATTGCGCCTGCAGTAGTCGATGGCTGCGATGGCGCCCGAGGTGTAACCACCGTTGGGACCTAGGAAGCGCAACGCCACGAGCTTGCAGCGCCACGCGACTCCTACCACGCCGACTCCGTTGTCGCCGACCGCGCCGATCGTGCCGGCGACGTGCGTGCCGTGGCCTTGCTCGTCGAACGGATCCGCGTCCTGCGCGTAGAAGTCCCACCCGCGCACATCGTCGATGTGGCCGTTGGCGTCGTCGTCGACTCCATTGCCGGGGATTTCGTCGACATTCGTCCAGATGTTCGCGGCCAGGTCGGGATGCGAGTGGTCGATCCCCGTGTCGATCACGGCGATGGCGAAGTCGGCCGCGCCTTGCGTCACGCTCCACGCCTCGGGCGCGTTGATGTCGAACCCGGCGACCCCTGGATCGCCCGCGACCGTCTGGCCGTTGTTGTGCAGGCCCCAAAGCTGTCCATAGTTCGGGTCGGTCGGATCGGCTAGCGGCCGCACGACGCGATCGGCCTCCACCAGATCGACGAAGGGCGCCAACCGCTCGCGCGCGATATGCGGCGGCACGCGGATCACGAGCAACTCGAGACCTTGCGACGAGTCCTCCGCGCGCGTGCTGCCGTCGCCGACCAGCGCGCGCACGGCTTGCTTGTAGCCCTCGCCGACATCCTCGGGAAAGCGCACCAGCACCCCGGTCGGGTTGTGCGGCAAGCCCGGAATCGCCTCCAGCGACCGCGCCGCGAAGCGCTTGGCCGCCACGGACACCCCTACGCCCCGCAGCGCCTGCGCCCCAGACGCCCCAGACGCCCCAGATGCTTCGGAAGCAACCGACAAGACGCACCACGCAAGCGCGACGCGAAGAAACCAGATGCAGCGCATCACCACACCAACGGGAAGTCGGTCCTGGCGCGTCGCACGCGGCGCATCCCCCATGCCCGCGTCCGCCGGTCGCGACTTCACCGGCGCACATGCGCCCGGGTCCCCCGCGGCGCGAGGGCTGCCCACCCTCGCCGACATTCGTGTCGCCGGGGCGGGGGGTGGGACTTGAGGAGGGGCTCGAATTTGATGCTGGCCCCGGTGATTGTGCGAGATCTCGGGCCATCGCAGCGCGGATTTGGGCACTTGGGTGCTGCCTGCCGAGGTTTCCCGGACGTCTAGGAGAGTGGAGGGGTGCGCATGTGCGCCAGCCCGAGGCCTGGAGGCAATACCCGTCAGGGATTGCAACGGGCATCGTTGCCTGGCGGGAGAGGCGGCCTCTCCTGATGGATGGCCGCAACCCCGGCCATGCCCTGCTCCAACGGCGTGGCCGATCCATCCCCGTGGCGGAGTTCATCCCCTTGGGATGCACGGCGTCTGCCAGCGCGTGCGTCCAGATGCGAGCCCCTTGCGCGCATCGAGTCAACCCAGCTAACCAGCTCCACGAAGCCCAGAGGCCGACACCCGCTCCCGCACCACGCAACATCACCACGCGCTCATCGAGCGATGGCTGCCTGCGACACACGCCGCCAGGCATCTCCGAGCCCCTGCGGTCACGAGCACCAACGGTGCTGGTGCCCCGCGGCTTGAACCCGCGACGGTCCCCGGAAGCGCATCGCGTGCACCGCGCACAATGAACGGGGCCAGCATCAAGAAAGTGGAGTGCGAGAGTGGCTTATCGCCACCCCCGCACCCCATCCCATCATGCCCTCGACCGACTCCCCAGCCGACCGAGGACATACCACCCCGGGACATGAAGCCCCGCGGTAGTTCCAAGGTCGATCAGAGGGTGATCGACACGTATGCGGTCCACGCGCTCGCGGCCGTGCCGTTGCGGGCGCGGATGCGGTAGCGGAAGGTGCCGAGGCCGGCGGTGTTGGTCGTGGCGGTGGTGTTGGCCGGCGTGGTGAGGGTCGTGGTCTCGATCCAAGTCGAGCCCGAGCGGCGTTGGCGCTCGATCTCGAAGCCTGTTTCGTTGGTCGAGTTGTCGCGCCAAGTCAGGCTGGCGAGGCCGGCGGATTGGCGGCGCACGCGAAAGTTGGTGGGCGCGTTCGGTGGCGCAGGCGGCGGTGTACTGCCCACGGTCACTTGACGCGTGGCCGTGGCGATCAGGCCACCGATGTCCACGACGCGGGCGGTGATCGTGTGCACGCCCGTGCCCAGGGCCGAGGTGCTGATCGTCGCGCCGGTGCCGAGGTTGCCGACGAGGTTCGAGCTCCAGGTGATGGTGCTCGAGAGGTTCCCCTGCTCGGGATCGTTGGCCGTGCCGCTGAAGGTCACGATGATGCCGACGCCGACGCTGATGTTGCCGCTCGGCGTCGTGATGGACACCGTGGGTGCTGTGTTGGGCCCGGGCACGTAGCCCATCGCCGCCGCGGCATCCAGGACACCTCCGGTGGCCACGATGCCCTCCATCGCAGCCACCGGACGCGTCGTCGACAGGATCCGGGAACGGACCTGTGCGAAGTTCCAGCCCGGATTCGCGCTCCACACCAAGACGGCGGCCCCCGCGACATGGGGCGAGGCCATCGAAGTGCCGTTCATCCACGTGTAGACATTCGACAAGTAGGTCGAGTGGATGTTCATCCCCGGCGCTCCGATGTCGACGCTGGTGTTGTTCCAGTTCGAGAAGGACGCGCGCGTGTCGTCGTTGGTGGTCGCCGCCACGGAGATGATCGAGTCGTGCGGATACGCCGCGGGGTAGAAAGGCACCACACCGCTGTCTTGGCTGTTGTTGCCGGCGGCGGCGACGAACAAGTGACCGGCGGCGCCCGCTTGGGCGATGGCGTCGGACAAGGACTGCGCGAAGGTCGTGCTGCCCCAGCTGTTGTTGCTGACCTTGACGCCCTTCGCGCGGCAGTAGCCGATCGCCAACACCGCGTCGGAGGTCAGACCGCCCGTCGCGCCGATGAAGCGCAGCGGCACGAGCTTGCACCGCCAGGCGACGCCCGCGTTGCCGATGCCGTTGTTGCCGACGGCGCCAATCGTGCCCGCGACATGCGTGCCGTGGCCATGCTCGTCGACGGGGTTGTTGTCGATCCCTGCGAAGTCCCAACCGCGCACATCGTCGACATAGCCATTGCCATCGTCGTCGATGCCGTTGCCCGCGATCTCGCCCGGGTTGCTCCAGATGTTCGCGGCCAGATCAGGGTGCGTGTGCAGGACGCCCGTGTCGATCACCGCCACGGCGAAGTTGGGGTCGCCCGCTCCCATGTCCCATGCCTGCGGAGCGTTGATGTCCGCGCCGGCGATGCCGAAGTCGGCGTTGACCGTCTGGCCGGTGTTGTGGCAACCCCACTGGTTGGCGAAGTTGGGATCGTTGGGCAGGCCGGTGGTGCGCTGGACGGCGTCCAGTTCGGCGTACTCGACGAATCCAGCCAAGCGCTCGAGCGCCATTTGCGGACGCAGGCGCGTGGCGACGAGCTCGAGGCCGAGCTCCTTGTCCAGGTGTTGGTGGGCTCCATCGCCGACCAAGGCGCGCACGGCGGCGCGATACGCCTGAGTGTCGCCGGGAGCGAAGCGCACCACGACGCAGGTGGGACTATGGTGCAGCGCCGGCACGCGCTCGAGCGCACCGAGCGCCAGCGCGTGGGCCGCGCGCATGGTGGGCGCGAAGGACGCATCGGACGACTGGATCGCCCGCAGCGGAGAGGCCGAGGCGATGGCGAGGACCGCGAGCGCGTGGGCGCTCGGGTGAAGCCAGTTGGCAGTCATGGGACACCACTCTCATGCGTCAAATACCCTTGACGCACAGGGTGGGAACGGAACACCGCGCTCGAGCGCGTCGCGCAGGCGACGCAAGGAAACGCGATGCGATGGGGAGGAGAACCCCCGCCCGAGCCTCCGTGGGAACGGTGGCGGCTGCCTTGGCAGGCGTCGCTTTATCGCGACTGACGCATTTGACGATACAACATGTGAATAGAAAAGGTAGTTCGAGGAATTGTTGCGTGCACCTTGGTGACTCGACCGTGCTATCTCGCGCACCTGCGACTTGCAGGTGCGCAGACGAAGCAGGGGCCGCAACCGCGACCCCTGCCTCGTTCTCGTCTCGATGCCCGCTGCGCTCGCATCAAGCAGGCGCAACGCGCAAGCGCACCATCACAACGTCACGGTGCGATATCCCGTCCACGCGCTAGCCGCCGTGCCGTTGCGTGCGCGGATGCGGTAGCGCCAAGATCCGACGCCAGCCGTGTTCGTGGTCGCGGTCGTGTTCGCCGGCGAGCTGAAGAAGGTCGTGTTCGTCCACACCCCGCCCACGTTCTGCTGGCGCTCGATCTCGAAGCTCGTCTCGTTGTTGGAGCGGTCGCGCCAGGTGATGCGCGCGACGCCGGCGCTTTGGCGCGTGACGGCCAAGTTCGACGGCGCGACGGGTGCTGTCGGGTTGTTGACGGTCACCGTGCGCGTGGCCGTGCCCTGCAGGCCACCCGAGTCGGTGACGCGCGCCGTGATGGTGTGCGTGCCGACCGTGAGGGCCGTGGTCGTGAAGGTCGCACCCGTGCCGATCTGGCCGATCAGGCTCGACGTCCATACGAGGTTGGCCGTGAGGACGCCGTCCTGGGTGTCGTTCGCGCTGCCGGCGAAGGTCACCGCGGTGCCCGTGGTCGTGGTGATGTTGGCCGACGGCGCGGTGATCGTCACGGTCGGGGCCGTGTTGCCCGGAGGCGCCGTGCTGACGGCGGCCTGCAGGTTCAACACGCCTCCCGTGGCCACGACCCCGGCGAGGCCGGTGACCGCGCGCGTCGTGGTGAGGAGGCGCGAACGCACCTGCGTGTAGGTCCAAGCCGGGTTCTGGCCGTAGACCAAGGCCGCGGCGCCGGCGACATGCGGCGAGGCCATCGAGGTGCCGCTGAGGTAGGCGTAGCCGCCGTTCAAGTAGGTCGAGTAGATCGTCGAGCCCGGAGCGCCGAGGTCGACGCTGGTCGAACCGTAGTTCGAGAAGCTCGAGCGCGTGTCGTTGTTGGTCGTCGACGCCACGCAGACGATGTTGTCGAGGTTGTAGCCGCCAGGGTACTGCTGGCTGACTTCCATGTTGATGTTGCTGTTGCCCGCGGCGGCGACGAACAGGTGGCCGACCGTCTTCGCGTTGTTGATGGCGTCGAACAACGACTGCGTGAAGCCACCGCCGCCCCAACTGTTGTTGGAGACCTTGATGTTGTTCGTGCGGCAGTAGTTGACCGCCAGCACGGCGTCGGAAGTGAAGCCGCCCGTCGGCCCGAGGAAGCGCAGCGGGATCAGCTTGCATCTCCAAGCGACGCCCGCGACGCCCACGCCGTTGTTCCCCACCGCTCCGACGGTGCCGGCGGTGTGCGTGCCGTGCCCGTCCGTGTCATCGGGGTTGTTGTCGATGCTGAAGAAGTCCCAGCCACGCGTGTCGTCGACATAGCCATTGGCGTCGTCGTCGATGCCATTGCCTGCGATCTCGCCCGGATTGGTCCAGATGTTGGCGGCGAGGTCGGGGTGCGTGTACTGCACGCCCGTGTCGATGATGGCGATCTTGAAGTTCGCGTCGCCCGTGTAGGTGTCCCACGCCTCGGGCGCGTTGATGTCGGCACCGGCGATGCCGGGGTCGGCGTTCACGGTCTGGCCGGTGTTGTGCATGCCCCACAGCTGCGAGTAGCCGGGATCATTGGGCGTGGCCGACTTGCGCACGACCCAGTCGCGCTCGGCGTACTGCACGAAGGGCGACAGGCGCTCGATCGCGACCTCGACGCGCAACTTGGTGTTGACGAGCTCGATGCCGAGACCCGACTCGACGATGCGGAAGCTGCCGTCGCCGACCAGGGCGCGCACGGTTTGCTTGTACTCCTCGGAGGCGCCATCTTCGAAGCGCACGAGGACCGCCGTCGGGTTGTAGGCGAGCTGCGGGATGGCCTCGATGGCGCCCGCGGCGAAGCGGTGCGCGGCCAGCGCCGAAGCTTCGGCGTGCAGGGATTCCGTGGCGAACGAGGTGGAAGCCAGCGCGAAGGCGGCGACCAGAGACAAGGTCGGGCGAAGGAGCATGGAGAGGGCTCGCTTGGGGTTGAGGTACTTGCGAGGCCTGTCGAGACACACGGTCTCGGCATGGCTCGGGGGGCAGAGCTGTCGCTTAGAAGGGAGTCTCACGCCCGCAAGGGAAACGGGCTAGGGATACGAAGCGCCACGCTCACTTTTCCCGACTCTGAGACGGGATGGTGAGGAGTGCCCCTTCAGCAACCTAGATGCGAGACGCTCCGAACGGCAGGTAGGTTTCTGGAATTCCCTCCCAACTTCCGCCTTCGCGCTGCGGGCCAGTTTGGTGCGTCGAACATGCCGGACTGCGGACGTGGGCAACGTGCAAGTACATATCTGAAGGCGACTTAGATGCTGGCCCCTGTCATTGTGCGCGCTCTTTCGCCTGCTCCGAGCTCAAGGGCACTCGCACGGCGACTTTTTCCCGCTCTGGCCGCCACCTTCCGAACTCGCCGTACGTTCCATGCAGAGGCATTTGCCAAAGCGCCCGTGCAAGCGGCTGAAGACGGGTCAGCGACTGGGCAGCAAAGGGCCAGCGTGCGCCATCCGTTGCTTGCTGGCTGGCTGATCGGCCGCTCCAGACGCTCGGCTTCGGGCCCGGCTGCCGTGCCGATCTTCTCGGCGCGACGCGTTCCGAGGATGCTCGCGCAAGCATCCAAGGTCACGAGCGACCACAACAGGCCGCCGAGCCACCCCGCGGCCTGGTTCTGACATTCAGACACAGAACGCACGATTTGCCTCAGCTGTCGCAACACAGGCGATTTTCGCCGCCAAGCTGCGCACAACGTCCGGGGCCAGCATCCTCGCCGCCCACGCCCTGGGCCTCGGCACAGGCCCGATCGGCTACGCCCGCGACGCCTTGAACGACCTCTCGTTCAAACGCGAACTCGGCATCCCGACCGACCACGCCGTGGCCATGGCCATCGTCGTCGGCCACAAGAAGGACCAACCTAGCCCGACGACTAGGCACGCGGCGCGCATCCTCGGCTGGCATTGAGCCAGCGCGGGACCAATTCGCAGCGGGACCAGCATCGAGGCGTGGCTGGGACGGGGCGTGGCGGCACCACGCCTTGTCCTGGCCGACTCCGCGCGTTTCATGGCGCGGGGGCGGAGCGAACAGGGAGCGGGAGTTCCGGCTTGCTCGATGCTGGTCCCTTTCATTGTGCGCGCCAAAGGACGCGCGGCAGCCCTCTGTGCGTTCGTGTTGCGAAAATTGACGGTCGCGGTGCTGCACTGCATGCCCCTGCGAGCGTCCCAGTATTGATGGTGACTTGGAATGCCCGCCAAGTCGCGAGCATCAGGGCTCCTGCACGCGTCCTGCACGCGCGCACGGCGTCGCTGGCAGCGCGCAGGTTGCAGCCCTGAGCACGCGCCGCAACGGCCCATCGCGAGTGGATGTGCGCATGCGCGTCGAAGGTCGCGCGGGATGCACGGCCACGAGACCCGCGCGAGGCCTCGCCCGCAGGGTGGCCCAAGTGCGAGTCAGAGGCTGAAGCGGCCTTCTGGGCTCCAAGAAGCCAGCCCGCCAGGCCTCGGCCTGGGTGGACTTGTGGGCCTCTTACAGATCTAGACGCGCGCCGACGCGTAGCAAGCAGCAGCCAAGCCGCTTTTCGCGCTCGCACTCGCGCACAACGAAGGGGGCCAGCATCAATTGACCCACACCAACTCCCCCATCCCCCCCCTCACCCCCACCAGCACCGCCCATTGCCCAAACGCCCCCGCCCCATCGACCGCCCCCGCTCGACCCATCCCCGGCACCAAAACGCTCGCCTCCGCTCGCCACCCCGCCGCCAGCGGCTCGCCCGCCCCGTGCCACATGACGAATCCGCGCCGTCCAAGCTGCGCCACCAACTCCGCTTGCCGCCGCACGTTCTCCTCGTCGGCCAGCACCATGGAACCCGGGTTGCACGCCGTCAGGTACGCCCATTCGCGGCAGCCGAACTCGTCGAGCCAGCGGTCGAGGTCGGGGCTCTTGCCGTCGACGACGAGCGCCAACTCGAGTCCGCTACGGCGCGCGGTGTAGCGGGTGGCGCGGTAAGCGGCTTGGAGTAAGCGGCGGCGGTCGGGGTCCATGGGCGCCATTGTGCGCTCGGGGCGGGCGGCGCGCAGGGCGATCTGGGCGGAGAGAATGGCGTGGTTGGATCCGGCGGCGGACGTGCCGCTAGCATCCTCCCGCCCACCGGCAACCTGCCCGGCACGAGAACGGATTCCCTATGAGCGCCCACCCGACCGACATCGAGATCGCCCGCCAGACCACGCCCCGCCCGATGCAGGAGATCGCCGCCAAGCTCGGCGTGCCGGACGCGGCGCTGGAACCTTACGGGCGCACGAAGGCGAAGCTCGATCTGGCGGCGGTCCCGGGGCTTTTGGACAAGCAGCCTGGGCACCTGATCCTCGTCACGGCGATCAACCCCACCGCCGCAGGCGAAGGCAAGACGACCACGACGATCGGCCTCGGCGATGCGCTCAACAGGATCGGCAAGCGCACCGCCATCGCGCTGCGCGAACCGTCGCTCGGCCCGTGCTTTGGCATGAAGGGCGGCGCGACCGGCGGCGGCTACGCGCAGGTCATTCCGATGGCCGACATCAACCTGCACTTCACGGGCGACTTCCACGCCATCACGACCGCGCACAACTTGCTGGCGGCGATGCTCGACAACCACGTGTATTGGGGCAACGCGCTCGGCATCGATGTGCGCCGCATCCATTGGCCGCGCGTGATGGACATGAACGATCGCGCCTTGCGCGACGTGACCATGGGTCTTGGCGGCCCGGGCAACGGCTATCCGCGCCAAGGTCGCTTTGACATCACCACCGCCTCCGAAGTCATGGCGATCGTGTGCATGGCGCGCGACCTGCACGACTTGGAGGCGCGCTTGTCACGCATCGTCGTGGCCGAGACGCGCGACTTGAAGCCCATCACCGCCGGCGACCTCAAGGCCGCGCCTGCAATGGCCGTGATCTTGAAGGACGCGATGAAGCCCAACCTCGTGCAGACGCTCGAGGGCAACCCGGTGCTGATCCACGGCGGTCCGTTCGCCAACATCGCGCACGGCTGCAACTCGGTGACGGCCACGAACGCGGCGCTGCGCCTCGCGGACTATGTCGTGACCGAAGCGGGCTTCGGCGCAGATCTCGGCGCGGAGAAGTTCCTCGACATCAAGTGCCGCACCGCCGGCCTCAAGCCGGAACTCGCCGTCGTCGTGGCGACAGTGCGCGCGCTCAAGCTGCACGGCGGCGCCGATGCCAAGCAGCTCGGCGTCGAAGACGTCGCCGCGGTGCAGCGCGGCCTCGCCAACCTGCA
>Ga0172367_10005014_pt1 | contig 16165 bp, 18 predicted proteins | sample Lak10m_FD_114542 | JGI IMG/M metagenome (GOLD analysis project Ga0172367, IMG submission 114542) | Freshwater microbial communities from Kabuno Bay, South-Kivu, Congo - kab_022012_10m | ecosystem: Environmental > Aquatic > Freshwater > Lake | place: Democratic Republic of the Congo: South-Kivu...
CTGCCGAACAGTACGCCGTTGGGGTTGAGCACCCAGACTTGGCCGTTGGCCTTGAGTTGCCCGAGGATTTGCGAGCCATCCGTGCCCAGCACGCGGTTGAGGGCAATGGCCGAACTATTGGGTTGGTTGAAGGTGACCGAGGCATCCTTGCCGATGTTGAAGGTATTCCAGTTGACGGCCAAGTTCTGGCTGCCCTGGGTGATGGTCATGCCGCCGCCGGTTGAGGAGATGCTGCCCGCCCCGGCGCTGATCTTGCCGCCCGTGGGCAGGGCGTTGGGGTCGAGGGCAAACGCGGAAGTTGAAACCAGCAGCGCTGCCGCCAGCGCCACGCCACCGCTGCGCTTGCCTTTGGCGCGGGTAAATTCGGCCACGACCACCCAAGCTTGGGTGAGCTCGTTCCAGATTAAACGGTAGGTATGGTTCAGGCTGGGGCGTTTCATTTCAGTGTTCCTCGTTAAATCGTGCGGCTGCGCATGGCTGTGCTTACTGCGACTTTCCCAGCCACAAGGACATCAGTGCCGCGCGGTTATTGACGCCGAATTTGCGATAAATGGCGGTTACGTATTCGTGGGTGGTGTGGTGGCTATGGCCGAGCTCGGTGGCTATCTGTTTTTCCGGCAAACCGGTGAGCAGGTGTTGCAACACCTGGCGTTCGACCGGGGTCATGGCTTTTTCGGCAATCAGCAGGCCATGACTGAGCAACAACTGCCGGTGGAACCATTTGATGCCGCGCAGGGCATAGGCCATGGTGTCGCGTTCGCGCACGGTGAATGGCGGCTGTCCATTGCCGCGAAAAATGCCGAAGTAGGATTCCGCGTCCTGGTTGATGGGAAAGGCGACGTAGATGGCATCGTCATGGCCACATGACTGGTAGTAAGAACGGTAGAAATCCGACTCGAACCACCCTTCCGGCGCCACATCGCATAAGCGGTGAGCGCGAAAACAGCCCGACATGGCGATAATGCTGACAGGCACCGCATCGGCAACGCCGGATTCAAGCTGGCGTGTCTGCTCCCTGACGGCGGCCATGACTTTTTCGTTGGGATGCAGAAATCGAACCACGGGGGGACGCCAGCCATGCACGGGATCCCTGGGCAGGCTGTCGGGCAGGCGCACCACGCCTATCCAATCGGCATTTTGGGAGTTGACCAGTTCGCACAGGCTTTGCAGCAGGAAGGTCAGCGCATCGTCTATCTGCGCGGCATCGAAATCGGAAAGCTGGTCCCATAAGGTGTGGATGCGCTCGCGTACATCGGCATCGGGGATACTCGGACATCGTTTAATGTCCTCGGGTTCATTATGGACTTCTGGCATGGGCGGCACTATGCCCGACACCCACCACAAGATGAACCCCCTAATTAGGGGGTGGAATTATCCAGGCTTGTCGTCCTGTTCCAGCCTACGATTGCGGTACCTTATCGCCAGCCCGGATAGCGGTACCTTATCGCCAGCCCGGATAGTAGAGTTGGTAAAACCATGCATACGTATTCTCGATCTGTGCCTGGATGCGCGGCGGGATGTCGTGCCGTTGCGGCTTGACGACGCTGTGATACTGGTTGTGCGGATATTTCATGCGGTAGTGGCTGTCGCTTTCCCGGCTGCCGGTTTCCAGCTTCTCCGGGTTGATTTCGAACGGCGACAACCCCAGCCAGTCGAACAGGTGCGACATGCAGGCCGCCGGGTGTTCCATCAGATCCTCGAAGCGCAGGAAGTACAGGCGCTTCTGCACCTCGGCGGGCAAGTCCTGCACCGCGTGCAGCGAGATCAGCGGCATGCCGAGGGCCTGATCCTTGGCGAACAGCATGTCCGCCCGCCCGAAGCGGTCGAAATCGGCAAGGTGTTCCGTGAAATCCAGCAGGATGGTCTTCTGGTGCTGGGCCTCGACCGAGCCGTAAATCTGCCCCAGTTCGCGGATGCAGACGACGAGCTTTGCCTCCGGCGCAATCTGCAACAGCATCTCGATGCAATGCAGCCAGGCGCGGTTTTTATCCACCACGGCTTGCTTGTCCTTGCTGTCGTGATGCCAGCCGCGCAGGAAGCCCTGCATGGCCGAGGCCAGGTGCGCATAGCCGGTGTCGAAGGAGGTATCGAGCTGCGCGAGGAAAAACCGGTCGTCACTGACCATACGGCGTATGCCAAGCAGGGTATTGCACAGCGGCGAACTGAGCCCCTCGCAATGCACTTCTGGATGCATCGCCAGCATCTGGCACAACAGGGTCGAGCCTGCACGCGGCAGGCCGGTTACGCCTATGAAGGCTGGGGTCATCGGGCAAGCTCCTCAAAAAAGACCAGGGGGACTATACATGAAGGGAGACAGATGTATCCGGGCTCAGGCGGCCTTGCCCAACCAGAGCGCCATCAGCGCAGGGCGGTTGCGGACGCCGAACTTGCGGTAGATGTTGCTGACGTATTCGTGAGTGGTGTGGGGACTTTGGCTGCGCTCGGCAGCAATCTGTTTTTCCGATAGGCCCGTGAGCAGCCCGCCCAGCACTTCGCGCTCGGTGGCGGTCAGCGGCGAGCTCGCCACCATCAGGCCGTGGCCCAGCATTTGGCGGCTGTAGAACCACTTCAGGCCGCGCAGGGCGTAGGCGGCGAGGTCGCGCTCCTCCGGCGTGAAGCGGGAATGGGCGTTATCGCGGAAGATGGCGAAATAACATTCGGCGTCCTCGTTGAGGGGGATGCCGACCCAGATGGCGTCCTTGTGATCGACGCTGGAATAGTAGATACGGTAATAATCGCCGTCGAACCAGCTTTCCGGCACCAGGTCCGCCAGTCGGTTGGCGCGGAATTTACCCGCGAGGGCAATGTTGCGTATGGTGGTTTCGTCTATGCTGCCCAGGTCCATTTTCTTGACCTGTTCCAGCGTTTTCTCGTCCAGCGACCGGGAGGGTCGCAAATAGCGGATGATGCTCGGACGCCAGCCGTGCGAGGGGTCGCCGGGGATGAGGTCGGGCATGCGCACGGCGCCGATCCAGTTGGCATTCTGGGCATCGACCAGTTGGCACAGGCCGGTCATGAGGTGATTCAGCGCGTCGTCCAGGCGCGCGGCGTCGAAATCGGCAAGTTCATCCCACAGGACGTGGATGCGTTCGGCGGTGTCGGTATCCATGCCGGGTAGTATACCCATGGCATGGACCGGGGTGGCTGCAATATTGCGCGGCTACCGGTGTGCTGTGGCGGGTGGGCATTGTAATGCCGTATAGTGATAAGCCTGTCTGAATCAGGGACTATTTCGTCCCGGATCAAGGTTCCTTGCGCTTAATAATAAAAAAGGATGCTTCGTATCATGACCAGTGTCAAATATCAGGGTGCCATGCCATTGGCATCAAGAGAACCCTTTCTTCTCCAGCCGACTGCCTGGCCAGCCTTATATCGTCTGTTGGGCACAATTCTTTCGTTCTGCACTGTTTCGTCCGCCTTTTCCGCCGAAGGGGATCTGCCGGGCGAAGCCGGGATCGAACTGGAGCCGGTGATGGTGACAGCTGAGCGCCGCTACCAATCACCGGAGAGGATGCCGCTCTCGATCAGCGCTTTCAGCGGGGCGGAAATCGATAATGCGCAGGCGACCTCGCTGGAAGAGTTGCAGACGCTGGTTCCCGGCCTCGTCATCACCTCGGCGATCACCGGCCATGGGCAGCCGTTCATTCGCGGCATCGGGACGGACATCAATGGCGTGGGGGTCGAGAATGCGGTGGCCGTCTATATCGACGGCGTTTACCAGAGCCGCGCCGTCGGCGAGACAATGCAGTTTATCGATGTCGAGCGCGTGGAAGTGCTCAAGGGGCCACAAGGCGTGCTGTATGGCCGCAATGCCACGGGCGGGGCGATCAATATCATCACCAGAGCGCCCAGCCGGGAGCCGGAAGGTCAGGTGGACGTGCAGGCTGGCAGCGTTGACCAGCGCATGGTGCGCGGCACGGTGAGCGGGGCATTGTCGGAAGGCGCGGTGTACGGGCGGCTTTCCCTCCTGACCAATCGCGATGACGGCGATACGCACAATGCCTTGCTTGGCAGCCAGGCCAACGAGAATAATGTACGCGGCGCGCGCGGCGTGCTGGAATTCACTCCCGAGGGGAATTTCGGACTCACCCTCCGTGCCGGCTACTACCGCAACGATTTTTCCCCCACGGTGAAGGCGGTGTATCCCGACGTGAACCCGATGTTCACCGTGTTCCATGCCCAAGCCATCGATGACCCGCATACCGTCCGCCATAACGAGGATGGGGACGCCAGCCTGACCCAGGCCGCCGTCAGCGCGACCGCACAATGGGATTTCAAAGCGAAGCGGCTTACCTCGGTGACGGCATTTACCAAGACCGACTACGACGTCAGGCGGAGCGACCTGGACGGTACCGAAATCCCGTTCGTGAAAGTCGGGAGCAGCGGCGTGACGGCGTTGTCGCGCTTTTTCTCTCAGGACTTCACCCTGGTGTCCGACGACAAGGGGCCGCTTACCTGGACGGCGCTGGCCTCCTACCAGCATGAGCGCAGCAGTTCCCCCAATTGGGATTTGGCATTGCCGCTACTGGGCTTAAGCACCAACTGGCAGTCCGTCGTCGAAACCGATGCATTCGCTCTCGGGGGCCAAGCCACTTATGCGCTGGGTGAACGCTGGCATGTCACGGCGGGTGCCCGTTTCAGTTCGGAGAATAAGAATCTCGAATCGCTGCGCGGCTATACCAACGGCATCCTTACTTCCAGCATGAGCGATGAAAAGCGCTGGTCCGCCTGGACACCCAAGTTCGTCGTCGATTATTCGCTCAGTGCCAATAGCATGCTGTACGCCTCCGCGACCAAGGGTTTCAAGAGCGGGGGATACAACACCATCATGCTCCAGCCCGGCTTCGATCCCGAAACGGCGGTCAGCTACGAGGCGGGGTTCAAGGGGCGGTGGCTGGGCGGGCGGCTGCGCGCCAGTCTCGCGGCTTTCGATACGCGCTACGAGAATATGCAGGTGGGCGTCATGCTGAATAATGGTGGCCTGCTGCAAACCGTGATCGAAAACGCGGGCAAAGCCACGAGCCGTGGCATCGAGGCCAATATTGCCGCCAGCCCGACTGCGCGACTCGAACTCTCGGCCAATATCCAGTTGCTCAAGGCGCGCTTCGACGAATTTTTGACTCTCGATCCGCATGCGCCGGGGCTGGGCTTGCAGAATCAGGCCGGCAACCCGCTGCCACGCGCGCCCAATGTCACGGCAACCCTCGCCGCGCAATACGCCTGGCCCGTGCTGGATGGCGGAGCGCAAATGCGCGTGCGTATCGAGGATGCCTATCGTTCGAAAATCTATTTCACCTCGTTCAAGGATGACCTCGCCGGCTCACCCGGCTTGTCGATCTGGAACGCGATGCTGTCCTGGGAGTCCTTGAAACAGGCTGGCTGGTATGGTTCCGCCTTCGTCAAGAATCTGACCGACCGCACCTATGTTTCCAATATTTTCGACCCGCAAGGCGTGGGCTATCTCGCACATTTCGAGCGCGGGCGTACTTTTGGAATACAGGTCGGTTATCGATATTGAGGGTAATGCCGGGTCGGCAGGGCCTCTACAGTCTGGGGCGGAGGCTTGGTTTTGGATATGGCTTCACCATCATTACTGGAATCATTGAAGTTGTTTTGAATGAAAACTGGAAACTATCTTTTCGGTCCGTGCCTGTTGTGCAGCGCCATCTGTTTGATCCTTAAGCCAAAGGTCAGTTGAATCTTTATTGGCACGCTCCCTGCTGTGTTACAGCATCCGTAACAATCCGGGTGCAGCATGAAAAATACCGAACTGTTGGTGCTGGGCATAGGCAACATCCTGTGGGCCGATGAAGGCTTTGGCGTGCGTTGCGTCGAGGTGCTCAATGCGGAATATGAGTTCGACGCGAATGTCACGATCATGGACGGCGGCACGCAAGGCTTGTACCTGTTGCCGTATATCGAGGATGCACGCCGGCTGATCGTGTTCGATGCCGTGGATTACGGCATGACGCCGGGCGAGATGGTGGTGGCGACCGACGACGATGTGCCGCGCTTCATGGGCGCCAAGAAGATGAGCCTGCATCAGACCGGTTTCCAGGAAGTCATCATGAGCGCTGCCTTGCTCGACAAGTTACCGGAGTCGTTGGTGCTGATTGGCGTGCAGCCTGAACAACTCGAAGATTACGGCGGCAGCCTGCGCGATGTGGTCAAGGCGCAAATTCAGCCTGCTCTCGATATAGCCCTGCAATGGATGACGCGCTGGGGCGTGCCTTACCGTAAACGCGAAGTGCCTTTGTCTTCAGGCGGACTGAACACTGCGGTGCTGGAAATGGCCGCTTACGAAGCCGGGCGTCCCTCCGAGGAGGAAGCTTGCCGCTTTGGCGACGACCGGGTGCTGGTCGGAATGGCAAGGGGGTAGTTACTATGGCTGAGATTGGTTGCTACCCCTCTCCCCAGCCCTCTCCCACGAGGGGAGAGGGGGCTGTTGGTGGCATCCAAATCCGGCTCTGGCGGCGCAAGGCGGCTGTGGTTTTTTCTCCCTCTCCCTTGATGGGAGATGGCGGGGAGAGGGTGATAAATGTCAGGGATGGAGAAAATGGTGGGTAACTACTCAAGGGCAATAGCATGTGTTTAGGCATCCCCATGCAAGTCATCGCCATCGAAGGCGTGTTTGCCCTGTGCGAAGGCCGCAACGGCCGCAGCCGCATCAATACCATGCTGTTGGATGACGTAGCACCCGGGCAATGGCTGCTGACTTTTCTCGATACCGCGCGCGAGGCTATCGATGCGGAGCGCGCGGCCATGGTCAATGCGGCGCTGGATGCCTTGCAGTTGACTGCCGCCGGAGACTTCAACGTCGATGCCTGTTTTGCCGACCTGGTGGGGCGCGAGCCGCAATTACCCGATTTTCTGCGAGAGGATAAAAAGCCATGACCGACACCGCCATCTGGGCGCCGCCGCGCTCTGCCATCAGCCGCAATTTCAATAGCCTGCTGGACAAGCTGGTCAAGGATCATCAACTCGCCGATTTGAATGAAGCCGGTTTCGAGGCATTTATCAGTGTCCCCGGCAATTGCATCGTCCTCTTGCTGGACGAGCCAGACAAGGTGCCGGAAAGCTGGGATCTGGCGGTGATCTTCCCGGATTTGTTGAAATCCTGCAGAGACAGGCCGCGCGCGGCAATTGCTCGGCTTGTCTATTCTCCGATGGTGCAGGCCAAATTCGGAATCAAGCGCATGCCTGCGCTGCTGTTCCTGCGGGATGGTCAATATGTCGGCGTGCTCGAAGGTCTGCGCGACTGGAATGAGTTTGTAGTTGAAGTGCAGCAGATGCTGGCTGCCCCGGTCAGCCGTCCGCCGAGTATCGGTATCGCAGTGACGACATCCGCCCAATCCGGCTGCCATTAGAGAGGATACTCAATATCATGAAAGAATTTCCCATCCCCGTCGTTGCTTTTGGTCCCGGCTCGCAACCCGATGCAGAAGAGGCAAACTTTTTGCCCATGCCGAGCGCGATGGAAACCTTTGCCATGCCCGTTATCCACCTCGAAGCCAATCCGGAAGTTCTGGCTGCGGCATGCGGAATACTGGAGCGTTTGCGCAACGCCATGCTGGTATCGCCGGTGAACGGCCCCGGGCGGCCGCGCATCGAACTCGGCGGCGAATCGGCCGATGTGGTTAACTTGCTTAACCAGTCATTAGGGCACGGCGAAGTGAGCATCATGGTGAGCGAACCTGCGGTGTGCCGCATCCAGGAAACGGTCTTTGCTGGTATCTGGCGGGTGCAGGAATTATCGGCGCAAGGTTTTTTGATGCACGACGTGCTGGTCGCAGGTGCAATCCCCTATGTGGCGCAGCAATCCGCCGCTTTGGCGGCGGCTGCGAGCGTCAAGGCGCCGCCCATGCGAGACGGCATCATGAATGCGCCTGCGGTGCTCAACGAGTTGCAGGATAGATCGAGCCGCTACCGCAACGGGCAGCCGGCCCATGTGGTCAACCTGTCGTTGCTGCCGATGTCGCCGGAAGACCTCGAATATCTGAATGATGCGCTGGGGGTCGGCCCGGTGGCCATCCTCTCGCGCGGCTATGGCAATTGCCGGATTACCAGCACCAAACTGGCTCATGTCTGGTGGGTGCAGTATTTCAACAGCATGGACCAGATCATCCTCAATACGCTGGAAGTCGTCGATGTGCCGGAAGTCGCCCAGGCCGCCGCGGAAGACTACGCCGACAGCATCGAGCGCCTGGGCGAGTGGCTGGGTGCGATGCGGGAGGATGTGATTTGAGTTTCCGCGCGTCATACTACGGCTCCCTCGCCCCTTGTGGGAGAGGGCTGGGGAGAGGGGGGTAGCATCGCCATGTTCGAAGGCTCCTACCTCGGCAACGACAGCAAACTGGATGAAGCGACCAGCCTGGAGTGCGGTATCTGCTGGTGGGTATACGACCCGGCGGCGGGCGACCCGGTGTGGCACGTCGCACCCGGCACGCCATTTTCTGCCTTGCCCGAACACTGGCGCTGCCCCAACTGCGACGCAGCCAAGCACAAGTTCATGGTGGCAACATCGTGAAGGCAGAAGTGGGAATAGGGAAGGGCAGCCCGGAAGACTTGCTGGCTTCCGTTTTCGAGCGCATTGCGGTGACACGCATGGCTGGGTTGCCGATTCTCAATCCGGCGTTGCGGGTGCAAGTGGTGGGCATGCAGGCCTGGCAGGGACGCTGGGTGGGCGTGCTGGTCACGCCATGGACCATCAGCCTGGCCATGTTGCCCGGCGATGCCTCCCTGGAATGCCTGCCGTTGGATAGCAAGGCGACCTGGGTTTTCCCGTCCGGCAGCTATGAATTCATGGGACTGAACGAGCCGGATCTGGGTGTGTGTCATCTGTGTTCGCTGATTTCGCCGGTGCATGAATTTGGGTCGCAGCAGGACGCGGTTGCCGCCGCCGAGGCGGTGATGGCAAGCCTGATGCAGGCGCCTGCCGATGCGGTGCGCGACGAAGCTACCCGGAAGTCCGCCGAAACGGCCCGGCTGCAGGGCCAGTCAGTCGCGCGGCAGGGTGTTTCGCGACGCGACTTTTTGCGCGGTGCGTTTCTGGGCGGCTGATGGTTTCTTCCGGTCATATCGATCTGCGCTTACGGCAACAAGGGGGACGCATTGCGGCTGTGGAAGCGGCATCGGTGCGACCGCAGGCGGCAACCCTGTTTCGGGGTAAAACGCCGGACGAAGTCGCGCAGCTTGCCCCCATGCTGTTTTCATTGTGCGGCGGGGCGCAGAGCGTGGCAGCCCAGAGTGCGTTACAGGCCGCTCAGGGCGGTCTGGCAACGGAAAAAGAGCTTTCGGATCGAGTCGCAAAGGTGAGATGCGAGACGGCGCTGGAGCATCTCTGGCACATCATGCTGGATTGGCCGCAATTGTGCGGCTTGTCACGGCGTGAAGCGGAATTTGCCGAGTGTCGCCGCGCCTGTATGCGGGCAAAGTCGGCCAGCGAGTTTGTCGTGGCATTGCAAGCAACCATAAACTCCATACTGCTGGACAAGCCTTCTGAAGATTGGCTGGCGAGCGATGCCAGTGGCTGGGCAGCATGGAGTAACTACGGATCGGGATTGGCCGCAAATATTCTGCGCTGCCTGCAGCGAGCCAACATCCCGCCGCTGGCGCCGGTAAACTGCCTGCCCAGGATGGGTGCGGTTGACTGGGCAGCAATGGAGGGAATTAGCCAGGCCAATTTTTCTGCCCGGCCCAGCCTGAACGGTTCGCCCAGGGAAACCGGCGCATTGGCACGCATGGCAACGCATACGATGGTGTCGCCCTTGCTTGCTGCTGGGCGTAATATAGAGGCAAGGTTGGTCGCCCGATTGGTTGAATTGACCGACATTGCAAGCGGTGCGGCAATAAGTTCGCACGATTGGGTCGATGCGACGGCATGTGGCAAGGGGGCCGGGCTGGCACGGGTGGAAACGGCGCGTGGCATGCTGATCCACCGCGCAGTAGTCGAGGACGGTATCGTGACGGATTACGCCATCATCGCGCCGACGGAATGGAATTTTCACCCGCAAGGGACATTTACACGGGAAGCGGCCTGCCTGTCTGCCGATGAGGATGCCGGATTGCAGCAGCAGGTCAGGATGCTGGCTCTTTCGCTGGACCCTTGCGTAGCTTATGAGGTAATGCTGGAGCATGCATGAAATGTCGCTGGCAGAAGGCGTATTGCAGATCGTCGAGGATGCGGCGCGTAGCCAGGGCTTTGCGCGGGTCAAAACCGTGATCCTGGAAATCGGCCAACTCGCCGCTGTGGAAACCGAAGCCATGCGGTTTTGCTTCGATGCCGTTACGCGCGGCAGCATCGCTGATGGCGCCGCGCTCGAAATTGTCGATCTGCCGGGGCAGGGCTGGTGCATGAAGTGCGCGACGACAGTGCCGGTGACGGAGCAGTACGGCGCCTGTCCGCAATGTGGCAGTTATCAGGTGCAGGCGACGGGCGGGACGGAAATGCGGGTCAAGGAACTGGAAGTGGAATGAATCTTAGCTCCCTCTCCCCTAGTGGGAGAGGGTTGGGGAGAGGGGTTACGGTTGACAGCCCACCCTCTCCCCAGCCCTCCCCCATCGAGGGGGAGGGAGAGTGTGACTGGAAACAGGGAGGAAATCATGTGTACGACATGCGGATGCGGGACTGGCGAAGTTCATATCGAAGGGCAGGATCATCACGAGCACGAACATATCGGTGCCGACGGCAAGGTGTTCCGCCATGTACACGATCACGACCATGATCATCCACATCCGCACGACCATGATCATCCGCACGATCACACGCATCCCCATGAGCACGGTTCGCTGCATTTCGGCCTGGGTGCTGCTCGCAGCCATGCTCCGGGGATGACGCAGGCGCGCATGGTGCAGATCGAGCGCGACATTCTTTCCAAGAACAACGATTTCGCCGGGCAGAATCGCAGCCGCTTCGAAGCGCACGGCATCCTCGCGCTCAACCTGGTTTCCAGTCCCGGCTCAGGCAAGACCACGCTGCTGGTCAAGACCATCTCAGCCTTGCAGGGCCAGCAACCGCTGGCGGTGATCGAAGGTGACCAGCAGACTGCCAACGATGCCGAACGTATCCGCGCCACCGGCGCACCGGCCATCCAGATCAATACCGGCAAGGGCTGCCATCTCGACGCCAGCATGGTCGGGCAGGCGCTGGACAAGCTGGAAATGATGGATGGCACGCTGCTGTTCATCGAAAACGTCGGCAACCTGGTGTGCCCGGCGGCATTCGATCTTGGTGAGGCGGCCAAGGTGGCGATATTGTCGGTGACAGAAGGCGAGGACAAGCCGCTGAAATATCCCGATATGTTCCAGGCCGCGCGCCTGATGCTGCTCAACAAGTGCGACCTGTTACCGTATCTCGAATTCGATGTCGAGCGTGCCGTGGAAAACGCTCGCCGCGTTAACCCGACGATAGAGGTCATTCGCGTCTCCGCGAAATCCGGTGAAGGCATGGATGAGTGGCTGGCTTGGCTCAAACGCGAGCAGGCCACGGTAGCCGATGCGAAACAGGAGACCGTCGATGCGCTCAAACGCCGTATCGCCGAGCTGGAAGCCAAACTGGCGGCACAGGGCTGAACTTCGATGCGCGCAGCAGCCCTGGCTATGCAAAACACCGACGATGTCGTCGCGCATGTCGTGCCGCTGGCGTGTCCGGTAAAGCCAGTGCTGGCGATGGGGGCCTGGTTCAAGAATACGCTTTGTATCACTGCCGACCGGCAGGCACTCATCAGCCGCAACGTCGGCGATCTCGATACTTCTGCAGCCTGTCTGGATCATGAAGCGCTGGCTTATGCCTTGCTGACCATGGCGGATAAACCGCTCGCCATCGCCCATGATTTGCACCCCGATTTTCATTCCACACGTTTTGCCGTGGCGTTGTCCGCAGAGTTGGGTGTGCCTTTGATCGGTGTGCAGCACCACCATGCCCACATCGCCGCTGTCTGTGCCGAGCATGATTTCAATGCGCCGATCATCGGTCTGGCATTGGATGGCGTAGGCCTGGGGGCGGATGGAACGCCTTGGGGTGGCGAGTTGTTGCGGGTCGAGGGTGCATCTTTCCAGCGCCTCGGCCATTTGCGTCCACTGGCGCTGCCCGGCGGCGACAAGGCCGCACGCGAACCATGGCGTATGGCAGCGGCAGTGCTGCACGAGTTGGGGCGCGGTGAAGAGATCGCTACACGGTTTGCCGATGAACCGGCCGCACCTATGGTCTCGACCATGCTGCAACGTGATTTCAATTGCCCGCGTACATCGAGCATGGGGCGGCTGTTCGACGCCGCAGCCGGGCTGCTGGGCATTTGTCGCAAGATGGAATTCGAGGCGCAGGCCGCGATTGCCCTGGAGCAACTGGCGCAAGGCCATGGCGCTGTCGCGCCGATAATGGACGGGTACACGATCACTCCCTCTCCCTTGATGGGAGAGGGCTGGGGTGAGGGTGTATCTCTAGCGAATACCCTCTCCCCAACCCCTCTCCCATCAAGGGAGAGGGGTGGAATGCAGCTGGATTTTTTGCCGCTGTTGGCAGTATTGGCCGATTGCCGCGATGCCGCTTATGGCGCGGCGCTGTTCCACGCCACGCTGGCGGCAGGGCTGGCTGAATGGGCCTGGCGCGCTACAGCCCAGCAAACCGCTGCGACCGTGGCCCTGGGCGGCGGCTGTTTTCTCAACAAGGTGTTGTCGCAGGCGCTGATCCCGGCGCTTGCCCAGCGCGGCTTGCGCGTGCTGACTGCAGTCAACCTCGCCCCCGGCGACAGCGCCATTTCCCTGGGTCAGGCCTGGGTGGCAATGCATCAATTGGAAAAAGGAAACTGATATGTGTCTGGCTATCCCTGCACGCGTCGAGGAAATGACCGGTGCCGATACTGCAATCGTCAATCTTGGCGGGGTGCGTAAGGAGATTTCGCTGGCGCTGGTTGAGGATGTTGCGGTGGGCGATTACGTCATCGTGCATGTCGGTTATGCCCTGCAAAAGCTCGACCCGGAAGAAGCTGAACGCACGCTGCTGATGTTTGCCGAGATGGGCGATCTGGATGAGTTGCGCACCGAATTGCAGGATAGCGCGCTATGAAATATATCGACGAATTCCGCGATGGCGAACTGGCGAAAAATATTTCCGCCAATATCGCAAACGAAGCCCGCGACGGCCAGCAATACAATCTCATGGAGTTTTGCGGTGGGCATACCCATGCAATCTCGCGTTACGGTTTGTCCGATCTGCTGCCGCCGCAAGTCACCATGATCCACGGTCCGGGCTGCCCGGTTTGCGTGTTGCCCATCGGCCGTGTCGATCACGCCATCAAACTCGCGCTGGAGCACGATGTGATTCTGTGCACTTACGGCGACTGCTTGCGCGTACCGGCCTCGGAAGGCTTGTCGCTGCTCAAGGCCAAGGCACGCGGGGCGGATGTGCGCATGGTCTATTCCACCTCGGATGCGATCAAGCTGGCGCAGGCCAACCCGGAAAAGCAGGTGGTGTTCTTCGCGATCGGCTTCGAGACCACGACGCCGCCTACTGCGGTCGCCATCCAGCAGGCGCAAAGACTGGGCCTGAAGAACTTCTCGGTCATCTGCAATCACGTGCTGACGCCCGCCGCGATGCATGCGATTCTCGCCAACGAGGGTGGGGCTAGACTGCATGGGTTTGTTGGCCCGGCACACGTGTCCACGGTGATTGGTAGCCGGCCTTACGAGGTGTTTGCCAATGATTACAAAAAGCCCGTGGTCATCGCCGGGTTCGAACCGCTGGACGTGATGCAAGCGATCCTGATGCTGGTGCGACAAGTCAACGACGGCCGTGCCGAGGTCGAGAACGAGTTTACCCGTGCCGTCACTCGCGAAGGCAATCTCAAGGCACAGGCGCTGGTGGACGAAATATTCGAACTGCGCGACGAATTCGAGTGGCGCGGGCTGGGGACTATTCCGTATAGCGCGTTGAAATTGAAAGCCGCCTATGCCGAATTCGATGCCGAGCTGCGTTTCGGGCTGAAGTATCAATCCGTTCCAGACAACAAGGCCTGCGAATGCGGAGCGATTTTGCGCGGCGAGAAACGTCCGCAACAATGCAAGATTTTCGGTACCGTATGTACGCCGGAGAACCCTGTCGGCGCTTGCATGGTATCGTCTGAGGGCGCCTGTGCGGCGCACTATACTTACGGCCGTTTCAAGGACATTGCCGTGATGGCGGCATAAGGAAATCGACATGGGCGAAATCAAACCTGGTTACATCCGTACGCTGGACATCAAACGTGGTCGCGTGGACATGAGCCACGGCAGCGGCGGGCGGGCGATGGCGCAGTTGATCGAGGAACTGTTTGCCGCAGCGCTGGGCAACGAGTTTCTGGCGCAGGGTGACGACGGCGCCTTGTTGCCGCCAGCCAACGGCCGTCTGGTCATGGCAACCGACAGCCATGTGGTCTCGCCGCTGTTTTTTCCCGGCGGCGATATTGGTTGCCTGAGCGTGCACGGCACCATCAACGATGTCGCGGTGATGGGTGCAAAACCGCTTTATCTCTCGGCCTCGTTCATCCTCGAAGAAGGCTTCCCGCTGATCGACCTTAAACGTATTGTCGACAGCATGGCGCAGGCGTCAATCGAAGCTGGGGTGCCGATAGTCACCGGCGATACCAAGGTAGTGGAGCAGGGCAAGGGCGATGGCGTATTTATCACGACGACTGGCGTGGGCGTGGCGCGTGAAGGCATTCGGTTGTCAGGCAGCCTGGCCCGGCCCGGCGATAAAATCCTGCTTTCAGGCACTATCGGCGACCACGGCATGGCGATTCTTTCAAAGCGTGAGGGGCTGGCGTTCGAGGCGCCTATTGTCTCTGACACTGCAGCATTGCACGGCCTGATCGCGGCAATGCTGGACAGCGGTGCCGCGATACGCACGCTACGCGACCCGACCCGAGGTGGGGTGGCAACGACACTCAACGAAATCGCCAAACAATCCCATGTTGGCATGATGCTGCGCGAAGCAGCTATACCGGTAAATCAACCGGTAGAGGCTGCCTGTGAATTCCTGGGCCTGGACCCCTTGTACGTGGCCAACGAAGGCAAACTCATCGCCATCTGCGCCCCGGATGACGCCGACAAACTGCTCGCTGCCATGCACGAACATCCGCTGGGCCAGCAGGCAGCTATCGTCGGCGAAGTGCTGGAAGACGCCCACGGCTTTGTGCAGATGACCACCAGAATGGGCGGCCGCCGCATCGTCGATTGGCTGACGGGCGAACAGTTGCCAAGGATTTGCTGATGCAACCCACGGTACTTATCATCGACGACGAAGTCCGCTCGCAAGAGGCGCTGCGCCGCACGCTGGAAGAAGAGTTCACTGTGCTGACGGCTTCCAGCGCGCTGGAAGGGCGCGGCATCATGGAGCGCGAATTCGTGCAGGTGATTTTGTGCGACCAGCGCATGCCCGACATGACGGGCGTCGAGTTTCTCAAGGAAGTGCGCGAGCGCTGGCCGGATACCGTGCGCATCATCATCTCGGGCTACACCGAGAGCGAAGACATCATCGCCGGGATCAACGATGCCGGGATCTACCAATACATCCTCAAACCCTGGCATCCCGATGCCTTGCTGCTCACGGTCCGTGCGGCGGCCCAGGTTTATGAACTCCAGCAACAGAGCCAGCGCATGAACCTGGAATTGCGCACCGCCGAGCCGATTCTGCGCCAGCGGGTGAAGGCCAAGCAGGAAACCCTGCAGGATCGCTACGAGTTTTCGCGCATCACCCGTGCGGCGGCCAGCCCTTTGAACAAGGCGGTGGATCTGGCCGTGCGCGTTTCCGGGTGCGACATTGCCGTGCATATCGCAGGCGAATCGGGTACCGGCAAGGAACTGCTTGGCCGTGCTATCCACTATGCCAGCCCACGTTCCGGCCGTGCTTTCGTCATCGAGAACTGCGGTGCCATGTCCGACACATTGCTTGAGTCGGAGTTGTTCGGCCATAAGCGCGGCAGTTTTACCGGGGCGTTCGAGGACAGGGTCGGGCTGTTCGAACAGGCCGACGGCGGCACGATTTTTCTCGATGAAATCGGCGATACCTCGCCCGCATTTCAGGTCAAGCTGCTGCGCGTGTTGCAGGAGGGCGAAATCCGCCCGGTCGGCAGTTCGCGCTCGCGCAAGGTGGATGTGCGGATTATTTCCGCCACCAACCGCGACCTGGAAG
>Ga0172367_10005015_pt1 | contig 16160 bp, 13 predicted proteins | sample Lak10m_FD_114542 | JGI IMG/M metagenome (GOLD analysis project Ga0172367, IMG submission 114542) | Freshwater microbial communities from Kabuno Bay, South-Kivu, Congo - kab_022012_10m | ecosystem: Environmental > Aquatic > Freshwater > Lake | place: Democratic Republic of the Congo: South-Kivu...
CGCGCGAGGAGCGCGAGCAGCATCGCACCGGAACGGATCCGGGTCTCCGCGAGGTCGACCGACGCGATCAGCCAACCCTCCTGGATCCACTCGAGAAGTGTGGGAGAGAAGACCGGCTTTCCCGCGTTCCCCGTCCGGAATCCTTCGATGCACTGCTCGACCGCCTGGCGCACCTGGCCGGCGTCGAGGTTGTACTGCCGCAGGACGAGGGGGATGTCGGACTGTGGCTCCTCCAGGAACTTCGCGAGAAGGTGCTCCACTGTGACCTCGTAGTGGCTCCTGCCTACGCACAGCCCCGCCGCTCCCTCAAGAGCCCTTGTGCAGAAAGGTCCCAGGCGGGAAATGAGGGTCTTGATATCCACTGTGATCATTTATGCAACCTCCGCAAGGGGTTGTGGGGGGAAGGTGACCCCCACCTCGGAAAGCGTGCCGCCCGAGAAAGACCATGTGTCGAGGCCGAGAGCTGACCAGCGTTCCGCACCGAGGCACGCCGTTCTCGCCTCCCCGCGCGACAGGACGAGCTCAAAATCGTATTCGAGGGGATCCGTAAGATAGAGGCCGATCATCGCCGCCACACGCCGGTGCGCGGGCTTACCGGGGAGGAGGGAGTCGAACCTGTCGGCATCGAGGGGGCCGATCCGAAGGCGGAACTTCCCCATCCGGTCGTCGATTTCGTTACCGAGGAAACAGTCTTCCCCGAGCCGATGCCCGGACTCTCCGAGGACGGCCCGCTGGTCCGGCGGAATCCGCGCCTTTCGAAGCAGGCAGGGGATCAACTCTACGATCGGTCCGCCGAGCGCGTCCTGAAGCATACCCTCTAGCGCCGCCGCGGAGCGCGGATGCTGCGTGAAGAGGCCGATGTAGCGCAGCAGCCCGTACGGTCCTCCCTCGATCTTCCGAAGCTCCGGCTCGGCGAGCCCCAGCAGGCTGAACAGTTTCTCGAGGTCCTCGGGAGACTCCTCCTCGACGACCTTGACGAACTGCCGGTACTTCGACCAGCAGCGGAACAGGAGCAGGTAAAGCTGTTGGTGAAAAATGTCGAGGAAGTCGCGGGTGCTCGTCGAATCCCCCAGGCTCTCGGCGACCAGATCTTCGGTGTAGAAGGTCGGGAGGGGGGAGGATGCGCCGTACAGGCCGAGAAAGGAGACCGTCACCCGGTAATCTGCCGGTCCTCCGGGAGTCTCCTCGATCCGGACCACGTCCGACGCCGGAAATCCGAGGGAAAGGTCCGGCCTGATCCGCAGGCCCGGGTCTTCTATTCCCCCGTCCCCGTGGGGCTCCTCTCCCGTGGCGCCGCACCGGCGCAGAAGCCGTAGCGCCTGGAAAAAGGAAAATCCGTGCCCCTGCTTCAGGAGATCGAGCTTCAGATCAAGGGCCGATTTCCGATCCGGGCCGGCCATCGATAGACGTCTCCCTTCATCACCTCGCGCACGGTCGTGCGCGTGAAATGATTGATCGAAGCGTAGCAGCCGAGGAACCGATCGAGCACGCACCCGAAGAGAAACAGGTCGCCTGGGCCCGCGTAATGGTCCTGTCGGAGGGAGAGGTTGAACTCCTGGCCGCGGATCGGGGTCCCGGAGACGATCCGGTCCGCGCTGGCGGTTTCCACGTCCTGAATCCCGTCGATCCGTTTCCGGTTCGCCTGCGTGACCGCCCGGTCGCGACCCTCCGACAGCATGTACAGGTCGAGGATCGCCTTAAGGTTCTCCTTGCGGCCGAGGGACTGGTAATTCAGGCCGAGATGCGAGATGAGCCTCCACAGGATCTTCCCCCCAAGGGCCGGCGCCACTCCGGCCGTGGGCTGGGCGAGGTTCGTGAAATCCGCGTACTCCGGGGAATCCGCGGTCGCCATGCGGATATCCCCGGCCTTGAGGCTGTCCGCCAGTGATCCGTTCGTGCAGGTTAATCGTATCGAAAGCGTCTCCGTCACCGGGGTCCCCGCCTGCGGCGGATAGGCGACCTCGAGGTAGACATCCTGTCCGCTCCCCGACGGAGACGCCCTCAGCGTCGTGTGATAGCTCGCCACGTCCCTAAGCGCATTGTTGAACGCATCGAATGGAGCGTATTGCCGCTCCTGCGCCGTCCCCTGGGCGAAGCCTGCGACCCGGTCGACCGAGTAGACCTGGAAGTGGGAGGTGTTCCCTCCCGCCGGACGGACAAGCCAGGCGGCCTGCCGATGATCCAAAAGGATCGGATCCGCCTCGTGGGAAAACAGATTGACCGCGGGAGTGGCATGTAGGGCGAAGCTATCCTTCCGCACCTTGGGCGGCGGACCCGTGAGGTCTCCCAGCTCGAACCTTATCTCGAAAAGGTTCCCCGCCCCCCGCTCCTCCCACCGCTCCAGCCCGTTGAGTTCGAGGAACAGGAACTTCTCCGGCGCGAGGAAATATTCCTGCAGGATCCGGTAGCCGGAAAAGGATCTGTGAGGATAAGGAAGGAGGGGCTCGTTGTCGGAGAATCCTACGGGCGCCAGGCATTCCGGCTCGAGCGACGCCGACGCTCCTTTCCCGACGGGCGAGAGGACTATGCCGCGCAGATGCCTTCTCAGGATCAGGTACAGGTCGGTGGCGGCGGCATATTCGCCGGCAAGGTAGAACCTGAGCGACTCCGGCTTCCATGCGTCGAGCTTCAGGCCGGAAAGCTCGAACTGAAGCCTGATCTCCGGCGGCTTCCCGGAGTGTTGCTGGAAGGAAGCGTCGAGCAGGGTCAGCGGGTGCATCTCGACGTCGAAAGTGGTTCGGTAGATGCAGGAGGTACCCCCTACCGGAATCGACGCCAGGTGGACCCCTGCGGGAATGCGGATCGACTGTTTCAACGTGGACTTCGGCGAGAAGGCGATCGTGGTGGTGGACGGGATCGGCTTCAGGTAGTGCGGCCAAAGGAGGTTCGTCAGGCTGTGTACGATTTCCGGGAACTCGTCGTCGAGCTTCTGCCGCAGAAGCCCCGTGAGGAAGGCGACTCCCTCGAGCAGACGCTCCACGTCCGGATCGGATGCCGGACCGCTGAGCATCGGGGCGAGGGCCGGATGCGCCCTGGAAAACTCCGATCCCAGCTCCCTGAGATCGTTCAGCTCCTGCTGGTAATACTTGTTGAACATTCGGGCCCCGAATCCTTCCGTATTCGATTCAATCCTTCATGCTGATCTGTCCGTTGCCGTCTATCGACGTTTCGAACTGGACCTGCATCTTCGGATCGTTCGCCAGCTTCGCGACGACGTGGAACTGCAGCTGGAGGGCGAGGCGGCCCTCCTCCTCCGGAATGAAGGAGACCCGGACGCCCTTCAGGCGAGGCTCGTACTTCTGGATGGTGGTCCGGAGGATCTTCTCGAGCTCCCGGTGCACCTCCGCTCCGAGGTGGAGGTACTCGGTGAACTCCGGAACACCGTAGTCGTCGGCTATCGGGACGCACCCCTGGCGCGTGTTGAGGATCCGTCGAAGATGCTCGAGGACCGAATCGCTGATCCTCTGCGGATCCTCAACGCCGCGCCGCCCGGAGTCCCTCTCGCAGTTCCGCACCCTTTCGAGAAGCCGCTCTTCCTTCATCCCCGACCCCTTCGATCAGGCGATCACGCAACCGGCGATTCCCAATCGTCCATCGCCGTGATCCCCCCCTCCACCCACGTCCACTCGATCTTCTGGTAGGTGAACGATACCTGCTCCATCGGCGGGAACTTCATGTTCTCCGGATACTTGTTGTCGAGTATGTATTCGCGCATACTGCAGATGTTGGCGTTTAAGAGCTTGATCGTGTAGAAGTGGACCTCGGCTCCCTGGGCCGAGGGCCTCCAGAAATCGAGCTCGAATTCCGTGATGTTCTCGTTGTTGACCAGGATGTTGTAGAGAATGGGCGAGGACTTGTCGATCTCCTTCGTGATGGTGATCGGCTTGTGCATCCGTTTCCCCGTGGGGAGCCCGGAGGCGGCGTCGCGCGGGCTGACGATCTCCTGCGAGTACGCGACGACCATTATCATGTCCGCACGGCCCTTCTGCGTGACCGACCCCTTGACCGGTCCCGACTTCGCGCCTTTCATTTTCAGGTAAGCATTCAACGCCATGGCGTGTCCCTCCGGTTCCTTTCAGGTTTGGGTTACTGTTTGTCCAGTTTCCCGACGAGCGACAGGGTGAAGAAGGCCCCCATGAACTTGAAGTGAGGCCGTACCTTCAGCCCGACCCGGTACCACCCCGGTTCTCCGGCGACTTCGTCGACCGTGACCTCGGCCATCTTCAGCGGGCGGCGGCTCCGGACGGAGGCCGAAGGGGCCTCCATGTCGGACACGTACTGTCCGATCCAGGTGTTTAGCTCCGTCTGCAGTTCCATGCGGTCTTTCCACGTCCCGATGTTCTCCCTCTGGAGCACCTTGAGATAGTGCGCCAGGCGGTTGATGACGAACATGTACGGAAGCTGCATGCCGAGCTTGTAGTTGAGCTCGGCCTCCTTCCCCGCCTTGCTGATCCCGAAGAACTTCGGCTTCTGGACGGAATTCGCGGAGAAGAAGGCGGCGTTGTCGCTCCCCTTTCGCATCGTGAGCGCGATGAACCCCTCCTCCGCGAGTTCGAACTCCCGCCGCTCGGAGACGAGGACCTCGGTCGGGATCTTCGTCTGGGTCGCCCCCATCGACTGGAACTGGTGAAGGGGAAGGTCTTCGACCGCACCGCCGCCGGCGGGCCCGATGATGTTCGCGCACCACCGGTACTTCGCGAAGCTGTCGGTGAGGCGGGAGGCGAACGCGAAGGCGGCGTTCCCCCAGGTGTAGAGCTCGTGACCCTGGGAGACGTCCTCCTGGTAATTGAACCTCTTGACGGGAACGGTGTCGGGGCCGTACGGCAGCCGCAGGAGGAACCGCGGCATGGCGAGCGCGACGTAGCGCGCGTCTTCGCTTTCGCGGAACGACCGCCATTTCGTGTATTGCGGGCTCTCGAAGATCGACTTCAGGTCCTTGAGGTTCGGGAGGTTCGAGAAGTCCGTCAAGCCGAAGAAGCCGGGGCCGGCGGAGGCGATGAACGGCGCGTGGGACATAGCCGCGACGCCCGCCACGTACTGCAGGAGCTTGACGTCCTGGGGCCCGGGCCCGAAGTCGTAGTTGCCGATCATCGACCCGTACGGCTGGCCGCCGAACTGGCCGAACTCGGCGGTGTAGGCGATCTTGTAGAGGCCGGATTTGACGACCTCCGGAGAGTCCTCGAAGTCCTCGAGGAGGTTTTCCTTGCTCACGTTCAGGAGCTCGATCTTTACGTTCTCCCGGAAATCGGTTTTGTCGACGAGGTATTTCATAGAGCGCCACGCCGACTCGAGACTCTTGAACTCGGACGCGTGCATGATCGCGTCGATCTGGAGGGAGAGCTTCTTGTCGACCTCCGCCACCATCTGGTCGAGGGCGGCGCCGGAGATCTTCGCGGTCTCCTTCCCCGGCTCGAGGATCTGGTGGAGGAACGCCTCGACACCGCGCTTGGCGATGGAGTATGCCTCGTCCTGCGGGTTGATCTTCGTCGCCTGGACGATCTCGTCGAGGAGCGACGCCCCTTCTATTGCCTGCGATTCCGCCTGCCTGCTCTTATCCTTTTCTGTCGCCATCGATGGCCTCCTATTCCTCGATCCCGACTTCTTTGAGCAACTGCTTACGTGCGGCCTCGTCCTTCACGAGCTCCTGGATCTTCTTCTTGAACTCCGGCACGTTTGACATCGGGCTCTTGAGGGACTTGACAGCATCCCGAAGTTCGAGGAGCTTCTTCAGCTCCGGCACCTGGTCGGCGATGGACTCCGGACCGAAATCCTTCATCGAGGCGATGTCGAGCTTGACGCTCAGCTCGTCCCCTTCCTTACCCGTGAGGCGGTTCGGCACGTTGATGTTGAGTCCGAGTTTCTGGGCCTTCAGGACGTCGTCGAAGTTGTCCTTGTCGATGTTGACAGGCTCCCTCTTCTCCAGCGGCCGGTCGTCGGGCGCTCCCGTGAAATCGCCCATCACCAGAAGCTTGAGCGGAAGCTCGACGTCCTCTTTCGCGTCCCCTGTGGCAGGACGGTACGTGATATTGACCCGTTCCCGCGGAGCAACCGTTCCTTCCTTCGCCATACGAACCTCCTTCAGCAAGTTTTAACGGTGTTACTCGGTTCCCGAACCTGCGCCGCCTCCTTTCGTCAATGTTTCATCCGCGCCTTATTCGCCTCCGAGGGACATCGCCGCTGAAACGTCCACCTTCGCGATCCGTCCCTGCAATTCGGCGACCTTCTCTTCGGTAACGAGACCGGCGTTCGCACGATATCCGTCCCAGGCGACCTTCAACCCTTTCAACGCGAGCTCGGGGTCGTACTCCTCGAGGTGATAGAAGTCGATCTCCTTCAGGATCTCCCCTATGTGCGGCAACGCGTGGCGCACTTCCGGAGTTTCGAGGAGCATCCGACAGAGGGCGACCCTCCAATTGAACGCCTCCTTCCGCGAACCGGCGCCGCGCAGCCCCTGCTGCATCCGGCGGACCGCTTCGGCGACGCGGCCCTCGGCGATCAGCTCGCGAGCCTGGCGGAACCCCTTGGCGGAAGGATCTGCCGCGGCTCCCGCGCTCCCCGCCGCGGTCCCTCCGCCGCCCGCCGACAAACCTTTCAGCCATTCGCGGGTATCGTCCGCGGCGAACGGGGATCCGTCGGAAAATTTCAGATCCTCGAGTCCGGGGAGACGGCGCATGAGAAGAGCGGTTTCCCCCCGTACCGCCTCGGCGGCGGCTTCGTACCCGTCCCCGAGCCGGGTCAGGGCTTCCGCCGTCCAGAAGTTCAGGTCAAGCCAGAAGATGTTCTCCGCGAAGTTCTCCTCGGCCGCCTTTACTACCGCTTCGGCCTCCCCTCCGCCGGCGAAATCGCGTAGCGACTCGACGTTATAGGGGGCAGGGAGGTTCGTCCTCCCCCCCTCCGAAGGAGGAAGGAAATCCAGGGCGCTCCAGGCCGCCAGCCGTGCAAGGCGATACGCCGCCGGGTTAGACAGTCTCTCCTCGCGGAAGTAATCGGCCGCGCGGGCGATCTCCCCCAGAGACTTGCCGAGGACGGACATGGCGGTCTCGATGGATGTTATCTCCACGGGCCCCTCTTCCACGGAAGGAGCGGACGGTTCCCCGCCAAGCGTCGCCAGGCTTCCCTCCGGGGGCGGCGTGGAAGCGGAGGCCGGCTCATGCGCCTGGACCTTCGGCTCCGGCGGAGGAGCGATCGCCTCGAGAGTGCCGACGAAATCGAGGAGAGGCCGGATCGACGGAGCGTCCTCCAGAAATTCCGCCAGGAGCTGATCGACCCTCTGAAGGTTCTCGTTCAGCGCGTTGATCCGCTCCTCGGCGAAGGGTCCCCTCGGAAGCTGTTCCAGGACGCTCTCGGCCTTCTCGGCCCACCACTGGATCGCCGCGATCCGTCCGCGCATGCGCGCTTTGGCCGGGAAAAGGGCGTCCCAGTGCCCCTCGATGAGATCCCGGATGATCCTGCTGCCGATCTCGACCCCGTCGAACTTTTTCGTCTGGATCAGGGCGATCGCCAGATACGAGGCGACGAGAAGGTCCTTCGACTTCGAGGCGAGGATCTCCGCGGAGAGCTTCGCGACCTTCTCCCAGTCGGTTCCCCCCGACGCCGAAGGCGGCTTGTCGACTTCCGCCTGGAGTTCCTCGTAGAGCGGATCGTACCTGACGTCGTCCCCCGCCGGCTGTTCCGGCCGGATCGGCTGCTTCCCGAGCTCCGATAGTTCCATCAGTTCGCTCCCCGCTCCATGGCTCCACGCTCCACCACCGCCACGTTCCAGATCCGCGCGAAATCGGGCGAAGACAACCGCTTCCGGAATACGCCTATGTACGCCCGTGAAAACGTCCCGCCGAAAAAGACCGCGTTGGGCGCCTCGGCGTCGTCCCGCCGCAGGCGCGATTGCCATCCCACCGCCGCGGTGAACGGGTCTCTCCCGGCCTCCCCCTCGAGGCGGATGAACCGGGACGCATCACCCGGGACGGCGGCGTCACCTTCCTTTTCCGATGCCAGGCGGGGCCCGGCGGTTCCGGAACGGGTCTCCGGCACTGCGGCCTCGCGATCCCTGCGCCCGGAGAAGTCCTCCCAATCCGGGAGGGGGGGGTGAAGTCCCCGAATCGCGGACTCCAGCCGTCCGATCTCCTCGTAACGCTGCGCCCCGAGGTATTCGAACCTCTCCCACACCGGGAGACAGGCGTACGGAAGGAGGTCCCAGTGCACCTCCCAGTCTCTCAAAGGCCCGGTCCCGAGGACGAGCAGCGGGTAAGGCCGGCCGAGACGGTCCACGCTGTCGCGGACGACGCCGCAGACGAGCGCACCCGGACCAACCCCTTTCGACCAGAACCTCCACGACGCCGCATCCGTCATCCCCCTCTTCTTGCACTCGATACCCTCGTACCCCTTGTCGACCCAGTCGGCGATCCCCTCGAGCATCGGAGTCGTTCCGCCCAGGCGGATGTAATCCTTCGCCCACGGATGCTTCCCGAAGACGGCGAATATCCACCCCTCCGCGGCTACCAGCACGCGGCGATGCTTCTCGGGGCGTTTCCCGGGGCCGACCTCGCGGCTCCGACCACCGCTTTCTCTCCGCTGAAACGGAAGCTCACGCGGATGTACTTGATCCCCATCTGCTCCAGCGCGGCCCTCTCCGCCGGGAACTGCGACGTCGCGAACGTGTGCTGCCCCCCGGGGAAATCCTGCAGGAACGCCGGGAACCCCTGGTCCCCCGGGTAGTTCTTCTTCAGGGTCAGGTTCCCGACGCTGATCTGCAACGTCACGTCGGTGCACGATTCGGGCGACCAGTTGAACACCTTTGTCACCGGGTAGTTCAGGTTCACCAGCGTCTGGGGGCCGGTCGCGCACTGCAGCTCGAGTCGCGTCGCATGCGGCTTTACGCGCGCGTCCTGGTTCGCGTCCGTCGGAAGCCCCTTGACGGAAACCCCGGACGGCCCGGATTTACCGCCCCCACCGGCCGAGGCGGCCGCCATGGAAGCGCCCCTGGAGAGGAAATTGTAGAACTCGGGGGAGAACGGGATCTTCGCCCCGAGGGCGTCCTTCCCCGCGTACCCTTTCAGCGTCCTCGTCAGGAACGGAGCGGCGGGCCCCTTGACGAATTTCCATACCAACCCCTCGGGCCCGAGGAGAAGTTGCGAGGCCTGGTATCCAGTGGCGCCCTGCGACTCTGCGAGGACGGTCTGTTCCCACGTCGTCTGCATCTGGCATCCGGCCTCGGCTCGAACGTACGTCCAGAGGAAATCGTACGGGCCGGTGATCAGCCTCGACACGACGTCGTCCACCGGACGGTTCCCCCCCACGGCGGCCTTCAGGCGCAACGACGCCCCCTGGCCGGCGTAGAAGGGGGACTTGCCCGCGGAGGGGTCTTCCCCGTACGTCTGCGTCGCCAGTTGGAACGACTGCGCCCGCGAACCGCTCCCCTGGGCGGCGGCCGTCAGCGCCGCCGAGTATTCCTGATACGTCTTCTGGGCGGCCAGAGCCGCCGAGCTTCCCTCCGTCCCCTTGCCGAACGTCCGCTCGATCCTCGCCATCAGCCTCTTTCCGCTTTCGGTCGCCTTGGCTCCGACGCCCGAGGCCTGGGCCTGGGAACGGATGGAATGCAACTGGTACGCCTGCTGGAACCAGGCGGGAAGATTCTCCTCGTCCCCGAGGAACTCCAGCTCCGACGCTATCCTCGAGACGAAAGCCTGGTGCGGCCCCTGGTCGGTCGCCGCGCGCGCCGCGACCGCTTGCCACTCCTTCTGGCCTTTCAGCGTCTCCGCTCCCCGCTGGAACCCGGCCGCGAACTGCCCCCACGCCGACAGGCACGCCTGCGGGTACCACTTCCCGAGCGCCGCCTTCTGCCCGGCCATGGCGACCGGATCCGCCACCGCGGACTCGATCTCCCCGACGAACGAATCGACCTGCTCCTTCCCCTTCCTGGTGAATGCGGGCGAGATCGGTCGGTCTCCGGAGACCGGCTGTGAACCGCCCCAGAACTCCTTGAGCGACACCGGCGCGGAACCGCTCTGCTTCTCCGCCCAGACGACCAGCCACTGGAAGTTCGCGCCCCGGGACGCCAGCACGTGCCGGAGCCACCCCTGCAGGATCCCGATCTCCTGGTTGATGTCCGAGGTGTCCGCTCTCCAGGACAGGTAGTAGAAGTAGAGCGATCCGAACTTCTTCCGGATATCCGGAGCGACGTCCTGGCCGCCCGAAGAGAGGAACGCCAGATACGCGGGCTGCGGCAGCTTGCTGATCGTATCCAGGCCCTGCCCGGTCAGGCGGGCCTTCAGCAGGTTGATTCTGCGAACGATGTGGTCGATGTATTGCGCCGCCGTCTCGTCGGGCGTGGAGGCCGAGACGGAGGACATCTCCCCCGCCAGCTTTCTGTCGAACTCGGTGAGGAACCCTTCGCGAAACTGCTTGCAATACTTCGCCTTCAGCCCCTCCTCGACCCGGATGCTCTCGGTGAGCCCGAACCGGGGGGTCCACCATCCACGGTTGCTCTTCTCGACCTTGAGGATCGACTGCCCGAAGCGGTCCATCACGATCATGTCCGCCAACAGGTCCCTCTGGAGTGCCGGGGCTTTCGCGAACTCGTTGGACGCCTCGCGCACGGTCCTCAAGTTCTTGACGAAGGAGTAGCTCATCAACCCGCACACGACGATCCCGAAAATGACCCAGGTGGTCAGCCCGAGGTTCCGGGTGAGGGTCTGCCATTCGAGCGCGCGCTTCGTCGGCGCGAACAGGCCCTTGTCGCGAGGCAGGACCTTCGAATAGAAGTCGTGGAGGAAAAGGCCGCGGTTCGTGCCGGGCAGGACGTCCCTCTCCCCGACCAGCCCGAGGGAATTGAGGAAGTGGGAGTAGGGGCTTCCTTCCTGTCGGCCGCTGCTGAAGAAGATCCCGCGCAGTATGGGCGTCTCCTGGTACGGGTTCGCGAGGAACGCGGCTTTCATGAACGGGTCGAGTCCTCGCCGAAGGTTCCCGAACTCCTCGGGGAACATCAGAAGCCCGGGCTCCGCGCCGCCCGGTCCGGCGGTGTGGAGCAGGATCAGACGAAGATTCCGTAGCCGCTCGGAGACGGTGTTCATGGCCCGGTCGAGGAAGGTCCCCACGTCGACGGAGAGGTCCTGGTTCACGTATCCCATCGGCTGGTTCAGGCCGCCCTCGGGGAGCCGCTCGCAGAACTGCGTCATCCCCTGGACCAGGTCGCACTTCGTCACGAGCACGTAAACGGGGAACTTCGCCCCCAAAACGCGCATGAGCTCGTCGATCCGGTGGCGGATGCTCTTGCCGTCCTCCGCCATCGTCTCGGGCGTCGATTCGAGCATCTTGTCGGCGGCGACCGTCACGATCAGGCCGTGGATCGGCTCCCTCTTCCTGTACTTGACCAGCAGGCTCAGGAACTCCTGCCACTCCCCCTTGTCCTTGCCCTGGTCCACCGGCATCGCGTAGCGTCCGGCGGTGTCGAGAAGGATCGCCTGCTCGAAGAACCACCAGTCGCAGTTCCTGGTCCCGGATATGCCGGACACGCGGTTGACGTCGGAGAAGGTGGACAGCTTCGCGCTGCCGATCGAGGTCGTTTTCCCGGACCCGCTCTCCCCGATCACCATGTACCAGGGGAGGACGTAAAGGGGGTTCCCCTGCTTGCGCAGGTGGGACCCCTGCAGGGAGGCGATCGCCTCCTTCCAACGCTCCTGGAGCTCCTTCTCCTGCGACTGCTCCCTGGCCGTCATCGTCTTGATCCGCGCCTCGTCCTGCTCGATGACCTGCTGAACGAACGCCTGCTCATTCCGTCGCGCCTGGACCTTGCGGAGGAGAAACGCACCCGTGCCGACCCCCCCGAACATGCCCGCGAAGACGAATCCCATCCACCACGGAAGGTTCACGGCCAACGCGATCCCGAACATGAGGAGCACGAGCAGGATCGCCGCGGCCACCAGGAGCACGATCTTCAACGTTTTGATCATCGTGGCGCTCATATCAGTAAGGCACCGTCCTGAGGAGATTATCCCCGAGCCCGCTCAGGGAGAAACGGTAGATCAGGAACAGGACACCGAACAGGACGACCGGCGCGGCGACGCAGATGACGGTGAACAGGGAGAATCCCGGCTTCGCCTGCGCCGGGGCTGCCGCGGGCGACTCGGCCGGGTACCCTTCCGGAAAGAGCTCCGCGCGTTCGAGGGACGGGATCCCGGCGGAACTGCCGAGCAGCACCTGGAGGTTGGACGACTTGAGCTGGCCGAGCAGAAAGTCGTCTCCCGCGTGGCAGTGGCGGCCCATGAATCCCAGGGCGAGACACAGGTAGTAGACCTCGCGGGCCTCGCGCTGGTGGAAGCCGAGGGCGTTCATCCGGTCGAAGAACTCCTCGCCCGCCTCGGTCGTGTTGTACATGATCCGCTGGAGCTGCTCCCGCTGCCAGAGATTGCGCTGGGTCCAGGGCGAGCCGAGGATCGCCTCGTCGACCCAGGCGCACACCGCGAACCGCGCGGTGTCGAACTCCTCGCGGGAGATCTCCCCCTTCCGCGAGAGCGCCTCGCTCTGCGAAAGCAGGCGGGTAACGTCGGCCTTCACCTGGTCGAACGGCGGCTGCCGTTTCTGCACCGTCCTCTGGAAGTAGACAACGTACGCCATGAGCTCCATGAAGCAATCCGTCAGGTGCATCGTCACGATCTCCCCACGACCATGAGTTCGGCCTCAAGGTCTTCCGGTGCGTCGTCCCAATAGAACGCGAGATTGCGCCCCTTTTCCACCCCGGCCCACTGCTCCCCGTGATGATCCACGGAAAAGTAGAGGGAGTTCGCCCTCCGGGGAAGCTCCTGCGGCGGGACCGGCAGGTGCTCGAGGCCGACCCCGGGCAGGGCGCGGGCGATGAGAAGGGGAAGCCCTTCCCTCGAACCGAGCTTCGCCGCCGTCTCGATCGTCTCGAGGACCGCCTTCGGATCCTCCTGCGTGCGGAGGACCAGGTAGAACCTGTTTTTCCCCTCGAACACCGCCGGTGAAAGCTCCGACGCGTAGTAGGTACCGTCGTATAGCAGGCGCATCACATGCTCCGGCCCGGCCGTGATCTCGTCGAGCAGCTGTGAGACGAGGCCCTGGGCGGCGAGGAAGCAGCGATACAGGTTGAGGTGGTCGTAGGGCGGCAGCAGGCGCGTTCCGTCCGGCGACTCGCCGAGGACGGACACCCCTTCGGAGAACGAGGAGAGCTCGCCGATCAGCTGGCGGAGCGCCCCGTAGACGAGCCACGGGTGGACCTGCCCTCCCTCCATGACGTGGTAGAGCGCCGGGACGTAACGGTTGAGGGAACGAAGTGCAAGCAGGTACACCATGTCCCGCGAGCCGAATTCCGCCGTCTGGATCCCCCGCTGCCTCTTGTACTCCTCGAGCTGCCTGCTGCGGGCGGCGAGCTGGTCGCGGATCTCACGGACCAGTTTGAACAGGGAATCGGACGCGGAAAACGCGAGCACGGGCGGGGCGAATTTCTCCGACGCCCGGATCTCCTCCCCCATCCGGTCGAGCTGCGCCACTGGGAGCAGCAGGTAATCGCCCAGCTGCTCGCGCTCCGACTCCCAGAAGACCTTGAGCAGGTAGTGGAGCCGCTTGACCTTCCCGACCGGGCCGCCGGCGTGAAGATCCCGGACCTCGTCGGGATCGGCCGCCGCGACGAACCGGGTCGTCACGTCCGACATCCCCGCGAGGCGGCTGAGGACGGTCACGTTCTCCCCGGCGTCGTTCCATTTGCGGATTCCGACGTACACGGGGAAGCTTTTCCCCCCCTCGACCCAGGCCTCCTCGAAAGGTCGCGCCTCTATCAGTGCGTTCCCCGGGTATTCGATCCATGTCCCGTCGGGGAAGAGGAAACTCCCCTGCACCAGCCCGAACGAACGCGTCCCCAGCGCCGCCTTCTGTATCTCGAGGGATCCGGCGCCCCAGAAGAACGGCTCGAGGAAACGGCGATACGGTTCATGCGCGACCTCCCCCGAGAGGTCGTGAAGCTGGAAATGCTGGGGCTGGAGAAATAGCCCCTGGTGCCAGAAAAGGGGTCGGTGGACGGTCATTTTTTCTCCTTCACCCCCTGGATCTCGTCCGGTCCGAGGAAGACGTCGAGGTTCATCTTATCCGCTTTTTTCCCGAACATGCCACCCACCGGGACGGGGATGATCCGTGAAGCGCGCCGCTTGTCCAGATTGTAGTATCCGGCCACGATCCCCACGTAGCGGGCCCCTTCGGCGCGATCGAGGGACTCGGTTATCTCCTTGCCGGGCTGCAGGATCAGCTTCTTCGCGTTCACGATGCTCTGGTCGAACCGCCCGCACTCGAGCAGCTTCGAGACATCCTCGGCGTCCTGGAGCACCTGGTTGAGCGCGTTCGGATCCCGGAGCTGATACACGCAGACGAGAAGCGTGTGCGGCCTGTTCTCGAACAGGTTGAGTTTGGGGTCTCCCTTCAGGTGCAGGGAGATCGCGTCCTTCTCGTACTCGTATGTCCCGGATCCCGCGCTGCCGGCGCCGGCGCCGCCCCCGCCGCCGATCAGCGACCCTCCGCCGCCGCAGGAAGCGACCAGCAGCGCAAGTGCGATACAGCATGCAGACAGCATGGACGCGCGTTTCATGATTTCCCCTTTCCATCCGTCTTGTAGATCTTCTGGCAGCTCCGCTCGAATTCGCGCAGCAGCGCCTCGCGGAGCCTCCCCGACTCGAGCGCTTTCCTCACGGCCCGGAACCGTTCCTCGTAGATGTCCCACAGCTCCGCCTTCCGCATCGGTCCGAACTTGAGCCCGCCTTCCGCCTTCGAAGCGATGTTTTCCGGCGACAGCTCGTCGAGCAGCTCGACCGTTTTCCTGTCCGCCGCATCCTGGAACGCCCTGTGCGCGACGGAGAAAGCCTCCTGGATCCGGTCGAGGTACTCCTGCAGTGAACCGGAGGACTTGCTTCCACCGAGGTCCGATCCGATGATGAAACGGATCGTTTCGAGCTCCTCCTTCTTCCCGAGAAGGGTCGTGTTGATCCCCCCGACGATCGCGTTCAGCGAATCGAAGACGGTGTTCAGAGAACCCGCCAGCTTTTCCGAAAGCTCGCCCGGCGGAAGCTTCGCAACGTCCACGCGGTTCCCGAGGAGCAGTGCTGCGAGACGGGTCCACTCCTGCGAAACGTTCACCGCGGGTGCCGGGCCGGGCGATGGTCGGGAAGCCTCGCACACCCCCCTGATCTCCCTCACCGCTGCGATCCTTTCCTCCGGCGACGCACCGGCCAGCTTCTCGCCGAGGATCTTCTCTATGCGGGCCGCGGCGCCGGCCGGATCGGAACCGTACGCCGCCCGGACGCTTTCCACCAGCCCCGAGACGACCGCGGGAGGGATCATCGCCCATGCCTCCTTGTCTTGCCGATGTCGGGAGGCACCTTGAGGATAACGGTCTTTTCGAGGTCGAACTCCGCCTCGGGCTTCGCGGCGGGCGACGGCTCCGGCTCCTTCGCCTTATCCGGCGAGGGCGGGACGATCCCCGATTTCCCCGGCCCGAGAATGACCGTTTTGTCGAGGAAATCGTCCGCCGCCGAAGGCGGAGCCGGCGCGGAAGACGGTGGGGCCGGGGACGCCGCCACGGGAGGCGCGGGCGCCGCGTCCCCGACGCGGAGGACCATCGTTTTTTCCATCGCGTCGTCGGGAGGTGACGCGATCGAAGGGGCCGCGGACGGCCGCACCGCGGGTTCCCGCGGCGGCGGCGGCGCGGAATCCGCCGCGATCAGGGGGGCGCCTGGCGTTCGCGCCGGGCCGGTTTGCGCGCCCAGCACGACGGTCTTGACCATGAAGTCGTCCGCGGCCGGCGGAGCGGGACGCGTACGAGGCGGGCTCGCCTTCGGCTGCGGCGGAGGCGGCGCCCCTGCCGCGGCCGCTCCCCATTTCCTGATGACGTCGTCGAGGATCGCCGCGATCGCCGCCCCGGCGTCGTCCGCCGCGGCCGGCGCTTCCCGCTTCGGCGACGGCAAAGCCGGATCCTCGCTGCGCGCCTGCGCCCCGCTCGCGGGCTGCGCCGCCGGCTCCGCGCCCTCGAACAGCCGGTCTCGCACAAGCGCGCGAACCTTCCGGATCTCCGAGGCGATCGTTTCCCTCGCGGTCACCTTCTCCCCGCCCTCGCCGGCGAGGAGGATCGACCAGCCGGCCGCGAGCGCGCCTTCCCACAACCGTGC
>Ga0172367_10005016_pt1 | contig 16153 bp, 19 predicted proteins | sample Lak10m_FD_114542 | JGI IMG/M metagenome (GOLD analysis project Ga0172367, IMG submission 114542) | Freshwater microbial communities from Kabuno Bay, South-Kivu, Congo - kab_022012_10m | ecosystem: Environmental > Aquatic > Freshwater > Lake | place: Democratic Republic of the Congo: South-Kivu...
AAGCGGTGCAACAATCGGTACTGGTGCAATCAGTATGTATAATATTGGCGGAACGGTCTCGTTGCAAAGCGACCTAACTACGACAAATGGTATCACTGTCGTTAACGGCACACTTTTGACCAATGGTTATGATTTGACAGCGGTTTTTTTGATGGACAGCGGCACTGCCACCAAAGCATTAACTTTGGGTGCTGGTACTGTCCTGACTTTTACGGCAGGTACAATTACCTACGGATTTGCTTTTGTAAATACTGGTTCAACACTTACCACTAACTCCAACGACGTCTATATGACCTCAACCAACGCAGTTGGGGGGACATTTGAAACAGGCGACAAAACTTGGGGGACAATGACCGTTACTTCGGGCGGAAGCGGCATTCTTACCATAAATGGGTCTGGTACATTTACGGGCTTGGCTATAAGCGGAACAAGCACCAAAAGTATAAAGTTTGAAGCTTCTAAAACAACCACCATTACCACTCCAACCTTTTTCAGCGGGGTTAGTGGCGGAGTAATCACAATAGCTTCTACCGTGGCAAGCACGGCGGCGACTATATCCTGTGCGTCAGGTACAGTATCGTCTGACTACTTATCTTTGCAAGACTCAACTGCAACGGGTGGGGCTAGTTTCTACGCAGGGGCGAACTCAACAGATGTATCGGGCAACACGGGGTGGGTGTTTACTGCACCGCCAGCTTCTAACTTTTTCCTGATGTTCAATTAGTAAGTTGAATTGTTATAATTATAGTAGAAAGGGGAACTATGGACGACGAACTATCGCACGCACAACTTGAAAAGCTAGAAAAGAACCCAAACTATAAGCTTTCAGAGAAGCAAAAAGCACTATTACATAAGTATAGATCTGAAAAGTTTAAGAATAATCCTAACTTTGCCAAGCACTCCACAGATATTAAGCAAGCAAATGGTAAAGATAATGCAAAAAGAACTGATTGACATCAGATGTCCATTCAAGGTTAAGGGGCGAGCAGATAATAAGGTTCGGCTCTGTAATAGAGTTTGTGTAAAGGTTTTGCCAGGGTCAGCAGGTGAAGCTTACTGCAAAGACTGTAAGATGGCTTTCGAGTTTGAAGTCGATAGACAAGCCCTGATGATGACAGGTGTTCGTGTGAAGCCTGTAGGGGAGTCAATTTGATACAATATATATAGAGGTATCATAGAACTGAGGGAATTGGTCGCAGAATACCCATTAACAAATTAAACAGGAAGTCTTAGATGAAAAAACATCAAGTTGGTATTCTTATTGACAAGAACGCTTTTGTTGATGAGGGCGACGGTGTTATTTCGTTTCCTAATGGACTACCGATTACAGATAGCTCAGTACAACGTAATGGAACTCGATACAACATTGATACAATGGATTTAAGCGAGTACAAAGGGCAGGTTACTGCAGACCACGTTGATAGACTTGACCACGTCATAGCTCAAGCTGAGGGAGTTCTGAAGTCTGGCACTCAAGTGATTGTCCAGAAAATGCGGTACCTCGTTAAGGAAAATCCATACGCAAGACTTGCTTATAACCTCTTAGTGGGTAGAAAGACGAGCGATTTCAGTATTGAAACGTACGGTCCTATGCCTGATGAGGAAGGTGTTTACCATAACGCCGTTCTTATAGGATTAAGTCAGGTAGTGGTAGGAAATAACCGAAACGCTTCGATTAACTCAATCGTTCGCAATTCAATCGAGCAGTCCAAGGAAGACGGACTAAATACCGAAGAAATAGAATCAATTTTGAGTGATAAACAAATCAGAGTTGAATCTTCACACAATAGTAAGGAAAATAAGGAGAATAATATGTCAGATGTTAAGACAGAAGAAGAAGTTGAGCAGAAAACTGAGCAAAAGGTAGAAGCTCCAGCTTTTGATATGAACGCCCTAACTGAAGCTATGAACAAAGTTATGGACGAAAAACTAGCACCAGTTACAGCAAAGATTGCTGAAATTGAGCAAAACGCTTTTGATAAGAAAGCAACTGAGCCAAAGTTTAAGAAAGAAAACTCAGCACAGGCTAAGACCAGCAACGACTTCAAGTCGATGGACTGGAAAGAACGACACGGCAAGCAAATTAATGCAGCTTGGGATTTGCTAAAGCGAATGGACCACAGTGCAGCAGAAGTGCTTAACGAAATTAACCAAGTTAACCTCGAAGCTTTGAAAGAAGCTGGCAAGGTTTCTAACAGCATTACTATTGCTGACTTCGGTAACTTCGTCATTAGCCCAGAATTGCTTAGCGAGATTGAGGGTATTCGTAACGATTACTCACAGCTTGTTACTGCAACTGACTGGAAAGAAACACTATCTACACAGTTTGCTTGGTTAAGCCGAAGTGGTGACATTAATATGACTAGCGTTGAGTTCTGCGACGATGACGCAGATGGCAACCTTAAGCCAATCAGTGAATATACCGCAACTATCAACACTTCTAACCTTGAAGAACTTGCAGCAGTTACTCCAGTTTGTAATGCAGCAACTCGTTTCTTGGCAGCAGATTTGCTTAGTGATGTTGCAGCAGGTTATAGGAACGACTATGACCGAAAACGTGCTCAATTAGTTATTGCTCGCCTAGAACAAGCAGTTGAAGCAACTGGTAACGTATCTACATACGATATTAGTGAGCCAACATCAAGCTTCTTTGACGCTTGGGCAGATCTAGCAAGCAACTCTATCAACGGAACTTTCATCTTCAACGCTAGCACTTATGCTGACTTGATGAAGAGAGCAACAGTAATGGGTGTAAACGGACGTTTTGCAGACTTCTTCGTAACTGGCTCTGTGCCAACTATCGTAGGACGACCATTTATCGTTGTACCTGATGAGCTAATGCCAACTATCAATGGTGCTAACACAAAGGTATTTTCAGTAGACGGCGGAACTGTAACTGTAAACAACGCTGTATTCTATGCAGATCTTTCAACCTTTACTGGTAGAACTTCTGGTGGTCTAATGTACGACCTATCAACAGAGGCTGCATATGAAGATGGTGAAGGTGTTAAATCAGCTTACCAACGTAACGAGCTTGTGCTTCGTGGTTCATTCTTCCGAGGTGGTGCAGTTAAGGACGAGAACAAAGTTGCTGCAATCGCTGCAGTAGCAGTATCTTAGTAACAGTAGAATAAAGGGGACGAGTGAATGACTTTAGGTGAATACCAAACATTGACTGGCACAACAGTAGCTAGTGGTGACGTAGCAAGGGTTACGGCAACTATTGCTAGAACTCAGGCTATATTGGAAACACTTTTAGGCTTCACTCTTGACCCAACTACTGCAACTACGAACCTTTACAATGAACTTGGCAAGACCACACAAGAGTGTGCTTGTCCAAGTGTTGACTCAGAACTACAAAACCCTGACGCAGTCGTGGGGGCATACAGACTTTACAGGTTCAACGAAAACGACCAATATTTTCATATTGACCCTTTTAGCAAAATCAATGCAGTTAAGTTAGTTTTTATCAGAGATGGCGATACACCAAACGGCATTACTCTAAAGACTTACGACTGGGCTGACCTTAGAATCAACTATGGTCGAAATGGCTTTGCTAAATATATTGAACACTGTACTGACTGCCTGTGTAGTTGTAGCTGTACGGACTGTGTCCAATTAGCAGTTGATGCTGAATGGCTATGGACTGACGAGTTACCAACAGACCTACAATATTTGTGGGCTGATATGGTTACTTGGTACTCGAACCCTAAGAACAAGGGCATTAAGAGTGAGAGCATAGACACACATTCGTATACTCGTTTCGACAACACCCCACCTGAGAATGAGCCGAGCAATCTAGCCGTACTGAAAAGATACGCTGGTCCATACGGCTCGGTGGCGGTAATGCCGATATGATAGGACTAGACTACAAAGACACGATATATATTCTTGACCCTGTACTTGATGAGTACGGCTCAGAGAAGATTGGCAGACTAGAAGAAGTGCAGAGCTTGTTTATTCAACGAACAGGCTATGACCACTCTGACAACGAAGCTGATATAACCTCTGACGCTGTAGCTTACCTTGACCCTGCTAATAGCTTCTTGCAAGAAGTTTCATACGGCATACAAGGTATGTTAATCAATGCTGGCTACGCAGAAGATGTTAGCGACGAATGGTATAGAATATCAGATGTCACGATTGCACAGGACAAACTACTTAGTAACCAAATAGAGCATATTAAAATATCTCTAAAGAAAACGGCACCAATAGGCTATGTCAGTTAAGATTAAAGACAATACTACTCGAATCATTTTAGACACTCAGAGGAGTGCTAGCTTAGCGATTCGGTATATGCTTGATGACATACATCAAATAGCTAATCCAAAGACACCTCGAAAGTTTGGAAACTTGAGGGGGAATGTACGAAAAGCTGTTATCGGTCTAAAGGGTACGATTACTTGGGGGCAGAATTATGCTATCTATCAAGAGAATAAGCGGTTTGTTAACTATAGCACTGGCGGGACTGGACCACACTTTGCTGAAAACTCAGTCGAAGCAGTGATGAGAAACCCACAAAGTGCTATGAAGAAAGCGAGATTGATATGAGTGTATCATCAAGCTTTGCTTCATACTTAGCTGGAGTTACGGGTACAACACTTGGACAAGACCTCTTTATCGGTGAAGCTCCGAGTTCAAACAGAGTCGCAGACACCGTATGGTGGATTGTCGAGAATGGTGGCGGTATCGTACAGAAAAATGCCACTGGAGAAACTCGAAAATCATATCAGTTTAATGTTTACTGCCGTGACAGAGATTACGGAGCAATATTGACTGCTATGTCAGCTCTTGAAGAAGATTTGAACTGCGACGCCTGCACTCAACTGAGTGGGTACGATACAATAGATATAGAGGCCACTACCTTTCCAATCGACAATGACCTTGACGCAGAGGACAGGAAAAAGGGGCTTTTGCAAGTAACAATAACAACTTATAAGGAGTGTTAATTATGGCATTAGTAAGAGGACCATTTGACCTAAAGTGGGGCGACAATACCCTGCTTAACATTGAAGAAGTAAGTGTCGACTATGAGCAAGACTCAGAGGACTACACTACTGTTCAGCACAATACATACGAACTAGACGGACCAATTAAGGCAAGCATTACTATCACGCTTCTAGCGACTGATATAGCTGCCCTTTCGGTAGTCCTACCACAGTACCACGTCAATAACGGTGGTGTGATGTCTACAGGTGAAACTGTAAGCAACGCCAATGGAGCTATTGATGTTGTGGCTCAAGACTGCGATGCTGGCGATGTCTATAACGACCTAGACGTTATCTCTTGTGGTAACCCTGGCGACGTATTTAGATTAGTAAACGCACGAACCAAACTTGACTCAGTAGAGTTCGATGACAAAATCCGTAAAATTATGGTTAAGTTCATCGGAGTACCTGCTCAAGGTGATGGCGTTGTGCAGTTCTTCAAAGAGGGTACAATTAACGTAGTAAGCTAAATTAAAATAAGGAGTGCCAGATGAGTACATACAACCTTAACGACAACGTAAAAGATAGCTTTCAGTTTCAACTGGGGGGTTTCACATATGATATGCGTTACCCCACAGTCGAAGAAACCGAAGCTATACAGAAAGCAGTCAAGCAATCGGAAGCTGAAGAAAATCAGACAGCCGTTTTAGATGTAGTCTATGACCTGATTAGTTGTTCTGATGACAAAGCCCCGAAAATTGAAGAAGCTTTGCCAAAAATGAACATTAAGGTGTTGCAAAACTTCACCAAGATGATTACAACAGAGTTTGGTGGTGAATAGTGGCGGAAATAAGTGTAGCTAGTGTACCTCAGAAAAAGAGGTCAAAGCGTGAGCTATATGCTCAAGTTTGCTATCACTTTCCGCAATACACCCTTAAACAAGTTTCAGATATGCCAGCTAGAGATATTTCACTCCTTATTAAGGTGGCTAGCAAGATTGAGGGGCTGAGAATGTTGAATCTTACGCAGATCGCTGCAGCTCCTCATTCCAAGAATGGTAGCGGTGTTAAAAAACTAACAGAACATTTTAAGAGGGTAATAAATAATGGCTAACATAGCAGGCGGTTCAGTAGTATGGCAATTAGACATAGACGATTCAAAGTTTAAGTCTAAATTAAGAAACGCCTCAGATAGCATTAGAAATAGTGCTAGTTCAACAGAGAAAGACACATCAAAATCGTGGCTCAAAATGGGTGCGACTATGGGTGCAGTCGCTGGAATTGCACAGTCTGTATTCACAAAGGCTATGGACGCTATCGGTAGTTCGGTTAGTAGTGCTATTAAACGTGTAGATATTCTCAATAATTTTCCAAAGATTATGAGCAATATGAATATCTCTGCGTCAGATAGTAAGAGTGTCATAAATGAGTTAAGCAAATCACTTCAAGGACTGCCTACGCCACTTGATATGGCTGCACTTTCCGTTCAAAGGCTAACAGCGTCCACAGGTGATGTTAAAAGGTCTAAAGACGTATTCCTAGCCTTAAACAACGCAATCTTGGCAGGTGGGGCACCTATGGAGTTACAAGCGTCAGCTATGGAACAATTTAGTCAGTCGTTTGCCAAAGGCAAGCCAGATATGATGGAGTGGCGAGCTTTGATGTCAGCTATGCCAGCACAGCTTATGCAATTAGCTAAACATTTGAATATGCCAAACGTAGACGCTCTTGGTGAAGCTTTGCGTGAGGGCGATATATCAATGAAAGCATTTTCAGACGCCCTAGTTGAATTAAATACAAAAGGTACTAGTGAGTTCATCTCTTTTGAGAAACAAGCCAGAAACAGTACCAACGGCATTCAGACAGGCATTGCTAATATGCAAACTGCTATAGCAAGGGGAGTAGCAAGCTTATTAGGAGTACTTGGTCAAGAAAATATATCTAAAGCAATCGCTAGTATTGGAACAGCTTTTGAAAAGTCTACCAAGTTTATAGTGAACTTTATTAAAGAAAACCCGAAGCTTGCTAAAGTTATTGCTATTGCCACGGTTTCAATGATTGGCTTAGGGCTTGCGATTGGTGCGGTTAGTTTAGCTATGGGGGTATTAACATCTCCGATAACACTTATAGCAATCGGTATCGGGGCACTAATCGGTGTCGTGGTTTACTTCAAAGAGGAAATATTAAAAGTATGGAACGTACTAAAAAACAACAAGGTGTTAAAGCAGGTAGCCAATTTGATTAAAGGTGCATTTCTTGATGCTTGGACGGCACTAAAAGATATTTTTGTGAATAGTATATTGCCAGCCTTGAAAGAGCTTTGGGGGGTAATAAAACAAAATATGACCGTATTCAAGGTTCTTGGGGCTATATTGGCAACAGTAGTACTGGCACCTTTAGTTATGTTAGTTAGTGCTTGGTTCGTGGCATTAAAGGTATTCAAATATATAGCACCAGTATTAAAGGTCGTTATAAATGTTATAGGTGAACTTATTGAAGTGTTGATTAAAATAGCGAACGTTATAATAACAGTAGTGGTAGCTGCGTTTACATTTTTAGCAAACGTATTTATGGCTATCTATAACACAACGAGAGCGGTGTTTACTGGTATATACAACGTAATTAGGACTATATGGAATGCGGTCTATAATTTTGTAGTTGCTAGACTAACCGCAATACTGAACTTCTATCGAAGCATATTTAATGCGATATATGGCGTTATTAGAGGAGTAGTACAAGCAATATTCAACTTCTTTGCCCCTGCCGTACACTGGCTTTACAGTAGAGGTGTTGCAGTCATACAAGGTCTGATTAACGGCATACGAGCTATGGTAGGGCATTTATGGAATGGTATAGCTTATGTATCAAGCAAAATAGGTCAATTCTTTGGCGGTGCGGTTCACTGGCTGTGGGACACAGGGCGAGCTATCATTATTGGCTTGATTAATGGTATTCGTTCGGCTGCAGATTGGGTATATGACGCAGTATCTGGAATTGCTAGTAGAGTTAAGGACAGGTTTAAGTCCGTTCTTGGTATTAAGTCACCATCTAAAGTATTCAAAGGCTTTGGTACAAATATAACTCAAGGTCTTGTAAATGGTATTGATAAGGGAATGGGTGTAGTCGATAGAGCAGTTAGTGGTCTTAGTAATGCTACTGCTGGTGAGTTTGGTGTAAATGTCGCTCCATCTGTCGGTGGTGTAGGTCAAGGTAGTGGCAATACTAGCAATCAAACAGTGACTATCGGTACTGTAATGCTTGGTGATAAGAATGCGGTACAAGAGTTCTTCGACCAGCTTAACCAAGATACGCTAAACTTAAATAATGGATTGACACCAGTACAGGGGGTTAGGTAATGGCTTTAACTTTTGACGGCTTCACTATAGAAAACAGTAATTTTATTATTACTGCTATTGACCACTACTCAATACCTGTCAAAGATATGGACTTGTACAAAATGGCGTATGCCAACAAGTCATCTATAGCTACGACTAATTACCCATCTAAGCTGATTAAAGTAACTGGCTATATACAATGTGATGATACATATTCACTTGAGGCTTATATTGATATTTTCAAAGGCTACTTAACCGCAGAAGAAGCTGACCTTGATATTGACTATAACGGTGGCACTAGACGTTATACTGCTACGGCTAATAAGGTAGATGTCAAATGGACAATCTCTAGTAAACACGCATACTTTGATGTTGAGTTTATATGTACCGACCCATTCGGGCGAGCTACTACACTCACAAGCTTCGGAAGTGAAACTGGCTATACCTCTGCCACGCTAACAGTACAATCAGCTATCTTTGGGACTGCACCTATACAGCTACCTATAATTACTATCACTCTAAATACTGTTACTGGTACTGGTGACTATATACAGATTTCCAATGATAAGAATGGTCAAGTCCTGTTGATTTACGGACAAGGTCTAGCAGATGATGATGTGATTGTAATAGATAGCTATGAGAGAACAGTCACAGTGAATGGTGTGCTTGTAGACTATCTTGGCACATTCCTTGAAATGACTCCTGGCAATAACCCTACTAGTGGCTCGGTGACATACTCTGATGGATTTGATACTCGTAATATTGATATAGATTTTGAGTACTATAAGAGGTATCTATAAATGATAATCAACTACTCTAGCACTTCTGGTCCAGGCTTAGGGCAGAATGTTGGGGCTGGCTACCCACCCAATGCAAGCTGGAGTGACCCAACCTATATTGAAGATGACGATTCGAATAGTGCGTCTATAGGCTTTTTTGAAGGCGGACAAGATGGCGACAGCCTAAAGGCTAGTCAGTTCGCTTTTGACATACCGCCCTTTGCGGTCATTGACGGTATCGAGATAGGTATTACTGGTTCAAACACAGAGTGTTATGGTGATGTATGGTTTGGTGCAAGCACCGCTAGTATAGGCACCCTAAACACAACATACGGTGGTCCAGAAGATTTATGGGGTCAGGTCTGGTCGCCAGAGGACTTTAATGCTAACGACCCTACCATCAGTATTCTTCTGACTGATGTATCTGGCGGTGATGGCGTAGCTTCGGTTCAATACATTACTATGACTGTGTATTGGCATATAGACCTAGCCACCGCAGAAGCTAATATACCGACACGCTTTGACTACAAGGTATTTGATAGCGATGGGAACTATTTAGGGGATTTACCAAAGGTTGCTAGTCGCTGTGAGTTCTCACAAGACATCAACTCGGCAGGAGCAACTCTTGATATTGTTTGTGGCGTAAAGGCAGATAATACTACCACTACTGAAAACCTGCTAACTGAGTCAGAACTAGATTTATTGACCGAAGATGAGCAGGTATTACTAGCCGAAGAAACAACGTTTTTAGTTATAGCTGGTGATTCTGATATACAAGCACTATTCAAAAACTCCAACCGAGTAGAAGTTATTATGAAAAATTATTGGTACCCTAATGGCAAGATAATTTTCAAGGGGCAGATTAATAAGGTTGCGTTTTCTTATGGCGGAACTAGCGATAGCGTACAGCTAACAGTCTTTAGTGATGGCTTTGATTTACAGAACTATATCACAAGGGGGTTTCCATTCTCGTATACAACCGATGTTACTCAAAGCTCACAGAATGGCTATGTTACTGTACTGTCAGATAGCAAGGGTGCTGGTTGGACTAGGTTTGGTCAGAGCTGGCGTACTGGTGGTGCGGTAACTAATCTAGGGGCATTAACATTGAAGCTACAAGGTACGGCAAGTGTTACGGTCTATGTTTATGACGCACCGAATGGCAACTTATTGGGTAGCGTTACGAAGAATGTAGCCAACGCTAGTGCTGCAGATGTACAGTTTGAGTTTGCTAACTTAATAGATGTAAACTCGTCTGATGACTATTTCTTCGGTGTCGCTACTAGTGGTGGTCAATCTATTCGAGTATATAAGCACAGCACTAGCTCGACTTATGCTAATGGCTCTATGTACCAGTCTGACTACTCAGGTGGCTCTGGTGGTGGCTCTTGGTACGCAATCTCTGGTGATATGTACTTTATAACTAAGAGTGGGCTACCGACTACTACAACTACCTACACATCTGATGACCCCACTACAGAAATGATGTCTGGTATTTTAGAGGACTACAATAACAGAGGCGGTTTAGTCGCCGAGGGGACATTTACCCCGACTGGGACTACCGCAACATATACTTTTGTAGTGGCAAGTATTTATGAGGCGTTGCTCAAAGTCTTGGAACTATCACCGACTGGCTTTTACTCGTATATAGATTTGGGTACTGCAGTTATGGACATAGAAACCGTATCAGCTACACCAGACTTTACTGTTGTCAGGGGTCGTGATGTTAACACTATTGTAATGGCGTTAAGTATTGACCAGCTTAAAAACTACCTACTGTTTACTGGTGGCGAAACTGCTGGTGTAAACCTGTTTAGGGACTACAAAGACACCGCCAGCCAATCACGATATGGACTTCGAACTGTAGCTAGAACAGACAATCGAGTTACTGTATCTGCAACTGCTGACGCAATAGGTAATACCTTTATTGAAGAAAATGCCAATGAGCTACAACAGACTAGCATAACGGTACTTAATAAGAATATGGACATCACTTTACTAACTCCTGGCAAGACTATCGGATTCAATAACTTTGGCTCATTCATTGATGATTTAACGCTTCAAATAGTACGGCGAGATTATACACCTGACGCAGTTACGCTTACACTAGGAGTATTGCCTGTCCGTATGAATGATGAAGTTCAGAAGATATTAAAAGGTCTATTAAAAGAGCAGACCATTAACAACCCATCAGCACCAAGCTAGAAAGGAAAAGACTATGCCAAAGATTTCAGCACTACCGACAATGGGAACTCCAGCAGATGAAGATGTGTTGCCTATTGTTGATGATAGTACAACAACTACTAGGAAGCTTAGTATAGCTGATTTGCTTTCGTTTCTTACTAATATGCTGATACCTAACCGAACCCGAATAGAACCATTTTGGTTCAAGGCTGATGGCTCTGGTGGTGCGGTTGAAGATATAAGTGAGGGTCCAGCAGTAGCGTTCACTGGCACACCTACTGGTTACGCTAGAGGTAGGCTAGTCGTGCCAATGGATTATGCTGGTGGTGACATAACTATAAAAGTTTATGCCAGAGCTTCGGCCACTAACACAGATGAGACAGTTACTAGCTATTGCGGTATTCATAGTCCTGGTGATGTCCATAGTAGCTGGAACATCTTTAGTGGTAATGCGCAAACTGAGAGCTTTTCTACTTCATATAGCACGATAACAATAGACCAAGTTATACCAGAGGCTAGTATTACTGCTGGCGATGTTATTCTGGCCGCTATAAGAGTCAGTACTGCCTTAACTGGTACAGTTTATTTTGTAGCTATGTTTATAGAATATACGGCGGAGTATTGATATGCCAAAAATTAGCTCACTCACCCCAATAGTTTCACCAGATGACGCAGATGTATTGCCGATAGTTGACGATAGTGCTACCGAAACAAAGAAGATGTCATTATCTACGTTGGTAGTTTGGCTGCAGAATATAGTCGGCTGGATTACTACGGCTATGATTGAAGATGAGGCTGTTACTCCGTCTAAATGGACTAATCCATATAAGTTTAGAGCGTCTCGCATAACCTCTGCTCAGACCATTACTACAGCCACTTGGACAACAGTGGCGTTGAATGGTGAGGACTTTGATTCAAATAGCAACTTCGACACAAGTACATATAAGTACACCGTACCAGTCGATGGTTTCTATATGTTGACTGGTCAAGTTTATGCTAGTAATGCTGACGGTCAATACTGCATAGTTGCTATATATAAAAATGCTACGTCTGGTATAACTGGGGGAACTAATTTAGCAGAACAACGATTAAATTATGCTACAAGCTCTAATAAAGTCGTAAACTGTTCTACTTTAGTTCAGTTAGTTGCAGGGGACACTATAACTCTAATAGCATATATTGATGACACCACCACTCCAACCGTGCGAATAAATGGAACGTTTTTGTGTGGCTATTTAGTGAGTGAAACATAGGAGTATATATGCCTAAAATATCTGCCTTACCAGAAATGAATACACCCGATGGTGGTGACTACATACCAATAGTTGATACCAGCGAGCAGACTACTAAAAAGATTTCGGCTAGTAACATATTCGGTATTAACAATGGTTGGGTGTCTGCTGGTGAAGAATGGACGTATGTTTCGTATAGTGCTACTACTCGTATCGCAGTATTTACTGTGGCTTCGGGTGCTGACCTTAGATACACGGCAAAGAACCGAGTAAGATTTGAGCAATCACCAGACGGAGTGAAGTTTGGCATTATCGTAATGGTGGAAACTACTACACTTCACGTATTTATGCACGAAAGCTATGATGTTGATAACGCCGATATTACAGATAATTATTACTCGCTTATGGATTCACCACTTGGGTTTGACTCTAATCCTGATAAATGGACTTTAGAATTATCAGATGATACAGACAGAACGTATAATGCTTCGCCTGTTGGTGGCACTTGGTATAACTTAGCTGCGTTGGTTTTGACTATAGGTGCTGGAGTTTGGGACACCGAATACTGGATTTGTATGTCGCACAATAGAACGGCTGGTGGTACTGGTGCTGCACACTTAACTACCCTGTCGACTACCACCAACAGTGAAACTGATTCAAATTGGACTAGAGGACAGGTGACTTCTGGCGTTGGTATTACTCAATATAAGCCAAGAGGTGAAACTTATGCTCGTAATATAATAACTCTTACTGAAGAAGATACTTTTAATTTGTTAGGTGCAGCTCAACAAACTGGTACAAACCTATTAGTAACTGCTACCTCTTATCACCCTACTATTATTAGAGCAAGATGTGCGTATCTCTAATGATAAGATACAGATTTGGTACAATAGAAGTATGACACCAAACGAATTGGTCAAACTGGTTGAGGGGTTGATAGTGCTAGCAGGTACAGGTGCTATTTTCTATGCCGTATTTAAAAACTCTACTGTTAAAGCAATTATTCAATCTCAGAAAGATCTCATAGAAACATTAAGCGGGCAAGTATCAGAACTTCGTAAGCTTCATATTGAAAATGAAAAGGCAATTTCAGAATTGAAAGGGCAAGTTTCAGTTTATAAGGAACTACCCTTACAAGAACTCGCTACTTCTATGAAAGATATATCTAGGACGCAAAAAAAAATATTAGAATCACTTAATAAAACAAGCAAAGTAAAGGCATAATTATGAAACTAGCAATAGCAAAGTTCTACCCCGCAGCAACAAGCAATTATTCAAAAGGGCGTGAACAGCCAATACGCTACATTACTATTCATCACTCGGCAGGTTGGGAAGCTACATTACGCTATTTATGGGCTGACCCAAGTCGCAACGGCTCAAGCCATTTCTGGGTTGGTAACTTAGCGGGGCAGATCGAGCAATACGTTGATACCGCTGATACGGCGTGGACTAACGGCAACTGGAAAAGCAATAACGAAAGTATAACTATTGAAGTTCGGGGCGACTGGCGAGGCTATTATGATAAAGCAACTTTAGATAATCTTGGTAGATTATTGACCGAGCTACGCCGTAACTACCCGAATGTTGGCATTACATATCACAAAGACGTATCAAACAAGATAACTTTATGCCCTGCAGATCTAAAAGATAAAGGGTATGCCAAGGTAGTATGGGACTCTGTAACTGCACAACTTAACCCGCCAAAACCACCAGCACCATCAATCACATATCGTAAGATTACACCAAAGAGAGTTCAGCTAATTGTATCTACAAACCTTTGGAACTTTAACTTTACAAACTGGACAAAGGCACAAGCCGTACAGCCGTATGGTCAAGGTTCAGTAATTGATGTAGTCGCTATAGCAAAAAATGCTCTAGGGGCTGAATATTATATGACCGCTTATAGCTACAATAATGGGGCTATACGAGCTACAAACGGCTTTAATGTAAAAGACTGCAAAGACTATGTGCCACCCGCACCAAGTACTCCACCGCCAGTTGTTACGCCAAAATGGGAACCAATGCTTACACCTCGCAAAATGCGTCTATTAGTAGATAGCCGAGTTATAGATCTCGATACTATGAAAGAGTCAGGTGATGTTATAAAGGCGGGTACAGATATTGACCTAGTAGAAAAGAAGAGTATTACAGCAGGTAAGGTATACGTTCGAAGCAAGTGGTCAAGAGATAACAAAAAGAACTGGGGTATTCTACTTGATAGGTTCGGCGAAGTACCGACAATACCAGAAGTGCCACCAACTGAACCAACACCAGAGCCACCAATAGATGTTGACCCAACAAAGCCTGGCAACGGCGACGCTATACTTGAGAACACAAACACTATAATTAAGATATTAAAAGCCATAGCAAAGTTCTTTGGCATTAAATGGGAGTAAACTATGATTTACAATTTAGACATTCTAGCAATAGCAGCAATCGCAACTGTAATAGCAACTGAACTATTAAAGTCAAACTTAATACCAGTGCCGTTTCAGAGTTTTCCAAGAATAACCGCAGCCGTTATGTCATTAGTAGCTACAATCGCAGCTATAATGCAGACTGGTTATGACATTACAAGCTCAACAGCAAACCTTACACAGTTTATAGCTTTTGCTTTTGCAACCTTTGTAATATCAGCCGTAACGTATAACAATATTGTAAAGAAGAACTAGCTATGCAACCAATACAGCCTGAATAGCTACGTTTCGCTACGCTAGGGCTGTTTTATATGAAAAAACGGCTATGTATATGGCTTATAAAAAACAAGCCCGCAGACGGGCTATAAATGGCTAGAAATCAAAAAGAGGGCTCTCGCAAATGCCCTCTTTTCTTTACACCTCTGTGAACTCCAACTCACATAAAAGTTGGCTGTTTCTTACAAGAGGGGGTGGGCACCACTTGCAAGACATTTAACATTTATTAACCTATAACTCTGGATTGGAGAGTAAGGGTCGCACCAACTATTATTATAACAAAAAGTGTAACATTAGTACCAGTGATTTGCATTCCAAAATGCAACTGCCTGTGGATACCCGCCGTATCGCTCGGTAACATACTTGTATTGAGCTTTTAATGCAGCTACAGGGTCATTCCAAGCACCTGCCCATTTACCGCAGGGGAGCTGTTGCCCGAGTCCGCAAGCCCCACTTGAGGGATTGACCGCATTCGGATTCCAGCCTGACTCTCGGCTCACGATACTATGTACCGCCCACCATTGGTCTTGAGGAATACCTGAGGCTCTTAGCCAGTCTTCGACGCTACCTGTAACTGCATAAGCAGTACCTGTGCCAACGGCTTGCTCTGAAGCCTTTTCAAGTTTAGCTTTGGCAATAGCTTCTTCTTTTTCTCTTTTTAACTTAGCTTGCAGATCAGCTTCAAGCTTCTTTTTATGCTCTTCCAACTCTCGGACTTTTTCATCACTCTTTTCTTTAGAGTTCTTTTGTTCCTCAAGCTGTTTGTTTAACTCAATGAGTTCTATTTCTTTTTGATTAAGTTGTATATCTAAACTTTTACGTTCTAGTTTTATATGTTGTACGTTGTTTACCCCTACGGCGATGAACGCCAATATAAAGGGGATTAGTATTAGCTTTTTCATAGTCAAGCTCTCAGTCATTGTCAGTCAAGCCGAGCCATTAACTCCTTTACTTAACGAATTTATTGATAGCTATTACAACCGCTAGAATAGCCTGAGGTGCA
>Ga0172367_10005017_pt1 | contig 16153 bp, 25 predicted proteins | sample Lak10m_FD_114542 | JGI IMG/M metagenome (GOLD analysis project Ga0172367, IMG submission 114542) | Freshwater microbial communities from Kabuno Bay, South-Kivu, Congo - kab_022012_10m | ecosystem: Environmental > Aquatic > Freshwater > Lake | place: Democratic Republic of the Congo: South-Kivu...
CAGGAGATATATTTTACTGCAACTGGCCTCAGATTGTTTCTCGCGAAGGAAATAGAAAAATGTTCCTAAATATTAAATGGGCTAATCCATTTGAACAAACTTGGATGTCGTACATGTATCAAGAAACCTTAAAAAAGAAACTTAAACCTGGACTTTTGTTAGCATCACCCACAGAACATAATCGATTTGAACATTATGATGCAAAAGAAAGACGTGAAAACTAATATTTATATTAAAATAGAAAGTTGGCAATTATAACAACATATGTATATATAACTTCAGGCATTAGTGTAGGACCCTACAGTATTTACGTTAATTCTTTAAGTAATCCTCCCGAAGCAACTGGCTTGACTTTAAATCAATTAGTTTTAGGATATCCGGTATCCATAGATGATTCAATAGATAATGACATTTATATTGTCAACAATAATATAGCATGTGGAAACTATAAAATAGTATCTATAACAGGAATTTTACCAACACCTGCAGTTACGTCAACACCAGCAATAACGTCTACGCCTGCTGTTACACCTACACCACCTGTAACTTCTACACCACCTGTAACTTCTACACCACCTGTAACTTCTACACCACCTATTACAGTAACACCAGCAATAACGTCTACGCCTGCTGTTACACCTACACCACCTGTAACTTCTACACCACCAGTTACACCAACACCTCCTGATACGGTTCTAAATGTTTATGCTAAGTACATAAATACTGATGGAGATTTACAATACAACATAAACGGCGATCCTGAAGTGAACATTGGTCCTTTAGGCTCTACATCTTGTCAATTTATAATAACATTAACAGGTTTAAATCCGGGTGACACTGTTACTTTTAGTGATGTAAATACTAAAGCTATAGCTCAAGACAGTATAACATGTCCTAGTGGTGGATACTTATGTGATCAAAGCATAGTAATATCGGCAGGTTCTAACACAATTTATTTAACAATTAAAGGAGATCAAAACTGTTAATAGCAAATGCCAATAACTTACGAACCATACGTAATGACCATAGGAAGTGAGACTACAATTTACCAAAATGAAGTAAAATGTACAGTGCTTGAAAACGATTTTAACTACTCTCAGAATCCCACTGTCTTCAAATCATCAACAATATTTACTGGTTCTTTGTATAATCCAATGTATGCACCTGTAAGCGGATCACCTGTTTACGGTGTTATAATAGATGGTACACTTGCAGATAATGTAACTGGTTCTTCCTTTACTCCTTATGTAACCACAGTAGGCTTGTTTAACGATGCGAACGAACTACTTGTAGTAGGTAAACTAGCTACACCTTACCCAATACCACAAAATTCAGACATAACATTTGTAGTTAAATGGGATAGCTAATGCCACAAGATTGGTTTTATAACAGCGGTTTTACTTTTTATACCTCGGTAGATATGTTTCCAACAAACTGTATTGGATTTGTCTATGAAATTCTTAACATAAAGACCGGTAGATACTATATAGGAAAAAAACAACTGTATTCTAATACAAAGAAAAGACTTACTAAGAAAGAGTTAACACAGATTGAAACTAAAGGGAGAAAGCCAACATTCAAGAAAGTTGTCAAAGAATCTAATTGGAAAGAGTATTGGGGATCAAATAAACAGCTATTAGAAGACATTAAAACACTAGGAAAGAATAATTTTCAAAGACAAATACTCAAACTCTGTTACAACAAGAAACAACTCACATATTGGGAGATACACTACCAATGTGAGCGCAATGTTTTAAATGATGAAAACAGTTACAACGACAACATACTAGCTAAGTTTTTTACAAAGGATCTTATTGATCCGTTGGAATTACGCGATTAAAATTGTATGTTATAGTAATGGATCAATCTCAATTAGTCTTAGGGTTACTTCGCACGCTTCTTGGCAAGTCTAGACCTTCCACTAAAGGCAATCACGCCTTTCATTGTCCTTTCTGCAAACATCATAAACCAAAACTTGAGATAGATCCCAAGAAGGGTTTCTATCATTGCTGGACTTGCCAACCTGAGACTAAGGGAAGAAACCTTGTAAACTTACTAAAGAAGCTACGAGCAAGCAAAGAACAGATTGCTGAAATGCGTTCATACCTGCCAGACGGTAAAGTAGAGGTAGACGATAAGACCTATGCACCTGTTAATCTACCTAAAGAGTTTGTATCTCTAACTGGAACTAGCAATAAACTCACATTTAGACAAGCTAAGGCTTATTGTAAGATGAGAGATATAAGTGAAGAAGATATCAAGAAGTATAACATTGGATTTTGTGAGAGTGGATTGTACAAAAATTCCATTATAGTGCCATCCTACGACAAGACTGGAAGGCTAAACTACTTTATTTCAAGATCCTTTGAGAAAGATCCAGGAAGAAAATACAATGCACCTTCTTGCAACAAAAATGATCTAATAGGATTTGAGTATTATGTTAATTTCAAAGTACCAGTTATACTATGCGAAGGTATTTTTGATGCCATAGCAATCAAAAGAAACGCAATACCACTCTTTGGTAAAACCATACCTAAGAGGCTTATGATGAAGCTAGTTGAAAATGAAGTTAAAACCGTTTATTTAGCGCTAGATAAGGATGCTTTAAAGGAAGCGCTCAACTACTCACAACAGTTATTAAACCTTGGTAAAAATGTTTATTTGATAGAATTAGAGGGTAAGGATCCTTCCGATATTGGCTTTGTTGAGATGACAAAGTTTTTACATAACGCAAAGCAGCTTACATTTGGTGGGTTGTTACAAAAAAGAATGTTATTATGAGTGAATTGATAGTAGAACAGAGAAGTGAAGCTTGGTTCGAATTAAGAAAAGGCAAGATTACAAGTTCCGAGTTGCATAAGATAATGGGAACTAAGAAAGGAGAGGAGTCTCTAACAGAAACTGCTAAGACTTATTTACTTGAAAAGGTAGCTGAGCTTTTTGGTGGTGCTCCTCACCTTTCTCATCCAAGCGGTGTTAAGCCAGTGGCATTGGAATGGGGTACAGAATTGGAAGACACAGCTGTTAAGTATTACAATAATGCAAAGAATGTAGTTGTTGAAAAGGCTAGTTTTCTCATCAAGAGCGAGAATTACGGTGGATCTCCTGACGGATTACTACCTCCTGAGGGTATTATCGAAGTAAAATGTCCATTCTCTTCAGCAAACCACTTCAAACACGGCATGATCAAAAGCGATGAAGAGATGAAAAAGATAGTACCAGCCTATTACTATCAGTGTATGTCTAACATAATCTGTGCTGATGCAGAGTGGTGTGACTTCATTAGCTTTGATCCACGTGTTCAAGACGACTATAAAATGTTTGTTTATAGGTTATTTCGCAACCAAGAAGAGGTTGAAATGATCAATCAGCGCTTAGAAGTAGGGTCAAATTACATGAAAGAGCTGGTAGAAAAGATCCAAAATAGCAGAGTCACAGCTGAGTAGATATTTATAATCAGTATGATTGATGCTATTAAAATAGGTCGTTTAGTCGCAGAAGCTGTGTTGAATGACCCAGGACCCTGCTTTTATCCAGGAAAGTTTAAGCCACCCCATAAGGGACATTTTGAGGCTGCTAAGGATTTGGCTAGCAGAAACTACATTACAAAGGTGTTTGTTATCATTAGCAACAAGGTGATTGATGGAATTACACCTGAAGATTCTCTTGCTATTTGGAATATGTACTTAGATGCCGAAAAGATATCTAAGGTTACTGTAAGAATATCAACCGATGGATCACCAATTCAAAGCATAATCAAGTTTCTATCCTCCAATCCAAAGGTAGATCCTGTCTATATAGCAGCAGGTGAAGATGAAAAAGATGATGAGGAATATGCAGAATCATTACAAACTAACTTTGGAGACAGAGTTAAGGTAATAAAAGTCAATGAAAGAGCTGGAAATGTATCAGCACCAATGGTTCGCGAAGCATTGAAAGCAGGAGACTTTGAGGAATTTAAAGAATCAGTTCCTGAAGCAGCATACAATAGAGGTGCAGCAAGCAAGATATTCAAAATGCTTGCACCTAAAATGACAAATGATGAATCAGAATAACTTAGATACCATTAAGCATTTTGTACAATATGTTAAGAAGGAACTTAATATACAATCGCTACCTTCTATCAAACTAATTGCAGATAAGGATTTCGTATCAACATACAGGTCATACGGCGAATATAACCCAAATCAAAACTATGTAAAGGTGTTTTATCTTGGTAGAAACCTTGCTGATGTGTGTAGAAGCCTTGCTCATGAGATAATTCATCATAGACAGATGGAGTTGGGAATGCTAGATCACAATTCAGGAGATACAGGAAGTGAGATAGAGAATGAAGCAAACGCTCTTGCTGGTATTATAATGAGAGATTACGGTAAGTTAAATCTCAGTGTTTATGATTTGGATAATCAATTAAGCGAACTAAAAGTCTCAATTTATCCTAAAGGACAAGGGGTAGACATCGATGATCCGACAGGTGAACTAGAAAAAGCAACAATTCTCACATTACCAATGGCAAATTTAGTTACTAACGAACCTGCCTCAAAAATGAAACAACCTGATTCTAAAATAACATTAAAAAACTTAATGAAGGCAATCAGAGATGGTGAGAAAATACCACCAATAGTAGTTCGTAAGTTGGGCGATAAGTATCAAATACTGGATGGACATCACAGATATTTTGCTATGAAAGCACTAGGATTGAAAAATGCAAAAGTAGTAATAGTACCTAATGAAGATATAGACGTATTAACAACAGATTATAAAGATTAGTTATGGAAAACAATCTCAAGAAAGAATTCAATCCTAGAGACGTTCAAAGGATGAGAAATATCATTAGTGGCAACACTGGTGAGAGAACCCAAATCCAAACTGGATACGAAAAAGGAAGCCAAGTACACAAAGAAGGTGATGTTTGGGAAGAGGATGGCAAGAAGTGGACCATCAAAAAGGGTATAAAACAGAACCTAACCAAGCTAGATAACATTAAAAAAATGGTTGTTATGCCGTTTACTTGCCCAGAATGCGGCCAAGTAATGAAACCAAACGACTACAACAAGAAGATGTGGCAAGTTCACAGTAAGTGTTTTGATTGTGTAATCAAAATGGAAAGTGAAATAAAGAGACAAGGCAAGTGGGATGAGTATGCTTCAGGCATCATGAACAAGAACAAAGAGTTGGAACTAGCTGATATTGAGAAGTTTCTAGATGAATGGCAGTTTGAAACTGATACTTTTGTAAGTGAAATGGGTGAAGTAGAGAAATGGGGGGGTGGTGATAAGAAAGCTGTATATAATCTAATGAAGGAACGAATCGCTGAACTGCGAAAATTAGATATTTATAAGGGTCAAAATATAGAATAACCATGCCTTTTAAATCTCAAGCACAAATGAAAGCAGCCTTAGGTGGCCATTTAGGCAAAGCAATGCAGAAAAAAGCCAGTGAATGGGCTCATAAAACCAAAGATATTAAACATCTACCAAAGCACGTAAAGAAGGAAGGTGCAGTAAACGAAGCATCGATGTTTGCTAGTCCACTTGAATTTTACGTAGTCGAAAAGCCACAAAGCTATACTGAGAGATCAGGAGAAATTATGTTCAAAAGTTCACCGTTTGGCTTTGCTAAACAAGTAATTGGTGGTTTATCTCCAGAAATGGTACACGGATTCTATCTTAGTGAAGACGAAGCTTCTAGAGTAGCAGAAGATTTAGTTAAAAAGGTAATGGAAGCAGCCAAAGCATTGGAAGAAAAGAAAGCTGATGTAACCGGAAAGTTAGATAAAACAATCCACAAGCTTCAAAAAGAAATCAACAGACACATGAACGAAGCCAGTAAAGATCCAGCAGGTGCTGACAAACACCACTCAATGGCTGAAAGAAAGATGCAAATGATTAAAGCTTTGAGAGAAAAGCATAAAATGGTTGAGTCATCTAAGAAAGAATTACCATCTAAAGAAGAAGAATAATGGAAGTATACGGTACTTTTATTGGAACACTAATGCAGAGCCGTAATCAAGCTCACATTTACCATTTGCAATCTCCCTCCTATGCTCAACATGTAGCATTGCAAGGCTATTATGAAGGTATTGTAGACCTTATTGATGGATTAGTAGAAAGTTATCAAGGCCGTTATGGTATTCTCCGTGGATATAAAATGGCTGGTACAATCAAAGAGGATGAAAATCCTGTAACATATTTTGAAGGACTTGCTAAGTTTGTTGAGACAATCAGAACTCAAATTCCTCAAGACTCCTTCTTGCAAAACCAAGTAGACGAAGTTGTAGATCTTATTGAATCTACTAAGTATAAGCTCAAATTCTTACACTAATGATCGACGAAAAGAAAGGTACATGCTGTCACAAATGTGGACACGTTCACGTAAAAGGCACTCCATGTCCGAAACCTTATCTAACAGGTGATAGAAGTTGTGTTAGAAGAAAGAATGAAATGCATACAATGGCTGATGACGGAGCAAATGAGTTTCATCAAGTAAGAGCAGATGTAGAAGAAACAGAGCATTTCTGTCCTCAATGCCTAGCAGAATATATTCAAGAACATTTCAACAGTCTAGAAGAAGCAGAATACAGAGGTAGAAAGGTAAGTTTAGGTAAACCATTCCTTACTCCAGATGGTCCTAAGAAGCGTGCTGTATACGTTAAGAATGCAAAAGGTAATGTAGTAAAGGTAAACTTTGGAGATCCTAACATGAGGATTAAAAAGTCAAATCCAAAAAGAAGAAAAAGTTACAGAGCAAGACATCATTGTGATAATCCAGGACCACGTTGGAAAGCTAATTACTGGTCATGTAGAGCATGGTAAAACTAATAGACATATTGTTAGAAATAATCGAAGGCAAAGAAGATAGGTGTCTTCGTATTGCTCGTCGTAAGTACGACAAACCATCAGCATATAGATCAGGTGCTATTGTAAGATGCCGTCAAGGTAAGATTTGGAAAGATATTAAAGAAGAAGATGTAATTGAAGAGAAAGAATCTCTTCACAAGTGGTTTTCAAGAAAAGGTGGATCAGGTGGAGCGAAGGGATGGGTAGACTGTAACACTTGTCGTGAAGTAGACGGAAAGAAGAAGTGTAAGCCATGCGGAAGACAAAAAGGTGAAACAAGAGCTAAGTATCCTTCATGCAGACCAACACCATCAGTATGTGGAGATCCAGGTAAAGGTAAAAAGTGGGGCAAAACAAAGTAATTACAATATTTATAAGTATGATAAAGCTATCCGAATTAATTAAAGAACCATGCAACGAATGCGGTCGTGATTGGAATCACGGACACGATCACGAAGCTGGTATGGCTAAGAATGAACTTAGAGATATGATCTCAAACGCTTCTAAGATTGATAGTATGGTAGGCGAAAGTGATAATCTACCTGGCTGGGTATCAGCCTATATTAGCTTGGCAGCAGACTATATGCATTCAGTAGCAGAGTATCTAGGTGGTGAATCTTCTAGAATGGAAGAACCAGGACCTGGATACGGTATGATGGAAGCTAAAAAGAAAAAACCATCAGCTGGTTTATCAAAAGAAAAAAAATCAGCAGTAGCTAAAAAGGCTCAAGCTGGTAAAGATATTGGAAACAAAGGAAAGGGTTTTGAGAAAGTAGCAAAGGCAGCAGGTGGTGGAGAGAAAGGTGAGAAGATTGCTGCAGCTGCAATGTGGAAGAATATAAAGCGATAAACAAGTGTTTGATATACAGAGAATAAAAGAATTAGCCGGTTTGAGTAACGAAGAATCTGGACAAATTTCAATCAATATTCCAGACAACACTTCATATTCAGACTTTGCTAAAGCAGTGGCTAAGGAATTGAAAGATGGTTATGGAAGTCATAATTTTAAACCATTTATACAAGCATTAATAGCGGAATTAAAAGATGGATCTAAGTAAACTAAAAAAACACGTACCAGACAAAGTAATCGAGCAGATACCTGAAATTCAAATTAAGTTTCAAGTAAATACTCCTCTCCGCCTCGCTCACTTCCTAGCTCAAGCAGGACATGAGAGTGGTGGATTTAGAGCTGTAAATGAGAACTTGAATTACGGAGCGAAGGGACTACTTGGTCTTTTCAAAAAATATTTTCCAACCGAAGAAAAAGCAAAACTTTACGAGCGTAAACCAGAAAAAATTGCTAACTTAATCTACGGTGGAAGAATGGGTAACGGACCTGAAACAAGTGGTGAAGGATATAAGTACAGAGGTAGAGGATACATTCAGTTGACTGGCAAAGATAACTACAAAGCATTTGATGCAACTGTACCTGAAAACATTCTTGAAAGTCCAGACCTAGTTGCTACAAAGTATCCGTTGCTATCTGCAGCGTGGTTTTGGAACAGTAGAAAGTTGAATGCATTAGCCGATCAAGGTCCTACTGATGCTGTGGTAACTAAGATTACAAAACTTGTAAACGGTGGTAACATTGGACTAGCAGATAGAATAAAGCATTTCAAAGAGTATCACGGATTATTGAATTAATATGACAAACAGAAAAATACTAAGAAGGTTAATACTTAATGAAGTAGAGAAGATGGAACCCAGAGTTCAATCCTTTGAGGATGATCCAATTAACTTTTTACTACAAAAGTATCCTACTCTTAAGAAGACATTAGAGATGCTAATGAGTCCTTCCTTCAAAGACTACATTACAGGCATCTATATCATTGCTCCTAAGCCTACAACATTTAAGATTGTTCTACATAACGACCAAGAGTTTCTTTTAACATTCTTAGGCAAAGCATACGAAGCTACTGTATCAGGCAAGAGATTCTATCTACAGACTGTAGGTGAAAAGGAAAGAGCAATCAACGCTATTGCAAGATTGCTTTCATTAGGTAATCCAATTGAAACAAAAGGACCAGAAGGAGAGGAAAAGACCTCTGAACCTGAAGAAGCACCTGAAGAAAAGTCAGAAGAAGTAGCAGCAGAGGAAGAAACAGAAGCATAAAATGCTCACCTCATTTCAGATACTTCAAAAGTGGGATGAAGTTTCAAAAAACTTTATTTTTTATAACATACAGGAGATTTCAAAAAACTTATCAAACAAGAACGACATAGTTCTTATTGATGTAGGAGCAAACAGTGGAACATTTTTTGACGAACTAAATCGAAATCTAAATGTTAAAAGAGCAATCTTATTTGAACCTCAACCAAAACTTTACCAGTATCTAGTAGACAAATACAAAAACGACGAAAGAGTAATTGTCGAGAATATAGCTTTATCTGATGATGTAAGAGGTTATACTTTGTGTGATGAAGCATTTTACATAAACTTAAAAAACCACGAGGATAGATTGAATTTTAATTTAGGATTATCTAGTATAGATTATTGTTCTAAGAGCGAATTAAAAACCAACAGTTTTGACAATCTCAGACACAGATACAATCTTGATAAGATTGATATAATTAAAATTGATACTGAAACAGAAGATCTATTAGTATTGAAGGGATTTACAGAAACAGTCAAGGAGTTAAAAAATAAACCATTGATAGAAATTGAAAACAATTGGTGGATTAAATACACATTCGAAGAATCAAAAAAATTGTTAGATGATTTTTGTTCCTATAACAATTACTTAAACAACGTAGATGTTAATACAAGAAATGATTTTTCTCTTAAACCAAATAATTCATAAATATAAAAAATTTGGATCCTTTGTTGGAAGTGTAAAATTATTTTCCTAGCTTAAAGGATAAACCAATCAAACATGCGATCTGTGAGTGTTACAAGAACCATGAGGACAACTTGTGGTAAGACAATCAGTTATTATCAGGAAGGCGACAGTGTGGCAAAAGCTCACTCCTTCGAGGGTCCAGCGGTAATTTACCCTAAAGAAGACGGTTTGGCACCTGAGTACTACATCTACGGTATCAAGTACTCTAAATCTAGGTGGCAAGAACTTGCGAATCATCACAAAGCAGCCCCACTTGGTGAAATGGAATCACCCGAATTTTAATGCTAACTATTTATTAGAAAGTAAATTATGGAATTTAATCTATCAAAATACTTGACAGAGAACAAGTTAACTCACCAATCTTTTGTAAGAGAAGAAGAAGACGTACTCGACACATCTTCAGAATTAGACGGTATTGAACCAGTCGATGAACCAGAAGGAGGAGAAGTTGATATTGACGGGCAAGAAGAACCAACTGATGATTGGGATCAAGCTGAAACCGACGGTTCAGAAGATTTTGAAAAAGAACCTAGTGCAAAAGATATTCAAGAACCTAAAGAGCTTTTAGGCATTCATAAGAAGCAGCAAGATCTCAATAAGTTTTTAGATTACAAAGATCAACTTCTTATGCAATATAAAAGTGGTCAGCTAGGACTTGATCAATACAAAGAACTAATCGGAAACATTCCTCAACAAATTAAAAAGCTTAAGAGTCAAATCGAAAAAGCAATGACTGTCACTTTGGATGATGAAGGTGGAGAATAATTTTTTGTAAAAGTATCTAAATGTCATCTCAAGCGAGTATAAGTGAAGCAATAAAGCAAGAGCTAATAAGGTGTAAGCAGGATCCTGTATACTTCATGAAGAAGTATTATACCATCCAGCACCCCACCAAAGGTCGTATGACTTTTAACCTTTACCCTTTCCAAGAAAAGGTATTAAAGCTTTTTCAAAGATATGATTACTCAATAATCAATAAGTCAAGGCAGTTAGGTATTACAACTCTTACCTCTGCATTTTCATTGTGGATGATGCTTTTTGAACAAGATAAAAACATTCTTGTTCTTGCAACAACTCAAGCAACAGCTAAGAATATGGTAACAAAGGTAAGGTTTGCTTACGACAACTTACCTACCTGGATGAAGCTACCTGTAATGGAACACAACCGTCTAAGCTTAAGACTTAAGAACGGTTCTCAAATCAAAGCAGTATCAGCTGCAACAGACTCAGCACGTTCTGAAGCTGTATCATTGCTGGTTATAGACGAGGCAGCATTCATTGAACGAATCGAAGAAATCTTCACAGCTGCTCAACAGACACTTGCTACAGGTGGTCATTGTATTGCTTTATCAACTCCTAACGGTGTTGGTAACTGGTTTCACAAAGAATTTACAAGAGCACAAATTGGAGAGAATAAATTTACTCCAATCGCTTTACCCTGGACAGTACATCCTGAAAGAGATCAAGCATGGAGAGATGAACAAACAGCTCAGCTTGGTGTAAGAGCAGCAGCACAGGAATGTGATTGTGACTTTAGCACTTCAGGTAACACTGTCATTGAACCTCTCACAATGAACTGGTATCAAGAGAATACAGTTAGAGAACCTAAAGAAAAGAGAGATGCAGGAGGTAACTATTGGTTGTTTGGTTATCCTGAACAAATGAAAACCTACATGGTTGTTGCTGACGTAGCAAGAGGTGATGGAAATGACTTTAGTGTTTTTCATGTAATCGATATTGTGGACATGGTTCAAGTAGCGGAGTTCAAAGATCAAATACCAACTAAGGACTTTGCAAGAAAGCTTGTATCAGTAGCTATTGAGTGGAACGATGCCATGTTGGTTGTAGAAAATGCAAGCATAGGATGGGATGTTGTAACAACTATTCAAGAGATGGGTTACCACAATCTCTACTACTCTCCTAAATCTGAAATCGTAGGAACACAAATCGATCTCTATGTTCAGAAGTTTGATAAGGGAGACGGGATGGTTCCTGGCTTCTCAATGAATCAGAGAACAAGACCTCTTGTTATTGAAAAAGCTAGATCGTTTATAGAAGAGAAACAACTAACAATTAGATCTCAAAGATTGCTTGATGAGTTCAGAGTATTTGTTTGGAAGAACGGCAAACCTCAAGCATTACAAGGATATAACGACGACTTGGTGATGTCATGGTGTACTGGACTCTTTTTAAGAGATACAGCTATTAGATTTAGGCAAACTGCCATGGATTTAACCTACGCAAGCCTTAATAGTTTTAGCAACCAAACACAAGGATTCAGCGTATACCAAGCTCAACCTTCAGTACAAAATAATCCATACAAAATGCAATCTGGAAACAACCAGTTTGAAGACATTAGTTGGATTCTAGGATAACAAAAACCTAAGATATTTATTAGATATGGCAGATGAAACTAGAATAGAACCACAAAGAAACCTATTTTCTGCGTTAAAACGTCTGTTTTCCACAGATGTTATCATTAGAAACGATGGTGGTGAACTAAAGACAGTCGATGTAGATAACATTCAAGTGAATGGTGTACTACAAACTAACGCTTTAGTAGACCGTTTTAATCGTATTTACACCACTTCTACGTCATATGGTATTAATCTAAATCTAGCTCAAAACTATCAAAGTTCTCGTGTTCTTATTTACGCAGACTATGAAGCAATGGATACAGATCCAATCATAGCATCTGCACTTGATATTATTGCTGATGAATGTACTTTGAAGAATACTCAAGGTGATGTTTTGCAAATTAGATCAGCAGACGAGAATATTCAAAAGATTTTATATAGTCTTTTCTATGATATTTTAAATGTAGAATTCAACCTGTGGTTCTGGATTAGAAATATGTGTAAGTATGGTGACTTCTTCCTCAAACTAGAAATAGCAGAGAAGTTTGGTGTGTATAATGTAGTACCATTCTCAGCATACAACATTGTGAGACTAGAAGGTACCAACCCTCACAACCCATCTGAAGTAATCTTCAAGTATGATCCAACTGCTGCATTAGGTGCTACAGCTGGTTACTCTACTTCATACCAAAATACAGACTTAGGTATTACTTTCTATAACTATGAGATGGCTCACTTGAGACTCATAGGAGATATGAACTACTTGCCTTACGGACGTTCTTATCTTGAGCCAGGCAGAAGACTTTACAAGCAGTATGTGTTGATGGAAGATGCGATGTTGATTCATCGTTTGACTCGTGCTCCTCAAAGAAGAATCTTCTATGTAAACGTAGGTGCTATTCCTCCTCAAGAGGTTGAAAACTACATGCAAAGGATGATTTCTAAGATGAAAAAAACTCCTTTGGTGGATGGTAAGACAGGTCAATACAACCTTAATTACAACGTACAAAACATGCTTGAAGACTTCTTCATTCCTGTACGTGGTAACGATCAGTCAACGAGAATAGATAATGCACCACCATTAGAATACAACGGTATTGAGGATATCAACTACTTGTTGAATAAGATGTTTGCTGCTTTGAAAATACCTAAAGCTTTCCTTGGATATGAGAAAGACTTGACTGGTAAAGCAACATTAGCAGCTGAAGATATTCGTTTTGCACGCACTATTGAACGTATTCAGCGTATTGTAGTTAGCGAACTTACTAAGATTGCTTTAGTTCACTTGTATGCACACGGTTATGATGACGAATCTCTAACAAACTTTGAGTTAACCCTTACAACTCCTTCCATCATTTACGAACAAGAGAGAGTAGCTCTGATGAAAGAGAAGATGGATCTAGCAGCTCAGATGATGGAGACAAGCTTCCTACCTACTGACTGGATCTATGACAAGTTGTTTCACTTTAGTGAAGAGGAGTTTGATGAGTATAGAGACCTAATTGTAGAAGATAAGAAGAGACAATTCCGTAATAAACAAATTGAAGAGGAAGGAAATGATCCTGCAGAAAGCGGTCAAGCATACGGTACTCCTCACCAAATTGCTTCTATGTACGGTGGTTATGGCAATACTAATCTAGCTGGTACAGAAGTGCCTCAAGGTTATGATGAAATTAACCCAGACGAACCTGTTAAGTTGCCTGGTCGTCCTGAAGACAAAGTATCTCTTATCAATACTTCGGATGATCCACTTGGTAGAGATAGAATGGGTGTTTACGATCTTAAATCTAAGCCAACCACTGGTGAAGACAGCTTAAAAATTAAGTATAAAGGGGATTCGCCTGTGTCTTTGAAAGAGAATGCACTAACAAAAGCAGCGTTCTTGAAGAACAAAAAGTCACTAGAAGACTGGGGTAGAAAGGTTCATTTATACAAAGAAAGCGAGTTGTTAAACGAGAACCAAATTAGGAAAGATTTAGACTAAACGATAGATATTTATAATTAAGGCAAACTGCAATGATTAAACATAGTAAATATAAAAATACGGGCGTATTATTTGAACTTTTGGTAAGACAAGCCACATCGGATTTGATGTCAAATAAGGACCCAAAAGCCGTAAAAATATTCAAAAAATACTTTACTGACACTGAACTTGGGAAGGAATACAACCTTTATAACACTGTTTTGACTGCTCCAAAACTTAATGAAGCCAAGGCAGATATCCTTATCAGTACTATTGTTGAGCAAGCTAAGCACTTAGATAGAGAAAAACTTAATAAAGAGAAATATAATCTCATTAAAGAGATCAAAAGACATTACGATCTAGACAATTTCTTCAAAGCTAAAATTGATAATTACCGTGTTTCAGCTTCAATTTTTACATTACTCGAAGCTCAATCTGCTAAGAATCCTTCTAATACTAAGCAAATTATCACAAATAAGCTTACCCTTCTTGAGCATATAACTAAAGAATCACTTACTGAAAGGAAAGTAGCTTCTAAAGTTGTAGAAGAGTTCATGAAAGAAGATAAAGAGATTAGAATTCTAGCTTATAAGATCTTAGTTGAGAAGTTTAACAGCAAGTACTCAACTCTCTCAGCAGAGCAAAAAGATCTTTTAAAAGAGTACATTAACAATGTATCAGATACAAAACAGCTAAGAACTTATCTTAATACAAAACTTAACGAAGTTAAGACTGAATTAACTAATTTGAAGAAGTCTTGTAACGATAAAGTTTTACAAATTAAACTTAACGAAGTACTTAATTTTATTAAGCCAATCGGAAATAATGAATCTATCAAAGATGAAGTTCTTATTGGTCTAATGCAGTATCATCAACTTATTAGCGAGCTAAAAGCTGTTAAATAATGAATAACCAGTTTGCCACACAATTCTTATTAAGCGAAGTAGACGCATACGATTCTCTTAGAAGTATGCTAGCTCAGCTAGGTGCAGAAGAAGATTCAATTAATGTACTCGTTAAGGCTGTTGAGATGGGTGCTTTAAAGCCATCCGAAACTGTTGAGATTGTTAAAAAAGCATTGAATATAGATGAAACAAGTGCTGTGGGAGGTGGGGTCACAGGTGGACCTACTGCTGCAACTTTTAGTCCTGGTGCTGGCGAGCAAATGGCTGGCAAAAAAGCATTCAAAAAAATGAAGGAAGACGCACCAAGACTAGCAGGATCACCTGCCAAGACAACTAAGCAAGGTGCTAAAAACCTAAGTGCATATTCAAGTGTAGGATTTACAAAAGCTCCTTCAGCTGAAGCTGCTGCAAAGCAGATCAAAGGTGTAGAAGTAAAGGAATTGTGGGAAGGACAAAGGTACTCGCAATTTAAGAAAGAAACTGCTACTAGAAGCAAAGCCGAGCAAATGCACGAAGCTGTAAAAGCTATTCACAAAAAGCTTGAAGAAGTATCAAAACTATTAGAATTCACATCCAAAATGAAGGTAGAAATTTCTGAAAGCGAGTATCAAATGGAATATAAACACAATACTAAAAAGGTATTTGAGAAGATTCATACGAAGGTTGTTGAGGTATTTTCAAAAGTAAAAAAGCTAAACTAATGTCTGACAATTTTGATCTAAAAAAATTTTTACAAGAAAATACACTTAGTGAGAAGGTAGATCATGAGAAGGTAATGGGTCTTTACATAAGCATTATTCAATCTATAAACAAAATAGCTAAGCAACTTTCTGATGATGATGCGTATGAACTTCATGAGAAGCTAAAGGAATTCTTTAACAAAACGTTTTAAACAAGTTGTAACATGGCAAAAGGCAGTAAAGGAGAGAGCAAAAAGATTTCGTTTGGTAAACGTAAACTAGGAAAAGCTCAAAAATCATTTAACAAACACGATAGAAGAGAGAAGAACTATCGAGGACAAGGAAGATAACTATTTATTAGTATGAAAAATATACAAGCTCAATATCAAGACCTTATGGAAGGTAAGATGACAAAGGCAACCTTTATGCGTAACTTACGTATGGGTTTTCCTCAGTATGTGTCATCTACAATGAATTACGACGATGCAGTAAGTGTAATGAAAGGCAAACGTATTCTTTCGGAAAACAACATGAATGAACTTTCTCCTCAGACTAAGTATAATGCTGCA
>Ga0172367_10005018_pt1 | contig 16151 bp, 14 predicted proteins | sample Lak10m_FD_114542 | JGI IMG/M metagenome (GOLD analysis project Ga0172367, IMG submission 114542) | Freshwater microbial communities from Kabuno Bay, South-Kivu, Congo - kab_022012_10m | ecosystem: Environmental > Aquatic > Freshwater > Lake | place: Democratic Republic of the Congo: South-Kivu...
AGTGCCGCCAGGAGAGTGAAGTTTTCATGCAAAAAATACTTGTTTATGAAATTATCGGCTTTTCATGGAAATGTATGAAATATATAACCAAAAAATCAGCGAAATAGATCGCAAATTTTTCTATATGCCATCTACTATGCGCCCCTCAATTTCAGGAGCTTTGCATGTGTGGCATCGTCGGTGCAGTTTCCAACCAAAACATCGTTCCCATTCTGGTGCAGGGCCTGTCGCGGCTGGAATATAGGGGCTACGACTCGTGCGGCGTGGCGGTGCACGCCGGTGGCTTGCTGCGCGCGCGCAGCACCGCGCGCGTGTCGGAATTGCAGGCGCAGATTGACAGCACGCACCTGTCGGGCAGCACCGGCATTGCCCACACCCGCTGGGCCACCCACGGCGCGCCCGCCGTACACAACGCGCACCCACACTTCAGCCACGGGCCGGGGGCCGATGCCTACGGCAAGCCGGGCCAGGGTGTGGAAGGCGTCCCGGCCAAGCCGGGCCGCGTGGCCTTGGTGCACAACGGCATCATTGAAAACCACGACGCCCTGCGTGCCCAGTTGCAGGCCAAGGGCTACGTGTTTCAGAGCCAGACCGACACCGAGGTCATTGCGCACCTGATCGACAGCCTGTACGACGGCGATCTGTTTGAGGCGGTCAAGGCGGCCATCGGTTCTCTGCACGGTGCCTACGCCATTGCCGTGTTTTGCAAGGACGAGCCGCAGCGCCTGATTGGCGCGCGCGCTGGCTCACCCTTGATTCTGGGCGTCGGGCCTGACGGCCAGTCGCACTACCTGGCCAGCGATGCCATGGCCCTGGCCGGTGTGACCGACCAGATCGTCTACCTGGAAGAAGGCGACGTGGCCGACATCCAGTTGGGCAAATACTGGCTGGTGGACAAAGCCTTCAAACCTTTGAGCGCCGCGCAGCGCCCGGTGAAAACCGTGCACGCGCACAGCGGCGCGGCCGAGCTGGGGCCGTACCGCCACTACATGCAAAAAGAAATTTTTGAGCAGCCGCGTGCCATTGCCGACACCTTGCAAGGGGTGGACAGCATCGTGCCCGAGTTGTTTGACGGCGCACAAGCGAGCGCCGCGCGGGTCTTCAAGGACATTGACTCGGTGCTGATCCTGGCCTGCGGCACCAGCTATTACAGTGGCTGCACCGCCAAGTATTGGCTCGAATCCATCGCCAAAATCCCGACACAGGTGGAAGTGGCCAGCGAATACCGCTACCGCGACTCGGTGCCCAATGCGCGCACGCTGATCGTCACCATCACCCAAAGCGGCGAGACCGCCGACACGCTGGCCGCGCTGCGCCACGCGCAAAGCCTGGGCATGACCCACACGCTGACCATCTGCAACGTGACCACCAGCGCCATGGTGCGCGAATGCGAGCTGGCCTACATCACCCGCGCCGGGGTCGAGATTGGCGTGGCTTCCACCAAGGCGTTTACGGCGCAGCTGGCAGGCCTGTTTTTGCTGACACTGGCGTTGGCGCAGTCACGCGGCCTGCTCAGTGACGCTGAAGAAGCGCGGCACATCAGTGCGATGCGCCATTTGCCCGCCGCCTTGCAGGCCGTGCTGGCGCTGGAGCCGCAGGTGATCGCCTGGGCGCAGGACTTTGCCGCCAAGGAAAACGCACTGTTTTTAGGGCGTGGCCTGCACTACCCGATTGCGTTGGAAGGCGCGTTAAAGCTGAAAGAAATCAGCTACATCCACGCCGAGGCCTACCCGGCGGGCGAGCTCAAACACGGCCCGCTGGCGCTGGTGACCAGTGCCATGCCGGTGGTCACCGTGGCCCCCAACGACGCGCTCCTGGAAAAACTCAAAAGCAACATGCATGAGGTGCGCGCCCGTGGCGGCGTGCTGTATGTGCTGGCCGATACCGACAGCCACATTGAAAGTGGCGAAGGTCTGCACGTGATCCGCATGCCCGAGCACTATGGCGAACTTTCCCCCATGCTGCACGTGGTGCCGCTGCAATTGCTGGCGTATCACACCGCCTGCGCCCGCGGCACCGACGTCGACAAGCCGCGCAACCTGGCCAAGAGTGTGACGGTGGAGTAGTCAGCCCGTCGTTATCAGTTGGGTGTGGTTCTATTATCAAAATCTGTAAAAGGTATGCAGAACAAATAGAGTCGAAAACACGTGTTTATACAGGTGCCGAGACAGACAGCAGTCGGGAGGTTGATGTCTGTTACCTGAAAATCGGGTGCGCCCGGTCTGGGTCACAAGCAGTCCTCCGCGAATGTCAGCTGGCCTGCCTCATGTTCTCCAACAAAATGGGGCCATTAGGGTCGAACACAGCGTGATGGGAGAGGTGGACGATGGCAGCTCCCTTGGCTTCCAGAAACCCCGATAGCTGCTGGTCAATCATGGACATCTTCTGATCGTGGGGCCGGATCGCCTTACGGTTTTGCCTCGCCGGGTGACGGTTTTGCGGGAGTGGCGTAGTTCCGCTTGATGAACTCGGCCACCTTGTCGATAGAAGTGGCCCCGCTTGTCTGAACAACTTTCCCCGATTTATAAGTGGACTGAGGGCGGGTTGCTGAAGGTGCAGAGTTGTCCACGGCGGCGGACGGCGACAAGCGACGTACCGACCGACGCGGTGGGCAACTCGGGGCGTACCAGCGATGTCATTTTAGGCAGCCTCTTGCAGTTTTGGTAGCAAGTCCAGGTAGCTCTGCTCTGGTGTCATTCGATCCAGACTTGAATGCGCTCTCTCGGTGTTGTACCAGGCAAAGTAATCGGCAATGTCAGCACGTGCCACGCTCACGCCGTCGTAAGCCTTGAGGTACACCCGCTCGTACTTCACACTGCGCCAGACGCGCTCGACAAACACGTTGTGGCAAAACCCCAAGTCAGCACGCAACGAACCACGCCCATCCATGGACAGCTTGCAGCCCTTGGCCAGCACGACATCGGTAAATTCGGTCGCAGTGAACTGGCTGCCCTGATCGGTGTTGACGATCTCGGGTGTTCCGTAGCGGGCAAACGCTTGCTCCATGATTTCCCGCGCATGACAGGCCTCCATGGTGATGGCCACCTTGTGCGTCAACACCCGCCGACTGGCCACATCCACCACCGCCGTCAGATACACAAAGCCTTTGGCCATGGGGATGTAGGTGGTGTCCAGCGCCCAGACCTGATTGGCACGGGTGATGGGTAGCTTGCGCAGCAGGTAGGGATAGATCTTGTTACCCGCTGCGGCTTTGCTGGTGCCGGGTTGGGGTGCCAAAGCCTCCATACCCATGCGCTGCATGAGTGTGCGAATGTGGCACCTGCCCGCATGCATGCCCTCACGGGCCAGTTGGTCACGCAGCATGCGTGCGCCCATGAAGGGGTGCTCCAGGTGCAGGACATCGAGCCTGCGCATGAGGGCCAGGTCTGCTGCACGGGTGGGCTTGGGCAGGTAGTACACCGTGCCTCGGCTCAGGCCCAGCAATTTCGCCTGACGCTTGATGGAGAGTTTGTGGGTACGATCGATCATGGCTTTGCGCTCAGCAGTCCCGCTTTGGTGAGCGCGTGTTCTAAAAAATCATTCTCCAGCGTCAACTGGCCAATCTTGGCGTGCAGGGGAACCAAGTCAACGGATTGCTCGTGGCTGGCACCTTTGCCGCCAAAGATATCGGCTGCGTTGGCCAGCAACTGCTTCTTCCAGTCGGTGATCTGGTTGGGGTGTAGTTCGAACTGCTGGCACAGTTCAGCCATTGTTTTGTCTTCGCGCAAGGCTGTCAGTGCCACGCGGGCTTTGAACGCCGCTGTGTGGGTACGCCGGGTTCGACGTGCTGATTTCTTGACCATCGGAAACTCCTTCTCGCCAGACCATCATCGGCCAAGCATTTTGCCCAGAGTTTCCACTTATCGCGCTGTTCAGATTTGCGGGGCCACTTCTGGTCATCGTTCCCGAGCAGCAACCACGCCTTCCTAGGGAAAAGCGAGATCGATACTTCCCGACAAGGGAAAGTGGCTCCATCGCGTTGTATCTTGGCTTGCGCCTTCTTGAGAACGGCGGCGTTGCGATATACGCTGGCCGAAAGGCCTCCGCAGCAAAAGTCGTGAAAGACGCAGTCGAGCAAACGTTTCGGCGTGGAATCTCTCTAGAACCGCCATCAACATATAGCGACCCTGAAGAAATTCGGCGCTTCGTAAACCTTTACACAAAGAACTTTGGGGCTGATGCCTATCTGACGAAAGGCGCAGCCCTAGGCATCTTCGCCCATCATGGCAATACGCCGCAAGGTATTCGGGTTGCGATCGAGTATGCGATGCGGCAGCGGCTCATCCGAATGATCGTTTGCACTTCAACTCTTGCGCAGGGCGTCAATCTCCCCATCCGGTATCTGCTTGTGACGAGTGCTATGCAGGGACGGGAACTGATTAAAGCGCGGGACTTTCACAACCTCATGGGTCGCTCTGGGCGTGCGGGGATGTACGGCGAAGGCACCGTGATTTTCACCGACCATCGCCTCTACGACGAGCGAGCGACGGAGCCACGCCGCTGGAACAATTCGGTCAATCTGATCAATCTCGACAAAGCGGAGCCAACCGGGAGCACGCTGCTGTCGCTCTTCGATCCCATGCGAAACGAGACGGGCACGCGCACGCTGAGCGTGCGCTGGTACGCGGCTTACCCGTTGAGCCTACGCAATCTGGAAGAAATGATGGCCGAGCTGCATTCGCAAAAAAAGTAGCCAGATTGACCCGCAGGCACTGCATTTGATTGGTCAGTTGCACCACGTTTTGGTCATGGCATCCTGACGCTAGCTAGGAAGCGCGATTGCACACCATACAACATGGGTCAGCATGTCTGCGACTTCATGCCTACGTTGAAGCGTGTCCGAGTCGTGGAGCATTTGCGTGCAACTACGTTCTGCAGTCCATGTCAGCATATCTGCAACTTCAGGGTGAGCGTCTGGGTGAGCTTTACCTGTCTTCTTGAGTCGATCTAGCACCACACGTGTGTCAGCCGCCTGTGTTTCCCAAAAGTCCTTGTAGATCTTGGCTACTTTTGAATCGTAAGCAGAGACTTCAATCATTGCGCGAATGGCCAAGCGGTGCCGAAAGTGAATCTCAACTGCATTGCGCACAAAGGCTTGAAATTCGTTGCGCCCAAACTCGCTGCTCTTGCTCAGCGCATCAACCGCTGCAGTCCGCAGCTCCTTGGACACGTTTTTCATCAGAAGGCTGACCAGTTCGCCCTTGTTCCGAAAGTGTAGGTAGAAGGTCGCACGAACAATGCCCGCTTCATGCGCCAATTTTTCCACGCTGATTGTTGTGAAGCTCTCACCACGGGAAAGCAGGCGCTCAAATGCCTCTACCAACTTTTCAACGGCAACGGATTGCGATCCGTTGTCTGGGCCTTGACTTTTTCGGGTAATGGATCGCATGAGGTAAGGGGCTTCTTTCGCGGTACGCCAGCAGGCGCTCTGTGGTAACTGCGCCTGAATTTTATGAAGTGTGCCACCTTCATTCATTTGGCGGAGGTTGCGACACCGTCGAATTGAAATGGACATGATGTCTAGACAGATTGTATTTTCTGCCTTACGATACGCCCATCGCACATGCAAGACACAACGCTGGCTAGCACGACAAAGGACCTGAAGATGACGCTGCACGGAAAAACAATCTTTATTAGCGGTGGCTCGCGTGGCATCGGACTTGCCATAGCGGTACGGGCCGCCCGTGACGGCGCCAACGTTGTCATAGCCGCCAAAACTGCCGAAGCCCATCCCAGCCTGCCAGGCACGATCTATACAGCTGCAGAAGAAATCGAACGTGCGGGTGGTAAGGCCCTGCCATTGATTTGTGACATTCGGGACGATTCGCAAATAGAAGAGGCGGTCCATAAAGCCGCACAGCACTTTGGAGGGATCGACATTTGCATCAACAACGCCTCAGCCATCAACCTTACGGGTACGCTAAAGACTAAACCCAAGTGGTACGACTTGATGCACGACATCAACTCGCGAGGCACGTTCATGGTTACTCGAGAGTGCATTTCACACCTGATGAAGGCTAGTAACCCCCACGTGCTGAATCTGGCACCACCATTGCAACTGGTTCCAGAGTGGTTCGCGCCGTACCCGGCCTATGCGCTGGCGAAGTACGCCATGAGTATCTATGCGATGGCCATGGCCGCTGAATTCAAAGAAGATGGCATCGCCTTCAATACCCTCTGGCCGAAGACACTGATCGATACCGCAGCTGTGCGCAACATCGTGGACGCCAATGGACTTGCAAAGAGTCGCAAGCCTGAAACGATGGCTGATGCAGCATGGCACATCTTGACCCAACCCAGCCGCGAAACAACGGGTAAGCACTTCATCGATGAAGAGGTATTGATCCAGGCTGGAGTCACCGATCTGCGTCCTTACCGCGCAGTTCCTGGGGACACCGAGCTCGAAATTGACTTGTTCGTTTCGCATGACTTGAAGACGCCACTTGGCGTTCTTGTCTGACTCTTCATATTCATTCATTAGGAACCGCTATGTTCAATTCCCAGGAACACGCAGACCTGCGCAAAACCGTTGCGCGGTTTGTTGATCAAGAGATAAACCCCCATATCGATGAGTGGGAAGCAGCTAAGATTTTTCCCGCTAAAGAGCTTTTCAAGAAGCTAGGCAATTTGGGAATGCTGGGAATAAGCAAGCCCGAGGCCTATGGTGGTATGGGGCTCGACTACAGTTTCTCAGTGGCATTTGCAGAAGAACTGGGTCGAACACATTGCGGCGGAATCCCAATGGCCATTGGCGTGCAAACCGATATGGCTACGCCGGCGCTGGCGCGCTTTGGCTCAAAAGAACTTTGCCGCGAATTCCTTGCGCCCGCCATCGCGGGTGACATGGTCGCATCCATTGGTGTGAGTGAGCCTGGCGCTGGCTCGGACGTGGCAGGACTGAAGACTACCGCGCGTAAAAACGGTGGCGACTATGTGATCAATGGCACCAAGATGTGGATCACAAATGGAATGCAGAACGACTGGATCTGTCTGCTGGCCAATACGTCAGAAGGAGCTCCACACCGCAACAAGTCCATGATCATTGTCCCAATGGACACAAAGGGTGTGGAGCGTGCACGAAAAATCGACAAGATTGGCATGAACGGCTCAGACACCGCACAAATTTTCTTTGACGAAGTTCGTGTTCCCCAGCGGTATCTGGTGGGGCAAGAGGGCATGGGCTTCTCCATGCAGATGCAGCAGTTTCAAGAAGAGCGTATGTTTGGCTCAGCCATGGGCCTCAAGGGCATGGAACTGGTGCTGCAGGCGACTATCGACTACACACGCGATCGCAAAGCATTCGGCCAGTCTCTGCTGGACAACCAGGTCATTCACTTCCGTTTGGCCGAGTTGCAAACCGAAATTGAGGCATTGCGCGCCCTTATCTATAGGACAGCCGAACTGTATACCGAAAACCATGACAGCCCGGAAGTGGCCAAGTTAGCCTCTATGTGCAAGCTCAAAGTGGGACGTCTAGCCAGGGAAGTGACCGATTCCAGCCTGCAATATTGGGGGGGCATGGGCTTTTCATCGGAGTCTATTGTGTCGCGCTTCTATCGTGACTACCGTCTGACCTCCATTGGCGGCGGTGCAGACGAGGTGATGCTGGGCATCATCTGCAAGCTCATGGGAACCCTGCCACCCAAGCGCAAGGAGTGATTGATGTCTATCCTTGAAAGCGCGGTTTCAGCTCAATCCGAATCCTTTCAAAAGAACCGAGGCGAAATGCTCGGTGCGCTCGGAGATTTTCGTTCGGTAGAGGACAAGGTTCGTGCGACTGAGGCTGAGAAGCAGGCTCAGTTTCACAAGAGGAACCAGCTCACGCCACGCGAACGCGTCAACCTAATGCTTGATCGAGGGTCGCCATTTCTGGAAATATCGACACTGGCAGGGTACAAGCAACATGACGACCGCGACGGATCACTGGCTGGCGGCAACAGTATCTGCGGCATTGGCTATGTCTGTGGCGTGCGAGTCATGCTCAATGCATCCAATAGCGCCATCAAGGGAGGGACGCTCACCCCTTGGGGCATGCGTAAAACGCTACGCATACAGGACATTGCGCTCAAGCAAAAACTACCTTTGATCAGCATGATTGAGTCAGGTGGTGCCAATTTGATGTACCAAGCCGAGATGTTCACCGATGGTGGAAGCATCTTCGCCAATCAGGCGCAGCTGTCAGCCGCTGGAATCCCTCAGATCACAGTTGTGCATGGATCAAGTACGGCAGGTGGTGCCTACATGCCCGGACTATCGGACTACACGGTGATGGTGCGAAAACGGGCCAAGGTATTTCTGGCGGGTCCGCCGCTGCTCAAGGCGGCAACGGGCGAGATTGCAATTGATGAAGACCTCGGCGGCGCTGAGATGCACTGTCAGGTGGCTGGAACCAGTGAGTTCATCGCGGAAAGTGACAGCGACGGTATTCGCATTGCGCGAGACATCGTGCGAAGCCTGGACTGGAACAAGCACCGTCCGAGCTTTCTGCAGCATGAAGTGCGCCCCCCGGCCTATAGCCCGGATGAGCTTTGCGGTGTAGTCCCGGTCGATTACCGCAAACCCTTTGACTGCCGCGAGGTCATTGCCCGCATCGTAGACGGCAGTGAATTCCTCGAATTCAAGGCTGAATACGATGCCCAGACCATATGCGGCCGAGCCATGATTCATGGCATGCCTGTGGGAATCATCTCTAACAACGGACCCATCACCGTCAAGGGCGCCACAAAAGCCGGTCACTTCATGCAGTTGTGCGACCAGGCAGACATTCCGCTGGTCTTCTTGATGAACACCACTGGTTACATGGTTGGTAGCGAAAGTGAACAGAGCGGCATCGTTAAACACGGCAGCAAGATGATTCAGGCCGTTGCCAACGTGCGTGTTCCCCGGATCACAGTTGTAATGGGGGCCTCCTTCGGAGCCGGAAACTATGGCATGTCCGGTCGGGGCTTCAGACCAGATTTCATCTTTGCCTGGCCCAATGCCCGCACGGCTGTCATGGGGGGTGAACAGGCTGCAAAGGTATTGTCGATTGTCAATCGAGAAAAGATCACCCAAGAAGGCCGCGAACCAACTGCAGAGGAATCGTCTCGGCTAGATGCAATGGAGGCCGAGATCATTGCCCAGTTCGACAGGGACTCGCATCCACTGGCTGCGACTGCCCGTCTGTATGACGATGGACTGATTGATCCGCGTGATACCCGCAATGTGTTGGCATACACCTTATCCGTGTGTCGCGAGGGGCGCTTGCGCCAGGTCAAAACGAACAGTTTTGGCGTCGCACGTTTCTGAAGGATCTTGCCATGCAATTACCCCATACCCCAACGCTTCTAACTGCAACCGAGGATGGCATTCTCGCGGTAAGCATTAACCGCCCCGAAACGCGAAATGCCATGAACGCCCAGGTAGTCACGGACCTGATTGCTACGTTCAAACACCTTCAATTTCAAAAAGACATCCGAGCAGTTGTATTACGCGGTGCCGAGGGCAACTTCTGTGCAGGCGGCGACATCCGCGACTTCGCAAGAATCCGAGAAATTAGTGTGGCACCGGGTACCGATCCGATTGCAATTTTCAATCGTCGCTTTGGTGAAATGCTCGAACTGGTCAATACAGCACCACAAGCAACCATCGCAATTGCCGAAGGTGCCGTACTTGGTGGGGGTTTCGGGCTGGCCTGTGTAGCGGATGTCACCATTGCCCACAGGGATGCGAGTTTTGGAATGCCGGAGACCGGGCTAGGCATATTGCCAGCACAGATCGCCCCTTTTGTAGTCGAGCGCATTGGCTTGTCCAACGCGCGTCGCCTTGGAGTATGCGGTGCCCGTTTCAATGGAGAGGAAGCAGTCCGGCTGGGGTTGGCTCACTTTGTCGAGACGGACAACGCTGGCATCGACTCGCGGCTCTCTTCCGTTCTGCAGCAGATCCATCGTTGCGCCCCACAAGCCAATGCCTCGACAAAACAAATCATGTTGTCTGTTGGCAAGCAGCCCTTAGCGGCGGTACTTGATGAGGCTGCCAGATTATTTTCGGTCGCCCTCAGTAGCGAAGAAGCAGCAGAAGGTACTCGTGCCTTCAAAGAGAAACGCATTCCAAACTGGGCGAGCGCACAACTATGAACTTCCAAAAAGTATTGATCGCCAATCGCGGCGAGATTGCAGTACGCATCATTCGCGGCTGCAAAAAAATGGGTTACCGAACGGTTGCGGTTTACTCAGAGGCGGATCGCCAATCATTGCACGTGAGTGCAGCAGATGAAGCGGTATGCATTGGCCCGGCACCAGCCAGTGAGTCCTATCTTGTGATCGAGAACCTCCTGAAGGCTGCCAAAGCCACAGGCGCGGGTGCCATCCATCCAGGTTATGGATTTTTGTCTGAGCGAGAGGCTTTTTCCCAGGCTGTTCAGGACGCTGGCATAGTATTTATTGGCCCCGATCCATTCTCTATTGAAGCGATGGGCAACAAAAGTGCTTCCAAGATCCGCATGATCGCTGCCGGCGTTCCCTGCGTGCCCGGTTACCAAGGCGACGACCAGTCCGATTCAACATTGGTGAACGAGGCTCGCAAGGCAGGCCTTCCGGTAATGGTCAAGGCGGCAGCCGGTGGTGGTGGACGCGGCATGCGCCTTGTCTATAAAGACGAGGATTTGCTTGCCGCGGTTCAGTCCGCACGTAGCGAAGCGATCAATTCCTTTGGTGACGGTCAGTTGCTGGTGGAAAAGGCTGTGCTGAATGCAAGGCACGTCGAAATCCAGGTGTTTGGTGATCGACACGGCAACGTGGTGCATTTCGGTGAACGCGACTGCTCGGTACAGCGGCGCAACCAAAAAGTAGTCGAGGAAGCTCCCAGCCCAGCAGTCAACGACGATCTGCGCGAAAGCATGGGTGCGGCGGCGGTTGCTTCAGCACGGGCGATAAATTATGTTGGTGCCGGAACGGTGGAGTTCATGCTGGATTCCAGTGGCGCTTTCTATTTTCTGGAAATGAACACCCGCTTGCAGGTGGAGCACCCGGTCACGGAAGCAGTTTATGACGTTGATCTGGTCGAGTGGCAGTTGCGTGTCGCCAGGGGGGAGGCCTTGCCTATGTCCCAGGCAGAAATCAGCGCACGGCGTGAGGGTTGGGCCATTGAAGTACGCCTATGCACTGAGGACCCAGCACTGAATTTCATGCCGCAGACGGGGCCACTAAAGGCTTGGCGTCCACCTGAAGGCATTGACATGCGGGTCGACCACGGACTTCGCGAAGGTGGCTTGATTTTCCCCTTTTATGACTCCATGCAGGCCAAGTTGATTGCAAAAGGAAAGACGCGTGATCAGGCACGGCGCAAGTTGTTGCAGATGCTGGATGAGGTGATTCTGCTCGGTGTCAATAGCAATCGTGACTTCCTTCGACAGATCATCGCCCATCCGGTGTTTGCTGACGGCAATTTCTCAACCGGTTTCATTGGTGAGAACTTTCCTGCTGAAGTATTGGAGGCTTCCCGCATACCAGACATTGCCCACACAGCACTGGCTGCCGCTTTGCTCTACCACTATGCGGCTAACCAGCTTCGTAGCGATGCATGTCTTGAGGGTGAATTGCTGAACTGGCAAAGCTCAGCACCAGCAGTAGTTGCCGTCAATCTAAAGGCCAGCGAGAACACACAAAACACCACGGTGAAGGCGGTCTCTGGCTCGCACTATCGCGTGCAAATTGAGGGTGAAGAAACCGACATTGAGTTCATCGCCGTTAACGCACCAGATGCGCAATTCATGATGAACGGCATAGTGACAAGGGCAAACTTTGCCCTATCCAGCGACGGAATCTGGCTCAGTCATAACGGCCTGACGCTGATGTATCGGGACACCACTTTCGCCGCAGCGAAAAAGGGTGCGGTTGGTAGCGATGGAAGGCTGGTAACTCCCATAGACGGAAAGGTGGTTGGGGTCATGGTCGCTTCAGGGGACACCATCAGGAAGGGGCAAACGTTGGCTGTTCTGGAAGCCATGAAGATGGAGTTTCAGATCACCAGCGCCGTGGACGGCGTGGTGGAGTCTGTCCCCTGTCAGGTGGGTCTTCAGGTCAAGGCTAGGCAGCTACTCATAGCGATTCAGCCCAAAGACATCTGACTACCTCCTGCGACCTACCGATTCAATGCACAACTACAACTGCACATCCGTTCTGATTGATTGGAAAACATCATGAGCTACAGATCCGTATTTCGACCAAACCTGTTCGCCGGACAGTCCATTGTTATCACCGGCGGTGGCAGTGGCATTGGTCGCTGCACCGCACATGAATTGGTGTCGCTAGGCGCAAGAGTGGCGTTGGTTGGACGATCTATCGATAAGCTCGAAAAAGTGCAGGCGGAACTCGGTGCCAAGCATGCCAGCATTCACAGTTGCGATATCCGCGAAGAGCCCACAGTGAAACAGACGGTAGCGGAAATCCTGGCACACCACGGTCGGATCGATGGGCTTGTCAACAATGCAGGGGGGCAATTTCCCACGCCGCTCAAGGCCATATCACTCAGGGGGTGGGAGGCTGTGGTCAAGAACAACCTGACGGGTGGCTTTCTGATGGCCAGAGAGTGTTACACCCAGGCCATGGAATCCAGTGGTGGTGCCATTGTCAACATCATTGCCGACATGTGGAATGGAATGCCGGGAATGGGGCACTCAGGCGCGGCCCGCGCGGGAATGCTCAACCTGACCGAAACGGCTGCATGTGAATGGGCTGTGTCGAATGTGCGAGTCAATGCGGTGGCTCCTGGTTACGTTGCAACCTCGGGTATTGACACTTATCCAGAAGAATTCAAGAAGTCCGTGCGTAAGGTATACCGAACTGTCCCACTACAGCGTTGGGGCAATGAGTCGGAAATTTCTGCCGCCATTGTGTTCTTACTCTGCGAAGCGTCCGCGTTCATCACCGGTTCATGCATAAGAGTTGATGGCGGTGTACCCAATGCCCGTCCTACCTGGCCACTGCCAGAACACGAGCGGTCCAAAGCCTTTGATGGCTTTCACTTGTACCAAGAACCAAAAGCGCTGATCCGGGACTAATTTTTTACGAGGCTTGTACCTGCATGAAAGAAAAGAACATAGCCATTGGCTGCTCATCGGGATTTTGGGGTGATAGCAGTTTCGCTCCTGCGCAGTTGGTGAACTCGGGACGAATCAACTACTTGGTCTCGGACTATCTGGCGGAGATCACGATGTCTTTGCTGGCAAGGGCACGCGCCAAGAACCCCGATGGTGGCTTTCCTCAGGACTTTATCGACGCACTGGTGCCGCTTTTGCCAGAAATCAAGCGCCAGGGCATTCGCGTTGTGTCTAACGCTGGGGGTGTGAATCCACGTGCCTGTCGTAACGCCTTGCAAGCGGCGGCAGATGCCGCAGGAATAGCCTTGCGCATTGCAGTCGTCGAGGGAGACGATTTGCTGGGCTGTGTGGACGACATTCGTGTGCAGTCACCGAAAGAGATGTTCACGGGTCAGGCCATGCCGACCAAGTTTTTGAGTTGCAATGCCTACCTTGGCGCACGGCCCATTGCGAACGCGTTGGACGCTGGTGCCGATGTGGTCCTGACTGGACGATGTGTCGATTCGGCAGTGACATTGGGAATACTGATGCACGAATTTGGCTGGAGAGACACTGACTACGACCTGCTCGCTGCTGGCAGCCTGGCTGGCCATGTCATTGAGTGTGGGCCTCAATGTACCGGCGGCATCTTTACAGACTGGCAGGATGTACCTGGTTGGGAAGACATGGGCTATCCCATTGTGGAATGTGCAGCCGATGGAAGCTTTGTGGTTACCAAGCCCGAAGGCACGGGAGGACTGGTCAGTGTCGGCACGGTTTCCGAACAGATTGTTTACGAAATTGGTGATCCACAAGCCTACGTCTTGCCCGATGTGGTGTGCGATTTCACCCAGGTTCAGGTTCGCCAGTTGGGGGATAACCGCGTAGTTGTGACAGGTGCCAGAGGCCGCTCACCTACGACCAATTACAAAGTCAGTGCAACCTATTCGGACGGCTGGCGCACCATGGCCACGATGATGATTGCGGGGCGTGATGCCGCAGCCAAGGCTCGCCGCATGGGACAAGCCATTGTGGACCGAACACGCGCCTTGAACCTTCGGGCTGGGCAAGCGGACTATCGCGAAACCCTGATAGAGGTCATCGGTTCGAACGAAACCTATGGCAAACCGGATGGCAGGGCACGTGAAGTGGTCTTGAAGATTGGATTGCGCCACGATGATCGAAGTGCACTTGAGTTGTTTGGCAAAGAAATGATGCAGGCCGGCGTCGCAATGGCCCAGGGAACAACCGGATTGTTCGGCGGACGCCCCACTCCATCTCCAGTGGTCCGACTGTTTTCTTTTCTGTATGCCAAGCGTGTCGTTCCAATTTCGATTGACCTGGATGGTGTCACCTCGACAGTGACCATTCTGGCTGGTGCTGATCTGCAAGCTTCGGAACCTGCAGCTACCACTGCGCCTGCGGCTGAGGCTGGTACGGTAGAGGTTCCATTGATCGCGTTGGCCTTTGGCAGAAGTGGCGACAAAGGCAATGACTCGAACATTGGAATCATTGCAAGGCACGCCGAATTCATGCCAGTTTTGGCCCGTGAGCTAACACCCGAACGCGTGAAGGCATTTTTCAGCCATTACGTGCAAGGGGATGTTCAGCGTTGGGAATTGAAGGGGATGCACGCGTTCAACTTTCTTCTCGGTAGCGCGTTGGGTGGTGGTGGCATTGCATCGCTCAGATATGACCCTCAGGGCAAAAGTTATGCGCAAATGCTGTTGGACCTCCCGGTGTTGGTTCCCGCTGGCTGGCTTGAAGAGGGGGGCTTACTAAGTAGCCACCACGTTCACGCGCAGGCAATCTGAGGAAGCTATCGTGATCGCAGTTGATAAAGCCGACATTGAAATTTTCGAGGACAGTGCGAAGCGATTCGCGCAGACGGAAGTCAAGCCTAATCTTGAGGCGTGGGAAGAAGCTGGTGAATTCCCAAGGGAACTCTATGGCAGGCTCGGTGAAATGGGCTGGCTTGCCATGGGCTATGACGAAGCTTATGGTGGAATGCCCGCACCAATGGCGCTCAAATGCGCGCTGAATGTCACACTTGCTCGATACACAGGGAGTGGTGGATTCCTGGCAGGAGCATTCAGTCACTCTATCGGGCTGCCCATCATCGCTCGATACGGAAGTGAGGAACTAAAACAGCGCATCATCCCGGACGTGCTGCTTGGGAAGAAAATATCGGCCCTTGGGATAACCGAACCCGGTGGCGGTTCGGACGTTGCAAAGATCCGAACGACGGCCGTTCGGGACGGTGACCACTATGTGATCGACGGCGAGAAGACTTTCATTACTTCTGGCATGCGTGCCGACTGGATAACACTTGCGGTCCGCACCAACCCTGCCAGTAAGGGGGCTGACGGTATTTCCTTAATCGCAGTGCAGGGAAATGCGATGGGGTTGACGCGCAACAAACTCAGCAAGATGGGCTGGCTTTGCTCGGACACGGCGATGCTGCACTTTGACAAAGTGCGTGTACCTGCTGCCAATCTGATCGGTGAGGAAGGCAAAGGCTTCAAGCTGATCATGAGCAATTTCAACGCGGAGCGGATCACCATCGCAGCAATCGCATTGGGATCATCATTGTGCTGCTATGACGAGGCACTTGATTGGGCGAAACAACGCAGGACCTTTGACAAGCCCCTTGCAGAACATCAGGTCATTAAACACAAGCTGGTCGATATGCGAATGCGCATTGAGTCCACCCGGGCGTGGTTAAACAACTTGGTCACACGCGCCGACCTCGGAGAAACAGGGTGCGATTGGGTGGCTGAAGTTTGTATGTTGAAGAACCATGCCACGCAGTCCATGCAGTTTTGTGTAGATCAAGCTGTGCAAATTCTAGGAGGCATGGGCTGTATGCGCGGTACAGCCAGTGAGCGAATTTACCGGGAAGTTAAGGTGCTAACTATCGGTGGTGGCACTGAGGAGATCATGAAAGAGTTGGCTGCACGGCAGCTTGGAATTTAGGTGTGCACGCTTTTTTGTCAGTGTGAATGTGAGTCAGAAGCAGGTACTTTTTGAAGTCAATTATTTAATAGGAGATAGAGATGTTTCAAATGCCAGTATCCAAGGAAATCGCCCGTAT
>Ga0172367_10005020_pt1 | contig 16148 bp, 13 predicted proteins | sample Lak10m_FD_114542 | JGI IMG/M metagenome (GOLD analysis project Ga0172367, IMG submission 114542) | Freshwater microbial communities from Kabuno Bay, South-Kivu, Congo - kab_022012_10m | ecosystem: Environmental > Aquatic > Freshwater > Lake | place: Democratic Republic of the Congo: South-Kivu...
GTAATCCCAAGCCAAGCTCTGTTCTTAATTTATCTGCTTCAACTTTCTTACCTTCTTCTGTCAATTTATGAATTTCTGCAAATTTTGCAAAATTATCTTTATTGATAACCTGTGTTACTCTACCCTTTCCTGTCATAAGCTTTTGCCAAGCAGTAAAGTCATTGGTCTCGAAAGCTTTTTCCATTGCTTCGTGGCGCTCTACTGTATAATTTGGTCCTTTTACTGATGCATCCCCTCTATATGCTTGTGTCATACTTGGAAGTATAACTAATGCACCTAGTGCCAATGCTCCTACCCCCACTAATCCTAACATTTTTTTGTTCATTGTTTTAATTGTTTTATATCTACTAATACGACCTTTATATTAGTGATACAATTCACAACAGTTTTTTCTTTCACTTATTTTAACAATTCTCCTGCATTACTTATTCCACCTTGCAAATCATAGATATTTTTAATTCCGTTATCTTTCATTATCACAACTGATTTTGAGGATCTATTTCCTGACCGACAGTAGACAAAATATGTTTTTGAAGTATCTAATTTCTGAACTTCACTTATAAAATTAGCATTCTCATAATCAATATTAATTGCTCCTTCTATATGGCTTATATTAAATTCAGCTGGAGTACGTACATCAACTAAAACTGCACCAGGAGTAGATTTATACTTAGATATAAAATCTGAGGAGTTTAAAAGACCACTCGCACTCGTAGGAATGAAATCAATTAAAGCACCCAATAAAGCAATAATTCCTAAAGCTATAAATATTGTTTTTTTCATATTTTATTTCAATAATTTATCAAACTCATTTGGCTGGAAACCAACTAAGATATTTCCATCTATATCAATAACAGGCACTCCCATTTGTCCACTCTTGCGAACCATTTCTTCGCCCTTAGATCTATCTCTGGAAACATCTACATCATCAAAAGGAACTCCTTTACTCTTAAAGTAGGCCTTTGCATAGACACAATAGGGACAAGTTGGTGTTGAATAAACGATAACATTATGATTTTTCATATATTTTTTTATTATTAATTAATAATTACTTATACTTACATATAAACTTCTTTAAATCCTTAACAAATAGATCTTGAGGTAGTTCATAGCAAATCCTCTTTCCTTCTCTTACTGATAAAAGTAAACCCTCACGTGACAAAGCCTGGAGGTGATGTGAGACAATAGCTATACTCATATCTAGTTCTTTAGCTATATCTCCTACGCAGACTTTCTTCTTACTAAAAATAGTACACAAGATTTTAAGCCTACTTTCATCCCCTGCTGTCCTCATTAATTTTGCTAATTCATTCAAATGCATATTTGAATGATATATTATAGAAAAATAGAAGTCAAGTAAAAAGCCTTCTAATTTAATTAGAAGGCTTTTTTGTTATAACTCATAGTTTTATAACAAAAGAGAAAGGAATAGCATGTCTAGGTGTGCTCACGCCATTCCGATAGATAGTGACATGTATTAAATATAGCAAATTTAATTACTATTTAAAAGATTTACTTTAGCTCTTGTTATTGGACCAAAGAAACCAATTGCCGGTTTTATATTGTTAGATATTTGAAATTTAATAAGTGCCTGTCTAGTTTTTTCTCCAAAATATGTTGTTTCTTGACCTTTTGATCCAGCCCCTAGAATAGATACTGTAAAATTATTATTATTTAAGAATTTTTGTAATTCTTTTACTTCATTATCTTTATTTCCTAATTTTAAATTTTTATTAAAAATAAATTTTGTATCTTTTGATGATATATCTTTATTTATTAATAAATTAGGATATTGATTTATTAATTTATCTAATTCAACACCATTTCCTGAAGAAATTAAATTATTATAACGGTTCATTACACTAGAGCCACTGCTTGTATTTTTCTTTTTAACTATGAGAGAAAAATTAGCAATAACAGATTTATTTGATTGAACATTTAAATCTGTTCTAGCTGCAGTAAGCACTCCATCGGACCATCCAATAAAACGATAACCAGCATCAGGGACCGCTGTTACTGCTGTGCCACTAAAACCATAATTGATGCTTTGGGTATTAGCTCCGGAAATTGAACCGCCTGTAGAAGCAGAATAGCTGACAGAAAATGATTTTAAATTAAAAACTGCAGTACAAGAAACATCTGAATTCATTGTAACTAAGCCATCGGAACAATCTGCATCGCCTGTCCAGCCAATAAAATCAGAACTAATATCCGGCGTATTTATAAGAGTAACAACGGAGCCAGAATCATATGTACCATTGCCAGAAACTACCCCAGAACCAGTTCCTGATGTATTAATAGATAAAGCGAAGGTCGTTGCAGTGTCGTTATTTACAGTAATTGAAATATCAAATGTTGCATCACCACTAGCGTTGGTAGCGGTAACTGTGTATATATTCTGAGAAGTAGCAATTGTAGGCGTTCCACTGATTACACCAGTCCCCGTATCTAAAGAGAGACCAGCAGGTAAAGATGGAGAAATAGAATAAGAAATCGGTATACCTGTAACAGTTGGGAATAGTGATGAAATGACAGTATTCCTTGTATACACATTAGGCGTGACATATGAAAGAGACGTTGGAGCGGAACTATCTACTGATATTGTTTTATCGAAATGAACAGACCAGTTGTATAAAGTATTTCCAGAAAGAGAAATGGCCGGATCAGTATCTCGGAGATTTCCACGAGGAGAACCAGATGGCTGTGCTCCGGCATCTGCATTTGGAGTACCAGTATAAGCATATCTTAAACGCTGATTAATTCCTATCGGTGTAGTGTTTAATGTAATTTTTACGGTATCAGTATTTAATAATTCGACAGATGAAATTGCAGCAGATGAACTATCATCAAAATATTCAAATCCATAATTAGTATTTTCGCTTACCAAATTAGTATCAAAAGCAAGTGACCCAACGGGAACATGAAATTTAGCATAAATTATATTACCATTACGCTCAATGGTATCTGGGGAAAGAGGCCTCCAGGTTTCGCCATCAAAAACTACTTTTTTAATAACTTTTGCATAATATTCACCAAGCCAGCGATAACTAGTATTTATAAGGTGAGGACTACTAGAAGAATAATTAAGAAAATATTTTGGGCCAACTAAAACTATTTTACCAGAATTATTTTCTGCTGCAGCTAGTTGAGCACTGGGAATACCGGAAGTAGCACTGCCATATTGAGTCCATGAGCCCATTTGGTCCGTAAATAGTGGAATTGTATCATTTTGGCCGGTTATTGCTTGGGCGTCGGCTTCATAATCATTTTGCCACTCAACAAGATATCCTTCATAAAAAGTAGCGTTGCCAGCAACGTGATCATTTTCACCGTGAACGGTGGTAACAGCGATAACTTTCTCGGTCTTACTAATCGCCTCAGCTCCAGATTTTACAAAACCAACCTGAGAAATTCCAGTGTTATAATAAGAAGTTCCTTTTTTAAGATCAGCATAGCCCTTACTCCCCATGCCATGTTTAGTTACAGCTATTTGTTTTCCGTTTAATGCTGTTATACCATTCCCCATTGCACTGGCTGGCGATTCTAGGCCGCTTTCTATCAATGGACTAAGGATATTACTACCGTTAAGCATTTTATTATCATAAGGCTGAGTGCCAGATAGCGCCGGAGCGCCCTCATAACCAAGCGATAAACTCTGGCCAGTAGAAAGTATATGATACAAATAATCGGCTTGCGTTACTGGCCCAATAGCACTACTCAAAACTGCACTTCCAGTGGTCGGAGATGTATTTGAAACAGGGGTCACTTCAAATTTAATATATTTATTTAAATTATCCTGAGAAATAACATATCTATTGCTAGTAGCTCCAGAAATTGGTGAATAGGCGCCCTCTGCTGTCGCGGAAGTAAGCCAACGATAAGTAGAATCACCTTCTGAATCAGCATTATAATCACTGTATCCGTAAGAACCAATTAATGTTTCGGTAATAAATACCCTACCAGATACCACAACAGCAGAAGCTATTGGAGCAGTGGGCGTCATGGAAATAGCATTCCTTGTAACAACAGAGGAAGGATCGCTAGCTCCTCTTGCATTAATAGCGTATACTCGGAAATTATAGCTCAAACCATTTGTGAGACCCGTAACATTTGCTGTGGTATTTGTGGAAATGCCATCATCAAAAGTTGTCCAATTAGTCGGCTCGGAAGCTAGTTTGTACTCAATTAAATAATCAGTAATAGCAGAAGCCCCACTTGAAGACGGGGTATTCCAAGATAAATCAACTCTATTGTCTGTTGTGTTTAGCGCAGATAAACTCAGTGGCACAGAAGGCACCCCAAGCACCGGGGTTGTACTTGCTATATTTGATGCTGCGCCAACACCAACCGCATTAACCGCCGACACTCTGAAATCATAATTTAAATCATTTGTAAGACCAGTAACAAGCACTGATGTAGCAGTAGAAACACCATCTGCAAATGTTGTCCATAATGTTGGTTCTGATGATAGCTTATATTCAACCAAATAATCAGTAACTGCCACGCCACCGTTCACAACTGGCGCTGTCCAAGAAAGATTTGCTTGAGTATTGAGAGGGGTGGCATTTAAACTAGTTGGAGCGTCCGGCACATTATTTATAGTAGTTAAATTAACATCATACAAAGTTGTAGTGACATTCGTAGATTTAGTAGTAGAAAAAATATAACCACTAGTAAAAGAACCTCCTACAACTACATTCATAGAGCCAGCCAAAAGAAGGTCTGTGGTCATAGTTGGGTCGACTGTAAGATTAAAAAGTTGGAAAGTCGCCCCAGACACCAAGCCTGGCGTCATGATAACTCTATATCTATTATCAGGTATTAAGTCAAAAGTAGGATTCTTTGCATTTGGAATTGTCGCATTTGCACCTCCACGAATAATGCTAAATCTATTAGTTAACATGTTAACCCTAATATAAAGATTGTCAGCAATAGCATCAGCTATATTTATAGTATTGCCAAAACCAATCGGAATGGCGTATTCATTTATATTTGGATTTAAAACACTGGTAGAAAAATCTGCCTGTAAAACCAGACCAGCTGATCTATTAAAAATATTTTTACTTTCTACTCCATTAGTTCCCCATGCCGTAGCTGAATTACCCTTAATAGTCAAATTTTCATCCTGTTTTATATTACCAGCTAAACCACCCGCTCCCCCTACAGCAGAATCATATTCTGTCCATTTATTTATATCTATTACAGTCCCAGAAAAATCATCATTTAACAACGTCGCTGCACTTGAAATAAAAGGTGAAAACAAAAAAATAAGAATTATAATTATATAATTTTTCAATATGTTTTTATACATTTAAAAAATAAAAAAAATACTAATAAATACTAATATAGTATATCATTAATCATTAATCATGACGAGATATATGCTCTTCAGCCCCATCATAATTAAACTCTTTAAAATATTTCTCCTCTGTTTCAAAATGAAATATTTTATATTTAACAAGAGATTCTATTATATTACCAATATGCTCTTCTGTAGTCCCATTGTTAATAGAATCAAGTAATTCATTTATAGTCGCAAACATACGCTTGTGCTGATCGTCGATCTCTACGACACCTACACTATATTTATCTTCCCATTCCAATTTTTTTGTACTAATTTTGTTTAGATTTAGATTATTAATAATCTTTAAAACAAAAGATATTATTTTTGCATTAGACCCATAAGAGGAGCTAGAGCTTCTCTATGCTTCATAATATCTGCTTTGTATTTGCCCATTACAAGGACAGCAGCATACTGCTCTCCTAAACCACTTTTTTTCTTCTCTTCTATCTCTTTAGTTATTTTTTCAAAAAGATCTTTAACTTCTTTATTTGCTTCTAATGCTTTTAAACTCTCAGCAATTTCTGGATTCTCATCCAATTGTTTTGCTATCTTATCTGCTTGATCAGCAGAAACACCTTTCATTTGAAGTGCTTTTTTTGTTATAAATGATTTAAATCCCATAATGTATATATTCTAGCAAAAAAGTAATTTTTATGCGAATATAGATAAGTAAAAGATTGATATATGCAAAAATTATGAGTAGGTGTGGGCGCGCCGAAGCGGAACGAAGTGGAGCGGAGAGGGATAAGCAAATAATTTTTGTATATATCAATCTTTTTAAATAAATAATATGAAATCTAAAATCATTGTAATACTTGGTCAAACCTCTACAGGAAAGAGTGATTTTGCTGTAGAAATAGCAAGACAGATAGACGGAGAAATAATATCGGCTGATTCAAGGCAAGTATACAAGGGTATGGATCTGGGGACTGGAAAAATAACAAAAAAAGAGATGAAGGGTGTACCCCACCATTTACTAGATATATATTCTCCATCTCGCGTATTTACAGTAAATCAATTTCAAAAAGAATCTTATAAAAAAATAGAAGAAATACTTAAAAAAAATAAAAAAGTCTTGATATGTGGTGGAACTGGTTTTTATATAGATGCTATTATAAATGGAAATATTTTTCCCGATGTCCCCCCAAATAAAAAACTTCGTGCAAACCTAGAGAAAAAGACAGCTGAAAAACTTTTCGAGATATTAGGAAAATTAGATATAAATAGATCTAAAAATATAGACAAGAACAATAAAGTCCGTCTTGTGCGTGCTATTGAGATAGCTAAGACTCTCGGTTCTGTACCTAAAATAGAAACTATAAAAAAGTGGGATACTCTCACTATAGGACTCACAATACCAGATGAGATACTTAAGGAAAGGATTAAAGCTCGCCTTCTTTCTCGTATTAAAAAAGGTATGATAAAAGAAATAGAAAATCTCCATAAAAATGGAGTTTCTTGGAAAAGATTGTATAGCCTTGGACTCGAATATAGATATGTATCTTTGTATCTACAGGGTAAATTAAATAAAGTAGAAATGATAGAAAAACTCTATACTGAAATCTGGCATTTTGCAAAAAGACAAAAAACCTGGTTTAAAAAAGATAAAAATACAATTTGGATAAATCCACTCAAAAATAATGAAAAAAAGAAAGTTTTAAAAGAAATAAAAAAATTTTTGAAATAAAGAGGATTTGTAGTATACTCAATCTCGTAAGGGCGATTAGTATAATGGTAGTACAAAGCACTCCAAACGCTTTGGCGGGGGTTCGATTCCTCCATCGCCCGCAAAAAAAGCGATAGCTTTTTATTGGTGATAGCAGGCAAACTGCTTTGCCTGCGTGGAGGAATCGAAAGACTTTTCTGTGTTGCTCTGCAATCAGAAAAGTACCCGCGACTGTAGGACGAGATCCCTTCATAACCCTCAAAAACCATGGAAAAACCTAATTTTACTAAAAAAGAAGAGCTGAGACCAGAATTCAATATATTAAAATTTAATGATATATTGGATCAAGTATACAAGGGCGGTAACCTACCTGAAGATCCTAGATTTTTCTCTCCAGAAGAAGGTGGTGTTTTTAAATATTTTGAACCTAGAAATCTTATTGATGGTGATTTTAGAGATAGAGCAAATAGAATATTTCCAGTGATTAAATTGGATAAAGAAATAGTAGCATTATCTGAATTAAAAAAAGACCCATTAAAAGTAAATAATCTATGGATTAAATTCATCTGTGTAGATCCTAAATATCAAAATAATGGATATGCTACAAATCTAATAAAAGAGATTTTTAAATTTGCAAAAGAAAATAATTATTCCCTAGAGACTTCCATATACTCAGATGAAGGATTAGAAAAGATCAAAAAGACTATCGATAAGATGGAGTCCGAAACTGGCGTCAATGTTATAAATAGAAGTAAATTTTAAAAAATAAAAAATCCCCAATTGGGGATTTTTTATTTTTTCATTTCTTTATGTTTAGTATTAATCTTGCACCATTTGCAATACTTCTTAAGCTCAATCTTTTTAGTGACGAGTTTCTTGTTCTTGCTTGACCAGTAGTTAATGCGTTTGCACTTAGTACAGCCTAATTTAAAAAGTCTATCTTGTGACATGAGTATATAATACTATAAAAACTCTAATAATGCAAGAAACAGGCTGATATATTAAAATTTTACTCACTTATCCCTCTCCGCCCTATCGGGCTTCGGCGCGCCCACACCTGCTCATAAAATTTTAATATCTCAGCCTGTTCCCTATACGATAACCCTAGGAAGTAGTGGATTTATATGGGTTGTTATCTCATAATTTATAGTATCAGATATCTTTGCTATATCGTCTGCTGTGATCTCACTTTTTCCTTGCTTTCCAAGTATTACAACAGGATCATCTGCCTTTACATCAGATATCTTTGAAACATCTACCACTATCATATTCATAGCAACTCTACCGAGTATTTTTGCTACCTTACCCCCTATCAATACAAACCCTTTGTTTGAAAGAGAGCGAGTTAGACCATCGGAATACCCCACAGGAATCACTGCGACCTTGGTACTTTTTTTTGTTATATATGTGAGACCGTATCCTATTGGATGATTTGCTGGCAAAACTTTGACTTGGGCGACGTGTGTTATCCACTTTAATACAGGCTTAAGTACGATCTTTTTTTTATTCAAAAATTCCAAATGCTCACTTGGCCAAAGACCATAAAGCCCTATACCAAGTCGGACAATATTGTGGTCACTTTTATTACTCTCATAAACAATAATTCCTGAAGTTGCGGATATGTGAGTCTTTATATCTTTGTATCCATTCTTCTTGAAAATTTCTACTATATTATGATAAGTATCCACTTGCTTTTGTCCGTGACTAAAATTCATCGTATCTTCGATATTTGCAAAATGAGAATATATACCATCAAGAAATATATTTTTTAAATTCTTTATCTCTTTAATAAAATTCTCCACCTGACTAGGCATTATACCCTCTCTACCTAGATATGAATCAAGAGCTAGATGAACTTTTACTTTCTTTTTTAAAATTCCTCCAATATGATTTATTTTCAAAAGATGAATAAAATCAAAAACACAGATAATAGCATTTTTCTTGATCGCCCTTTTTATACCATCTTCATTTAAATAACCCAAAACCAAAATAGGTTTTTTTGCTACTTTACTCACTCTCTCTAGTTCTTCGATACTATCGACTTGAAAATAATCCACATAAGGATTAGCTATCTTCACAACTTCTATATCAGAATGCCCATAAGCATTGGCTTTGATAACAGCGGTCAATTTAACATCCTTATTTAGTAAACTACGAAAACTCTTAATATTATGAATTAAGTTTTCTTTTGAAATTTCTATATATGAAAGGAATTTATTTTTATACATTTGTGCCGGAGGAGAGACTTGGCCACAAGTATTTTTCTGCTGAAAAATCTCGCGACCCCGACTCGGCCCGTCGGACTCCGTCTTTCAATCTTCTCCCAAAAAATTATTAAATTTTGTGCCGGGGAGAAGACTTGAACTTCCACCTCTTACGAGACTCGATTTTGAGTCGAGCGCGGCTACCATTACGCCACCCCGGCAAACATCAAACAATACCTATAATAAAGTTAGTATACTAGAATTTAATATAAAATCAATTATTTCTTAAATTATTTCTGGCTCTTGCTCAAGAATAATACCAAACATTTTTTCCACCTTATTTATTATCTCATCTCTTGAAATTATCAAATCATCATTGGTTGCATTACCATTATTTACTAGTACAAGAGCATTTTTTTCATAAACAGAAATATTCTTAAGTGATACACCTTTTAATCCGGCTTTTTCTATGAGCCAACCAGCTGGAACTTTAGAAGTATATTCGTCTATAGGAAAGATTTTGATATCTGGAAAATCTATCTTAATCCTTTCCACTAAATTATTATCAACAATAGGATTTTTAAAAAATGATCCTGCATTTGGTGTAACTCTATAATCTGGCAACTTACTATTTCTAATATGAATAATTGCTTCTCTTATCTGCCTTAAATTTGGATTAATTATTTTATTATCTATAAAATATTTTGAAACATCTGGATAACTTGGTATTTTAGGACTATCTTTATGTAATTTATAAATTACATAAAGAATAATATATCTTCCTTTTTGTTTTTTAAAAATACTATCCCTATATGAAAATTCACATTCATTGTTTGATAAATTTTTTATTTTATTATCTTTTGTATCATAAACTATTACTTCTTCTAGTATATCTTTTATCTCTACTCCATAGGCTCCGACGTTCTGCACAGGACCTGCACCTACTGTACCCGGAATAATAGAAAGTGATTCAACACCACTAAAATTATTCTCTATTGATTCTTGTACAAAATCATCCCAGATAACACCAGCACCAGCTTTAATATATACATTATCAGAATCTTCTTTAATAATTTCAAATCCTTTTATTTCCATTTTTAAGGCTAGAACATTTATAACACCATCTGAAAAAATAGTATTAGAACCACTCCCTAGTATAAATACTGAAATTTCTTTCTTTTTGGAAAACAAAATAGCTTCTAAGACATCATCTACATTTTCTATTTTTGTAAAATATTTAAATTGCCCACCAATTTGCATTGTAGAATAATCATTACTATCCACATACTCCTCTATTTTCATATATTGCAATTATATCATATATGAGATAAAATGGTAAATATAATCATTAGAACTTAAGATTCTATATATTTTAATTTTATGAGTAGGTGTGGGCGCGCCGTAGCGAGGGACGAGCGGAGAGGGATAAGCGAATAAAATTTAAATATATAGAATCTTTATAAATTATAAATATGAAAAAACAAACAGAATTACAAAAAATAGGTAATTTTATAAAAGAATTAAGAGACAGGAGAGGTCTCACTCAAGAAGCTTTTGCAAAAGAGCTTGGCACCTCTCAATCAGCAGTTGCTAGAATGGAGAAAGGTGAACAAAATTTCAGTACTGAAATATTAGGTAAGATAAGCGAAGTTCTAGACCACCAGATAGTTTCCATAAATAACTCTATAGATTTTAAGGTAAATGGTGGCAAAAAGCTTAGTGGTTCTATAAAAACCAATTTCTCTAAAAATGGTTCAGTCGGACTTCTTTGTGCTTCACTACTAAACAAAGGCAAGACTACGCTTCACGGTATCGCAAAAATAGAAGAAGTTTTTCGTGTTATTGAGATCCTTGAAAGTATAGGGGTCTCTGTAAAATGGATTGATAAAAATTCTGTACTTATTACCCCACCTACAAAATTAACTTTAGATAAAATAAATGTAGAATCTGCAATCAAAACTAGATCTGTAATAATGCTTATAGGATCACTTATACATTTACTACCATCATTCTCACTTCCCCACGCATCTGGTTGTAAACTTGGCAAAAGAACTATAAGTGCTCACTTGTATGCACTTGAAGAAATAGGTGTAAGAATTAAAACTACAAATACAGAATATAAAATTGAAAACAAAAAATTAAAACTTGCAAATATCGTAATGTATGAAGCTGGAGATACAGCTTGTGAAAACATATTAATGGCTGTTTCAAAAATAGAAGGAAAAACAACTATATCATTTGCAAGTGCAAACTATATGGTGCAAGAAATCTGTTTCTTCCTTGAAAAACTCGGGGTGAAAATAGAAGGTATAGGCACAAGTACTCTCACTATACACGGAGTAAAAAATATTAATACTGATATAGAATATACAAATAGTGAAGACCCTATAGAATCTATGATGTTCATATCAGCTGCGGTGGTGACTGACTCTACACTTACCATCACAAGATGTCCTATTGATTTCCTTTCACTTGAACTCGAGAAATTAAAAAGAATGGGATTAAAATATAAAATACTTAAAAAATATAAATCATATAATGAAAAAACAAATTTATGTGATTTACAAATATTACCTTCAAAATTAAAAGCATTAGAAGATAAAATTCATGCAAATCCTTACCCAGGTATCAATATGGATAATCTTCCATTCTTTGTCCCTATCGCAATAAAATCAAAGGGTCAGACAATGATCCACGATTGGGTATATGAGAATCGTGCAATATATTTCACAGAATTAAATCGCCTTGGGGCAAGTATCACCCTCGCTGATCCTCACCGAGTATATATACAAGGAGGTACACCATTAAAGCCTGCTCAAGTAGTCTGCCCTCCTGCTCTTCGCCCTGCAATGATAATCCTTATGGGAATGCTTGGAGCAAATGGAACTTCAATCCTACGCAATGTATATATGATCAATCGTGGCTACGAAGAAATAGCAGAGCGACTAAACTCTATAGGTGCAGATATTAAAATTTTAAAATAGTCTTTTATTAATAAAAAACAAGAATAGTTCTTCTAAAAGGGTACACAAATTTTTTGCTAAAAATTTGCTCAATCCTCGCTCCGTCGAGTCTCAGAAGCCCCTTTCATAAGACTATTCTTGTTTTTTATATCTATATCTTAAAAGCCTTCTTTCCTAAGAAAATTGCTTTTTTACCTAGAGATTCTTCAATACGAAGAAGTTGATTGTATTTTGCTACTCTCTCACTTCGGCAAAGTGAACCTGTCTTTATCTGTCCTGTACCAAGACCCACCACAAAGTCAGCGATAGTAGTGTCCTCAGTCTCACCTGAACGATGAGAGACGACAGCTGTATACCCTGCTTTTTTCGCCATATTTATCGCATCAATAGTCTCTGATATTGTGCCTATCTGATTGAGTTTGATAAGTATAGAATTCCCAGATTTTTCTTTTATACCTTGTTCTAATCTTTTAATATTTGTAACAAATAAATCATCTCCTACTATTTGGATTTTCTTTCCCATCTTTTTTGTCATAATACCCCAAGCACTCCAGTCATCCTCGGCAAGCCCATCTTCGATAGAAACTATAGGATATTTATTTACCCAATTCTCATAGAAAGCTATCATTTCTTCACTTGTTAGACTTTTCCCTTCTATTTTTAAATTATATTTTCCATCTTTATAGAATTCACTTGAAGCAGGATCCATAGCGATACTTATATCTTTCCCAGGTTTATAACCTGCATTTGTTATAGCTTCTAATATCACTTCTATAGCTGATTCATTGGATGGTAGGCTTGGTGCATATCCACCTTCATCACCCACAGAAGTATTTAGTCCTTTTGTTTTTAATATTTTCTTTAATTCGTGAAATACTTCTGATCCCCATTGAAGAGCTTGCTTGAAAGTAGATGCTCCTGTGGGCATAATCATAAATTCTTGAAAATCTGTAGAATTCTCTGCGTGGCTTCCTCCGTTTAAGATATTCATCATAGGAACTGGTATATAAACTTCTTTTGTTTTAGATATATCTTTAAAATATTTCCAAAGTGGCTTTCCTTCAGATACTGCTTTTGCTTTCGCAAATGCAATAGAAACTCCGAGTATTGCATTTGCCCCAAGGTTACCCTTATTCTCACTACCATCAAGGTCTATCATAGCAAGGTCTAAACTTTTTTGATTCCAAACTTTTCCTTTTATTTTTTTATAAATTATTTCATTTACATTACTAACTGCTTTCAGTACTCCTTTTGCTCCATATCTTTTTTTGTCACCATCACGAAGCTCTACTGCCTCATGACTACCAGTTGAAGCTCCAGATGGAACAGCAGCTCTACCCAAAGATCCATCAGATAATATAACATCTACTTCTACAGTAGGATTACCTCTTGAATCAAGAATCTCTCGTGCCCAAACTTTTGTAATTTTTACTTCTTTTTTATCCATAAATATTTAAAGCGTAACAAATTATTTTATAAAAAAATGTCTGGCCGAGCTTCTATCTTCAAAGAAGAAGATATAGGCGAGGAGGTCCGAGGACTTTTTTTAGAATATAATTTGTGAAGCTTTTCTTTAATTAATAATTTATATACTCTCTACCATCACCATATTTGTAGAACAACTTTTTTTATTAAAAGGTATTCCTCCTGTTATAACCACACTATCACCCTTTTTCGCAATTTTGTTTTTTAAACAATAATCTATGATATATTTTAGCACATCTTCAAATGATTTAAAAACTGGGATTTTTACTGGCACACACCCAAAAGATAAACACAATTGATGATATGTAGTCTCATCTGGAGTAAGGGATAGTATCATCTGTGTTGGTTTATAACGAGAAACCATACGAGCAGTATATCCAGTATCGGTAAGGGCAATGATAGCTTTTGCCTCTACACTTTGGGCTGTATGCACAACTGCCTCTGTAATAGAATTCGTGATTCCTCTTTCGCAATCTTCTTTCTTTGTGTGATTCACTTTTCTCTCTGGGTAATTGTGCTCGATCTCATAAGCAACTTTTGACATCATACTTACGGCTTCTATTGGGAATTCACCTAAAGTTGTCTCCTCTGAGAGCATCACTGCATCTGTACCATCGAGTATAGCATTTGCAATATCTGAAACTTCAGCGCGAGTAGGTACAGGACTCTTTATCATTGATTCAAGCATTTGAGTTGCTGTGATCACAACCTTACCTGCATCATTACACTTCTTTATTATCATCTTTTGTATAAGTGGTACTTGCGCAGCTGGGACTTCGACAGCGAGGTCACCACGAGCAACCATAAGCCCATCGCAAAGATCTATAATCTCATTAATATTTTTTACTGCTTGAGGAGTCTCTATTTTTGCTATTATCTTTGCTTTTGATTTTCTCTTATTTAAAATATTTCTAAGTTCTGTGACATCAGAGGGTTTCCTAATAAATGAAAAAGCAAAGAAGTCTACCTTATTCTTAATTCCAAAATCTATATCTTTTATATCTTTTGGTGTTAGACAACTAATAGATAAATCTGTGTCTGGAAGATTCACTCCTCGGCGTCCTTTTGTAGTACCTCCTACTATTATCTTACACAAAACCTCTACTCCTTTTACACTTATAACTTCAAATCTTTTCTTTCCATCATCTACCATTATGTTGTCGCCTGGCTTAACTTCTTTTGGGAAAAGTGGATAATTGATTGAAACTCTTTTTTCATCTCCAATTATCTTTTCTGTAGTAATAATAATAGTATCCCCTTTTATAAGTTCAACTTTCTCTTGGTAAAATTCTCCGAGACGGATTTTAGGACCAGAAAGGTCTTGCATTATCGCACCTATCATTCCGGTCTTCTTCATAACCTTTCTAAAATTATCCACCTTCTCTTGATGCTCAGCAAAATCCCCGTGAGAGAAATTCAGCCGTACTATATTCATCCCTGCTTTCAAAAGCTTTTCAAGCATTGCTTCGGATGATGTAGCTGGACCTATTGTTGCTACTATTTTTGTTTTTTTAATCATAAAATATGCTTATTTATTAATAATAAAAGTAAATATACTGTGTAAGTATAGCATATTTTTTTGATTCTAAAAATTTAATAAAAACTCCAACAAATAGCTCTCCCCAGAGGACACGGATATTTTCTTACTAGAAAATTCCTCGTGCTCGGCTCGACAGCCTCCCAAGTTCCTCTGGAAAGACTATTTGTCTTCGTTTTTACTAAAAACAAAAGCGTATATTTGAATAGTCTTATAAAAGGGACTTCGCAAGCGCGACGGCGCGAGACGGAGCAAAATTTCAGCAGAAATTTATGCGTGCCCTTTTAGAAGAGCTATTCAAATAGGAGCTTCTTAATAAATTTTATTAATTTAATTTCTTAATTTCCAAACACATAAACATAGGGATTTCCTTGCGAGCATTGTCTTCTGCACTCTGTCTTGGGCCTGCACCGCTTTGCTTATGAGAAATCCATTCTTCAAGACGAGATATTACAAAACCATTCTTAGAAAATAATTTCATATAATCTTGTAGCGATCGATGGAAGGAAACAGTTTTTATTTTCTTTTTTGGATTCTTCTCCCCCGGTGTCATATCTATAAATATTTTTGATGGAGTTAAATATTTAGAAACAATACGAGATTGTATTCCATCTGAAAAAAACCAATCACTCCCTTGTGGCACTCGAAATGCTGGGTGGTTTAGAACCAAGACAATCCTCCCATCTTTCTTCAATACTCTCTTGCATTCAGCGAGAACATCATTTACATTCTCAATATTCTGAATCGCGAGCACTACTACTATGGTATCAATAGTATTATCTTTCAAGAATTGTGCACGATGAGCTGGAGTAATATAAAAAGAAATTTTTTCCCCGCCTTGACTCAGCGAGGCAGGCCTACTATTTTTCTTAGCAGTCTCGATAAGATTCTTGGATAAATCTGAAGCTACTACATTTGCACCTTCGTGAGCAAATACATTTGCAAAATA
>Ga0172367_10005021_pt1 | contig 16146 bp, 16 predicted proteins | sample Lak10m_FD_114542 | JGI IMG/M metagenome (GOLD analysis project Ga0172367, IMG submission 114542) | Freshwater microbial communities from Kabuno Bay, South-Kivu, Congo - kab_022012_10m | ecosystem: Environmental > Aquatic > Freshwater > Lake | place: Democratic Republic of the Congo: South-Kivu...
ACTTTCATGCCGGATTCTCGTCAACCAGCAACCTGTACTCCCACAACACAACCGGAAAGCGGACGTAAGACTTTTGCCTTAAACCGCGGGTTAGCCATCTTTCTTATCCGATATTTCTCTTAATTCGCCAGTAACGATAAAGACAGTTCGTTCGCAAATGTTTGTGACCCGGTCAGCAAAGCGTTCCAGGTTATGGGCCACCCATAAAAGCCAATTCGCTCGTTCAATATTTTTGGGATCGACCATAATGTACGTCATCAATTCGCGATATATCTGGTTGTAAAGATCATCCACCTCGTCATCCTCGGAGGGGATGTCGCGCGCAACTTCAGCGTCCTCGTTGACGAATGCAATCAGAGCCCTGTGCAGCATACTGGCGCCTTTTTCGGCCATGCGCGGGATATCAACCAGCGGCTTTAATATTGGCTGGTCTCCCATGCGGACGTTGATGACGCCGATACCCTTGGCATAATCGCCCATACGTTCAAGCTCGCTGATGACTTCAAAAATTGAGGCAAGCAAGCGTAGGTCCCGCGCCATTGGTTGCTGAGTCGCAATAATGATCATCACCTGGTTTTCGAGCTCAAAACGCTTGTCATTGATCTTTTTATCGAGATCGATAACTTTCTTCGAGGCTTCGATGTCTCGTTTCTTCATCGCATCCACGGCATCCAGAACATTTTGTTCAACCAGGCTGCCCAGGATGATGATCTCGTCTTTCATATGTTGAATTTCAGCTTCGAAATTTTTGCGCAGCATACAACACCTCTTTCCTTGCTGTTGGTCCGGCCGGCTTACCCGAACCTGCCAGTTATATAATCTTCAGTTCTCTTGTCGGACGGCGCAGTAAAGAGAGTCTTTCCTTCACCGTATTCTACGAGTTCCCCCTGAAGAAAGAAGGCGGCGTAATCAGCAGTTCGAGCCGCCTGTTGGACTGAATGAGGTACCAATATGATAGTGTAGTGTTCTTTTAAATCTTTTAATGAGGCTTCCACTTTGCCGGTGGAAATTGGATCGAGACCAGAAGTTGGTTCGTCCAAAAGAATAATTTCTGGCTCTAACGCCAACGATCGTGCCAGACACAATCTCTGTTGTTGGCCACCAGAAAGGGCAATAGCTGGATCGTCCAGCCTGTCTTTGACCTCTTCCCACAACGCAGCTTGTTTTAGTGATCGTTCCACTGCTTCCTTCAGTTTTGAACGCCGTTTTTCACCCAGAACTTCCAATCCATAAATAATATTTTTATAAATAGACATCGGTAAAACAACAGGGCGTGCAAAAACCATCCCGACCTTGCGCCTGAGGTTGATAACATCAGTTCTTGGATCTAGGATATTTTCACCGTCAAGCATTATGCGCCCATTGGTGGATTTTACTTCTGAAAGATCGTTCAACCGGTTGAGGCAGCGCAGCAGTGATGATTTCCCACCACCTGCGGGCCCAAACAAGACTGTGATGGCATTTTCACGGATACCCAGGCTGATATCGCGAAGTGACTCAGTGCCATCTTCATATTGGAGGCTGAGATTTTCGATGACGATTTTATCGGTCACGTGTTTTTCCCGTTGATTAAACGCACAAGAAAAGATATTAACCAGATAACGAACAAACAAACCAGAAAGAAGTCAACCTGGTCTGGGAGCGGACTGATCCTGAGGAAACCAATAAAGAGGATCCCAAATAAATTCCCGATGTCTGTGAAAGCCCGTCCTATCAATCCTAGTACTTGTTGGATCATTCCGGTCAAAGTAGTTGCTGGCATGTTTACCTCAAATATGAATGAGAATATGAAATAAACGAATTGCTTTTACCACTGGCGGCGCGCCCGCGCCCTTGATCTAATGAACGTAGCGATGAGGTTCATGCCCAGTACAAAAGCAATTAAGACTAAAGCCGTGCCATATTGAATTTGGAAGGGCATTTCTGGAACCTGGGTCGAAATGACGAATAGATGATAAGGCAAAGCCATGGTTGCATCAAAGGCAGTATGCGGCAGGCGAGGTAGAAAAAAGGCTGCGCCCGTAAACAGGATGGGTGCGGTTTCTCCCGCGGCACGTTCCAGCCCTAAGATGATACCGGTAATGATACCTGGCAGCGCCTCAGGCAATACAATCCTGCGGATAGTCTGCCAGCGGGTAGCGCCTAACGAAACCGAAACGGTGCGGAATGATTGTGGCACAGCTCGCAGGGCTTCTTCCGCGGTCGAAATAATTACAGGCAAGGTCATGATGGAAAGGGTGAGGGATGCTGACAGGATACTTGTCCCAAATTTCAAGAAAAGAACAAATAATCCCAGCCCAAACAGTCCATAAACAACCGAGGGAATGCCCGATAAATTGATAATGGCAATGCGGATTGTTCTTGTCAGCCAGTTATCTGCTGCATATTCTGATAGATATACTGCTGCAGCCACACCCAAAGGAACAGAAAATATGGCTGTGCCTAGGGTTAAGTAGAAAGTGCCCACAATGGCTGGCATTATACCGCCCTGGCGCATACCATCATGTGGAAAGCCAGTTAAAAACTCGAAGGAAATTGCTCCGCCACCTTTCCCAATAATGAAAATTACAACAGCAATAATAGGCACAACGGTCAATGCTGCCATTGTGGTAAACAAGCCAAAGCCTATTCGTTGCGCGGTATTGCGGCTGATAGCGATCTTATTTTTCATAATGATATTGGTTTACGGTAGTTTTTCTATTGCCGGTAATTATCATCAAGCGAGCAAGAATTAGGAAAGGACTTTTTCGGCTCGTTTTTGCGATCGGAATACCACTGCTGATGCCGTGATATTTACGATAAGGGAAATAATGAAAAGGACCATGCCGATAAAGAACAAGGTGTGATAATGAACGCTGCCGTTTGCCACTTCTCCCATTTCGGCAGCAATGGTTGCTGTCATGGTACGCACAGGAGAAACGAAAGCGCTTGCGGAGGTGGCAATGACCGGAGCATTGCCTGTGACCATCATAACAGTCATGGTTTCTCCAATGGCGCGACCAACGCCAAGCATTACCGCAGTCAGGGTGCCTGACCGTGCTGCGGGAAGGGTGACTCGCCAGATGGTTTGCCAACGTGTGGCGCCCAGCGCCCATGCGCCTTCGCGGTAAGATCGCGGTACAGAATCAAGCGCATCCTCTGCGATAGAAACAACGGTTGGTAACGCAATTGCTCCGAGCAGTATTGAGCCAGTGAAGGCAGTCAGCCCGGTGGGAATATTGAGAATAACCCGCAAATTTGGCGCGAGTACAAGAATACCAAGAAAGCCCAGAACGACAGAAGGTAGTCCGCCTAGTAGTTCCACCATGGGTTTCAAGATTTCCCGCGCCCAGCGGGGAGCAATTTCCGAAATAAAGATCGCTGTTCCAATCCCGAATGGCACCGCGATTAGAGTTGCACCCACGGTGACCAGTATCGAGCCACTGATCAGCGGTAAAATCCCAAAATATTTTTCAATCGGATACCAACGGATCGCAAAAAGGTCTGCCAGATTGACTTCCTGTAAGGTGGGCAAACCTTCTCGTAGTAAGAAATAAAAAATTAGCGCTACGAACACAATGGCTGAATATCCCGCTGCGCGTATGGCGCGAGTGATCGCATATTCTTGCCAGTTGAGTTTTGATTCCATCAATTCACCTTTTCGCGTCCCGTTTGAGGCGCGGGACTAATATCCTAATTGTGGTTATTTCAAGATTGGGACAAAGCCCAATTTGGCGACAATATCCTGCGCTTCAGAGGAAATGATCCAGTCCAGATAATCTTTTTCCGCTCCACTGGCTTCACCGGCTGTGTACATGTATAAATCGCGCGCAATCGCGTAACTCTTATCGTTTACCGTCGCAATGGATGGTAGCTTATAAGCTTCGCCTGGCTTCTGTGCAATGGCAATCATTTTTAAATCCTTGGGAACATACCCAAGACCATCGTATCCTATTGCGTTTGGATTCGTTCGTAATTCATTGATGATGCCTTCTGAAGAGGGTAGCAAAAGCGTGTCCATGGAGAAAAGGGTTTTGCTTTTTTTGTCACCGAGCCTGAGCACAGTCTCTAAAAAATAAACGTGAGTCCCTGAATTGGTTTCGCGAGAAAGGCGGACGATGGGCCGGTTTTCTCCACCCACTTCCTGCCAGTTTTTTATTTTGCCGCTGTAGATATCGGAGATCTGTTGCAGTGTCAATTGGTTGACGGGGTTTTCGGGGTTAACGATAACGGCAATTGCATCTCGCGCAACAATGTGTTCCACCGGGCGGATGTTTTTAGCCTCTGCTTGTTTTAACTCATCTGAGCTGATTTTTCGCGAAGCATTGGCGATGCCTACCGTGCCATTGATCAATGCCGCAATTCCCGTGCCGGATCCTCCCCCAGTGACCGAAATGCGAATGTCGGGATGAAGGCCCTGGTATTTCTCGGCCCACGCTAGGGCCAGGTTGACAATTGTGTCTGAGCCTTTATTCTCGATATATGCTGAAGCCGACACGGATGCAGTCTGCGCAGGCTGGGTGGCACCGCAACCAGAGCTTATTAACGATATGAAAAGCAAGAAGAGAAGTAATGTTCTTTTCATGGATATTGGGATTATATCGTTAACACGCTGTAATAAATAAAGTAAAATTCAACATATGAGCATAAACCCTGTCTTTTCAATCCGTGATTTAGATTTCTATTATGGGCAAACCCTGGCTTTATCAAAAATAAACATGGATATCCTGCCGCATATGGTAACCGCCTTAATCGGTCCTTCTGGTTGCGGGAAATCCACTTTTCTGCGTTGCCTGAACCGCATGAATGATGCCATCGTCGGGACGCGTGTCGAAGGGCAAGTGCTTCTGGATGGAAACAATATATACAGCGAGGAGGTGGATGTGGTAGATCTGCGCCAGCGAGTTGGCATGGTCTTTCAAAAACCAAACCCATTTCCACAGTCTATTTACGATAATGTTGCTTTTGGTCCCAGGGTTTTGGGCAGAGCGAATGGAAAAGCAGAACTAGATGAACTTATCAAGACCAGTCTGACCAAAGCGGCACTGTGGGATGATGTTAAAGACAAGCTGAAGCAAGATGCCCTTGGTCTTGCGCTTGGCCAACAACAACGATTGTGTATTGCTCGTGTGCTGGCGACAAAACCAGATGTGATCCTGATGGATGAATCTACTTCAGCGCTTGATCCCATTGCTACACTTCACGTTGAAGATCTTATTCATGAGCTAAAACAAGATTACACCATTGTGATTGTTACCCATAATATGCAGCAAGCGGCGCGTGTTTCGGATTTTACAGGTTTGTTTTGGTTGGGTAAACTGGTTGAATTCTCACCCACCACCGAGCTTTTTACTCGCCCCAGCCAGGAGTTGACCGAGTCATATATTACCGGAAAAATGGGGTAATCCCCAACTTCGTTGGCAATCAAAATAACAGGTTTTTACCCAGGTAAGAATATTTGGCGGAAGTGCCTTGTTCTTGCCTGGGTTTGTTTTTGCAAGTTCTTTAAACGATCAGGTTGTCAACAAATGCTTTTGCTTCCGCCAGCCCGGCATCTGTGTATGATCTATAGAGTTTTATCGCTTCGATGATGTTACCTTTTCGCTTTAATTCCGCCACGTCCGGGTAGACTGAGGGAATAGGGCGGTCAACAAAAGCAACCTTGGCCTGGTTCAATAAAAAAGTGATCTGTCGTTCCAGTAAGGCGACACGTTCCTGCAGTTTTGCGAACTGAGCATCTTCTACCATGCCTGACCTCTTTCTAAAATTGTTGATATTACCTTTATATTACATTTATATCACTACTTGCGATCACGATAGCGTGGTGGCTCCCATCAAATACCGATCGCATTCGCGCGCAGCACCGCGGCCTTCGTTTATCGCCCATACCACCAGGCTTTGACCTCTGCGCATATCCCCGGCGACGAAAATTCCTGGCCGGTTGGTGGCAAACTTCCCGGGTTCAGCTTTTGCATTGCTGCGTGTATCACGGGCAATCTCGAGAGCGCCTAGGATTGTCTAAAACAAAAACGAATTGATAAGCTCAAATCAATCTCATGATTTGTACACGTAAGAAAATCAAGCGCCAGGTGAAGCAACCACCTACCTTCTGGGTGCCTTCGGCGAAAAACGTAAGCGCGACCAAAAGCAAAAAAAAAAGAAACGTGAAGACTTGAAAAGAATTGGGATCGATGACAGCGTGATCGACAACATCATGTCCATGCATGGCTCTGACATCGAGAAGCATAAAACTGACCTGTCCACAGCCCAAACTGAGCTGGGCGCGCTCAAAACCCAACTGACTGCTATACTGGTTTATCTGTCTGAAATTGTGCGATCGAAAAGACCTGGGTTCGGAGCAAATAGTTAAGGTGGATAACACCTTCGTTTGAAAAGGTTTCTCGAATCTGCCCCCTGACCTTCAATATTGTCTAGTTGTCTTGCGCATCGCAGGCACTCCAAGGTTTTTTCTTACCGCTTATGTTGAAAATGGTTCCAATAAAATTGGAAATAGTTTATTTTTCCTGATTTATGGTAAAACAGAGCCATATGACCCATTATTCGCGAATGCACATGGATAGTGGTCAAAGATCTACAATCGAGCAATTTGCCTGATATGGCATCCAAAATATAGGAAAATTAGCAATTTTGGCACAATATGGCCATAGCTGGTTTTCAGTAAGTCAATCTCAGCGAATAATGGGTTGCCATGGATGGCAGGAATTCAATTTATCATTTGGAATGACCGCATGAAAAAGAGTTTTTCAACAAGCACATTTTCCGCTCCTAAAGGGAGTCTCTCAAGACAAAAAGCGCATTGGATTAATCACGATACGATCCTTTGGAACATTCATGTTTCACCTTCAAATCACTATTCATTGATTGTTTCCCCCCACGCGCTCCTTGAACGTGGGGTGGCAGGTGTGCAAACCGGTTTTCAGGTAGTTCTTGAATATTTGCCAGCAGGTTTGGATGAGTTCAGCAAATTGAAATTTCCACACCTTGCTAACTTTTCAACTTTCAAGTTGTCAGAGCTCAGCCCGGAAGTAGTCCCCGAAGCGCTCAAAAGCCAGTTGGCGGTTGCAGCCAGGGATACAAATGGCAGATTGTTGGATGTGACTGGCTTGCAGATCCCGGGTGTGTTGGATGATCTTTATCCTTATCGAGGTCCTCTCGGGGTGAGCTTTGAGGGTTCTCTCCCGAGCTTACGTTTGTGGGCTCCCACCGCCCGTTCTGTGACCTTATATTTATATGCGAATGCCTCAACATTTATCGCCGAACGATTCCACATGCAGTGGGATTCGACTTCAGGCGTTTGGAGTGTGGTGGGTAAACCAGACTGGGATCAAAAATTTTATCTTTATGAAGTCGAAGTCTATTTTCCACTGACCGGGCGGATAGAAAAGAACCTGGTAACTGACCCATATTCGTTCAGCTTGTCCACCAACAGCCGGCGCAGCCAGATTGTGAACCTCAAATCTTCTGTTACCAAGCCAGATGGTTGGGATACCCTGACAAAACCCTCTCTGGAAGCGCCTGAAGATATAGTTCTTTATGAGTTGCACATTCGGGATTTTAGCATTTACGACCAAAGCGTCCCTGTTGATCTTCGGGGGACATATAAAGCATTTACAGTATCGGATTCGCATGGAATAAATCATCTTAAGCAATTAGCAGCGTCAGGTCTGACACATATCCACCTGATGCCAACCTTCGATATTGCCACTGTTGATGATGATAAATCAACTTGGAAAACTGTGGACGAAGAAATGATGGCCGAATTTCCGCCAGACTCAGACCAGCAGCAGGCGGCTATCCGAGAAATTTGTAATAGTGATGGTTTCAATTGGGGCTATGATCCACATCATTACACCACGCCCGAAGGTAGTTATGCTACGGATCCAAACGGGACACCTAGAATCATGGAGTTTCGTGAAATGGTGCAGTCGCTCAGCCGGAATGGTCTGCGCGTGGTGATGGACATGGTCTACAACCATACCTTTGCTCACGGTCTGGATGGAAAATCAGTACTGGATAAGGTGGTTCCTGGTTATTATCATCGCCTGGATTGGGATGGCAGGGTGGAACAAAGCACTTGCTGTTCAAATACTGCCAGCGAACATGATATGATGCGCAAGTTGATGATTGATTCATTGCTGACCTGGGCGGTTGAGTACAAGGTGGATGGTTTTCGCTTTGATTTGATGGGCCACCACATGGTCGCTGATATGCAGGCTGTCCGCATAGCGCTCGATGGTCTCACCATGGAAAAAGATGGTGTGGATGGCAAATCGATCTATATTTACGGCGAAGGCTGGAATTTTGGCGAGGTGGCTTACAACGCGCGCGGTGTAAATGCTGTCCAGCATAATATTGGCGGGACAGGTATCGGTGTATTTAATGATCGTTTACGTGATGCAGTTCGCGGCGGCAGCCCCTTCGGCGATATTCTTGAGCAGGGTTTTGCCAGCGGATTATATTTTCAACCTAATTTTTCCGAACGGCGAAACCCTGATCGTCAAAGGGCGATGCTGATTGAGTACACTGAATGGATTCGCATTTCGTTGGCCGGAAATCTAAAATCTTATGAATTAATACGTGAGAATGGCGATAAAATCCCGGCTTCGCAAATCTGGTATAACGGTTCCTCGGCTGGATATACCCTGGACCCCCAGGAGAACATTGTCTACGTGTCTGCGCATGATAACGAGACTCTTTGGGATATTCTCCAACTGAAGTCTGACACAAGCGTGACGCTCAAAGATCGGGTTCGCATGAACAATCTGGCTTTAAGTCTTGTGGCTTTCAGCCAGGGTATTCCATTCTTCCATGCCGGAGATGACCTGCTGCGTTCCAAGTCTTTGGATCGCAATTCGTATAACTCAGGTGATTGGTTTAATAAGATAGATTGGACCTACCAAACCAATAATTGGGGTGTAGGCTTGCCTAGCGAAGGTCGAGATAGATGGCATTTATTTCAGCCCCTATTGGCGAATCCAGCGTTAAAACCTGGGCAGGCTGAGATTTCTTTTGCAGCAACTGTCTTTCGTGATTTCCTGAAAATACGCAAGAGTTCACCGCTGTTCCGGCTTCGAACTGCTGAGGCTGTGCAGCGTTCAGTATTCTTTTTAAATAACGGTTACCGCCAAATCACCGGGTTGATAGTGATGCAGTTGACCGACAATGATAACCTGGACCCCGTGTACCGCGCGATAGTAGTATTTTTCAACGCCAATCCTGAGCCGGTTGAATTTGCGGATGATACCTATGTAAACCTCAGATTTGAATTGCATCCCGTTCAGTCTGCATCTTCTGATGAAATCCTGATGAGGGCAGATTTCGACACCGCCAAAGGCCAGTTTATTATTCCGGGGCGAACGACAGCCGTCTTTGTCTTACGTAAAAAATTGAGCTGATCTGCTGGTAATATCTGCTGGGGGAATAAACCGTGTTGGAATTTTTTTTCCAACCTGTGACCAAGCCCTTTTGCGGAGGCTAAAACCTGGCGCGCCCCAAGTTCTTTTTATGTTAACAAAACATTAAACTTGAAGCTTTCTAATTATGGTATAGTATTTTTACTATAGGATGTTGCCATGCCAGAAACAATTCTCTTAGTTGAAGATGAACCATCTCTGCAGGAAACTCTTGCGTATAACCTGCAAAAGCAAGGCTACCTGGTTGAGACTTCCGGAGATGGGCGCTCCGCACTGGATAAAGTGCGAGCTACAAAACCCGATTTGATACTGTTGGATATCATGCTCCCTGTATTGGATGGTGTTGAAGTCTGCAAAATCCTCCGTCGGGAGGGCTTTCAAGCGCCAATCATAATGCTCACCGCGAGGGATGATGAAATCGACCGGGTGGTCGGTCTTGAAATAGGCGCGGACGATTATGTTACCAAACCATTTTCCATGCGCGAATTAATGGCGCGGGTCAAGGCACAATTGCGGCGGACTGAAACCATTCGAGAACAATTGGGGAAAATTATTTCAAATCCGGTGGGGCAGGATATTCTTGTCCTTGGAAACCTGGCGATCAACCGTTTGCGTCGTGAAGTGTTATTGGAAGGAATCCCGCTAGCCCTCAAACCGCAGGAATATGACCTGTTGTTATTTTTTGCGGAACATAAAGGCCAGATGCTCTCGCGTGAATTTGTCCTGGAGCGTGTTTGGGGATGGGACTATGTAGGCGATAGCCGCACGGTGGACGTGCATGTGCGCTGGCTGCGGCAGAAAGTTGAAAAAGACCCAGCCAACCCCACTCGTATAGTAACTGTGCGCAGCGGTGGATACCGTTTCGAAGGCTAGAGTAGGGTAAATCCAGCCGTTCTGTTCCCCTATATTTTCTAACATTTGGATTGGGAGTAATCGTGAAACCATATTCTTCAGTCCAAATTGGGAGAAATACTTTCAGGCCAGTTACTGATCGGCATTGAACATATTTCACGATACTGTATGAATTCCTTTTTAGTGTTCCTGTTGGTACTACTCAGTCTGCTGTTGGCCTGGATCACCTGGCGATATGTTGCTTTACGCCGGAGTATAAATAAATTCTCCCTTGCCATTCGGTCTGTGGAAAATGGCGAACATGATCCCGATCAGTTACCTGCCGATGTTGAACATATTGAGCTGCTTTCGAGCGCCATCCACGCGCTAATTGATAATCTTGACCTCAGGTATGCGGCGCTTGATGCAGATCGCGCCCGTCTTGAAGCGACATTAACCCAGATGACCGATGGGGTTCTGATAGTCGACTCGCAGGGGCGTATCCAGATGAGCAACCCGGCAGCCGAAAAACTCTTTGGAGATGGGGAGGTGTTGGTCGGGAAACCTATCAGTCTCATCCTGCACCATCACCAGTTGATTGAAACATGGCGTAATTGCCAACAAAGCAGGGAGGTGAAAAGCGAATCGGTTGAGTTGGCTGCCAAGCGCAAATTTCTTCAGCTCATCGCCATTCCCGATAAGCACGCTGCTGGCTCAATTTTGCTTGTCCAGGACCTGACACGTATCCGCCGCCTGGAAACCGTGCGCCGCGACTTCATCTCAAATGTTTCGCATGAACTTCGCACACCCCTGGCATCTTTGAAGGCGCTGACTGAGACTTTGCAGGAGGGGGCGCTTGAGGATCCTACTGCGGCGCGTCGTTTTCTGGGGCGAATACAAATTGAAGTGGATGCTTTGACTCAAATGGCGACCGAGTTGCTTGAACTGTCGCGCATCGAATCGGGGCAGGTTCCGCTCGATTTGAAGGCGATATCTCCAACGAAATTGCTGAATTCCGCTGTGGATCGTATGAAAACACAGGCCGAGCGGGCCGGGTTGGTGTTACAGGTAGACAATCCTGGTGATCTGCCGCCCATTATCGCAGATTTTCCGCGGCTGGAACAAGTCCTGGTTAATCTTATTCATAACGCAGTCAAATTTACCGCGCCTGGGGGTGAAGTGTATTTGTCAGCCTCTATGCAGGGACCAGTCATCCGTTTCTCTGTGCGCGATACCGGTTGTGGTATCCCTGCGGATGATCTTCCCCGCATTTTTGAGCGCTTTTACCGTGTAGATCGCTCCCGCAGCAGCGGCGGAACCGGGTTGGGTCTTTCCATCGCCCGGCACCTGGTCGAGGCGCATGGGGGTGAAATTTGGGCGAAAAGCCGCGAAGGCCAGGGCAGCGAGTTCTTTTTTACCATTCCGATACGATAATTAATTCTGATCAAACAAATATGAAACGAAAAATCTTGTTCTTATGTACAGGTAATTCCTGCCGCAGCCAGATGGCAGAGGCCATTGTCAATGCTTCATTTGCCGCTGAATGGGAAGCCTCCAGCGCCGGCACCCAACCAGCAGGTTATGTTCACCCCAAGGCGCGGGAGGCACTGGCTGAAATTGGGATCAACCATCATGGTAGGTCGAAGATGGCGGATGAATTCCAGGGCCACGATTTTGACCTGGTGGTCACGGTTTGTGATTCTGCTGCAGAAGAATGTCCTCTGTGGTTAGGGAAGGGCAGGAAGATTCACTACAGTTTTCCTGATCCGGCCCGGACTGGGGATATGGACGATTTTCGCCTTGTGCGCGACAGCATTGCGCGAGAAATACCAAATATTTTAGAGCAGTCTAGGGCCTGATATACCCCCAACCTCTGAAAAAATATTGGTCATAACTCACGATGTAAGTCCTCCTGATAGAAAAGGGTTTTTTTATGGTTATTTTCGGAGAGATCACCCGAAAATAACCATGTGCGCTGCAAATCATGCAGATTTCGCCACAAAGGCGGGTAATAATCGCTAGTAAGCTACTCTTTCCGCACTGGTGTTACCCGCAGGTGGAGTATTGAGCGTGATTTCCGCTCAATACTCCACAAAGAATTTATTTTCTCTGTCTTTAGGGACATCTTCCTGAGTATGGGAACTGGCCTGTGAGTAAATACAAATATCGATAACCTGATTTTTAACTGCCGTTAACGTCCTGGAAACAGGGCGTTAATTGTTTAAAGCTAGACTTTATGTAACAAAAGGAGAAAAGAATGGAATTGTTGATTGGATTTTCGATAGTTTCTTTTATTACGGTTTTAAGTATTGATACCATCAAACAGCGCAGGCAAAACCGAAAAAAAATGGAGAACTACTCACATGACTGATATTAATCATATTCTGGTTACCAACGACGATGGGGTAACTGCGCCTGGGCTTCTGGCTTTGGCGCAAGAAATGCGAAAAATTGCCGATGTAACCATCATGGCTCCTGATCGAAACTGGTCCGGCAGCGGGCATGTCAAGACCCTGGACAGACCCTTACGTGTCAAGGATGTCGTTTTGGCGGATGGCAGCACAGCTACATCGAGTGATGGCGCGCCTTCTGACTGCGTGGCGCTGGCATTGTTGGGTTTTTTCGATAAAAAATTTGATCTGGTCGTCTCCGGCATTAACCCTAATGCAAATCTGGGGCACGATGTGACCTACTCCGGCACGGTCACAGCAGCGATGGAAGCCATGATATGGGAAGTTCCGGGCTTTGCTTTCTCTTTAGGTACCAATGAACAGCATCAAGAACCGCTGGACTATTCAGCAGCGGCCACGATAGCTCGCCAGATTGTAGAAAAGAGCAGGCTGCGATCTTTGCTGCCAGGTATGCTGCTCAATGTTAACGTACCATACTTGCCATTGGATGAAATCAAAGGAACGCGCATTACTCGCCAGGGTTTGCGTGTCTATCGCGACAGGCTTGACCGGCGAGTGGACCCACGCGGGCGCAATTATTTTTGGATTGGCGGTGATGCTCCAACTGGCATACCAGAAGAAGGTACGGATGTTGGCGCCGTACAGGCAGGATATGTCTCCATAACCCCCATTCAACTTGATCTAACCATGTATTCTGCCATCCCGACTATTGGAGATTGGGATTGGGGTAAACCCGGAAATTAGGCAAAATTTGTTTTTGTTAACCTGATGTTAAAAAATCCTTCCATTGTGCTTAACACACTTATGAGAAGATTACATTAACACAAGTACTTGAAGAATAAAACGATCATTTGTTATAAAAACAGGAGAAGAAAAAATGCGTAAGAATTTGTTTGTTGTATTTGCCGCCCTGATTGTCGCCAGCATGGTGCTGAGCGCCTGCGGCGCCCCGGCTACCCCGGAAACTGTCAAGGTTGTTGAAACCCAGGTCGTTGTACAGACCCAGGTGGTCGAAGTTACACCTACCCCTGATTTGTCGGCACCTACCGCCTTACCTGCTGGCTCTGTACAGATCAACGGCGCTGGCGCCACCTTCCCAGCCCCTGTCTATGCTGACTGGGCTTATGCTTACCAGTATGTAGACCCATCCGTGGTTGTCAATTACCAGGCTATTGGTTCTGGTGGTGGAAAGAAAGCCATCGTCGATAACACTGTCGATTTTGCTGGTTCCGACTCGCTTCTCAAGGATGAAGAATACGCCGCGGGTAAAGACCTTCAAATGTACCCGACCTTAGCGGGTGCTGTGGTCGTGACCTACAACATTAAATGGGGCAAGGATCTTCCCAAGGATTTCAAAGTTCCCGCCCTGGTACTGGATCGCGCCACCCTGGTGGGCATTTATAACGGTGTAATCAATAAGTGGAATGACCCCGCTATCGTTGCCACCAACCCTGATCTCAAGGATTATCTTCCTGCTGAAAGCATCACCGTTGTGCATCGCTCTGATGGCTCTGGTACAACCGAAATCTTTACCAAGTCCCTGGCTTCTTTCAGCGCCGATTGGAAAGCTGGCGGAGCCTCTGCTGTGGAATGGCCTGTTGACAAAGCCGGTAACGGTGTAGGTGGCAAGGGTAATGCCGGTGTAGCCGCTTCGGTAATCAATACCCCCAACTCCCTTGGTTATGTTGAATTAGCCTATGCCAAGTCAAATGGTCTGCCCGCTGCTTCCATCGTAAATCAGGCTGGCAAGACTATCGTGCCTAGCAACGAAAGCGTCCAGGCTGCCATGGCTGAAGGTACTTTCAGTGACAAGATGACCGCTACTATTGTGGATGGCAAGAGCGACACTGCCTATCCGATCACCGGTTACACCTACCTGATCCTGCACACCACCAGCATGACTGACTGTGTCAAGGCGCAGAAAACCCTCGAGTTCTTCAAGTGGGCCCTTACTGATGCCACTGCTGTCTCCCGCGCTTCTGCACTTGGTTACTCTCCACTTCCCGATGCTGTGCGCACCACCGTGCTTGCTAAAATGGCTGAAGTTAGCTGCAACGGCGCTCCAGTTCTCAAATAATCGCATATATCCCCAAGTCCCAGGGAGGGTCTCTCGTAGAAAGAGAGACCCTCCCACCTATGAATACCAACTTACACTTGTAGATTTGGAAATCTCCCCCAAAATGCACGGGACTGCAATTTGAGAGACATTTCTCGCTCTGAAGGGTAAGAATAAGGGAAATACAACGATGAACAAAACACGGACACGGTCTGAGTCCACCACGTTGACCCGTTTGCAAAACTTTCTCCATCACGGTGACTTGCCCTGGCAAAGCAGTCTGACTCTGATTTCCATCCTGGTTTTATTGCTCATGCTCTCAATAGGCTGGATGCTTTGGCAGACCTCTTTTGACGCCCGTCATACTTTTGGATTTAGTTTTCTCGCCCCAACTCAAGATGCCAGTTGGGACCCTGTCAATGATCAATTTCAAGCATGGCCATTTATCTATGGCACTTTGCTTACTTCACTGGCCGCCATTGCGTTGGCCCTTCCCATAAGCCTGGGAATCGCCATTTTCCTGGCCGAATTGTGCCCTGCCTGGCTGCGCACACCGCTCAATTGGCTGGTGGAACTCCTGGCAGCGATTCCAAGCGTGGTCTACGGTTTATGGGGGCTTTTTGTCTTCTTACCAAATGTAGTCGCCCCGCTTGGGTCTTTTTTGCTTAATTCTTTCGGCAAGCTTCCTCTTTTAGGATTGCTTTTCTCCGGTCCGGTGCCGTCCGGTGGCGCTTCTCGCTTGGGGGCTGCCCTGGTGCTGACCGTAATGATCTTGCCAACTATTGCCGCAGTTTCACGCGATGTGTTACTGGCTATCCCACCTGCTCAACGCGAGGCTTCGTTATCTTTGGGCTCTACACAATGGGAAACCATCTGGCAGGTGCTGCTCCCTTACGGTATATCAGGCATACTGGGAGCAGTCATCCTGGGCTTGGGCCGCGCGCTTGGTGAGACTATGGCTGTCACCATGGTTATTGGCAACAGTATCGAAGGTTCGTTATCCTTATTGCGACCTGGCTATACCATGGCAAGTATTATTGCAAACGAGTTTGCTGAGGCTGTCACAAAACTGCATTCGCAGGCCCTGATCGAAGTGGGTTTCATCTTATTCAGCATGACTCTCCTGCTCAACATACTGGCACGCTTTCTGGTCTGGCGTGTGGCCAGTAAAACACCCCAGGAGGCTCGCGCATGAACAGCTTTTCTAATATGATCAAGCAGGGGTATGAATCCCGCTTGATTCGCCGGAAAAACTTTAATACACTGATGCTTTCGCTGACCGGCGTTGCTACAGTACTGGCTTTGATCCCGCTCTTTTGGATCATAGGGTATGTGGTTTACAAGGGTACCCCAACCATCAATCTTGCTTTCTTCACCCAGCTTCCCCGTCCTATTGGTATGGATGGTGGCGGTGTGCTACATGCCATCCAGGGGA
>Ga0172367_10005022_pt1 | contig 16144 bp, 27 predicted proteins | sample Lak10m_FD_114542 | JGI IMG/M metagenome (GOLD analysis project Ga0172367, IMG submission 114542) | Freshwater microbial communities from Kabuno Bay, South-Kivu, Congo - kab_022012_10m | ecosystem: Environmental > Aquatic > Freshwater > Lake | place: Democratic Republic of the Congo: South-Kivu...
AACGGTGCTGAAATGTCACGTCGTGAAAAAGAAGTACAAGGTAGTGTCCCACTACATACTATCCGTGCAGATATTGACTACGCTGCCGCTCGAGCTCAAACTCCAGCCGGCATCATTGGTGTAAAGGTATGGATTTACAAGGGAGAGGCAAACTAATATGTTAATGCCAAAACGAACTAAGTACCGAAAGGTACGAAAAGGACGCATCACTGGTGTAGCTACTTCTGGAAACTACATCGCTTTCGGTGACTACGCCCTTCAAAGTCTTGGATCAGAACGAATTACATCTCGCCAGATCGAAGCAGCACGTCAGGCTATGACTCGCTACATCAAGCGTGGCGGAAAGATTTGGATTCGAATCTTCCCTCACACTCCAGTAACTCGCAAGCCACAAGACGTTAAGATGGGTAGCGGTAAGGGTAACCCTGAGTTCTTTGTAGCAAAGGTACGCCCTGGAACAATCATGTTTGAAATGCAAGGTGTTCCTGTAGACATCGCTCGAGAAGCTATGCGACTTGCAAGTCACAAACTTCCTGTAAAAACCAAGTTCTTGGTCAAGGATGAGGCATAAACTATGAAAACTATTGATATCAGAAAATATACAACCGCTGAACTGGCAACAGAAAGCACTAAACTACGTGAAGAAATCGCTGAATTGCGGCGCCGTGTGCATATGGGCGAGCAGCAAAATACTCGGCTGATTCGAAGTAAGCGTAAAGACCTAGCTCGGATGCTAACCGTACTTAGCGAGCAGCTAGCAAAGGAGAACGCGTAATGGCTAAAACACTTACCGGAATCGTGGTTTCTAATAAGACTGACAAGACTATCGTAGTTGCTGTAGTTACTCATAAGAACCACCCGCTATACCGAAAATCATACGTATCAACAAAGCGTTTCATGGCTCATGATGAAAAAAATGAAGCCCAGCAAGGTGATACCGTAGTGATTAGTGAAACACGACCACTTAGTGCACGAAAACGACATACTTTAGATAAGATTGTCGAACGTGCTGCTATCCGACAAGAAGAATCAGTAGAAGCAATTACAGCTGAACCTACTGAGGAGACAAAAGAATGATCCAACAAGAATCTAGACTAAATGTATGCGACAACAGCGGTGCTAAAGAAATCCTATGCATTCGTGTGTTAGGTGGTACTCGACGTCGTTACGCTCGTGTTGGTGACGTTATTGTCGCGACTGTTAAGCAAGCTAACCCACAGGGCAACGTTAAAAAGAAATCAGTTGTTCGTGCTGTTGTTGTACGTACTAAATATGCGATCAAGCGAAAAGATGGTTCAACAATTCGTTTTGACGACAATGCCGCTGTAATTATTGGAGATGATAAGTTGCCTAAAGCTACTCGTATCTTTGGTCCTGTTCCTCGTGAACTACGTGATCAAGGCTATGCGAAAATTATCTCTCTTGCACCGGAGGTACTATAATGACTGTATCTAAGGCTATCTATAAGATCCGTATTAAAAAGGGTGACGAAGTTATCGTACGCTCTGGCAAATATAAGGGTCAAACTGGAAAAGTTGTTGCTACGCATCCAACACTGAACAAAGTTACCGTAGAAGGAATCAACATCGTAAAACGACACGTGAAACCAGATAAGCAAAACCCTCAGGGTGGCATTATCCCTATCACTAAGCCTATTGATGTCTCTAAGGTCGGTATCATTGACCCAACTACTAAAAAGGCAAGTCGTATCGGCTATAAGCTTGATAAAGACGGCAAGAAGACACGCGTATTCAAGAAATCTGGAAAGGAGATCAAGTAATGGCTACTAAAACTACACCATATGTTGCTCGCCTGAAGGATCTTTACAACAAACAGTACGCTGCAGAGCTTCAAAAAGAACTTGCATTAGCGAATCCGCATCAGGTTCCTCGTCTTGAAAAAATCGTTGTTAACGTTGGTCTCGGCCGCGCTAAAGATGATAAGAAGATCATGGAAACTGCATCAAACACGGTTCGTAAAATAACAGGTCAAGAACCAATCGATACTGTAGCCAAGAATTCAATTGCTGGATTCAAGCTCCGTGAAGGCAACAAAATCGGTATTAAAGTTACCCTTCGTGGCAATAAGATGTACGAATTTGCTGATCGACTTATTAACATTGTTCTTCCACGACTCCGTGACTTTCATGGTGTTAAAGCAGGGGCTTTTGATAAGTCAGGAAACTACAGTATTGGTTTTACAGACCAATCAGTATTCCCAGAACTAACGTTTGAAGAAACAACAACTGCGCATGGTTTACAGGTCGTATTTGTTGTCAAAGCACAAGATGTAAATGCTTCAAGAGCACTCCTTGCAAAACTTGGAATGCCTTTTGAAAAGAAGGAGAGCAAATAATATGGCACGTAAATCAAACATTGCGCGTGACCTAAAGCGCGAAAAGATGATCAAGAAATACGAAGCAAAGCGTATAGAACTAAAGAAAATGGGAGACCTTGACGGTCTACACCTGCTTCCACGCAACTCTTCTCCAACCCGGAAGAAGAATCGATGTATTGAAACAGGTCGACCACGCAGTTACATGCGAACATTTGGTCTATCACGTATCGCATTTAGGGAACATGCTTCAAAGGGAGAAATCCCTGGCGTAACAAAGGCAAGCTGGTAAAGGAATAATTATGTCTACTACATCTACAGATCCAATCGCAGACATGCTTTCACGAATTCGTAATGCTATTGCAGTACGAAAGACTGAAGTTGTTATGCCACATTCAAAAGTTAAAGAAGCAGTTGCTCAACTATTGCAGGCTAATAATTTCATCGACACTGTTTCAGTGAGCGATGCAACTATTGGTAAGTCACTGCATGTCACTATCAACAATCCTGATCACAATGCTCGTATTACTGAAATTAAGCGTCTCAGCACACCTGGTCGTCGTTACTATGTTGCTGCGAAGGATATTCCAGTTGTAAAAAGCGGCCGTGGTCTCGTCATCGTTTCTACAAGCAAGGGCATGATGACTGGCAAGGATGCAAAAGCTGCCGGTATCGGTGGTGAATTAATTTGTAAGGTATATTAAATATGAGTCGCGTAGGTAAATCACCAATCACAGTTCCATCAGGAGTTTCAGTAACAATTACAGACGATGTAATTACTGTTTCCGGCTCAAAAGGCACACTCAGTCAGTTCACGATGCCTGATATCACTGTCAAACAAGAAGATAACCAAATCATTGTTACTCGAGCTAATGACGAGCCAAAAGTTCGTGCAAAGCATGGTCTCATGCGTGCGCTGATCAATAACATGGTCGAGGGTGTAACAAATGGCTTCAGTAAACAGCTTGAAATTAACGGTGTTGGTTTCCGTGTACAGTCACAGGGCACAAACCTAAAGTTTAATCTTGGTTTCTCGCACGACGTTGTGTATGCACTTCCAACTGGAATCACTGCAACCATTGAAGGTAACGTTGTGACTATCAGTGGTATTAGTCGCCAGCAGGTTGGCCAGGTTGCAGCTGAAATCCGTGCACTCAAGAAACCTGAACCATATAAGGGCAAGGGAATTAAGTACGTTGACGAGCGAATTATCCGTAAGTCAGGTAAGTCAGGTAAGGATAAATAACCATGAGTCAACTCGCACATAAATTACACAACCTAGCGCAGCGCAAAAAGCGTGTACGCTCAACTGTTATTGGTACAACGGAACGACCACGTCTTTCAGTATTCATTAGTAATCGACACATTGTTGCCCAGATTATTGATGATTCGAAGAAAAAGACACTTGTTCATGTCAGCACAAATGGCAAGACCACTACTGGTACTATGACCGAAAAAGCAGCCGTAATCGGCGCAGAAGTTGCTAAGAAAGCTAAAACTGCAAAAATTACTAAAGTTGTTTTCGACCGTAACGGTAAGCTTTATCATGGACGCGTTCAAGCGCTTGCAGATGCAGCTCGTAAGAATGGACTGGAGTTCTAAAATGCAGAATAATCAAAACAATGGCCGACCTGCAAAAGATCAGCCACAAGAAGAAAAGCAATTCGACGAACGAATCCTTAACATTGACCGTGTCGCACGTGTTGTTAAGGGTGGACGTCGTTTCCGATTCCGCGCGCTTGCAGTAGCCGGAGATCGCAAACATAAAGTTGGTATTGGTTCAGCAAAAGGTGCTGATGTAACAACTGCAGTTGCAAAAGCAATGGAAGTTGCAAAAAAGAACATGGTAACCGTACACCTCTACAAGGAAACATTGCCTCACGAAGCATCAGCAAAGGTAGGTGGCGCACATATTCTAATTAAGCCAGCGAGCCCAGGTACTGGTCTTATAGCCGGTGGTGTTGTACGAACTGTTCTTGAAGTGGCTGGTGTACGTAATGCGCTCAGCAAGTCTCTTGGATCAACCAACAAGACAAACACTGCATACGCAACTCTAGAAGCCCTACAAAGCATCGTGCCTGCAAAACAGTGGGTGACAACAAAAAATGAAGCAAAAGCTACTGTAAAAAAGAATGCTGCTAAAAAAGTTTCTGCAACTAAAAAGACTGCGGGAGAAAAATAATGAGTTATAACAACCTGGAACTAACCCCAAAGAAGTCTACAAAGCGTGTTGGACGTGGTATCGCTGCTGGCCAAGGTAAAACTGCAGGTCGTGGTACAAAGGGACAAAAGTCTCGAACTGGTTTCAGTCGACGGCCTGGATTCGAAGGTGGACAAACACCATTAGCGCAACGGTTTCCAAAACTAAAAGGCTTTAAATCACACCGTACTCCAGCAGAAGTAGTATATACGGGTGATCTAGATGCACTGGCTGTAAAAATAGATAATCAAGCACTTGCGGATGCTGGTCTTGTTTCATCTGCATTTACACGAGTTAAAATAGTTGTTAATGGCGATGTTACAAAGAAACACACAGTATCATTACAAGCAGCAAGCAAATCAGCTATTGCTGCTGTAGAAAAAGCTGGCGGATCTTTTTTAAGCGTTGCTCAAGTCAAGCGACCTAGCACTAGCAAAAAATCTAAATAAAAAACACATCGATATTACGGTGACGTGCACACTAAAGTACTGATATACTTCTTGGAGTATATGCGAGGGAAATATTAATGAGTTGGAAGGTAATAATTGGATCACTAAAAAATGCAGATATGCGAAAGCGTATCCTTGCAGTACTTGGCATGATTCTTGTATTTCGTATTTATGCACATATTCCAGTACCTCTTAGCGACCCACAAACACTACAGCAAATATTAGACAATGTGTTTAGTTCTCAGAACTCACCACAGCTATTTAGCTTTATTAACGTCCTTTCTGGGGGTGCCTTAGCTAACTTCTCAATTATGCTTGTAGGTCTTGGTGCATATATTAATGCATCAATTATTATGCAGCTTCTCACAAAAGCTATTCCCCAGCTTGAAGCCTTGAATAAAGAAGGAGAGTACGGGCGTAAAAAGATTAACCAATACACTCGAATCTTATCACTACCTTTGGCTATTATGCAGTCCATTGGAGCGATCTATCTTGTACGTCAATCAGCATCTAGTATTGGAGGTTTAGGAGATATTACTGCCAATACTTCAGCAATGCAGTGGGTCCTTATGGTGGCAGCACTCACAGGAGGATCTATGATACTTATGTGGCTTGGCGAACTTATTACTGAAAAAGGTGTCGGTAATGGAATATCTTTGATCATTACAGTCGGTATTGTGAGTGCATTACCACAAACAGCAGTGCAGTTATTTAACGGATTTATTGATAAAACAAGCAAGATAAACATTTTTGGTAAGCAACTTCCAATAAATAAGACAGCCTTTTTCTATACTATCGGTATTGTAATAGCAGTTACTATATTGACTGTATTTATTGTTAAACTGAACGAAGCCGCACGAAAACTGACAGTAAACTATGCAAAACGAGTACAAGGTAATCGTACTTATGGAGGCGTAACAACGATGCTTCCCGTAAAACTTATCACGGCTGGTGTTGTTCCAATCATCTTTGCAGTTGCATTCTTAAGTATGCCGAGCTTTGCAGGGCAACTGATGATCGGATCGAGCAGTGCACGACTTCAGTCAATTGGAGCAACTCTCGTACAGTTATTCGAGACACCTTCAGCACAAAGTTTTCAGCAACCCGGCTGGGAACCATATTTTTATCCTGTTATATACTTTGTTCTGGTAGTCATGTTTACGTTTTTCTATACAAGCATTGCATTTAATGCTTCTGAGATCGCAGAAAATCTACAGAAGCAAGGAGGCTTTATTGAAGGTGTGCGCGCCGGTAAGCAAACTGAAAAATATTTGAGCTATGTCGTGAATAGACTCACGCTTTTTGGTTCTCTTGCACTTGGATTCTTAGCTATAGTTCCAATTATTGGTCAGATATTCCTCACGACAGATATTGCCTTTAGTGGTACAAGTATATTAATCCTTGTTTCTGTTTCACTAGAAACATTACGACAAATTGAATCACGTGCACTGATGGTAACATATGATCAATATCAGCAACCTGACTTCTTTTATGACTCTGATGTACCACTTGACGCGGCAACTGGTGCAAAACGACTTCGTTTCTTACCAAATCGCTCTAAAAAGAATAGCCAATAATAATTGTAGTTTTTGGGCTTTGCATATCATTAACTGATCTGTTATAATAATGACTTAGTTATATTTATGTCAAAAAACAAGGAAGTAATCGAACTAACGGGAACTATAGTAGAGACTCTACCTGGTACTCAATTTCGAGTCGAACTTGAAAACGGACACAAAATTATAGCTCATGTCGCCGGGAAGATGCGTAAACATTACATACGAATCGTTCCTGGTGATAGCGTGACGGTCGAGTTGACCCCTTACGATCTTACGAAGGGAAGAATCACCTATCGCAAATCCTGATCTTCATACAATCAGGCGATCATTTATAAAATATTAAGCAGTGTGTTATGCATTCTAGGAAGGAGCATGATCCGCATGAAAGTGCGTGCTAGCGTTAAAAAAATCAGTCCGGACGATAAGATTGTTCGCCGCAAGGGAAGAATCTACGTTATAAACAAATTAAAGCCTAAACATAAGCAGAGGCAGGGATAACTATGGCTCGTATTTCTGGCGTCACAATTCCAGCAGAAAAGCAGGTTCACGTAGCTTTGACATATGTCTATGGCATTGGACCTAAAACATCGAATGATGTACTCACGGCAGCAAAGGTAGATCCTACTGTTCGTGTTAAAAATCTTACAGATGCAGAGATTTCTCGCATTCAGGAAGTTATTAACGAAACACTTACCGTTGAAGGCGAGCTACAGCGTATTGTTAGTACTAACATTAAGCGTCTTAAGGATATTAATTCATACCGTGGCCTTCGTCACAAAATGAGTCTTCCAAGCCGTGGTCAGCGTACAAAAACAAATGCACGTACTCGACGAGGTAAGAAAATTACTGTTGGTGGAACAGCAAAGAAAGTAGCGGCTAAGACGTAAAGATGAATACTCTAGCTACTAACTACCGAAAGGATGCAATCTAATGGCAGATGCGACTACAACAAAGAAAAAGAAATCAAAGCGAGTCGTAGCAGCGGGTCAAGTGCACGTCTACGCGAGCTTTAATAATACAATTATTACTTTCGCAGATGCGCAAGGTGGTGCTCTTACAGCTTCAAGCGCTGGTGCTTGCGGTTTTAGAGGATCTAAAAAAGGTACTGCATATGCCGCTCAGGTCGCATGTGAAAAGGCTGGACAGGCTGCAGTGCATCAATATAGCTTTGCAAAAGCTGATGTTTACGTAAAAGGTGTTGGCCTTGGACGTGATGCAGCCATCCGTACGCTAAATACACTTGGTATTACTGTTGAAAGTATTCGTGATGTAACTGGTGTCGCACATGGTGGCGTTCGACCTAAGAAAGCTCGAAGGATTTAATCATGGCACGAGATACACAATCAATTGTTAAAATGAGCCGTCGTGAAGGCTATGCACTTCATCCAAAAGCCCACAAAGCACTTGCTAAGCGCACAACAATGCCAGGTCAGGCTGCAAACAACCGTGGTATGCGCAACAAACCAAGTCAATATAACCTCCAGCTTCGTGAAAAGCAGAAGGTTAAGCGACTCTATGGTCTACTCGAAAAGCAGTTCAGCAATCTCATGGCTGAAGCATCTCGTAAAGAAGGTCAGAGCGGCGAAAATCTACTCCAACTTTTAGAGCGAAGAATGGATAATGCAATTTATCGTAGTGGTTTTGCGGTAAGTCGTCGTGCTGCTCGTCAGCTTGTTACTCATGGTCACTTCATGCTTAATGGCCGTCGTGTAGATATTCCTTCTATTCGCATGAAGGAAGGCGATGTGCTCGTACTTCGTGATGCAAGCAAAAAGAATGAGTACTTTAAACGAATTGATGATGTTAGTCCAGCCTCTCCTGATACTGTTCCAAGCTGGATAAAAGTAAACCGCAAGAAATTCGAAATTACTATTTCAGGTGTTCCTACTCGTGATGAGGCAGAACCAGAAATTAATGAGCAACTAATCGTAGAATACTACTCACGCTAGGGAGGCGGAATAAATATGTCAAAAATGATTCACACACCAGGACTCGTAAACATTGAAGATCACGGCAAAAGCTCAGCTACTTTTGTGATTGAGCCACTACATACCGGCTACGGCATGACGTTAGGTAACTCACTACGACGCGTATTGCTTTCAAGTATCGCTGGTGCAGCTATTACAGCCTTTAAGGTTGAAGGTGCGACACATGAGTTCACAACAATTAAAGGAGTTAAGGAAGATGTCGTAGACATCATGCTCAACCTTCGTGGTGTTCGCTTCAAAGTATTTAGCGACGAACCACAAAAACTTCGTCTCACTGCAAATGGCAAAGGTGCTGTAGCTGCAAAAAGCATTACTACAAATGCTGATGTTGAAGTTGTTAACCCAAATCACGTCATTGCAACACTTGACGACGATAAAGCTAAGTTTGTACTTGACCTTGTTGTTGAAACAGGACGTGGCTACCGAACTATTGAAGAAGGTACGGCACGCAAGCAGAGCGACATGATCGCACTTGATGCAGTATTTAGCCCAGTAGTACGCGTACGCTATAAGGTTGAAAACACTCGTGTTGGTCAAATGACTGACCTTGATCGTCTTCTACTTACCGTTGATACTGATGAAACCATCACACCACGTGATGCATTCGAAGAAGCTGCTGCTATCCTTGTGAACCAATACACTGCATTAGCTGGACAAACTCGTGTTGAAATGTGCGCACCTATTACTACTGCTGCACCAGAAGCTGAAGGAAAAGAAGGATCAAGTGAAGAACCATCTGAACTGATGACTTCAATTGAAGATCTGAACCTTTCTGCGCGCACTACAAATGCGCTCATCAACAACGAGATCCACACATTGAAAGATCTCTTTGACCTCAGCGACGCTGAACTTCGTGACCTGAAAGGTTTTGGTAGTAAAGCTCTTGACGAAGTTAAAGATAAAATGAGCGAGTTGGAGCTATAAGATGCATCGTCACGGATATAAAGGTCGCAAATTTGGACGGGAGACAGATCAGAGACGAGCTCTCATTAAAGGTCTGGCAGAATCTCTAGTGCGCGACGAGTCAATTAAAACTACGCTTCCAAAAGCAAAGGAACTTGTTCCATACATCGAAAAGCTTATAACAAAAGCTAAAAAGGGTGATCTTCACAGTCGACGCCAAGTTGTTTCAGGACTTCAAACTGTCGAAAGCGCACATAAGCTCGTAGATCAGCTTGCGCCAAAGATGAGTGGACGCGTCAGCGGTCATGTTCGTATTGAAAAGCTTGCTGCACGTCGTGGCGACAATGCTGAACTTGCAAAAGTCACCTTTGTAGATGACCTAAAGGATGCACCAGTTGCTAAGCCAGCTACAAAAGCTGAAGCTAAGCCTGTAGCAGCTAAGAAAGCACCCGCTAAAAAAGCTGTGAAAGCTGAGGAGAAGAAATAATGAAAACCTATAGTGCAAAACCTACAGATGTTACACGAGAATGGTATGTCATTGATGCTTCTAAAGCTCCTATGGGACGACTTGCAACTGAAGCCGCAGCCCTTCTTATTGGTAAGGGTAAACCAATGGTAACCAGCCATATCGACTGCGGTGACTATGTGGTAGTTATCAATGCTGACCAACTTGTTGCAACTGGTAATAAGATGGAAGATAAGAAGTACTACCACCACAGTCACTTTCCGGGTGGACTTAAGACTGCGTCACTTAAAGAAAAGATGGCAAAAGATTCAACAGAAGTTATTGTCAAAGCAGTTCGTGGTATGTTGCCTGTCAACAAACTACGTGCTGGTCGACTTGCACGACTGAAGGTCTATGCTGGAAGCGAACATAATCATAGTGCACAAATGCCTAAGGAATATGTTCTTAAGTCAAGTCAGAAATCAGTAAAGGAAACTAAATAATGACTACAGCGACTAAAGGTTACTTTTACGCACTTGGCCGACGCAAGAGTGTTACAGCTCGTGCACGTGTCATGAATGGTAAAGGTGCAATAACAATCAATGGCAAAACTGCTGAAGACTATTTTGCAAACAGTAAATCATTACTCAACGAACTTCAGAAGCCTTTCACGGTACTTGAACTTAACAATAAGTACGACGTAACTGTGGTAGTATCTGGCGGTGGTATGAGTGGACAAGCTGGCGCAATTCGTCTTGCAATTGCGAAGGCACTTGTTGTCATGAATGAAGACTTCAAGTCAACGCTCAAGCGTGCTGACCTGCTCGGACGTGACCCACGAGAAAAAGAACGAAAAAAGTTTGGTCTCAAGGGCGCTCGAAAGCAACGACAGTTTACAAAGCGTTAAAACAAGCGCTTCTTCAAAAAAGCTCCGAGATTTATTCTTGGGGCTTTTTATATTGAGTTATAATTTTATCGTGATGGAAAATCTCATACATTCAGGCGATCTTTGGGTACTTGGTGTATCTATCGTCAGTATTTTTCTGTTGTCCTTCAAATTGACCAGGCTGATTGGTAGTACCGGATTAATTGCTACAACTGCGTTTATAGGCCGTAACTATAACTCGTGGAGGGCACTACTACACGTCATTCTTATGCTCTTTTGTGTTTTTATATTGCAACGATCAATCCGAGTGTTCGCATACGCAAGAGCCAATAACCTTAAACAGTAATTTGCATAATATGAAGTATTAGTATATTATCAAGTCACTATGAGTAATACATACGCATATACAAACTGGTTTACCCGGCGATATCGGACGGTTTGTTAAACGTACTCAATTTTTAGAAACTATAACCGTCCAAAAGGGCGGTTTTTTAATACTTAAGGAAAAATATAGCGATGGAAATTACACGACACGAAGCACACGAAATACTACAGCAGCATAACATTACAATAGATATTGAAGATGTTCGCACAGCAGAGCAAATAGCTATGCAGTTAATTGAACTTGGGCGTATAGCTCTAGAGCAAAATAATGCTCAAAGTACACAACAGTAACAGATACTGACACCAATCAGTAAAGTAACGTATAATAGGAGATATTATGACAAAACCAGTAATACTTACAGGACTTCGGTCCAATAATGACCTTCATATAGGAAACTATCTTGGAGCGCTCATGCCAATAATTAATATGCAGGTTCAACATGCAAAAGATTCAACAATACATCTATTTGTGCCAGACTTGCATAGTTTCACCACGCCCATTGATCACAGTACATTCTATGAACAAACAATAAATAATTTACGTATCTATGTCGCTGCAGGGCTTGACCTTGATGATCAGAATACGCACATATATAGGCAAAGCTTCATCCCGGCACATTCAGAACTCACCATAATCCTGAATTGTTTTAGCCACATGGGAGAGTTGAATCGCATGACGCAGTTTAAAGAAAAAGCGGACAACAAGCCCAACATTAGTGTTGGTTTATTTGACTATCCTGTGCTTATGGCAAGTGACATTCTGCTCTATGACGCAAAGTATGTACCTGTTGGAGCAGATCAATCACAGCATCTAGAACTTGCGCGAGATATTGCGATTCGCATGAACAATAAGTTTGGCGATATATTTACAGTTCCTGAGCCTGAAGAAGTTCAGGCTAAGTTCGCTCATCAATCAGGACGACTTCGTATTCGTGATCTTATTAACCCTGAAAAGAAGATGAGTAAGTCAGATGAAACAGGTAAGGGCGTAATCTTTTTGACTGACGATCCAGACATTGCAGCAAAAAAAGTACTGGGTGCAACGACCGATAGTTTTGGCGAAGTACGCTATGACAAAAAAGAACGCCCAGGAATAAGTAACCTTCTTGATATTCTTGCTGCATTCACAGATAAAAGTATTGAAGATGTCGTCAAAGAATATGAAGGACAGGCGCAGTATGGACCACTTAAAAATGATGTCGCGGATGCAGTCCGAACGTTCCTTACTGATTTCCAAAATCGTATGGCTAGCATTGATGACAACGTCATCTTAGAAAAACTTATTTCTAGTGAAAAAGCTATGAACGAAATTGCAAATAAAAAACTTCTGAAGGTCCAAAAAGCCATAGGCTTACGATCATGAAGCAACAATTTATAGTGCACGATGCTTCTAGGCTTGATGTCTTTGTCGTACAATCCATCCCTAATGCGTCAAGGTCGTTTGCTAGCTCACTGTGCGACCAAGGCAAAGTATCAGTCAACGGCCTTGTTATGTATAAGACTTCTGCAAAAGTAAAAGACGGTGATACCGTTACAATAGAATTCGATAAGAAACTTGCCGATGCCGTTCCTGAGATATCACTCGATATACTTTATGAAGATGATGATTGTCTTGTAATCATTAAGCCAGAAGGTGTGCTAACCCATTCAAAAGGGGCCTTTAATCCAGAAGCAACCGTCTCTTCATTTATTCGACCGTATACTACGGGAATGCAAGATAATAGAGGTGGTATAGTCCACAGGCTTGACCGTGTAACTTCAGGGCTGCTCATCTGCGCTAAACATGAAAAAGCACTTGAATGGCTTCAGAAGCAATTTGCAGACCGCAGAGCAAAAAAGGAATATGTCGCAGTTGTTGAAGGAGTACCAGCAACTCTTGAAGCTACTATAAAAATGCCCATTGAGCGCAACCCAAAGAAGCCACAAACCTTCCGCGTTGGTCCTAATGGCAAAGTTGCCGAAACGTATTACAAAGTTATTGCACATTCAGACAAATACAGTCTTGTGAATTTAAAGCCCGTTACAGGGCGTACACACCAGCTACGTGTTCATATGCAACAAATAGGACATCCGATTGTTGGAGACGTTCTCTATGGCGCACAACCAGCAGACAGGACGTATCTACATGCCCAGTCATTGACTATTACAATTCCAAATGGAGAGACAAAGACGTTTACAGCAGCAGTTCCAGCAATATTTAATGACCGAGTCGACTATAATGGCTAGCATCCCGGTCCATTCTAGTTCTCTTGATCAGATACAATCATTCATAAAAAGACCGTCTCATGCGCTTATTCTCCAAAGTGTCTCATCTCTATCATTGCAGCTTGCAACAGAACATATAATTACAACACTTCTTGCAGTATCAGCTACAAATGATAATCCTGCCGTATTACGGATTCCAAAAAACAGCCTTTCTGTCAGTATTGAAGAGATACGTGAAATTCAGAAATTCGTAAAATTAAAAACCTTAGGTTCCAAATCTATTAGAAGAGTAATATGTATATACAAGTCTGAAACAATGAGTACAGAAGCTCAGAATGCGCTTTTAAAGATTCTTGAAGAGCCGCCGCTCGATACGATATTGATAGTATGTACAAAAAAAATTGATGCGCTATTACCAACAGTGCGGTCCCGCGCTCAAATCATAGCTCTTAAGAGCCCAACACGTGCACAATATATTCAGATGTATCCTGACCATGATTCTGCTGAAGTAGAAAAGGCTTTTCTCATGAGTGATGGTATTCCCGAAACTCTAGAATCGATATTGCAAGACAGTACAGAAAGCACAAGTATCGCGGACATGAATCAAGCAAAACAGATTTTAGCTGCATCTACGTACGACAAACTTCTACAAGTTGAAGTACTGTCTAAAAATAAATCTTCCGCACAAGTTTTAAAAGCGCTAGAAAATATTTGTTATGCAGCAATGAATCAAGCAGCAAGTAGAAACGCTGCATCAACAAAACAATGGGCACAAAGGTTAAAACTTATACTTGCTGCAGAACGTGATCTTACATATAACGTGTCGTCTAAAGTTGTTCTGACCGATCTTTTTATGCAAATATCGGGACAATTCGTAATATAAGACTACGTAAGGTATAATGATTTTTGTATGTTAGCACTTGTACTTGTACTGATCTTTGGTGTCATCGCTCTACGTGGTGCGGATAAAATTGGTGAAGATGAACTTTCTGATCTTCCAAGAAAGATTACTGACCGCGTAGGAAAGTTGTGGGACATAGCTCACCAGGGCATGCGTGAAAACCGATTTTTGCGCGCAGAAAAAGCACTTCTTTCTATTCTTAAGATTGATCAAAGGAATGCTGCAGCTTACAACCGCCTCGGTATTCTTTACGCTAAACAAAAAGAATATAAGGATGCAATTGACTGCTTTGAAATTGCAAGCAGCATAGAAGCAACACCATCAAGCCTCCATAACCTAGGTCTAATTTATTTCGAAACTGAAAACTACGAAAAAGCAGCTATTGCATTTGAACAGTCTCTCAAGCTTGACGATGGCTTAGCAGCACGCCACATTGCGTATGCAAAAGTTCAAGAACAACTTGGTAATGATAAATCTATGTTGAACGAGCTTGAAAAAGCTGCTGAACTTGAACCAAATAAAGAAACGTATCAACTACTGCAAAAAGCATACAAAGATAAGGATATGGACCGCGAAGCAGATGAAGTAGAACAAAAGCTTAAGAAACTCATAATTCCAAGTGGTAAACCAAAAAAAGTAGTTCGTCCAAGACGGGTTGTCATTTAACCCCTGTTTTGTTACACTTATTTAGTATTTTTATGCCGGCATAGCTCAGTTGGTTAGAGCACCTGTTTTGTAAACAGGGGGTCGTGGGTTCGAATCCCTCTGCCGGCTCCATATATCTACGTTAATAATTTGCAGGGTTAGTGAAGCGGTCAAACACGACAGACTGTAAATCTGTTGGCTTATGCCTTCGTAGGTTCGAATCCTACACCCTGCACCAACTATAACCATAAGGATAAATATAATACTTTCAACTACTCCGACAATCAACGGGCAAATAATCAGCGAATATAAAGGTTTAGTCGTTGGAGAAGCCATACTGGGTGCTAACGTTTTTAAAGATCTTTTTGCGAGTGTTCGAGACATTGTTGGAGGTAGGTCGGCTGCGTATGAAAAAGAACTTTCGAAAGCTCGTGAGATAGCTCTTAGAGAGTTGGGTGAGAACGCTACTGAATTAGGTGCTGATGCTGTCGTTGGTATTGATCTTGATTATGAAACAGTAGGTGGAGCAATGCTTATGGTTACTGTTTCGGGTACAGCAGTCAAGTTCCAGTCCCAGCAATAACAAATCACAAGTAAGATAGCTTAAGGTCTGTACTAAATGGCCTTTTTGTTATACTTAAAAAAATGAAGCAGCAGATCATTATTATTCACGGTGGCACTACTTTCCCAAACCATGATAGTTATATGCAATTTCTATCTACGCTGGATATAGATCTTGAGAGACTACGCTACAAAATAGACTGGAAAGGAACGTTAGAAAAGGATCTTGCTAGCAGCTATGAAGTTTTTACTCCAAAAATGCCTAATGCGACTAACGCAAAGTATGAAGAATGGAAGCTATGGTTTGAAAACATCTTAACTCGTCTTCAGAAAGATCTTATTCTCGTAGGACACTCGCTGGGTGGCGCATTTCTAATTCGCTTTCTTTCTGAAAACATAATAGACAAAAAGATATTCGCTTTATTTCTGGTCGCCGCACCATTCGAACCAATAAAAGATAAAGAGTACCTTGGCAGTTTTGAACATCCTAACAAAAGTCACCCAATAACTCTGCCGGCAGCTAAAGTTGTAATACTCCACAGTAAAGATGATATGGTAGTACCATTCGAACAATCAGAACAATTACACGCATTTATTGAGGATTCTCAAATTATACCTCTTAACAACTATGGGCATGTCAATACTGTGCATTTTCCCGAACTAGTGCAAGAGATACATAAAGTA
>Ga0172367_10005026_pt1 | contig 16138 bp, 13 predicted proteins | sample Lak10m_FD_114542 | JGI IMG/M metagenome (GOLD analysis project Ga0172367, IMG submission 114542) | Freshwater microbial communities from Kabuno Bay, South-Kivu, Congo - kab_022012_10m | ecosystem: Environmental > Aquatic > Freshwater > Lake | place: Democratic Republic of the Congo: South-Kivu...
CACCCCGGTCCCAAGGCCCTCTGGGAGGGCCTGATGAAACTCATGGCTTATGTCGAGGCGTTGCAAACGGTTCATGCGGTCTACGGCACCGGGACGACTTGTGGGTAATGGGGTGGGTTCAAGCCCGGCCAGTGGATGACCTTTGTATCTGGCGTAGTTACGGCATTACTCGCAGCAGACTACGCCAATACACTCGGTTACTTACCCCCGCATCAACCCTGCATCCCGGAAAGGGGATTAAAACTTCCCAACGATACCTCCGCCCCGGGTAATTCAGGGCGCTATACCACCTTTATCAAGCCAATCGCGGCGGTATGATCGGGGATGTCGCTTGTGCTTGCCAGAACGCCTCATCATCCAAAAACGGCCGTTGGCAGTAAGCCTCCAGCCCATCCATCTACCCACTGGATTTTCTGCCGGTCATCCTCTGTCTTTTGGCTGGAGGAGGCATCATGGCGAGCGCAGAGGAATGGCTACAACGTGTGCAGGCTTTGCGGGCGAGCGGGCTGACACCGGCGGCCTACTGCCAGCAACACGGACTAACCCCTATACTTTTAACGGTTGGCGGAAGCGTTTCGCCACTCCACCGGCGAGCCTCTCCGAGGTGATTCCGATCCAGTTGGTGCCGGCAATCCCCGTGCCCGATGCGGTCCTGGTGTTACGGTTAGCCTCGGGACATCAACTGGAACTCCCGACCTCCGCTGCGCCGGCCTGGAGCGCGGAGCTACTCAAGTGTTTGGGTTGATCCCGCGCCCGGCGGCTCTCTGGCTGGTGTTCGCCCCGGTGGCTCTGCGCTGGGGCTTCGATGGGCTGTCCCGCCGACCGGATGCCAGCGCAAAAATAATCCTGGCAAAAGGGCTGAAACCTACGAACTGGCCCACCACCATCGGCTGCGGTGCGGCCAGATTTACCCGACCCTCTGCCCCGCATCGGACACCGGCACGTACCGGCGTCCTGCCAGTGTGGGCTACGAGGTGGTAACCTGACTTGTCAGGTTTTTGACCAGACGGGGCGTGGCCGGGAAGATGGTGTAACGGAACTGGTTGTATGAACCCGTCGCGGAGGGCTGCCCCAGTTCCGGTGATCGCCACCCGGCTGGGGTTCCGCCACTCACGAACAGACTGACGTCATGCCACTCCTTGTGTCTGGTTTTACGAGTGAGGTGCGCTCCCGACCCCCCCTTTGCCGGAGTGGGGGGTAAGGTAGGAGCCTGTAGATTCAAGATGCTTTGCTTTCCTGCTTCAGAGGGGTGCCATATCCGTGAGGCAAGCCCGGCCGGTCCCTCAACGGACTTGCGGGCAGGCTCTGAGATCCAGCCCGTAAGGCGTTACCGCCAGGCTCGGTGGATCCCTGAACTCGGCACAGGATTCCAGGGCCACTGACTCGACTACCACCCGCTCCCGCCGCCGTCGCCGGCTTTCCTGGATATCTTCAGGCAGACCCTCATAACCGCCACCGTCGGGCTTCCACTCGTGCAAGGTGATGCGCCAGGCTTGGCTAGTAACCTCGTCCGACACCCACAACTCCACTGGTGCCTGTGGCGCGAGGCCGGGGTGCAGTCCACGCCAGGGCTGAAAGGCTCGGTAACGGATGCCGCATACCAACAAGTTATCGTGCCCCTCCGGCTCATGACGGGCGGGGATACGCCAGCCCGCCGCCGCCAACCGCCAGCGACCGGAACCCTGCCGGGTATGATCGGCTTCCTGAAGGCACAACTCGACGTGCTGCGTGCTGGAATCGATCAGGCGCGAGGGGCTCCGTTCCGCCGCCGCCGAGTCCCCGGCCAGGGGCCAGAATTCCAGCGCCCGCTTCAGCGTCAGCCGCGCATGGCCCAGTTCGAATTCGGCTATGAGGCGATCCTCGTCATTCAGCAGATGCCTGGGGACAGGCTCTGGCAATCCCAGCCCGGCCTCCGCCAGTTCCTCCAGCACCCGTTGAAGATCCTCTTTCAGGTAATGGGGCAGGGCGTAGCGTTGGTGCAGCAGCGGCCCCCAATCGACCAGGGGTTCGCGATCCGGATGCCTTGCCAGCATTGACAGGATGGCGCGGAACAACAGGGCGCGGGCGGTGAGCGCTTCCGGGGTGGGCGCCATGCGAAAGGCCCGGAACTCGACCAGACCCTGACAACCGCGTCCGGGCAGGCCGGGATTCCAGAGCTTTTCCACGTTCATCTCGCTCCGGTGAGAATTGCCGGCCACGTCGGTAAGAAACGGCGCCAGGCTGGCGGCGATCAGCGCCGGGGAAGCTTGCTCCTGCCGATCGAGCAGGTCCAGGGCCAGGCGCAACTCGTCGAAAGCCTCACGGTAGCGTTCGTCCGGGCGAGGGGACTGACTGGTGCTGCCGACGCAGGTCGGTGTGAAGAAGTAGGATAGCGCCGGGTGGCGGTTGAAATAGCGGATGACGTTGGGCAGTAGCCAGGGCCTTAGGAAAAAGGGACTGGTCTCGGGCGCTGGACCGCCAAAGGTAATCTGTCCGCCTCCGCCGGAATCGGTCACGTCGCCGTTGTAGTGATAACGGCAGGGCGACAATTGCTCGGATTCCGCTGCCTGAAAGAGGCTTCTCACCCAGTCGTGGAACTCGACGGCGTTCCGCGCGGGTGCCATGTTGATCTCAACAACCGCTGGATCGGGGGTTACGGTCATCCAGGCCACGGAGCTATCCACCGGCGGCGGAAAACCGGTCAGTACCAGCCCGCGCAGACCACCCGAGGCGGCTTCCGTCCCCACGATCTCCAGCAGCCCGAGGTATTGGCCGACGTCCCGGATGGCGGGCAATTCCAGATAGGGCAGGCAGGTTTCGTCATCCGCCTCCAACTTTTCGCCGCGCAGTACCAACAGGTGCAGGCCCTCCGCCGCCAAGTCATCCACCAGTCCCGCCTCCGGAATCGGTGCGGCATCGATACGTGCCCGCAGCAGTCGCTCATCGGCCTCCGGATCAGGGCAGGGTAAACCATCCAATCTGAAAACCAGACGGTGCTCCGCCGGCCCCGGTCCGACCCAGGATCGGCAACTCCAGTCGCGCCGCTCGCAGGCCGCCCGCAGACCGGCGGCGAAATCCGTCAGGCTCCCAGCCGGCGAGACCTTACCACCCAACAGCGGATCCGGCGGCCCGACCCAGCCGATCGTACCTTCTCGTCGCTGGTAAAGACCGACGCTCCAGCGGGGGCGCGGCTCTCCGGCATATTGCCGGCCCAGCGTCCGCAGCACCAGACCGCCCGCCTCGGAGGCCAGGCGCGCCAGCATGGCGCCGGCGCGGGCCGCCTTGTCGCCGCCATCGGCCAGGTAGAGCCATTCCGGGGCCTCGGAGCGGCGGTCGGTGAAGGTGGGCTCAGCGCCCAGCCAGATAGCGAGTCCGAGTGCGGCCGCCCGATCATCGTGGGTGGCCAGGGCGGATTCCCAAGTGTCCATGTCGGGTGTTGTCGGCATGGGTAACGGTCGGGGAGCGGGTGGGATGGGGATATTGGCGCACCTCGCGTTGGCCGTTCTTTTCGTCGGGCGGCGATGCCGCACGCGTATCTCCGTGCCGTTACTGATCCTGCGGGGTCCACCCACGTGGGATGAAGCACGATCCATGCCCGAATCAGGCAGTCGTTGAGGAGGCAGGAAATGGCTAGCCGTGGTCAGCCTGGGTTTGCAGCGGCACAACAGCGGAGCGGTTTAGCGTCGTCTGCCCCATGGCGGGGCGGTTGGGGGGAATGTCGTATCGGTTATCCGTAGCCGCGGGGCAGTGTTGGCTATGCCTTAACCAGGCTACTCGGCGACATTCAATGAGCTGTTCGCTGGGCGGAGTCGAAGCGGACTGAACCGAAACTTGGGTTCCACGGGTTTCGACTCCGCTCAGTCAAGGGAACCCAACACTTTGACGTACCAGCCTTGAATAAACCTAAAACCGGCCGTTGGAACGCGGAAATGCCGTTCGTGCTGAGCGACGTCGAAGCATGAGCGGCATTTCTGCGCTCGACTGCCGTTTCCAGGATAAAAGTTCGTGGGGCGGCGCGGGCGTAGTCGGCGGTCGCCTTCACGGGCTTACAGGTCTTCCAGGATGGCGTGCTTGACGGCTTCCAGCGTGGCGGGGACCTTGCTGGGGCGGACGTCGCACTGGCCGATGGCGGTATCCGGATCCTTGAGGCCGTTGCCAGTGAGGGTGCAGACGATGGTCTTGCCCTCGGGAATCTTGCCGGATTTGAGGTCGCGCAGGACGCCGGCGACGGAGGTGGCGGACGCGGGCTCGCAGAAGATGCCCTCCTTTTCCGACAGAAGGTGTTGCGTGGCGAGTATCTCGGCGTCGGTGAACTCATCGAACCAGCCGCCGGATTCCCGGCTTGCCGCCCAGGCCTGGTCCCATGACTGCGGGTGACCGATCCGAATGGCGGTGGCAACCGTTTCCGGTTCGTCGACGAAGGCCCCGCGCAGGAAGGGCGCGGCGCCCGCGGCCTGATAGCCGACCATGACGGGCCGGTTGTCGCACAATTTGCCTATGGTGGTGTATTGGCAGTCGCCCTGGCAGAAGGCGCACGCGCCGGCCGTGGGCTGCTGGCCGGGTGCGCAGGCGGCTTCGGTGTAGCCGATCCAGTGCGCGGTGATGTTGCCCGCGTTGCCGACAGGCAGGCAGTGGTAATCGGGCGCGCGGCCCAGCGCTTCGATGATCTCGAAGGCGGCGGTCTTCTGCCCTTGCAGGCGGAAGGGATTGATGGAGTTGACGATGGTAACGGGGGCGTGATCGGCGATTTCCTTGACCAGCCGCATGCCATCGTCAAAGTTGCCCTGGATTTGCAGTACCTTGGCGCCGTGGATCATGGCCTGTGCCAGTTTGCCGAGAGCGATCTTGCCGTCCGGGATCAGCACGAAGCAGTTGATGCCGGCGCGCGCCGCATAGGCCGCCGCCGACGCCGAGGTGTTGCCGGTCGAGGCGCAGACGATGGCGCGGCTGCCGGACTCGACCGCCTTGGTGACGGCCATGGTCATGCCGCGATCCTTGAACGAGCCGGTCGGGTTCAGGCCCTCGAACTTCACGTAAAGGTTGACCTGCTTGCCGATCAGCGTGGGGATATTGACGAGCTGGATCAGGGGTGTATTGCCTTCGTTCAGGCTGACGGCCTTTGTGTCCGGGGCCACGGGCAGGCGGTTACGGTATTTGTCGATGAGGCCGGTGTAGCGTGGGGTCATGAAGGGTTTCTGGTAATTTCTGAATCTAAAGTAAGTGGGGACGTCGTGTGCGGGTTTCGGCCAGGGCGCGCTCGCTTAGCTTGGCCAGAACTGTTCATCAAGAATTTGCTCCAGGGTATAGGGGCACTCGGCCGGAAAAGGTGACTGGAGAAAGCCGGTTTCATCCAACGCGGCCCGCTCACCATTCCGGTAGGCGCGTATGAGAAATTCAGGCATCCGGGCATTCAGGCTGGGACTGTCTTCCAGGATCAGCGCCAACTGGCGGCGTTGTTCATTGATCGTCAAACGCCAACTGGTGCACCGGCGTTCCGGTTGGTATGCCCACTTCAGCAAGTGGGCCAGCAATACCGCCAGCCGGTTGATCAATTCCCGCCGGTCGCGTGCGCCCATGCTTTCCAGTTCCTCAATCAGGTGTCCAATATCCAGCCGATCAAGCCGGCTAGCCTTTAATAGGGCCGCCTGCTCCTCGATCCAGCGCTGGAAATCAGTTTGATAGGTGTTCACGGCGGTATTGATACGCTATTGGGCATAAACGTCATCGGGGGTATAGGCAGCGCCGCTTTCAAACATAACGAAACCTGAACTTTCTCTCCATCCCCAGGCAACAGCCCATTCGCTAACCCAGCGTCTCCATCCGGATGCGCTTGACCGGTCCGCCAATCGTGGGCAGGGCCTCGATGCTGGCGATGGCGGCGTCCAGTTCCCGTTCGCGCACCTTGTGGGTCAGCATGATGATGGGCAACTGGTTTTCGCCCTGGGGTGGCTCCTTCTGCAGGATGGCCTCGATGCTGATGCGGTGATCGGCCAGAATACGGGTGACATCCGCCAACACGCCTGGCTGATCGCTGGCGCTGAGGCGCAGGTAATACGCCGTTTCGATCTCTGCGATCGGCAGGATGGGCAAATCGGCGATGGCGCCGGGCTGGAAGGCGAGATGGGGCACCCGGTTGTGCGGGTCGGCGGTGAGGGTGCGCGTCACGTCGATGATGTCGGCCACCACCGAGGAGGCCGTCGGCTCCGCGCCGGCGCCGGCGCCGTAGTAGAGGGTGGGACCCACGGCGTCACCCTTGACCAGCACGGCGTTCATGACGCCATTGACGTTGGCGATCAGCCGCCGTTCCGGGATCAGCGTGGGATGGACGCGCAATTCGATGCCCATGGCGGCGCGGCGGGCGATGCCCAGCAGCTTGATCCGGTAGCCCAGCGCCTCGGCATAGGCGACGTCCAGGGCAGTGATGCCGGTGATGCCCTCGATATAGACCTTGTCGAACTGCAAGGGTATGCCAAAGGCGATGGAGGCCAGAATGGTCAATTTGTGCGCGGCGTCCACGCCCTCGACGTCGAAGGTTGGGTCCGCCTCGGCATAGCCCAACGCTTGCGCTTCGGCCAGCACATCGGCGAAATCCCGTCCTTTCTCCCGCATCTCGGTCAGAATGAAGTTGCAGGTGCCGTTGATGATGCCCGCGACCCATTCCACCGTGTTGCCGGCCAAGCCCTCGCGGATGGCCTTGATGATGGGGATGCCACCCGCTACAGCGGCTTCGAAGGCCACCATCAGGCCTCTTTCCCTCGCCTTGGCGAAAATCTCGTTGCCATGCTTGGCGATCAAGGCCTTGTTGGCGGTGACGACGTGCTTGCCATTGTCCAGCGCCGCCAGCACCAGTTCGCGCGCCGGACTGAGGCCACCGATGAGTTCGACGATGATGTCGATGGCGGGATCGTTGACGATTTCAAAGGCATCGGTGGTGAGCCGGATACCTTCGGTATCGCAGATGCGGGCGCGGTTCAGGTCCAGGCTGGCGGCGGAGACGATCTGGATCGCGCGTCCGGCGCGGCGGGTGATTTCCCCGGCGTTGCGCTTGAGTACGCGGACAGTGCCACCGCCCACGGTACCAATGCCCAGCAGGCCGATATTGATGGGTTTCAAAGCATGTTCCTCAAAGACTTGTGGGATACCAGGGATTTCGCGCCCACTCATGTCGCGCTGTCTTTGCGCATCATGTTGCGGATTCCACGCACGGCCTGGCGGGTTCGGTGTTCGTTCTCGATCAGGCTGAAGCGGACATGGTCGTTACCGTATTCGCCAAAGCCGATTCCGGGCGATACGGCCACCTGCGCTTCCAGCAGCATCCGTTTGGAGAATTCCAGCGAACCGAGGTGACGATACTGCTCGGGGATTGGCGCCCACATGAACATGGTGGCCTTGGGTTTCTCGATGTCCCAGCCAATGCCTTGCAGGCTCGACCAAAGCACGTCGCGCCGGCTACGGTAGGTCTCGCGGATGTCATGCACACAATCCTGCGGACCCTCCAGCGCCGTGATCGCGGCGACCTGAATCGGTGTGAACGTGCCATAGTCAAGATAGGACTTGATGCGTCCGAGCGCGGCGACCAGTTCCCGGTTGCCGCACATGAAGCCGACGCGCCAGCCCGGCATGTTGTAACTTTTGGAGAGAGTGAAGAATTCCACGGCGACGTCGGTCGCTCCCGGCACCTGCAGGATGGAAGGCGCGACATAACCGTCGAACACGATGTCCGCATAAGCAATGTCATGTACGACCCAGATCTTGTACTCCCGCGCCAGAGCTACCACCTTTTCAAAAAATTCCAGTTCGACGCACTGGGTCGTGGGATTGCCGGGAAAGTTGAGCACCAGCATCTTGGGCTTGGGCCAGGAAGTCTTGATGGCCTTTTCCAGTTCCTCGAAGAAATCCACGCCGGGCACCAGCGGCACATGCCGGACATCCGCGCCTGCCAGAACGAAGCCGTAGGGATGGATGGGGTAGGCGGGGTTCGGTACCAGTGCGGCATCGCCGGGACCCATGGTGGCCATGGCGAGGTGCGCCAGACCTTCCTTGGAGCCAATGGTGACGATGGCCTGGGTGTCCGGGTCGAGTTCCACGCCGTAGCGGCGATCGTACCAACCGCAGATCGCCTTGCGCAGGCGGATGATGCCCTTGGAAACCGAATACCGATGCGCCGTGCCTTTTTGCGCGACCTCGATCAGTTTGTCGACGATATGCTGGGGCGTCGCTCGATCCGGGTTGCCCATGCCGAAGTCGATGATATCGACTCCCGCCGCCCTCTGCTTTGCCTTGAGTTCGTTGACGATATTGAAAACATACGGCGGGAGCCGTTTGATGCGTTGGAATTCTTCCATCCCGGATTATGCCATTGAAAAGCTGGAGGCGCGGCTTGACCGCGGGCAAGCCTGTAAAAGTACCGATGCGCCAGAAGACTGTCAACGAAAATGGCGAGTCTGGTACCTATATCTCGGAAAAATCCAAACGATCATGATGTTCGGCCCCTGTCACGGCGAGAGGCATGTCCGATCCTGCGTCACATCGGGATGGCCAGCGCTCGATTGGCTTTCGTCACCCGATTCGAGCGCTCGCCGGCGTGGTGGCACGGCTAAATATGCAAGCAGGGTCGTTTTAACCGGGCATCCCGCCGGATATGGGTGTGGGGGGACCGTCTTGCCGGCGCAAAACCCAGTGGTTGATCGGGCCAGTGATAACCCTGAAAAAGTCATTCGATTTTCAGCGAGCGAAGGGTGAAGGGTTTTGGGGAAGTTGCCAGGGTTTCCGAAGGCCGTTCGCCGAACAGGTTTCTATAATCGACGGCAAAACGACCCAACTCATAAAAACCGTGACTATGGGCGATGTGCGTTACGCTGACGCTGCCTTGTGGTGCGGCGAGGAGCGCTCGCCTGACGGCGTGAAAGCGCCTCATCCGCATATATTGCCGAGCGCTGATATCAAAGGTGTCCTGGAAGGCGCGCTGCAGAGTTCTTTGGCTAATACCGATTTCCTGGCTGAGCCGGCCAATGGTCAAGCCCTCATGGGAATGCGCATTCAGGTAAGCCAGGGCGTGGCGCAGACCGTTCGTGCGTCTGGTCAAACGGTCGGCCGGATATGGATTCACGGAATCGAGGTCGATGGTGGTCACAAGATTATCGATCACATCGGATTCCAGGCATTCAATGACTGGAAAATATTGCAGCATTTCAGGGCGTGATCTCACCTCGCTGAAGACGCGGTCCAGCCAGGCGCGAAAACGGCAGGCCGCGGCTGAAGGGGTCGGAAGGAAGCGCTGGCTGGCGAGGTGGATGAGTTTATTGTAGTTCGCCTCCGTCAGGCATTTCCGGACCAAGGACATTTCCAACAACAGGATGTAATGTTTTTGTCCCGTGGCGAACGCTACATCCAGAACCCCAGGTAGCATGCAGGGAAAGCCCGAAAGGGCGATTGCCGATTTCCAGTAAAGGGTATCGGGCGCCGGTCGGATGGGTACCGCTATGGCCAACATGTTGTTGGGGCCAAGGCCGCGCAAGCGCAGGGAGCCCCAGTAGTCCTCGCGGTAGAGAATCATCGAAGAGGTCCTCAGGTAACTCATGCGGTAGCCGTAATTGCGGCTTGTGGGTAGGCAGAGGATTTCCCAGGGACGCAGTGCCTGTTCAACGAGACAGGGCTCGGCAGGCGTCAGATCGCCTACTTCGATGCGCGGTATCGCGAGGTGAATGGCTCCACTCGCTGGCGGTGAGGATTCAAACATTCTGCGGTGTTTGTTCTAATTATCGATAGCTCGCGGCAATGACCCAAGGCTATCATAGAGACCTGTCGGAAATTGCATAACGCCGACAACGGTGGCTGAGGTAGCCTTACCGCTAGTGACTGTCTGTCGCGGCCCGTTGGCCTGCCGGCACTCATCCATCGTTGTTTTCCAAGGGAACCCTATGAAGCAGAGCGCATGTAAGACTCGAAGGATTCTGATGTTGGTGGTCACCTTGGCGTCCGGCGTGACCGGTTGCACCAAGTACAACCCGAGCACCGGACAGCAGGAAGTCGACTATGGCGCCACGGCGGGCGTGGCGGGGGCCGCGATGGGCGCGGCGGCCCTGGGCGTCGCCCTGAGCAATAATAACGATGACCGGTATTATTACGGAGGTCCTGCCTATTACGGGGGAGGCTATAGGGGCGGATATTACGGCGGCGGAGCACGGTATAACCGGGTAAATCGCAATACTTACAATAAAGTCAACGTCGTCAACGTGAACAAGTCGGCACGCAGGAATCAAGTCAATCGGGTCAATCGACAGGCCAGGGTCAATAACAATGTGGGCAATCGGCAGGCGAGGGTCAACAGGAATGTCGGCAATCGACAAGGCCGCGCTCAGGGGAACTTCAACCGTGGAGGCCGTCACCGCCGGTGATTACATTCCTGACCTTCACTGACTACCCTTATTCCCATTGAAATATTGAGGTTGATCGCCATGTGGAAACTACTTCTGGCCTTATCCCTGTCCGTTTCTTTTGCAACCGCCGACGCGGCAACCCGCGGCAGCGCCAAGACATCCACTTCGGCACCCCTGCAATTCAAGTACGAGCCGGTCTTGCAGCGCCTGGATCTGCGTGTGGCCAAGCTGATGGGCGAGGAGAATCAAAAAACCTTGCGGCATATGGCGGAAGCCTCGGTCCTGTCCGATTACTGTGCCGCCGTGGACTTGGATCAGGAAGCTTTCAAGAAATCCTTTGACGCCCTGGGCACGAGCAATCCTCCCCGCAAACCCGTGGATCAACGCGATTTTGAAAACAAGGTGATGACCTTTTTCGGCGTGTATGTGGGTTTGCTGGTCGCGGAAGGCACGGATCGCCAGCCTGAAATTTGCGCCCTGGCCCAAAAGCTCAAGGAAGAGCAGAAGCCGGTCAGCCGCTTCTGGTTGAAGATATCCTCCGCCGCCCAGCCCGTCACCGGCAAGTAACCCAAGAACCCTTGAGCATGTGGCATCGAACAAGTCACTGATGCCATAGTTCACAGAGATGCATCGAGATTGGATTGCGTCGATGGCGAATGCCCTCGGCACAAAGATCCCGCGGGCTGTCTTGGCGCCCTGGTCACGCCGTGTGGCATTGCTGCTCGGCGCGTCGCTCCCGGTACAGGCGGATGATTGGCATCTAACCAGCCTGGGTATGCTGTTTTACACCGACGATGTCGCGATATTTTCCGCCACCCGCCGCCTCACCCTGGATGGCGACCCGACCCAGCCGGCGTTGGATAATCGAGAGACGGGCCAGGGCGCCGACGGGGTTTTCGAGCCCATGGTCAACCTGGCCCGTTCTTGGGACACGTCTTATGGGACCAGTACTCTCGACGTGCAGGGGCAAGGCTTCGTGTTCTTCAACCAGACCCGCTATAACCAGGGCACCTTCCGTTTCCAGGCCAAGCAGGATTTCTCGCCGCGCACCTCCTTGCTGTTCCGCTATTACGTCGCCCCCGATCTGTATCTGGGCGAGAACGTGGTCCGGCTACCCGGCATGTCTCTCGAAAGCGAACATCACGAAGCGGGCGGGGAGGAGCCGGTTGCACTAGCCGCCGAGCGCGTCACCAGCCAGATCGGCTTACTCCGGGTGCAACAGCAATTGACGGAGGGCTTGGATCTCCGCTTGCTGGGGCGCTACGGAACCCGTCGCTATACCGAAAAGTTCGCGCAGCGCGACCTGAATCTGTGGACCCTGGGGCCGCATCTGGAATGGCGCATCGCGGAGCCGGTCAAGCTGGTGTTGGGTTATCACTATGAACGCGGCACAGCCGTGGGCCAGGAGCAACCGGAACTGGCGGATGACGTGTCCTACAACAATAACTATGTTTCCACCGAACTGGAGATCGAACTCCCCGAGGACCTGACTTTCATCGCCGGTCTGCATTACGAGCGCAACCAGTGGACCAGCCCCTTTCAGGAAGACGAACGCTACGGGGCTATCGAAACCATCTGGCAGGGTGAAGCCATCCTGATCTGGCGCATGACCGAGGCAACCAAGCTGTATGGCGGCGTCCAGCACTCCAGCCGCTCGGAGAATGTCAGTGCGGTGTCGATACCCAACACCAACGTGGCCTTGGGCATTCAGCTCCGGTTTTGATGCCCCCATCCGTTACAGAATTACCCGCGCGACCCATTCGGCGGCGTCGCCATGGCTGCCGAAAATGAATAACACTGAATGTCGCGTTTGCGCTAATGTTGACCATTGCCCCAGAGAGGCGGGCCATCGGTAACGTGCTCTGGCGTTCGCCAAAGTTTCGCATCATTCAGAGGAGGAGATGCCCGATGCAACAACGACATTCCGTTTTCACGCTGGGGCTGCGGGGAAGCTTCCTGCTTCCCGCGGCCGGCTTTTCCACAATGCCGACGCCCACCGCCGGTTGACCGCCAGGCTGTGATGGGCGAGGCGCCCCCGTCGCGCCCCGCCCTTTGAGTCTGGCAATGACCCCCTCCGAAAGATACCAACACGCATGACCCATATTCTCATTCTCGGGGCGACCGGGCAGGTAGGACAGGAACTTCTGGCTCTGGCCCTGAGCCATCCAGACGTTACCCGAGTGGTCGCGCCCACCCGTCAGCCTTTACCCGTCCATCCCAAACTCGAAAATCCACAGGTCGACTATGAGCAGTTGCCGCCGGATGCCCCTTGGTGGCGGGCGGACATGGCCTTGTGCGCGCTGGGGACCACGCTCAGGCGGGCGCGATCCCGGGCCGGGTTTTATCGGGTGGATCATGATTACGTGCTGGCGGCGGCCCGACTGATTCAGCGGGCGGGTACACCGGTCTTCGGGCTGGTATCCTCGCTGGGCGCCAATCCTGGCTCGCGGGTGTTCTACCTGCGGGTCAAGGGCAAAATCGAGCAGGATCTCGACGCCCTGGCGTTCCCTTCCCTCATCATGATACGGCCCTCCTTGCTGGTGGGCGGTCCCAGGGCCAGCGCCCACCCGGTGGAAGCTCTGGGCCTGTTCGCCGCCAAGTGGCTGAGCGCCCTGTTACCGCGACAGTACCGCGCCGTGACCACTCGGGCAGTGGCGCTCAACTTGTTCCAGGCTTGCAGGGAAGCGCGTCCTGGCGCCCACATTATCGAGTCAGACGTCATTACGAGCGGGCCAGTCGTCAATCCCATTCAAACCTGAGGCGCAACATGAATATCAGACAGCTTTTTCTCATCGTGGCGTTCGCTCTGGTTTCGGTCATCGCCCTGTTGTATGGCGTGAGTCCGCAATGGTTCGGCCGGACCTTCCTCGATCTGCCGCAACTGGACCCCAACATCGCACACATCCTGCGCGCGGTCATGGGTTTGTATATTGCGTTGGGACTCTTCTGGCTATACGCCGCCTTTCATGCGCCGTTCCGGAGCGCGGCGATCCTGACCACGGCGATTTTTTCCGGCGGTCTGGTGGCGGGACGCATCGTCAGCCTGTTCAACGAGGGGTTGCCCGCGCCGTTGCTAACCTTTTACGTCGTGGCGGAATTGGTTTTGGTGCCGGTAGCCTGGTGGGTTTACCGGCTGGACGAATGAAAACCCGCGGATGCTGATCATGGAACAACGCATGAGAAGCTGGCTGCCCTGGCTCATGGGGGTGGCGCTCTGGTGGTCTTCCGGCGCATGGGCCGTCACCCGTGATCCCCTGCCCTCCTGGAACCCGGGTGATGCCAGGCAGGCCATCACCGGCTTTGTCGCCGATATCACCCGGCAGGGTTCGCCCGACTACGTGCCGCCGGCGGAACGCATCGCCGTCTTCGACAACGATGGCACGCTCTGGGCTGAGCAGCCCATGTATGTCCAGTTGGCGTTTGCCCTGGAGCGCCTCCGGCAATTGGCGCCCCAGCATCCCGAATGGCGGACGACGGAACCGTATCGGGCGGCGCTGGCCGGCGACGTCAAAACCCTGGCGGCGGGCGGGGCCAAGTCAGTCCTGGAACTGCTCATGGCCACTCACGCCGGCATGACCACCGATGCGTTCGAGAGCCTGGTCAGGGACTGGTTGGCTCATGCCCGTGATCCCCGCTTCAACCGCCCGTACACCGAACTGACCTATCAGCCCATGCGGGAATTGCTGGATTATCTTCGTGCCCATGGCTTCAAGACCTATGTCGTTTCGGGCGGCGGCGCCGAATTCATGCGGCCCTGGATCGAGCAGGCCTATGGCATACCGCCCGAACAGGTGATCGGCAGCCGCCTCCGGGAGCAATACGAAGTCCGCGATGGCCAGCCGGTCATCGTCCGCCTGCCTGAAATCGATTTCATCGACGACAAGGCCGGCAAGCCGATCGGCATTCACCAGCATATCGGTCGGCGCCCCATCCTGGCCTTTGGCAATTCCGACGGTGATTTCGAAATGCTGGAGTGGACCACGGCGGGTCCCGGCCGGCGTCTCGGGCTGATTGTGCGGCATGACGACGCCGAGCGGGAGTGGCGCTACGATCGAGAATCGCCCTTTGGCCGCCTGGCGCGGGCACTGGATGAGGCGCCCGCCCGGGGCTGGATCGTCACCAGCATGAGGCGCGACTGGAAGCGGGTCTTTGCCTTTCAGCCATCGCTGAAAACCGTCCCGCTACCCGGTTCAGCCAGGGCGCCGTGACCATGACCCTTCGCGCGCGATGACTTAAAATCCGACTGAACAGTCTCCCTCAAGTGGCTTGATTCAGGCACTCATGCCAAACTGAATCCGGCCACCTCCCTGGGCGCTGGATGACGCCCCTCATGGCGGGGCTGGTCCTCTCTCGCCTTCTTGTCGGTTTCCTTGACGCGGCAGGGACCATGCTATGGATCGTCCACCCAGTTCGATTCGCCGCGCCAGCCCAAGCCAGGAGGAAGTCAATGTCAAAGCCTGCCGCGCACATTCGTGCAACGTCCCGACAGACCTGTGAAATCCATGACCTGGAAGAGCATCTGCGTGAGGTAGCCAAACTTGCGGGTCATTTCGCAACGCCATTCGGCGGCCACGACTGGGCTGATCTGGCGGGGCTTTGGCATGACCTCGGCAAATACCGCCCAAGATTCCAACGCTATCTCGACGTGGCCAGCGGCTTCGACCGTAGGAGCGGGCTTCAGCCCGCGACCGAACCGACCAGCAATCTCGCCCTTGGGAGTGAACTTCAGCCCGCGACCGACCCGGACGCCCACATCGAAGGCAGACCGGGCAAGGTGACGCATTCCACCGCTGGCGCCCTGCTGGCCTGTCAGCGGCTGGGCGTGCCGGGGCGCGTCCTGGCCTACCTGATCGCCGGCCATCACGCGGGACTGTCCGACTGGCATAGCGAAGAATCCAGCTTGGCTCATCGGCTCGATGGCGACCGCGCCGCCGAGGAATTGCGGGAAGCCCTGGCGGCCGAACCGCCGGCCGATTTGCTCACCGCCCACGAAGGCAACGTCTTGGACCTGCGCCAGGCGCCCGGCAAGAGCGAAGGGTTCGCGCTTTGGGTACGGATGCTGTTTTCTTGTCTGGTGGACGCGGATTTTCTCGACACCGAAGCCTTCATGGATGGGGTCCGGGCCGGGCAACGCGGCGGCTACCCCGATATCGCGACCCTGCTGTGCGCCTTCAATCGCCACATGGGCGCATTGACCGCTGATGTCGCGGCCACCGGCCCCCTGTCGACGGTCAACCGGCTGCGCGCGGACATTCTCCAGCAATGCCGCGCCAAGGCGGCCGAGACGCCGGGCGTGTTCACCCTGACCGTGCCGACCGGCGGCGGCAAGACCCTGTCCAGCCTGGCCTTTGGTCTCGAACACGCGCGGCGTCACGGCAAACGGCGGATCATCTATGTCATCCCCTACACCAGCATCATCGAGCAGACCGCCGACATCTTCCGCGAGGTGTTCCGCGATCTCGAACCCGATCCGGTGGTGGAACATCACAGCAATATCGACGTGGCGGACATCGAGGAAACCGCCAGAAGCCGGCTGGCCTGCGAAAACTGGGACGCGCCGATCATCGTGACGACCAATGTCCAGTTTTTCGAATCATTGTTCGCGGCCCGCACCTCCCGGTGCCGGAAACTCCACAACCTGACCGACAGCATCGTCATCTGCTTGACTGACAAAACTTTCATCCCCCTGCAATGGCGTGCATTGGTGCCTCCTGGAGCAATCGAATTTTCCATGGCAAGGTTTTGATCCAGGCAGACCGTTCCGGCTGTTTCCGAGAAGC
>Ga0172367_10005027_pt1 | contig 16137 bp, 9 predicted proteins | sample Lak10m_FD_114542 | JGI IMG/M metagenome (GOLD analysis project Ga0172367, IMG submission 114542) | Freshwater microbial communities from Kabuno Bay, South-Kivu, Congo - kab_022012_10m | ecosystem: Environmental > Aquatic > Freshwater > Lake | place: Democratic Republic of the Congo: South-Kivu...
ACTTCTGACTTCTCCGGTCCGGGTAATTTCAGCGCCCAATTAAAACAGAACAGGCTGCCCGATTGAGCAGCCCGTTCGAAGTAATTTATGTTAAGAGTCAGGTATTACTTGAGCAAAGTCATTTTGCCTGATAAAATTTTATCACCGGCTTTAAGCACATAAACATAAATTCCCGATGAAAGATTGCTTCCATCAAAATTATATGTGTGAACGCCTGCTCCGGCTTTTCCTTTGAAAATCTCGCCGGCTTTTCTGCCAAGAAGATCGAAAACATCGAGACTGATCTCGGAATCGAATGGCAGCGATACAGTAATTGAAGTTGACGGATTAAACGGATTAGGGTAATTCTGCCCGAGAGAGAGGTCAGCCGGTATGCCTGTGAATTCCACTGTGAATTCGTTTGTGTTTTTCCCGAGTGTAAAGGAATCGCCGTCTTTCAAAATTCTCGAAGTAAAATTGCTGCCGGATATACTGATATCCTGCCCCTGGTTCCTGATTGTGACAGGGTATCTGGCAGAACTTAATTCGATTGTTTTTGGCGATTCTTTTCCTCCTTCAAGGAATTTACCGGATGAATAACGGACATCAAACGCTCCTGCCGGGGGTACCGGAGGCATATCGTAATAGCCTGAAATAACATTGTCGGGACTCAGATACAGATCGGCAGTGTTCCCTGAAATATCGGTTACTGTTATTTTATTCCAGGAGTCTTCGATTAACGCTGCCGGCTGGTTCACCTGGTTTTTTGCCGAAGTTGTATTAAAGTTCAGTTCACCGGCTGCGGAGGATTTAACCCAATAGCCTTTGCCCGGGAGCAATTGGCTTGACACAAAATACGAAGTCGAAAACCCGAAGAAAGTCGATTCGAGAAGTGAGGGAGGATTAGTAGTAATATTGCTTACAGTTACAGCTTTATCGTAAGGTCCGATAATATTCCAGCCTTCTTGCAGGGCGACCGGGTCATTTACCGTGCTTCCTTCGATCAGATAACCATTGATGCTGTTAAATTTTACCCAGTAGCCTTTTCCGTTCTGAAGAGTTGAGGCAGTCTGATACCCGTTCGTAAAATAGTATGCCGGTGATGCAGCGTCAGGGAAAAGCGTTGTTGTTGACATATCGGTTGTCAGGTAAGGGACTGAAAGGATATTCCATCCTTCCGAAACGAACATATTAGCCATTGAAGTTCCGGTAAGGTCATACTGTTCAGCCTGCTGAATCTGCCCCTGATTAAACGGACCGGTGTTTTTCTTATAAACGAGCACAACAAGGTGGCAATTATCTGCAATAAATCCCGACCCGATCACGAAATTAAATGTATAATATTTTGAGGTGTTATTAGCCCAGACTTCACCCTGATTTAATGAAATTCCCGAGGGCCCGTTCAGCATATCCCTGACAACGTGCTCGTGAACGTAATTTGTTCCTCCGATACATCCGCTGTTTCCGGTTTGCGGATAAACGAGATCATCTTCAGTGAGTATCATATTGACATAATAATCTCCGGTGAGTTCCTGATAACTTAGAACTTCAACAAAACCGGAGAGAATTCTTGTTTCCGGATTGTAATTTTTTATTATGCTTATTTCTACCGGCGAGGTAATTGTGTTCCGGCTTGAAACAACGCCATACCATGATGACCTGCTTAAAGGAGCCGATGTTCTGTCAACAATACCTGTCGGGTAACCTGAAAAACCCAACATTCCAATAATTGAGTTTCCGTTAAAGCCCGCATAAGGATCACCGGAACCTGAAGGACCATGATATCCCAGAATAATAGCGTTCGGGAATGCTGGTACGATCTGCCCGCGAATGATCTCATGACCGCAGGGACAATACTGGCACCAGGTTCCTGTGCAGTATTCCAATACGGGGTTTCTCTGCACCTGTCCAAAAGTTTCAAAATTCAGGATAATAAGACAAATATATGCTAAATATTTTAGCGATTTGTAAAGATGTTTCATAAAAGCCTCTTAATAATATTAATTAAAAGTTGAACCAGTCTGAAGAATTTTTTTTGTGTTTTTATTCTGTATAAACGCAATAACCGCAATTTTGGAAATGTCCCAGCCGGAACCGACTGAAACATTGTTGTTAAATTCATAGATGCCTGCGGCGGAAACGGCTGAAAGATCAGTTCCGCTGTTCGAAGGCAGCATTGTTCTTGTCACATCATAAAAAACTGTTTCACCGTTAGGGGCGTTATAGTGTATATCCGATTCAGTTATAACTGTATGAAGTACGAGTTCACTCATACTTATCCCTGAAAGATCAATAACAGTAACAGTAACACCGGTGAGAATATTCTGCCCGGCGATTGTAAATGCCGGATCAATTTTAAATTTCGGGATTTCTGTCAGTGCGTTGTCAATTTTTGCGATGATTTCGTTCTCATCAGTTGAAGAAGTTGCTTTAACACCGTCAATATATGTGCTGGGAGCAAAAAGGATTGAGTAATAACTCATTCTCGCATCGTTGTTGTTCTTATTTGCAAGATAGAACGGGTCATTTGGAGCCGGAAAATTTGTTGAATATTTTACGGCGACTATCTTCGAAAATCCATAAACATTTCTTGTCAGGTTTTCAATTATCATATTGGAAGAAACGCAGGGCTGGCAACTGATATTGGCGAAATCCTCGATGAGTACAATTTTCTGCGCCGTTTGCAGCATAAGGCTGAATGTAAGCGTGGAAGGCGTATCTTTGCTCAGAGTGACTGTCTGTTCAGAAGGGGCATAGTTTTCTTTTTCGAGCCTTACCAGATAATTACCAATTGCAAGACTTAGTGTATCAGGAGTATATCTGCCGGTAAAGACACCATCAATAAATATTGATGAACTGTCAATATTGGAAAGCACAATCAAATCCTGATAAATTGCCGGTTGATCGGAAGATACCGGAGGCGAAGTTTCGCATGATACAAATATCGAAAAGGTGAGCAGGAATGCGAATCTGCTCAGGTATCTAAGTCTCATCAAGATGCTTCAGGAATATTTATAATTTCTTAAAATAAGGATTATTAGTAAATTCCCAAAGAAATTTCTGAATTGAGAAAAGAAATTTCTAAATCGGGTTAAATTCAATTTAAATTTTGCCTGAAAAGTTCTATTTTTATTAATTATAATCTTCGAGGATATTATGGTGCAGGATAAAGACCTTCAGTCGATACAGGAAGTAAGAGATGCTCTTAGGATTGCAAAAGAAGCGCAGCTCGAATTTAAGCACTATAATCAGAAGCAGGTTGACAAAATTGTGGCAGCTATGGCTGATGCAGGATACGCCGCTGCTGAAAAACTTGCACGGATGGCACACGAGGAAACAGGTTTTGGTAATGTAAAAGATAAAATCATAAAAAACCAGTTCGGTACCCGTAATGTTTTCGAGTCCATCAGGGAACTGGCAACCGTTGGAGTTATTGGTATTGAGAAAAACGGAAAAGTGCTCAAAATTGCTGAACCTATGGGCGTAGTTGCTGCTCTTATTCCTTCTACAAACCCCACTTCTACAGTTATGTTCAAGTCGATAATTGCTTTGAAATGCAGAAATGCAATTGTTGCAAGTCCCCATCCCCGTGCTGTAAAATGTACTGCTGAGGCGCTGAATATTTTAAGGGAAGCAGCAGAAAGCGCAGGCGCACCGCGGGGACTGATACATAGTCTTTCTATCCCGTCTCTTGAGGGAACCGAAGAATTGATGCGGCATAAACTCACTGCAGTAATTCTGGCTACCGGCAGCAATCCGATGGTAAAAGCCGCATACAGCGCCGGTAAGCCTGCTTATGGAGTTGGTTCGGGCAATGTTCCGGCATTTATTGAGCGGACAGCCGATGTTTCAAAAGCCGTGAAGGATATAATTACAGGAACCACATTCGATTACGGTACTCTCTGTTCCTCGGAACAGGCGATGATTGTTGACAGACCCTTGCGTGAAAAAGCTATTGCAGAAGCCAAAAAAGCCGGTGCATATTTCGTTGATGGCGATGATAAGAAAAAACTTGAAGCAGCAGTTATTAAATCAGGGAAAATAAATCCTGAAATTGTCGGCAAACCTGCTGAATGGATTGCAAACTATGCGGGCATCAAAGTGCCGCTTTCAACAAGTGTGCTTATCGCAGAATGTACCGAAGTTGGAAGACATGAGCCGCTTTCAATGGAAAAGCTTTCTCCCGTACTTGCTTTCTATACGGTTGACGGCTGGCTCGAAGGCTGCCATAAATGTATTGATCTGCTGAATTTCGGAGGTGTTGGGCACACAATGGTGATCCACTCAAACGATAAAGAGATCATAATGAAATTTGCCCTCGAGAAACCGGCGTTCAGAATACTTGTGAACACAGTTTCATCCGTTGGTGCGGTCGGTTATACCACTGCACTTAATCCTTCCCTGACATTAGGAGTCGGAACCTGGGGCGGTTCAATAATTTCGGAAAATGTAACTGCCCGGCACCTTATGAACGTTAAAACTCTGGCATTCGAGACAACTCCGCTAAACAGCGGTAATACAGTAAATGATTTCGGACTGCGGAATTCTCCTGCGGACGTAAAACCCGGGGGATTTATGAAAGAGATTGAGGAAAGATTAACAGCAAGAGCTGGAAATCCGCCCTCAGTATTCACTCCTGTCACCCCAAAATCTGATCAGCAGCCCCCAAAAGATACGTCATTCGGAGCTGGAATTTCCGAATCTGAAATACAGAAAATTATTAGAGAGTTTAAGGGATAGAATTTTTTCAAAGGCGGGCTTTTTATTATTTATTATGATAATTTAGTACATAATCATAAAAAATTATTTAAAAAGGACTTTACAATTTCTTTTAAGGTGAAATTTTTTATAAATTTACATTATACCATTACAAGGAGGTAAGAAAACATGAAAAAATTCGTACTGGGATTTTTTCTCATTTTAGGTATAGCATTTAGTACAAATGCTCAGATGTACAATGATGCCTGGGTTTTAGGCGTAGGTCTCAATTCGGTTCGTTTGATGTCCGATATCAATGCCGAGCAATTGGATTTCGGCGCCGGTATATCATTGCGTCGCGATATTAATGAGCGAACCGGATTCAGGGCAACATTGAATTACAATCATTTTACTACTACAAAAAACAATACCAATAACCCTTTCGGAGTGACAGTTGATCATATCTCTTTTGGTTTTGATTATCAGTTCAGATTTTTTATTGGTGAAATTGTAACTCCGTATCTTGGCGCAGGATTTTCCATTCAGTATTTTGATGTTCAGAATGCATTAGTTGCCTTAAGAAATGGCGGAAAATTTGGCGAACTCGGCGCTGATATTATGGTTGGCGCTATCGTTGACGTCCTCGGACCTGACTGGAAACTCTTCGGTGAATTGCAGAACACAACAATTTCTTCAGACCGTTTTGATGGAACTGAAGGCGCTAACGGCGGTATTTTCGGCGGCTGGCTCGATTCTTATATCAAAGGGTCTGTCGGTGTTCAGTATTATCTCAGCAAAGGCGAACCCTACAAAGGTTCAGACCTGCCAGGCGGCGTTGATGTGGATTACACAAAGATCGACGACATTGCAAAAAAATATGCAGCCGGAGATAACAGCAAACTCGAAGCCAAAGTTGACCAGCTAACCGAACGAATTGCATCTCTTGAAAAGAAATCAGACGGTAAGGATGCTAAAACCCTTCAGGAGATCAAAGATGCGCTAAGAGCTTCCGGAAAGGGCTTTGCAGTTGAAGATCTCAAGCCGATCTATTTCAAGAAGAATACTGCAAACATGGAACTCGAATCATATCAGTCTCTCGTTCATGCAGCAAACGTGCTGAATTCACTTGGTGGTGAATATGAAATAGCCGGCTACACTGATAACACTGGCTCGGCAGAGTATAACAAATCCCTTTCAGTTCAGAGAGCTGAATTTGTTAAGAATTACCTCGTTTCAAGAGGTGTGGATGCAGCTAAACTGACTGTTAAGGGGTATGGTCAGGAAAGTCCTGCTTCCGATAACAGCACAGATGACGGCAAGAAGATGAACCGCAGAGTCGTCATTTCCAAAATTAAATAATTTGTTTTCTGTTTTAATATCCTCCGTCTGTTTTTCAGGCGGAGGATATTTTATTTTAAACAGAAAGAATTATTATCCCGCAAGTACCTCAGCACAAACAGGTTAGAAAACGAACCCCATCTTCATACTGACTCTGCCGTTAATATGCAGCCTCTTTTAGCAGCCCAAATAAATTGCTGATGGTCGTGTCTTTGGGATAACTCACCCCTGTGAGGAGAAAGTAGATTCACTTTGCATTTTCCCCACTCTTGAAAGAGAGGGGTTTGGGGTGAGTTTCAACAACAAAATGAGACAATTTTTCACAAATTGTTTGAGCATTATTTACAGGATTGTAATATCAGTGTTTGAGTTTGCTGCGCCTCTTTAAAAATATATGAGGCTTGCCATGCACTCCGCACCGGAAACAGGTTAGAAAACGAACCCCATCTTCATACTGACTCTGCCGTTGATATGCAGCCTCTTTTAGCAGCCTGAATAAATTGCTGATGGTCGTGTCTTTGGGATAACTCACCCCTGTGAGGAGAAAGTAGATTCACTTTGCATTTTCCCCTCTCTTGAAAGAGAGGGGTTTGGGGTGAGTTTCAACAACAAAATGAGACAATTTTTCACAAATTGTTTGAGCATTATTTACAGGATTGTAATATCAGTATTTGAGTTTGCTGCGCCTCTTTAAAAATATATGAGGCTTGCCATGCACTCCGCACCGGAAACAGGTTAGAAAACGAACCCTATCTTCATACTGACTCTGCCTGACGCATAATGGTTAATTATTAATGGAAAAACGATCCCTGCCTTAACGGGCGGCTCTATCGGGATGTGAGTTGCAAAGAGAAAAGATGTCTGAACCAGGATTTACATGATTAAATGATTGGCATGATTCTTTTTAATCCCGAATGCCCTGCCTGCGCCTGCCTGCCCTGCCTGCGGCAGGCAGGGCAGGCGCAGCCAAGCGCTGGAATTACGTCAAAAGGTCGAAGACAACAGGTCAGGGGACGGAGAGAGAAGAAAGAATACTTAATCCGTTTGGTTCGAATTTTCCGTTGCCAAGAGAATATGTTGCAATTGCTGTAAAATTTTTCCCATCGGAATTTCTTCTGATTTTCCACACAACCGTTTCAGCGGTATTAAATCCCTCCTTCACGGTGGTTGTGTTGTCGTTGCCCCAAACGGCGACAGGAACGCTCGTTGAGCCGTTCCAGACAGCAAAACCACCACATGCAGGCACTCCGCTTGAATCGTAAAATGCACCGATCAGATCGCCGGGTGAGAGCGGATCACCTTTGATGTTCGGATTGATACCGGTTGGAATCGAAAAAATATGATTGGTTCCGGTGTTTTTGAATTCCCAGTATAAAACTTCATTGGTATCTGGAGGCACCACAACGTTATTTGTGAGGTACAGCCGCACAATAAGCGTATCGTCTGCCGTTGCGGTAATTGCAGCCGAAACTGTATCATATCCCGATTTAGTTGCGCTGATTGAATAATCCCCGGGTTCAACTCCGGATATTGCAAAATAACCGCCGAGGTCGGTAATAATACTAAGTGTATCTATTGTAATTGTTGCGCTGGGGATTGGCGCAAGGTCTGAAGTTTCGCGGATATATCCAAATATCGTTGCTTTTCCGATTTCGCGTTTAAGAAAAAAATTTGCAAAAGAAGTATCGCCCTGAACGACTGAAACTCTTGATGTACCCTGGGTATAACCTGATTTCCGCGCTGAGAGCTCGTAATTATCCGGTGAAACATTTGGGATACTGTAATGCCCGGTGGAATCGGTAACCACCTGTTTATTTCCCAGTATCACTATTGTTTCAGGAAGGTATTCCAGCGTAACGCTATCTCTGACGTAACCAAAGATATAGCCATTGTTGTCTGCATCGACGATGGAACTATCGTGCTTGCAGCCGTACATTAATAATACGGCTGCAAAAATTGTGAATCCTTTTCTCATTTTACTTCAATAACATCATTCTGCCGGAATAATTATTTTCGCCGGCTAAAATATGATAATAATAAACTCCGCTCGAAAATCCTGCCATATCGAAGTTAATATGGTGATAACCAGCGCTTAACTGTCCTGCATCAATTTGCTGAACTTTCTGTCCGAGTGAGTTAAATATTGTAACAGAAACTCTGGAATCAACCGGGAGCGAAAGGTCAACACGGGTTGAAGGATTGAACGGATTCGGATAATTCGGGCTGACCGTAAACGCAGCAGGAATAATATCTCCTGCGGCAACAGCGTCTGAAAATATGCTCATACCGTTTGTGGTAAAGATATTTTCGCCGAAACTGAATGCCAGATTCTGAAGCGTTTTCTCTTCACCTGTCTCCGCAGATACCACTCTGATTGTGAATTCTTCACCGTCTGAAAGTCCTGCATTGCCGGTATTGATATCTTTGCCCCATACTGTGACGGCAGTTGAATTTCCGTTAAAAACAGCGCTTCCGCTGAGGATTCCTTCTTTGTTGAAGACTCCGATCTCATCTCCTGTGGAAACAAAAGCCGAAATTTTTGATGCCGGGAAAGCTATCACGGCATTTTTGCTCGAGTTAAAGTTTACAGAATAAATTCCCGCTACCGGATTAGAGGGAGCGCCCGATGGTTTTTCGGTTCCTGTATTCGCAGGATAGAGAAGCACATCCGCCGAATTAAGTTTTATCATGTATGCGCTTCCGGGGTTCAGAGTGCTCAGGGAAGTGATACTCTGTGAAGGCCAGTAAACATTCCCATCCTGATCTTTTACTATCTCAAGCTGATCAAGAATTGTCGCAAGCGCAAGCTGTGTCGGCATTGCGGTTTTTCTGAGATAAGGGACCATATTCCATCCCTGGCGGAGTGATAGCGGGACAGACTGAGGCAGAATTTCTGTGCCAACAACTCTTAAATAATTAGTCTGCGTCGATTCCATAAGCATATAATAACCTTCCCTGTAATCCCACTGCGTAAGGTTTGCAGTAATCACCGGAGAAGCAGGATTTGAATTATCGGTCACCCAGTAAACATTTCCGTCGTCATTTTTGAGCATGACAAAAGATCCGGGTGAAGGATAAATACCCTGATTGATTCCGCCCTGTGAAACCGGTTTTGGGGCGGTTAGCAGATTATCATTAATCAGCACGCTGCTGAATGACAAAGTTTTATTTGTGCCGGGATCGGCATAACTTGAGATATAACTCCATCCGTTACGAAGAGTGACAACCTGTTCAACTTCAGTAACCACCGGCGGCTCGTTGGAAGATCGCTGGTATTTAAGATTTGCAACAACTTTGTCATCATTCAGATGATAAAGAAGATTTGTTGAGGGATTTGCATTGCGGTCAAAAATATCCCCTGGATAAGTTGTTTCTTCCGGGTCATCAATTGCCGACCAGCCGATTCTCCATATTTTGAATATCAGCGATTTTCCTTCAGGAACGCCTTCAATAACGCCCGATGTTGTCGGATCATCACCCCAGATTGTCAGAAGAACAGGATTAGATGCCTGTAAGGGATCATAGCCCAGATACTGGGAGCCTACACACACAAGATTTCCGCTTGTATTTACGTAAAAGGCTCCGATATACATATCATCCTCTGTGTTCAGTATCGGGTCGTCATCAGCATCGAGCAAAATAACATCCTCAAAAAGAACAGTCATATTATGCCCGGTATTGCCGTTATACGCCCAGAGGCTTCCGGTTGTTGTCGGGGGTGCGGGACGGATTGAAAATACGCCTGAAAATCCATCAGCAAGCCCGTTGTTATCGTCAGTAATACGCATTAAGGCAAATGGGGCAACTATATCATTCGGTACTTCCCACAATAATTCAGCGGTTTCCGAGGGGATGCTTTCGCCGCCGGGTATAACTTCCCAAACCATTTCGTTGAAAGGCAGATCAGCATCAGTAGTGTAGAGGAGGGTCACAGTTTCGCCCGCCGGAGCTTCCCATTCAATAAGATAATCAGAACCTCCTAGAATGAGCTCTCCATTCTGCGGCTGCGACAATGCAAGATAGCTCAAAGGAAATATTACCAAGCCATTGGCAATAACTGCGCCATCAGGATAGGATTCAAGAAATACCCGCGTTGTTGTTGCATCTCCGGTGAAAGTATATTCACCGGTATTCGATAAAACCTGCGAATAAGTGTTATTAATATTTCCAAAGTCATCGGTGATAGTTACTTCAACCATCGGAACAAAACCTGTTGTGATCCATTTGATTGTCACATCGTTCCCTATATTGAAGGGGGATGCATTATCAGGGCTGTATATTGTAAGCGATTTTGAGAGATTTGTCAAAGTGTTCTGAACTGTGCCGTTAAAAATCCAGTTACTGTAATCGATTGAATTAATATTAACAAACTGGACAAGATCGGCAACGCCTGTCTGCTGTCCCCACCAGTTCTGTCTGAAATTAGCCTGGGGCGAACTCGGCGCTGAACTGTTGACCTGAATATTTGTGGCTATATCGTTGCTGTGAATATTTGAATTGTTAAAGGTTGTAGCAATTATGGGCGGTTCAGAATTTCCTGCAGGGATTTTAAGATCTTCAGTCAGTTTGATTGCTTTGAGATCAACCCCGTAACCAACGTTTCCGGTAACTGAGACGTAAGTGATATTACTTTCGGAAGCGCCTGCAAGAAGGATGCCGAGCGAATCGTTATCCTTGATTTCAGATTGCTGCACCCAGACGTATCCGCTCGAATTTACTATGCCATGATAACCGTTGGCATAAACGAGCGTATTCTGTATTCTGTTTATTTTGCCGTCGAGATTAAAAATACCCGATTTTGCGCAGTTAAAAATGGATGAATTTTCAATAAGTGTATTAGTTGCATTAGGACCGTTAAAAATACCGGTGCCGTTAATTCCTGAAATCTCGCAATTATCAATAAAAATATTTGGAGCATTCAGATAGAGACCGTAATCATCAGTGCCGGTAATGCTCACGTAGCTCAAATGCGTGTTTGGATTATTGATCTGAAGTCCCTGACCGCCGGGGTTAGTGATTGTAAGCGATGTAATATAAAGCGGTTCGTTCGAGTTAAAATTATTGATGACAAAAGGAATTCCTGCAATATTTTCAGCCTGCATACCTTTGAGCAATAAATTTCGAGTAAGGGTAAGTCCTTCGGATGCATTACGGATAATAAAATAGCAGAGAGTATCGTATGAAGGAGAGGAAGCTTCGAAGTAGATCCTGCGCCAGTGCATATTCTCGCTTCCCGGAGGAGCAGGGTCGCCCGAAGGTCCGAAGATAACGGGAGAAGCCGGCGTACCGAACACCTTAAGAGTGCCGCCCTGTTTGATAAGCAATTCAAGGTCGCCAATGCCATCGAGGTTAAGATCAACCCACTCAAATCCCACGTAAACACCTGCCACTATAGTCAGGGTAGCGCCATCCTCAACAACCACGTGAGTATTGAAAGACTTATCTGTAGTCCAGGTAACATCTTCCGTAATATATAAAGAAGCCTGTCCATACAGTGTAAGCCGGGTTAATAAAACGCAAAATACCATTAGTAAATACTTCTTCATCTCCATCCTCCTGCTTAAAGGTATTTTTTAATATAAACCCAGTAAAGTATTATAATATAATATACAAATTATTTTAGGAATTAGGTAATATATTTTACCGGAACCGATTTACAGCACACTATTTATAGGCAAATTTTGAGTTTTTTACGGTGTGATGCGGGAATTGAGTATTTTTGCATAAACATCGGAAAATAATCATGTCGAAAACTTCATTTTCAGCGCTTGTTATTATTTTTTTTATGAGCATTTCTACGGGAATTTTTGCTCAGGATGAATCCCTGGAAGTTTATCTGATTGAAGCTTATGTTCCGTCTGATTCGGCGACAAAGTTTATCCTTTCCTTTGCCGCTTCTGAACCATGCAAAGCAACTCTGGTTCTTGATGAGCGTTTTCGCCTGACAGTTTCAGATACTCTTTCGGAAGATCACCGCAGGACATTCGACATATCCGGAATGCGTTTCGATACAAATTACGTGCTGTTTTATATTCTGACAGAAAATGCCGCCGGAAATAAATTCCGTTCGGAATATTTCGACCTTATTCTCCCTGAGTATAATCTGATCCATAAAGACATTGATAACGGATTCCTGACTATCTGTTTCGGAGGAGTGATATTCGGATTTCCATCTCCCTCGGCGGTTTTGTTTGAAAACAAATCATACTTTGCCCTGAATAAACAAATACCTCTGGTCTCGTTTTATTCAGGCGGTTTTAATTATCCTATGCATACACTCGGTATTGGTTACTCGTATCTTTTTAATGCGCCGTTCAATCATATTTTCCGCGCTGATTATCATTTTATGAGGGAATTGCCTGTAATTGAATATGCAGCCGCTGGTATAGGCGGATTCACAAATTTCAACAGGTTCTCCGGCTATTCGTTCGATATTACGCTGGGGCTTTTTGAAATCTACGAATCATTCATTCTCTATACTTCGCTAAGGCATAACCGTGAACCCGATAATCTGAAACGGAATTACAGCGAAATTATGCTTGGTCTCCATTCGAACTTCTTTTCAATAAATATATATTAATATGATTTTAAGAACTTTGACACCGGCGGATGAGAAGTATCTGACACCGCTTTTTAACCGGTCTATGTATCTCGATCATTTCACTCCTGAACTCGTAAGAGAAAATGTTTACGATGATGAGAATTTTGACCCCGGACTTACATTCGTTTCTGAAGACGAATACGGGATCAATGGATTTGTGATGGGAGTTATCCGGAAGAGGGAAGAGGCTGATCATGGTTATATCAAACTGATATGCGTCGATCCTGCCATACAAAGGAAAGGCATCGGGACGATGCTGCTAAAAGCGGTTGAAACTGAATTGAAAGCTGCGAAGGTTCAGTTTATAAGAATTTATGAATCGTACCCGAATTATTATTTGCCCGGTGTTGATCCGTTTTATACCGAAGCAGTCTGCTTTTTCGAAAGATCAGGCTACAGGAAATTCGGGGACACATCGAATCTTTCGGCTGATCTTTTGGCTTGGGATTTTGACACTTCTGCGGAAGTAATAAAACTTGAATCGGAAGGATTCTCTATAAGCAGAGCCGCTATTGATGAAAAAGATATGATGCTGGACTGGACACTCAAAAACTTCAGGGGCTGGATCGGAGAGGTTACAAATAGTTTTAAAAATGATCCGGTTTCACTGCATATCTGCAAAAAAGATGGCAGAATAATTGCATTTTCGGCTTATGAAGCCAATAATAAAGGAACAGGCTGGTTCGGTCCTATGGGAACGGGAATGGAAATAAGAGGCAAAGGAATTGGCGGAATTCTTCTCAAACGCTGCCTTGCCGACTTAAAACAGCTCGGTTTCGACAAAGCTATTATTCCATGGGTAGGACCAATTCCTTTTTATATGCATTACTGCGGATCGAAGGTAAGCCGTGTATTCTGGCGCTATGAAAAAATGGAATGATTTTCCTTCCCAGATTGTTCTGACATTAAAGCTCACAGGAAAAAATTGAAAATACTCTTTGTTTATCTGCTGTTTGTTTCATTAATAATTGCTCAGACCGGGGGAATCCAGGGAAAAATAAGCAGTGAGGGTTTACCGCTGCCGGGCGTGAATATTCTTGTCCTTGGCACCTCAATAGGAGGGATATCCGATGATGAAGGCTTTTTCAGAATACGCGGGATACCTGCGGGTGAAATAGAGGCGCGCTTTTCAAATGTCGGCTATGAAACCAGAGTATTTAATGTTACTGTTGTTTCCGGCAAGCTAACTGAAATAAATGTGGAAATGAAGGAGCAGGCAATTGAATTCGGAGAAGTTCGTGTGATTGATAAACTGCTTCAGGAGCAGGATGATCCGCGCCCCAGTCTTATTGAATTAAAACCTGCAGAAGCCCGCAGACTGCCGGGCGCAGTTACAGATGTTTTCAGAACACTCCAGTCCCTGCCCGGAGTTCTTGCCCCTAATGATTTCTCCTCGCAGCTTATAATCCGCGGGAGCGGTCCCGATCAAAATCTCATAATTATGGACGATGTTGAGATTTTCAATCCATACAGGCTTTACGGTGTGATCAGTATGTTCAACCCGGAGGCTGTATCCGATATTAGTCTTATCACCGGAGGGTTTCCTGTGAATTATGGCGACAGGCTTTCAGCGGTGCTCGACGTGACAAACAGACAGGGCGATGCGGGAGTTTTGATTAAGGGTAATCTTAATGCAAGTATTGTTGCCGCTAATCTCCTGTTGGAAGGAAAAAACCCGTTCGGAATTTCGGGAAGCTGGCTTATTAATTCAAGACGCACTTATTATGACCTCATAATTGAGCCTTTCGTAAAGAAAACAGGACTTGTTGAAGATAATGTTTCGTTTCCCAATTTTACGGATGTTCAGACAAAAATTGCATTCGGTCCTTTTAACGGGCATAAATTCTTTTTTAACGCAGTGCTTTCGAGGGATGCAGTTCAGGTAATAAGCGGCAAGGACAGGCAGACGCCTGACAGCGTGGGGATATCCGACCTTTCCAAAAACGATCTGGCATCCTTTTCATGGCATTTTGCTCCGAGCAAAAAAACATTGAATAAATTTGTCGCCTCATGGTACAGGAATGGAGGGGATACCAATTTCGAGAGTGAATTTCTTGATCCTTCACTTAATCGTGAAGATTTCAGCGATGCTTTGAAGGATACCTTGTCCCCTTATCTTCTCGGTTTCGGTTTCAAATCAAATTATACTTTCAGTAAATATTCAATTGATGATAAGTTCCTGCATTTCTGGGGAGAAGGCAATTCATTCGAAGCCGGAATCGGCGTTGATTTTATGGAGACAGTTTTTGATTTCGATGTGGAATTGAGTCCGGAACTTGAGGCGGTATTCAGGGCAAACCCAAGAGCAAGATCAGCTATCAGCGATCTCAGGGATGTGAAATATTACAATAGGTACCGCACATATCTCAGCAACAAATTTGCAATTGGTGAAAAACTTTTTCTGCAGCCCGGGATTCGCTACGATTATTATAATCTGCTCGGTAAGGGTTACTTTGCGCCAAGAGTTTCGCTCTCTTATCTGTTCGATAACCTTACCACCCTGCGCGCTGTCTGGGGGAGGTACTATCAGTCGCCCGGTTATGAAAAACTGCGTGATGCGAATATTTTCTTCGATCTTGCTGATAAATACACCGCTCCTCTCGAAGCTGAAAATTCAACACATTATGTGCTGAGCCTTGAACGCTGGCTTACAGCCGAATGGAAACTTAAGGGTGAAACTTATTACAAACATTTCGATGATCTTATTGTTCCATTTGTTGCCGAAGGGACAAAGTATTATACGGAGCCGGTTCCCGGAAAAGATCCCAGACATGTTAATGGCTGGACGCGGCCTATCCCCGAACCTGCTGATTCCGTTACTCAGATACCGGTTAACAACTCGAACGGAGAGGCTTACGGCATTGAAATAATGCTCGAAAAACGGAACATAATAGGCGAAGGCAAAATAAGCGGCTGGGTTTCGTATGCGCTGGCATTTGCCAATAGATACGAGGACGGACTGAAGATACCCTTCCGCTATGACCAGAGACATACAATAAATCTTGTGCTCGATTATAAGATAAATAACTGGATTGACCTCGGATTCCGGTTTCAGTATGGTTCGGGTTTTCCTTACCGCGAGGCCCAGGGCATAAAACCGCGGATAACTTTACAGGATACTGACGGCGATCTGATACCTGAAACTCCGGTTGTTGCAACAAGAAGGTCAGTAAACGATCCTGAGATTGAAGAGGTTATCTACGATGTGGATTACGGTGAAAACAGGAACATTTATAACGCTGTAAAACCGGATTATCACAGACTTGATGTCAGGATTAATTTTTACAGGAGTTTTTGGGGTTTCGACTGGACGTTTTATCTCGATGTGATTAATGTTTACAATCATACAAATGTTTCGAATTATAATTATTACATTACAAAAGATCTGAAACTCGGCAGGGAGATCAACGGAATGTTTCCAATCCTGCCGACAATCGGGTTTAATGCGCGGTTCTGACAGGTTTTTCACCCCCAACTGCCCTTACGTGTTTGAATAATTAACCATTCACAATTAAAAATTA
>Ga0172367_10005031_pt1 | contig 16133 bp, 16 predicted proteins | sample Lak10m_FD_114542 | JGI IMG/M metagenome (GOLD analysis project Ga0172367, IMG submission 114542) | Freshwater microbial communities from Kabuno Bay, South-Kivu, Congo - kab_022012_10m | ecosystem: Environmental > Aquatic > Freshwater > Lake | place: Democratic Republic of the Congo: South-Kivu...
ATTTCGGAAGCTACGGAGATAAGCGTTTGTTGCTCCGATATGCGCCAGTAGATAAGTTATGACCCGTGGACCTCTTTGAGTACCAAGCGCGCGATCTCTTCGAGGCAAATGGAGTACCAGTCCTAGGTGGTGCAGTCGCTACGACTCCTGAAGAAGCAAAATTAGCGGCAGCGAAATTTGGTGGAAAAGTAGTTGTAAAGGCCCAGGTAAAGATCGGCGGCCGAGGTAAGGCTGGCGGTGTAAAACTCGCAGAATCGCCGGACGATGCTTATGAAAAAGCTAAGGCAATCCTTGGAATGGATATCAAAGGCCATTTAGTTCGCAAAGTAATGATTGCTCAAGCCGCTCCCATTGAGAGTGAGTATTACCTCGCAATACTTCTAGATCGCGCCGCGAGATCCTTTTTAGTAATGGCCTCAGTTGCTGGCGGAATGGATATCGAAGAAGTAGCCCATAAAACTCCGGAAAAATTGGCGCGAGTACATGTAAATCCAAATACCGGTCTCGATAAAACAAAAGCTCTTGAGATTGTCCGCGCTGGCGCATTTCCTGGCGATGTTGAAAATCAGGTCGCAGATGTTTTAATCAAACTTTGGGAGACGTTCCAAAAATCGGATGCCACCCTGGTTGAAGTAAATCCGCTGGTAAAAACGGGCGATGGCAAGATAATCGCTCTTGATGGAAAAGTAACTCTTGATGATAACGCTGCTTTTCGCCATCCAGAATATGAATCACTTATTGATCATGCCGCCACCAATCCACTAGAAGCTTTAGCCAAAGAGAGGGATTTAAATTACGTTAAATTAGAAGGCGAAGTGGGCGTAATTGGAAATGGCGCAGGGCTAGTGATGAGCACGCTAGATGTTGTGGCATATGCTGGCGAGAAATATGGAGTAAAACCGGCTAATTTCTTGGACATTGGCGGTGGCGCCAGCGCCCAAGTAATGGCTGACGGACTCTCGATAATTTTGGGAGATCCCGCAGTCCGCTCTGTCTTTGTAAACGTCTTTGGTGGGATTACCGCCTGTGATGCTGTAGCGAACGGAATCATCCAAGCGCTAGAAATACTCGGCGAAAAAGCCACTAAACCATTAGTTGTTAGATTAGATGGAAATAATGTTGTTGAAGGCAGGAAGATTCTTCAATCTGCTAATCATCCGCTCGTTCAACAGCTAGATACCATGGATGGCGCCGCTGCTCGCGCCGCAGAATTGGCCGCACAACGATGACTATCTTTATTGATGAAAATACAAAAGTTATCGTTCAAGGTATGACTGGATCTGAGGGAACAAAACACACAAAGAGAATGTTGGCGAGCGGCACAAAGATTGTTGGCGGTGTGACTCCAGGCAAAGGCGGTCAAGAAGTTGAAATAGAAGGTAAGAAACTCCCAGTCTTTAATTCGGTAAGCGAAGCGGTAGCCGCAACCGGTGCAAATGCTTCGGTTGTATTCGTGCCACCAAAGTTTGCCAAAGCAGCAGTAATTGATGCGATTGATGCAAAGCTTCCATTAGTCGTCGTGATTACTGAAGGAATTCCAGTCCACGATACCGCAGCTTTTTTCGCATATGCTCAACAAGGAAGTACGAGAATTATCGGACCAAATTGCCCTGGATTAATTTCCCCTAGCAAGTGCAATATCGGAATCACTCCTGCGGACATAACTGGTCCAGGTCGAATCGGTTTGGTATCTAAATCTGGAACGTTGACCTACCAGATGATGTATGAATTGAGAGATATTGGATTTACTACTGCAGTCGGAATTGGTGGTGATCCGATTATCGGAACGATCCATATCGATTGTTTGCGCGCCTTCCAAGATGATCCAGAAACTGAAGCGATAGTTATGATTGGCGAAATTGGAGGCGATGCCGAAGAACGTGCCGCCGCATTTATTAAGGAATATGTAACTAAACCAGTCGTCGGATATGTCGCAGGATTTACCGCTCCCGAAGGTAAAACTATGGGACATGCTGGTGCGATAGTTTCGGGTTCATCTGGAACCGCTGAAGCTAAGAAAGTAGCGCTAGAAGCAGCCGGAGTAAAAGTAGGTAAAACACCGAGCGCGACGGCGCGACTACTGCGCGAGCTACTTCGTAATGCTTGAGATTCTGCGCGTTGGCTTACAACAAGCCATCCGCAGCATCATTCTGCTTCTTCTTCCGATTTCTTTTATGGCTCTAGTTGTCTGGGCAACATCCGGAAGTTCAACAGGCAACACCGCCGACCCCATAAGAGCTGCTCTCTGGTCAATATTGGTTGCTCACCAAGTGCCATTGCAATTGAACTCTGGCTATCTAACCTTCCTTCCGCTAGGCGCACTATTTATTCCCTACCTTGCCGTCAAGAGCGGAATCCAAAGGATGGTTGGAATTCTGGGTGCAACAGGAACTCGTGATCGTCGACGTTACATCTTAACTTTCTCAATTTCTTACTCTTTGATTTTATATCTCATTTCAATTCCAGCTTTAACTAGAACGGTTTCGTCACCATTTTATATAACGATACCGATAATCTTTTTGGTTTCAACTTTCTTTGCGTATCTAACAAGTGGCATAGCGCCAAGAAATGCCACCCAATTCCCGTGGCAACGATCGCTCCGCGCTACAGTAATTGCTTTTTCCACCTTGATTGGAGTGAGTTTTCTGGTATTCGCCGGGTCTCTAATTTGGCATTTTGACACGGTACTGACCGTAACGCGCGTCGTTGAACCGGGAATTTTTGGTGGGATAACGCTGGCCCTAATACAACTGTTTTATCTTCCAAATATCGCTATCGCCACGTTGAGTTATTTGATTGGAAGTGGTTTTGAGATCGGAATAAATAGCTATATCTCACCGATTTCTTATCAAATTGATGAACTTCCCGCGATACCTCTACTTGGCGCAATACCCACCTCAAGTATTCCAATCTTTTTATTAGCGATAGCTCTACCTGTAGTTGCAGGCGCCTTGATAACTAGATACGGGGTCGAGAGCTACTCCAGGCCAGAACGTGATCGATATCTTTATAGTTCCCTTGCTTTTGTACTACTGATTTCACTTGTTTTAGCGAGATTAAGTAGCGGCGAGTTACTCTCTTCAAACCTTAAATCCACTGGTCCAATTTGGTGGGCCATGCCAATTGCTATTACCGCTCAAATTGGCCTGGGTGGCGCTCTTTATCTCTTGACGCCAAGGTTAATTAGTTCAATTCGCCAACTACAATCGCGCCATGGCGAAACTTCTTGATGGACGTGCAGCGGCTGCCGCTATCAAAGAATCCATAAAAGCGAGAATCCTAAAATTTGAAAATCCGCCAACGCTTGGAACTATTCTGGTCGGGGATGATCCCGCTTCTATTACTTATATAAATGGAAAACATCGGGACTGTGCTGAGGTAGGAATTAAGAGTACTCGGATAGAACTTTCAGCAAATGCCGATGAAAATGAGATTAAATCCGCAGTTGCGAAATTGAATAACGATAAATCTTGCACTGGATTTTTGGTGCAACTCCCATTACCAAATAGAGTTTCAGTGGAATCAATTATGAGCTCGATTGACCCCTCAAAGGATGTAGATGGCCTCCATCCAGTAAATCTAGGACGGTTAGTTTTAGATCAAGACGGAATAAAACCATGTACGCCGCTTGCGATAATTGAATTACTAAAACGAAATGAAATTGACTTAAGTGGTCGCGAAATCGCGGTAATTGGAAGGGGTACGACGGTAGGACGGCCACTTTCGATGTTGCTTTCCTCAAAGCAGATAAATGCAACCGTTACCATTTTGCACTCGAAATCAAATAATTTAAGCGTACATACCAAGCGATCCGAGATTGTGATTTCAGCGGTAGGTGTGCCGAATTTCCTCACACCACAGATGGTTTCACCGGGTGCGATTGTGGTAGATGTTGGCCTAACAAGAACGGATAAGGGTTTAGTAGGTGATGTTGCGGAAGGAGTTTCTGATATTGCAAGTTGGATTACGCCGGTTCCTGGGGGTGTTGGACCAGTTACTCGAGCAATGTTGCTTCGGAACCTTCTGGAATTGGCGTCAAAATGATTCGTAAGATTTCCTGGACATTAATTCTAATTGGACTAATGACAGCATCTCTCTACTCTGTTCGAATTGGTGCAATTACCCTGGCAATCGCGCTAACTCTCTACACCATTCCAGATTTCCGGAGCCGCAGAACGGTTGAGAAATTGGTTCCCGTCGCGCTAATTGTGTCCCTAATAACAGTCGCATTGGCGCTTCCACGTAGGTAACAGGTAAGTTCTGCCGCATGAGCAGATCAGGAAAAGTCACAGTAGTCGGTGCCGGTTTCTATGGCTCCACAACAGCTCTTCGCTTAGCCGAATATGACATATTTGAATCGGTAGTAATCACCGATATCGTCGAAGGTAAACCTGAAGGTCTGGCACTTGATATTAATCAATCAAGATCTATCGAGGGTTTTGAAACTAAGGTAATTGGAAAGACCACAACTGCTGAAGGTGCTGGTTACGAAGCTACAGCTAATTCTGATGTCGTTGTAATCACCGCTGGCTTACCCCGTAAACCAGGCATGAGCCGCATGGATTTGATTGGAGTAAATGCTGGCATAGTGCGCGGTGTAGCCGAGAATATTGCGAAATATTCACCAAATGCAGTTCTTATAGTCGTCTCAAATCCTCTTGATGAGATGACTGCGTTGGCTCAAATCGCTTCAAAATTCCCGTATCAACGAGTAATGGGACAAGCCGGCATGCTTGATACTGCGCGCTTCACTCATTTTGTAGCTGAGAAGTTAAATCTGCCAGTTTCGAGTGTGAAGACTCTAACTTTGGGATCACATGGCGAAACCATGGTTCCAGTGCCGAGCCGTTGCACCGTAAATGGAAAACCGCTCAGCGAACTTTTAAGTCAAGCCGATATTGACGAATTAGTAACTCGTACTAGAAATGGTGGCGCAGAAATCGTCGGGCTACTCAAGACCGGATCGGCGTATTACGCACCTTCAGCTGCGGCCGCGCGGATGGCGCGGGCAGTTATTGAAGATGCCAAATTAGTTATGCCAGTCTGCGCCTGGGTTACTGGCGAATATGGAATCAAGGATGTATATCTAGGCGTCGAGGCCGAGATTGGCCGAGGCGGAATTGTAAAAGTTGTTGAAGGTGCCCTAACTCCATCGGAATTAGATGAGTTAAAGAAGGCTGCTGAAGCAGTTCGCACTAAGCAAGCAGATGTGAAAGATCTATAAGAGGAGAATAAATGTCAAAGATAAAGGTAGTGGGAACTGTCGTTGAATTAGATGGCGACGAGATGACCCGAATTATCTGGGACTTCATCAAGAAACAGCTAATCCTTCCTTATCTTGACATCAATCTCGATTACTATGATCTTGGAATTGAGCATCGCGATGCTACAAATGACCAGGTAACTATTGATTGTGCTAATGCCATAAAAAAACATGGCGTAGGCGTTAAGTGCGCGACGATTACTCCGGATGAAGCTCGTGTTAAAGAATTCAATTTAAAGCAAATGTGGAAATCTCCAAATGGCACTATACGAAATATTCTCGGCGGCGTTATTTTCCGTGAGCCAATCATCATCAAGAACGTGCCAAGATTAATTCCACACTGGAGTAAGCCAATTGTTATCGGCCGTCATGCCTTTGGTGACCAATATCGAGCAACAGACTTTAAAGTTCCAGGTCCAGGCAAATTGACCGTAACTTTTACTCCAAGCGATGGCTCGGCTCCGATGGAATTTAATGTTTTTGATTTCCCTGGATCTGGCGTTGCTATGACGATGTACAACCTGGATGAGTCAATTCGCGATTTTGCCCGTGCCTCATTCAACTACGGAATTTCTCGTAAGTATCCTGTTTATCTTTCAACAAAAAATACAATTTTGAAAGCTTACGATGGTCGTTTTAAAGATATCTTCGCAGAAATATTTGAGAGCGAATTTAAATCAAAGTTTAAAGAACTCGGCCTTGAATATGACCATCGATTAATTGATGACATGGTTGCCACCTCGCTTCGTTGGGAAGGCGGATATATCTGGGCTTGTAAGAATTACGATGGCGATGTACAGAGTGATACCGTCGCACAAGGTTATGGATCTCTCGGTTTGATGACTTCGGTATTAATGACTCCAGATGGCAGAACTGTAGAAGCGGAAGCAGCTCATGGAACTGTTACCCGCCATTATCGTGATCACCAGGCCGGTAAAGCCACCTCAACAAATCCAATCGCTTCTATCTTTGCTTGGACTCAAGGATTACAGCATCGCGCCAAGTTAGATAACACCCCTGAAGTTGCCAATTTTGCAAAATCCCTTGAACAGGTATGTATTGAGACAGTTGAGAGCGGAAAGATGACCAAAGACCTAGCGTTGCTAATAAGCAACGATGCTCCTTGGTTGAATACTCAAGAGTTTCTCGCCGCAATTGACGAGAATCTCAAGAAGAAACAGGGCTAGTTAATCCGTTCGCCATTAGTTGCACTAAAGAGATGAATCGCATCGCCTTTAGCAGAAACCGTAACATTCTGGCCGGATTTAGGTGGCGACTTCGGATCCCATCTCACAATTACTTGGGCGCTTTCATCGCTAGCATTATTAAATCTAACTGAAGTATCGATTGGCTTTCCGTATACGAAGGCATCTGCGCCAAGTTCTTCTACAACCTCTACTTGAATTTCAAAACCAGCAGCGGCCGGAGCGAATCCTTCGGGGCGAATTCCAACTATTACCGAATTGCCCGCGCTAGCAGGCACATCAATTTCAAGATGCCCAAGCTTGGCTTTACCACCAGAAACTGGAGCAACTAATAAGTTCATAGCGGGTGAACCAATAAAACCAGCAACAAAAGCGTTTGCGGGGCGGTCATAAAGATTTCGTGGCGTATCGACTTGCTGAAGAAGACCATCCTTAAGTACGGCAACACGATCTCCCATAGTCATAGCTTCGACCTGATCATGAGTCACATAAACCGTAGTAACTCCGAGGCGGCGTTGTAGCGCTGCAATTTGCGTTCTAGTTGCAACGCGCAATTTGGCATCTAAGTTGGATAGCGGTTCATCCATCAAGAAGACTTGTGGCTCACGAACAATCGCACGACCCATGGCAACTCGTTGTCGTTGCCCGCCAGATAGCGCCTTCGGCTTGCGCTCTAAATATGGTTCCAAATCCAATAGTTTGGCAGCTTCAAGCACTCTACGATCGCGCTCCTCTTTTGCGATACCTGCAATTTTCAGAGCAAATCCCATATTCTCAGCCACAGTCATATGTGGATAGAGCGCATAAGACTGAAAAACCATCGCGATATCGCGATCCTTTGGCGCCACATTTGTGACATCGCGATCGCCAATAAAAATCGCGCCATTATCAATCTCTTCTAGACCAGCAAGCATGCGAAGCGAAGTTGATTTTCCGCATCCAGATGGTCCAACCAGAACTAAAAATTCACCATCTTTAACGGTTAAATTTAATTTATCTACAGCAGGCGAAGTGGTTCCGGGATAGATGCGAGAGGCATCTTTAAATACGACTGAAGCCATTTTTCTTCCTTCTCCGGGCAGGTACGTGCCCGACGGTCCGTTGGATGAAGCAAGTGAGCGCAAAGGCTAGGCGAGAGAGGCGGGGTGGGCAAGCGGTCGGCTAATCTAGGGCGCTCTATGGACGACCCTGGTGGTGCCTTCTCCGTCGGTAGCCTGGCTCTCGACCTCTTCGTAGTCTTTTTCTTTATCTTCCTGGGCGCAATCTTTGTTGCCGCTGAGATCGCTTTAATCTCCCTGCGAGAGGGCCAGGCAAAGGCGATGGCAGAACTTGGCCGCCGCGGACGAAAAGTCGCTGAATTGGCCGGACACCCAAATAGATTTCTAGCAGCTGTACAAGTTGGCGTAACTCTCTCCGGTTTTCTATCCGCTGCCTTTGGCGCAGACCAACTTGGCGCTTACCTAATTCCGGCTTTAGAGAGCGCTGGACTAAGTGAGGGTGTGAGCGCCGGTTTATCACTAGTTCTACTTACCTTAGTGATTGCCTACTTCTCGCTAGTTCTAGGAGAGTTAGTCCCAAAGCGAATCGCTTTACATAAGACAGAATCAATTGCGCTAGCCGTTGCTACACCAGTTGCAGTTATCTCAAGAGTTTTCAAGCCACTGATCTGGTTGCTCGCACACTCATCTGATTTGATTTTGCGCGCTTTAGGAATAGATCCTAAAGCTTCACGCGAAGAAATATCCGAAGAGGAATTAGTAGATTTAGTTACGGGACATAAAGCTCTCACTGAGGAAGAACGCGACATTGTTGAAGAAGTCTTCAATGCAAGTGAACGATTGGTACACGAAATAATGGTGCCGAGAACGGAAGTTGATTTCTTGGACGCTAGCCTGACTTTTGCTGAAGCGATAGAGATAGCAAAGAAGAAAGCTCACTCACGTTTCCCGGTCGTACGAGGAAACAGTGATGAGGTCATTGGCTTCATTCACGTTCGAGATTTACTAGATACTTCTAGCGCTGATTCGAGTAAGACCATTATGGATTTGATTCGAACTATTATGTTTTTGCCTGGAACAAAAGGCGTCCTACCAGCTCTATCTGATATGCGTGCCCAAAGACAACAGATTGCAATTGTTCTTGATGAATATGGCGGTACGGATGGCATAGTGACGCTGGAAGACTTGGTAGAGACTTTAATAGGAGATATTCACGATGAATACGATTCACATGAAGTAGAAGTTTCCAGTCCAAATTCCGGAGAGTTTAAAATTGATGGCTTAATCTCCCTTGAAGATTTACAGGAAGAAACGGGAATCGAAATCCCTGAAGGTCCATATGAAACCCTTAGTGGATTTGTTATGCACGAATTAGGGCGAATCCCATCTATTAATGATGAGATTGCGATTCCAGGAGCCAGAATCAAGGTACTTTCTATGGAAGGAAAGCGCGTAGGAACCTTGCAATTGAAGCGAATTTGAGAGGATAGGAAGATGAAACGGATCCTCTCTGGAATCCAACCAACCGCCGAATCGCTCCACCTTGGCAATTATCTCGGCGCCGTTCAACAGTGGGTTGCTCTGCAAGAAGGTAACGATGCTTTTTATTGCATTGTTGACCTACATGCTCTCACCATTGAAAATGAGCCAAAAACGCTGAGAAAGCGAACCTTGGCTGCCGCTGCTCAATTAATTGCGCTCGGCCTGGATCCAAAGCGTTGCACGCTATTTGTGCAATCTCAAGTTCCTCAACATAACCAATTGGGATGGGTTATGGAGTGCATCACTGGTTTTGGAGAAGCAAGTCGCATGACACAATTCAAGGATAAATCTCAAAAGTCTGGTTCAGATAGAACTGTGGTCGGATTGTTCACCTATCCGATGCTCCAGGCCGCTGACATTCTGCTCTATCAAGCAAATCAAGTCCCAGTTGGTGAGGATCAGCGACAACATATTGAGTTAACCAGAGATTTAGCTCAACGATTTAATTCGAAATATGGTGAAGTATTCACAGTCCCCGACGCGCACATAATTAAGGGCGCTGCCAAGATTAATGATTTACAAGATCCAAACTCGAAAATGAGTAAATCTGCCTCTTCAAATGCGGGCGTAATTGATATTTTGGATAGCGCTGACGTTAATATTAAAAAGATTAAGAGCGCAGTTACTGATACTGGTAAAGAAATAAAGTTTGACGAAAAGAATAAGCCAGGAATATCAAATCTGCTTTCTATTCATTCCGCGTTATCTGGAAAGAAAATAAGTGAGATAGAAGCTGAATTCGAGGGTAAAGGATATGGGGACTTTAAGGGGGCAGTTGCCGAGGTCGTCACAAGTTATTTCGAGCCGGTAAGAAAGCGTGCTCAAGAATTACTCTCAGATGAAAAGGCACTTCAATCAATTATCGATGAAGGCGGTGCCAAGGCGCGCGTAGTTGCATCAGAAACGTTAAATCGAGTTTACGATGCGCTTGGACTAGTTCCTGGGATTACCAACCAGCGCTAGAACTTTTCCCACCATCAAAATCGAAAATAGCTCCAGTTGAATAAGAAAATTCTTTTCCGGTAACTTGAAAGACGAAATCTGCAACTTCTTCTGGACTGGCATAGCGCTTTGCTGCAACGGCGTTCTTCCAATTAGTCACTCCGGTTGGCCAACGAGAAGCTAATTCAGGCTCACCAATTAACCCAAGGCGTACGCCATTTACTCTCACAGGCGACAGCGCGTTAGCGAGCGTTTTAGTGAGCGCTTCTAGCGCGGCCTTCGATGCACCGTAGATTTCATGGCCAGCTTTAGCAACATCTGCTTCCACCGAGGTCAGATTCACGATTCTGCTGGCGCCAGCCGCTTTTGCTGCAACTGCTAATTCGCTCGGTGCAATTACATTAACGCGCAAGATCTCCTCGAACTTCGATCTGGAGATGTCGGAAATTGGAACCACCTCTTGATTAGCAGCGTTATTAATCAAGATATCGATCCGACCAATATTCGCTAAGAGATCTGCACCAGAAGATTTATCAAAATCAAAGTTCTTAATCTCGAGACTCTTCCGCGGTGAAAGATTTTGTGAATTCCTAACTTGAGCCACAACTTGGTAATTCTTAGAAAGATACTTATCAACTAGAGCGCGACCAATCAGGCCATTGGCACCGGTTATCAGAACGCGTTCATTCATGGAATAACTCCGGTATCTCTAGGTGTGGAAATTCTTCTCGCAATGTTGCTGATTTGCCAAGTGTCATCTGGGAAAAAGGCGGGGTAAGAACGCAGAGCGCAAGAGACCAGGCGCCGTTGGGGCGAGCTGCCATCCAAGTTTTTGCGGGAACTCGATATGAGAAATTTCCTGCTTCTCTAGATAGTTCGATTGTGAGCAATTTGCCGGATTCAATTGTGTAAAGAGTTATTGGTGCACCAGCGAGATGGACCCAGAGTTCTGGTTCTTCTAAAATATGCCAAGCCGAAAAATCTGGGTCTCTCATCATGAAATAAATAGCGTTGCTACCAGCATCGCGATACATCGGGCTCCATAACCCGCCTTCGCCCTCGAGTGGCTCAAGCTTTAATGATTTAATTAATGAATCGGGATTCATCAAAGTTGCGCGATTCGATTAGTAACATCTTTTTGTAGCTGAGAAAAATCTAGTTTAGTGGATTGATAATTCTTAACTACTTGCTCACCATCAACAAAGACATCACTTACATCAGATCGTCCAGCGGCAAAAACCAATTGAGCAAATAGATTATGAATCGGAATTAAATGTGGACTATTCAATTCAACTGCGATGATATCCGCTCGTTTTCCAACCTCTAAACTTCCAATCGAATCTGCCATGCCGAGTGCTCTAGCACCTTCAATTGTGGCCATTCGGAAAATTCTCTCGGCTTCTAAATTTTGGGGTCCACTATTTTGGGCAATTAAGTAGCCCGCCAAGCGCATTACTGGCCACATATCTAAATCATTGCTGGAGGAGCAACCATCTGTGCCAAGAGCAACGGTAATTCCATGCTTGAGATATTTGGTTATATCGGCGATGCCGCTAGAAAGTTTTAAATTGCTACCTGGACAATGTGCAACCGCTGCATTACCACTCATCTTTGTAAGGTCAGAGTCACTTAAGTGCACTCCGTGCCCATATACACAACGTCGATTTAGCAGACCTGAATCTTTAAGAATATCGGTCGGAGTTCTTGAATATCGCGTTGCTACATCTTCATTTTCTCGGTAGTTTTCAGAGATATGGATATGAATATTGGCATCAATCTCATGAGCAAGAGCTGCAATCTCGATTAAATGACCTGGCGAACAGGTATAAGTAGCATGCGGCATCAAGTAAATCGGAACTTGCGGACCACCAATCTTCCGCAATTTATCTGGCCAACTTCGAGCGAATTCGATTCGCGCTGGCCACTCCATTCCATCTAAACCAGGAAAGTCAAAGAAGATTGGTCCCGCGACATGACGCAATCCAGCCGCCACCGCACCTCGATGCGTATCTTCAGGGAAAAGATACATATCCAATGTTGTTGTCGTTCCGCTAAGCAGCGCCTCTAGCGCGCCGAGTTTGGTTCCTAGTTCGGCAGTAGATCCATCCATAATCGCGCCCTCAGCTGCCCAAACTCTCTCTAAGAAGCCTTGTAGATCTACACCTTCCGCGTATCCGCGCAAGAGCGTCATGGCTAGATGGGTATGGGTATTAATTAATCCCGGTGCTATCAACTTTCCACTAGCATCATAAGTGGAAGTAGCCTTAAGGGGAGATTTAGATATTTCGACAATCTCGCCAGCTCGTATTCCAATCGAATAATTCTCAAAAACATCGCCAGAGCTATTACATGTTACGAGATATCTAGCATTTTTAATCGCTAGATCTAACTCAGGCATATATCGACACCAATTCGGGAAGGGCGGCTTCAATAACACTTAAAGTCTTGGCCTTACCTTGAACCAGTACATCTTTAATATCATCCTCGCTAATTTCACCATCAAATAGGCCGGCGGCCGGATTTACGATCAGCGCAATGGCAGCGTAAGGAACTCCTATTTCTCTAGCTAGAGCCGCTTCTGGACAGCCAGTCATTCCCACGACAGTTGCTCCTGCAAGTGCAGCAAACCGAATCTCAGCGGGAGTCTCAAATCTAGGTCCATTAAATCCTGCGTAAATTCCACCTTCTCGAAGCGGAATCCCTAATTTCTTGGCTCCATTACTGAGGGCTGTCCGCACCGTTTTTGAATAAACATTTGTCATATCTATATGTCGCACGCCATCTTCGCCATCAAAAAAAGTACTTATTCGTCCGGAGGTAAAGTCCACGAAATCTTCAATTAACGTGAGATCTCCTGGCGCGAGTGTGGTGTCGATACCACCGACCACATTAATTGCAATAATTGCCGAAACGCCTTGTTCCTTTAGGGCCTGGATATTTGCTCGATAATTGATCTTATGTGGTGGGATTGAGTGACCACCACCATGTCGAGTAAGAAAAACTAATTCGGCTCCTTGCCATTGACCGATAGTAATTTCCGCTTCTCCAAAGCGAGTTTCAATTCGTTTAGGAGAATTTCCAGATAGAGCTGGCAGGTCATAAAAACCAGTACCAGCTAGGAGCGCAATCCGGCAGCTCAAGCTTTTGAACCTGCCATCAACCGGCCAATTTCAGCACGGTCGGCGCTCTTTGAATCAAAGGTCGCCACGATTTTGCCACCATAGATAACAGCTATGCGATCAGAGAGAGATAGAACTTCATCTAATTCGGCAGATACCAAAAGAATTGCTGATCCTTTATCTCGGGCAGCAATCAACTGATTATGGATAAATTCGATTGATCCAACATCGACACCGCGCGTGGGTTGAGCGGCTACAACGACTTTCTTGTTTTGACTCAATTCTCGAGCAACTACCGTTTTCTGTTTATTGCCACCGGATAGGGAACTTGCGGGTAAATCGGGCGACGGAGTTCGTATGTCATAACTTTCTACCAAAGTAATTCCATTTTTTGCAATTGCATTATGATTTCTTATCCAGCCTTTTGCAAAAGGCACTTTATCAAAGGTGTTTAAAATTAAATTATCCGCAATCGAATAACTTGAAACAAGTCCATGCTTCTCGCGATCTTCTGGGATATGTGAAATACCTGCGTTATGCGCTGCACGTGGCGAGAGATTTGGTAGTTCAACCCCTTCAATACATACAGTCCCACCGACTCGATTTCTCATACCGCAGATTGCTTCAACTAATTCACGTTGACCATTTCCCTCAACACCAGCTACACCGAGAATTTCGCCGGACCTTACTTCTAGCGAGAGACCGCGGATCGCTTCCAATTTTCGATCATCTAATACGCGTAAATCAGTTACTTTAAGGGCGGGGGCGGCTGGCTTTGCTTGTGATTTTTCTACCCGCAAAACAACTTCTCTACCAACCATCATCTGAGCAAGTTGCGCCTCTCCACTTTGCTTGGGAGAAGTAGTTCCAACTAATTTACCATTGCGCAATACAACGACTCGGTCTGCTACCGCCATTACTTCGCGTAATTTATGAGTAATGAAAAGAATTCCAACTCCACCTTTTGCAAGATTGCGTAGCACATCAAGGAGTTCGTCGGTTTCCTGCGGAGTCAATACCGCTGTTGGTTCATCAAGAATCAAAAGTTTAACGTCACGTCGCAGCGCCTTAAGAATTTCAACTCGTTGTGCCATTCCGACTGGCAAATCCTCGATAATTGCATCTGGGTCTACCTCAAGTCCATATCTCTCAGAAATAACCTCTGCCGTATTCCGAGCTTCTTTCATCCGAATTACGCCAAGTTTTCTTGGCTCATCGCCAAGTATCAGGTTTTCAGTAACGCTCATGACCGGAACCAACTGGAAATGCTGATGAACCATGCCAATTCCGTTAGCGATAGCGCTTGCTGTATCACCTGGTTCAATAACTTTCCCATTGATTCGAATTACACCCGAGTCAGGCTTTACGAGACCAAAAACAGATTTAACTAGAGTCGATTTGCCAGCACCATTTTCTCCAAGAAGCGCAACGATTTCGCCAGGGGCAACTTCTAATGAAATTTCATCATTTGCCTTAACTTGTCCAAAACTTTTACTAACTTTTTCAATCTCCAGGAGATTTGTCATGCTTTCTCCTTTTCGTAAGGAATTCCTTCTGCGGCCGGTGGACGAACTTTTCCTGCGGAGATTGCCAGAATGACTATCGTTAGAACGTAAGGCAGGATATTTATAAATTGCTGAGGTATCTCAACCACTTCATCAATCATCAACTGGCTAGTTACTGCTTGTGCTAAGCCAAAGAAAAGTGCCGCAGCAAAAGCGCCGAGTGGATTCCACCTTCCAAAGATCATGATGGCAAGAGCTGTAAATCCCTTGCCTGCGGTGAATCCACGTTCGAAAATTCCGACTGCCTCGAGAGACAAGTACGCACCTGCGAGACCACCAATTCCACCCGCAATTGTTACGTTTAGATATCGCAATTTGATTACTGAAACTCCAGCAGTATCTGCGCTGGAGGGGTACTCGCCCACCGCACGAGAACGAAGTCCCCAAGAAGTTTTATAGAGTGCAAACCAGAGGGCAACTACTATAAAGATGCCGAAGTATGTAATTGGACCGTGGAATGAAAGTATTGCGCCTGCAATTGGGATATCACTAAGAATTGGAATTTCAATGGGAGAAAGTGTTCCTGCAATTGAATAATTCTGACGGTAAAGGAAAGAGGTAAGGCCTGCTGCCAGTATGTTTAGAATTACTCCAGCGATTATTTGATCCATTTTCCACGAAATCGCCATCAGCGCAAGAAGTAATCCCATCATCGACCCAGTGAAAATACCAACTAGTACTCCCAAAACTGTGTCTTTGAAAATTGCTCCCAAAAAGAAAGCTGTAAATGCGGATATCAACATGGTGCCCTCAATGCCAATATTTACGATTCCGGTTCGTTCGCACATAACGCCAACCATCGCCGCTAATGCCAGAGGTAAAGCCAGTTGGATAGCTGAAAAAGAAACAGAAGTGGCAACTATTCCATTTTGGGCGTAAAAATAAGCGAAGACTATAACTAAACCAACAATGAGTGGATATCGAGTTTTTATTCTCATCAGTTACTCCATCCGCTCGTAATCGCAACGTTTTCGTGTCGACGTTTCAACAAGCGTGCAAGTAGTGGAGCGGTCACAAAAAATAAAATTAATGCCAGTAGTAGATCGACGATTTCTGGAGAAACTCCTGTTTTGAATTGAACTGTGGACCCCGCCGCTCGCATGCCACCAATTAAAATAGCCGCAGGTATGACTCCGAGAGGATTTCCTCGACCGAGAAGAGCTACTGTAATTCCATCAAAGCCAAGACCCGCGTTGAAAGCCGGCTCAAATCTTCCTGTGATACTAAGAGTTTCAATTGCGCCTGCGATTCCGGCAATGGAACCACCTACAAGCATGCTCAATATTGTTACGCGCTTAACTGATATTCCGGCATACCATCCAGCATTACGGTTTCTGCCGATTGTTTCAATGCGAAAGCCCGTCGTTGTATTTCTAAGTAACCACCAGAGCGCGATAGAGAATGCAATTGCGATGAAGAATCCGAAAGGAATTCCAAATATGTCAGGGATGCGTGCCGAATCTTGAATCGCGGGCGTTCTCGTAAGCGGCTGATCTGGC